>Ga0182021_10010539_pt1 | contig 10957 bp, 11 predicted proteins | sample 612E3MmetaG_FD_120493 | JGI IMG/M metagenome (GOLD analysis project Ga0182021, IMG submission 120493) | Permafrost microbial communities from Stordalen Mire, Sweden - 612E3M metaG (Illumina Assembly) | ecosystem: Environmental > Terrestrial > Soil > Wetlands > Permafrost | place: Sweden...
CGGCCCCGCGAGCGAAGCGAGCCTAGCCCCCCGCCCCCTCCATTCGCCCCTTTTCCGCACCCGTTCAGCCTTCCCCCGCGTCCATTAAGTGTGCAATCTTGACTAAGAAGTACAGATTAGCTAAACTGGTATCAGCCCAAGCCTTAGGAGCATGACGGGTGAGCGATTCTACCAACACCATCGAGACCTTTGCGAATCGGGAATATAAGTGGGGGTTCGTCACCGACATCGAAGCCGATGCCATCCCCCGCGGCCTCAACGAAGACGTCGTCCGCCTGATATCGGCCAAGAAACAGGAACCGGAATGGCTGCTGGAATGGCGGCTCAAGGCTTTCCGCCACTGGCAGACCTTGAAGGAGCCCACCTGGGCCAATGTCCACTACCCGCCCATCGATTACCAGGACATCGTCTACTACTCCTCGCCCAAGTCGAAGAAGTCCGGCCCCAAGAACCTCGACGAGGTCGATCCGGAGCTTCTCAAGACCTACGCCAAGCTGGGCATCCCGCTGAAAGAACAGGAGATCCTCTCCGGCGTCGCGGTCGACGCGGTGTTCGACTCGGTCTCCGTGGCCACCACCTTCAAAGAGAAGTTGAAGGCTATGGGGATCATCTTCGGTTCCTTCTCCGAAGCCGTGCGCGAGCACCCCGACCTGGTGCGCCAGTACCTCGGCTCGGTGGTCCCTGCCTCCGACAACTTTTTTGCGGCCCTGAATTCGGCGGTCTTCAGCGACGGCTCCTTCTGCTATGTGCCCAAGGGCGTGCGCTGCCCCATGGAGCTCTCCACCTACTTCCGCATCAACGCCAAGGATACCGGCCAGTTCGAGCGCACCCTCATCGTGGCCGACGAAGGCGCTTATGTCAGTTACCTCGAAGGCTGCACCGCCCCCATGCGCGACACCAACCAGTTGCACGCCGCGGTGGTCGAGTTGGTGGCCCTCGACAACGCCCAGATCAAGTACTCCACCGTGCAGAACTGGTATCCGGGCGACAAGGAAGGCAAGGGCGGCATCTACAACTTCGTCACCAAGCGGGGTGCCTGCCGCGGCGTGAATTCCAAGATTTCGTGGACCCAGGTGGAGACCGGCTCGGCCATCACCTGGAAGTATCCGAGCTGCCTGCTGATGGGCGACAACTCCGTGGGCGAGTTCTACTCGGTGGCGCTGACCAACAACTGGCAGCAGGCCGACACCGGCACCAAGATGATCCACATCGGGAAGAACACCACCAGCACCATCGTTTCCAAGGGCATCTCCGCCGGCCACGGCCAGAACACCTACCGCGGCGGGGTCAAGATTCTCAAGTCCGCCACCGGCGCGCGCAACTACTCGCAGTGCGATTCCCTCCTGCTGGGCGACCAATGCGGCGCCCACACCTTCCCGTATCTCGAGGTCAAGAACACCTCCTCGCAGGTGGAGCACGAGGCCTCCACTTCGAAAATCGGGGAGGACCAGATTTTCTACTGCCGGCAGCGCGGCATCTCCACCGAAGACGCGGTCTCCATGATCGTGCACGGTTTCTGCAAGCAGGTGTTCCGCGAGCTGCCCATGGAATTCGCCGTGGAAGCTCAGAAGCTGTTGGGAGTCAGTCTCGAAGGAAGCGTTGGATGATATCGGGGCCAGGCGAGGTACCCGCAGCTTCTGCGGGTCGGGGCTGGGGGTCGGGGAAACGCAGCGTGGTTTTCCCTGGCCCCTGGCCCCTGGCCCCCGGCCCCTGGCCCCTGGCCCCCGGCCCCCAAAAGGAAAGCTAGCCAAATGCCGTTGCTAGAGATCAAAGACTTACGCGCCACCGTTGGCGATCGCGAAATACTGAAAGGCATCGACCTCACCATCAATTCCGGCGAGGTGCACGCCATCATGGGGCCCAACGGCTCCGGCAAGAGCACGCTGGCGCAGGTGCTGGCGGGGCGCGAGCTCTACGTCGTCACCGGCGGCCAGGTGATTTACGGCGGCAAGGACCTGCTGGCCATGTCGCCCGAGGACCGCGCGCGCGAGGGCATTTTTCTGGCGTTTCAATATCCCGTCGAGATCCCCGGCGTCAGCAACATGTACTTCCTGAAGGCCGCTCTCAATGCCATCCGCAAGCACCACGGCCAGGCGGAATTGGATGCCATGGACTTCCTCGCCTTGGTCAAAGACAGGATGAAGTACCTGGAGATGGACCAGGCGCTGCTCAACCGCCCCGTGAACACCGGCTTTTCCGGCGGCGAGAAGAAGCGCAACGAAATTTTCCAGATGGCCGTGCTAGAACCCAAACTGGCGATTCTCGACGAGACCGATTCCGGCCTCGATATCGACGCCCTGCGGATTGTGGCAAGCGGCGTGAACGCGTTGCGCTCGCCGGAGCGCGCCATGATCGTGGTGACCCACTACCAGCGCCTGTTGAATTACATCGTGCCCGATTACGTGCATGTGCTGGCCGAGGGCCGGATCGTGAAATCGGGCGGCAAGGAATTGGCCCTTGAGCTCGAAGAGAGCGGTTACGCCGGCCTGGGCATTGCAGACGAAGAGGAGGCGGTCGGCAAGCTATGACGGCCGTTGCGGAACAAACCGGCGCCTGGCTCCAGCAATTGCGCGAGACCGCGTTCCAACGCTTCCAGGAGCTAGGCTTCCCCACCACCCACGATGAAGAATGGCGTTTCACCAACGTCGCCCCCATAGCCCGCCTGGTAGGGCATGCTTTAGCTTGCCCATCCAACGCATTGAATTGCCCTCCCGAAGCCCTACCATATCTCGGCAAATACGCCCCCTTCCAAAACCACGCCTTCGTCGCCCTAAACACAGCCTTCTTCCAGGACGTCACCTACATCCACATCCCGCGCGGCCAGGTCGTCGAGCAGCCCATCCAAATCGCATATGGGGCCTCTTCCGCGGTCTCCCACCCCCGCACGCTCATCGTGGTTGGCCCCGACGCCCACTGCACCATCGTCGAAACCTACTCCGGCACGGGCGCCTACTTCACCAACGCGGTCACGGAAATCGTCGCCGGCAGCGGCTCGGTTGTCGATCACTACAAGGTCCAGCTCGAATCTTCTTCCGCCTTCCACGTCGGCGTCATGTGCGCCAGTTTGGGCCGCAGCGCCAATTTCTCGGCCACCTCCATCTCGCTCGGCGGCGCCCTGGTCCGCAACGAAGTCACCGCCACTCTTTCGGAAGGCACGGATGCCACCCTCAACGGCCTCTACCTGGTGAACGGCCGCCAGCACGTGGACAATCACACGTCCATCGACCACGCCATGCCGCACGGCACCAGCCATGAGCTGTACAAAGGCATCCTCGACGACCAGGCCAGCGCCGTCTTCAACGGCCGCATCATCGTCCGCAAGGACGCGCAGAAGACCGACTCCAAGCAGACCAACAAGAACCTGGTGCTCTCCGACGAGGCGGTCATCGATACCAAGCCCGAGCTGCAAATCTTCGCCGACGACGTGCGTTGCACCCACGGCGCCACCATCGGCCAGTTGGATGCCGAATCCTTGTTCTACCTGCAATCGCGCGGCATCGGCAAACAGGATGCCCGCAGCCTGCTGACATACGCCTTCGCGCAGGACATCGTCGACCGCATCAAAGTTCAATCCCTGAGGGATTCGCTCGAGCGGATCCTCTTCGAGAAATTCCATGAGCGTGCTAACTAGCGTCATCACCGCCGGTTTCGACGTGGACCAGGTCCGCCAGGATTTCCCGGTCCTGAAACAGAGGATCCACGGAAAGCCCCTGGTGTATCTGGATAGCGCCGCCACCGCGCAGAAGCCGTTCGCGGTGATCGATGCCATCCGCAAGTTCCACGAGGTGGATTGCGCCAACATCCACCGCGGCGTGCATGAGCTGAGCCAGCGTTCCACGGCGGCTTACGAAGAGACCCGCATCAAGGCCAAGCGCTTCCTTAACGCGCGCGCCAAGAACGAGGTGATCTTTGTGCGCGGCACCACCGAGGGCGTTAACCTCGTGGCGAGCAGTTGGGGGCGCAAGAACGTGAAGGAAGGCGACGAGATCGTCGTCTCGGCGCTCGAGCACCACTCCAATATCGTGCCCTGGCAGATGCTGTGCGAAGAGAAGGGCGCCAGGCTGCGGGTCATTCCCATGAACGACCGCGGCGAGCTGCTCCTCGACGAGTACGAAAAGCTGCTCGGCCCGCGCACCCGCATGGTGGCCGTGGGGCACGTCTCGAATGCCCTGGGCACCATCAATCCGGTGCGCCAGATCGTCGAGATGGCACACCGCGCCGGCGCCCTGGCACTGATCGACGGCGCGCAAGCCGCGCCCCACCTGAAGATCGACGTGCAGGCGCTCGATGCCGACTTCTACACTTTCTCGGGCCACAAAGTGTATGGGCCCACCGGCATTGGCATTCTCTACGGCAAGGCCCGGCTCCTCAACGCCATGCCCCCCTACCAGGGCGGCGGCGACATGATCAAGAGCGTCACCTTCGAAAAAACCATCTACAACGACCTGCCGTACAAGTTTGAAGCCGGCACGCCCAACATCGCCGGCGGCATCGGCCTGGGCGCGGCGTTCGATTACGTTACGCACATCGGACTGGACAAAATCGCCGCCTACGAGCACGAGCTGCTGGTCTACGGTACCGAGGCGCTCTCGCGCGTCCCGGGCCTGCGCATCCTCGGCACGGCGCACGAGAAGGCGGCGGTGCTCTCGTTCGTCATCGAAGGCATTCATCCCCACGATATCGGCACGGTGCTCGACCGGCAGGGCATCGCCGTGCGCACCGGCCACCATTGCGCGCAGCCGGTGATGGAGCGTCTCGGCGTGCCCGCCACCACGCGCGCTTCGCTCGCCCTCTACAACACCGCCGCGGAGATCGACGCCCTGGCGGCCGGTCTCGGAAAAGTAAAGGAGATTTTCTCCTGATGGTTGACGATCTTTATCAGGAAATCATAATCGACCACAGCAAGCGTCCCCGCAACTGTCATTCCATGGCGGACGCCAACCGCCATGCCGAGGGCTACAACCCTCTCTGCGGCGACGAGCTGAAACTCTACATCAAGATCGAGAACGACATCGTGAAGGACGTGAGCTGGGTCGGCACCGGCTGCGCCATCTCCACCGCCTCGGCGTCTCTGATGACCGAAAGCCTGAAAGGCAAATCCCGGCAGGACGCCCTCAAACTGCTCGAGCAGTTCCACGAGCTACTCACCACCGATACCCCTGTGACCAAGGAGCTCGGCAAGCTGGTGGTGTTTTGCGGCGTGCGCGACTACCCCGCGCGCGTGAAGTGCGCCACGCTGGCCTGGCACACCCTGAAATCCGCCCTCACCAACTCGGACGAGCGTGTAACCACCGAATGAGTCTCCAGGACCAAGTCGTCGCCGCTTTGAAGACGGTCTACGATCCGGAGATGCCCATTAACATCTACGAGCTCGGCTTGATCTACGAGGTCGCCGTGGAAGACGCCGCCGCCGGCGAGGTCGCCATCCGCATGACTCTGACTGCGCCCAACTGCCCCGTGGCCGGGAGCCTGCCCGCCGATGTCGAACGCGCCGTGCGGGCCGTCCCCGGTGTGACTGGCGTCAAAATCGAGCTGACCTTCGATCCGCCGTGGTCGAAGGACCGTATGTCGGAAGCCGCCAAACTGATGTTGGGCATCGACGACGTCGATCTCATCCCCATCCCGAGGCTCCCCCGATGAAGCTGAGCGCCAACGAGGAATACGGCTTGCGCTGCCTGGTACGCATCGGTTACGCCGGCAAGGGCGGCAGCCTCACGATACCGGAAATGAGTCAGGCGGAAGGCGTCTCCCCGGCCTACGCCGCCAAGATCCTGCGCGTGCTCCGCAAGGGCGGATTCGTGCAGGCCGCCCGGGGCAAAGAGGGCGGCTACACCCTGGCGCGCCCGCCCGAGTCGATTGTCATCGCCGACGTCATCGGCGCTCTGGGCGGCCGTCTCTTCGAGAGCAAATTCTGCGACGACCATTCCGGCCAGGTCCCCATCTGCACGCGTTCCGTCGATTGCTCCGTCCGTTCCCTCTGGCGCGCCGTGCAGATTGCCGTCGACCAGGTACTAGCCAAAGCCACTCTCCGCGACTTACTGCAGAACGAAGAAGAGATGAACTCCTGGGTCCGCACCATCCCCGGCCCCAACGGCCTACGGTTGATACAGTAATGACAGAGGGCTTAACGGAATGGCTCACTTTATAGAGGCTGTCTACACAGATGGTGTTCTCAGGCCCAAGGAGAAGCTGGGCTTGCGGGAGGCCCAGCGTGTGCGACTGATAGTCGAGCCACTGGATGACGACGCGTATCGCGGAGACAGGCCCGCAGCCCTGCGGCGGCTCCTGGCGGGCATCGAGGGGATGAGGTTCTCCTCGCGTGAACGTTTGCCCGCTCGGGACGAACTTCATGATCGCCCTTGATACCAACATTCTCATTTACGCCTGCGACAAAGCCGATCCTCAGCGATAGCAGGTAGCCCTCGATCTCGTCTCAAGTGCCGGCGATGGGGTGCTGCTCTGGCAGGTCGCGTGTGAGTTCGTGGCGGCTTCGAGGAAGCTGAGATCCCAGGGCTTCACGATGGCCGACGCCTGGGGCCGCCTGACGGACTATCTGGCGGTCTTTCCGCTCATTCTGCCCACACCCGGAGCGCTTGAACGATCTCACATTCTCCACACGGAGGACGGATGGTCATTCTGGGACGCGATGATCGTGGCCGCCTGCCTGGAATGCGGCGTTACCCGCCTCTACTCGGAGGACCTGCCCGGCCGCGCTGTTCGCTGGCCGCTTGAGATTGTGAACCCGTTCGCGCAGGTAGGCTGATCATGCACGCTTGGGATCTTGGCCCGGTGACGCGTCTACTCCAAAGGAACCGCAGCCGCTTCAAACTTACTTCGTTGCCAGAACGCTGCTCGCTGAATCCGCCCGGTGCGCAATTTGCCAGGCCCAGTTCCCTTTAGCCAGAGATATGCGATATTCGCCAAGACGTAGGTTCTTGATCGAGAGGAAGTAGCAGCACTAAGTCCCCAGGCGCCTTAAGCCTTCGAGTTCTTGCTCCAGGTCTTGCATGGTGTAGTCCTCATAGACGTTGTGAGCCTTCAGGAAGCCGTCAATCTCGTAGCTGGTTTCAAAGCCGAGTAAGCGCCGCAGATCGGGCTTATTGAGATGCCCCAGCCTGTATTCTTCCGCCAACAAGGCCTCCAGGGCGCGGCGCGCGAGATCACCGTTGATGGTGGCGCCAAGCCGCTCGGCGATGTCGTCGGGGATGTGGACAGCGAACTCCATGCTCTTTCACCCTACTCCATCCGAAAGGGCCGGCGGCTACCCCGTGGTCTTCAGCCCGCCGGCGATCGCATTCACCGTTACCAGCAGGGCGGTCAACACGCGCTCGGCATCACCGGCGCGGTTCTCCCGCAGCGCCTCCCGCCACTCCCGCAACAGCGCGATCTGCTCGCGATGCAGCCGGATCAAGGCGTGGCGGCGAATTTCGATGGCTTTCAGCAATCGCGGGCGGCGCCGTTGCCGGTTGTCTCCGAAGAGGGCGTCCAGGACGGCCCGCGTGCGCTCGTATTCCTCCAGGATCTGGCCCAGAATTCGCTCGCGCCGTTCGCTGTCGCTCACCAGGCTGGCGTACTCGGCCATGAGGCCGGGGTCGGCCGCCGCCACACTGAATTCCACGTTGTGCAGAAGGTAGGAGAGGAACGGCCATTCGCGAGCGGCCTTGGCCACCGCGTCCCATCCGCGCGGATCCTCGTCGTGCAACCGCTCGAATGCGCTGCCAATGCCGTACCAGCCCGGCACGTTGAAGCGCGCCTGGCTCCAACTGAACACCCAGGGGATCGACCGCAAATCGTCGATGGTGCGCCGGCCCGTGCGCCGCGCGGGGCGCGAGCCGATATGACTGCTCTCGATGGCGTCGATGGGAGTGGCCTGCGAGAAGAACTCGACAAAGCCGTCGCTCTTGACGAGTTCCCGGTAGACGCGGCGGCTGGTGAGCGCGGCGGATTCGAACAGGTCCTCGATCGCCGTCGGGGCCGGCGCCTGCTCCCGCTCCTGCTCGAGCGTCCAGCGGGTCACGCCCGCCAGCAGACGCTCCAGGTGGATGGCGGCGGTCAGGCGATTGGCGTACTTCTGCGCGATCACCTCGCCCTGTTCGGTGACGCGTATTTCCCCGCGCAGGGTGCCCGGCGCCAGCGATTCCAGGAAGACGTGGGTCGGCCCGGCCCCGCGGCCGATGGTGCCGCCGCGGCCGTGAAAGAAGCGCAGCTCGACGCCGGCCTCGCGCGCCACCGCGGCCAAACGTATCTGGGCCTTGCGCAGATACCAGTGGCTGGCCAGGATGCCGCCATCCTTGTTGCTGTCGCTATAGCCGATCATCACCTCCTGGACGGGGTGCGGCAGGCAGGCGAGGGTTCGCATGGTCATGGGGTGCGCCAGGAAATCGGCCAGCACGCGGCCGCTGTTCTCCAGGTCCTCGATGGTCTCGAACAGGGGAGTGACCGGAATCTCGCAGACCAGCCCCCGCGCGGTGTTGCGCACCAGCCCCGCCTCCCGCGCCAGCAGGTAGACGTTGAGCAGATCGGAGGCTTCGTGAGTCATGCTCACGATGAACTGGCCCACCCCGCCGCTGCCGTGCTTTTCGCTCCATTCCCGCGCCAACCGCAGCACCGACACGCTGGCCTCGGCCTCCGGGGGAAGCGCCGCGGAGGAGACCGCGAAGGGGCGCGGAGAGCCTAGTTCCCGGTCGATCAATTCCCGTTTCCGATGTTCCGGCCAATTCAGGTAATCCGCCCCGTCCATGCCCGCGATGGTCAGCAATTGTCCCACTGCGACGCCGTGGAAGGCGCTGTTCTGCCGAATGTCGAGGGCCGCTGCGTGGAACCCATACACCGCCGCGAGCCGCTCGACGGGCGCCACTTCCGCCACGGCGATGGCGTCCGCGCCCGCCTGGCGAAGCGTGTCCGCCAGAAAGGCGAGATCGGCCTCGAGTTCCCCGGCGCGGGAATAGACGTGTTCCCTGGGCCGCGGTTCGCCCGGCTCAGGAACTCGAGCCAGCATCAGGTGGACCCACTGCCGCCACGGTTCGCCGGGGTACTGGCGGAGTATCGGCTGGGCCCGCTCGCCGAGCGCCGCCGAGCAAGACGAGATACGCCCGTAGAGTTCGCCCGGCGCCGTTTGCATCATGTCCGAAAGGCTCAGGCTGCCGGCGAGCCTGTGCAGATGTTGCCGAAGCACCGCCAGCGCCTGTGCGCGCAAGGCTTCCAGGGCGTGGCGGGTGGTTTCGGCGGTCACCAGCGGATGCCCGTCGCGGTCGCCGCCCACCCAGCTTCCGAACGTCAACCGGGGTTCCGCCGGCGCCTCCGTCCCGGGAAACGCCCATGCCCAGGACCCCAGGAAGCGTTCCGAAAGCAGCGGCAGGACGTCGGGGAACACGTTCGAGAGGTAATGCAGCAGGTTGCCGATTTCCGATTCGACCCCGGGGCGCTCCAGCAGGATCTCGCCGGTTCGCCACAACCGCTCCAGGCCGGTCTCGATCCGCTGGCGCAGAGCCTCCTGTTCCATGGGACTCCTGGTCGGGTTGTCGCGCTCCACCAGCATGAGGTAAATCTCGCGGTGGCGCTCCAGCACGGAAGCCCGCTTGGATTCCGTCGGGTGCGCCGTGAGCACGGGCTGAACGTGGATGCACCGCATGGCGCGGCGCACGTCGGCATGGGTGAAGGAGGCCTCGCGCAGCAGCCGCAGTTGCGAGGGCCAGGTGCCTGGCTCGCTAGCGGGCCCGCCGGCGGTCTCCCTCAGCCGGCGCACCTGATTCACGGTGTTCTCTTCCACCATGTTGAGGAGTTGGAAGGCCATCGAGAGCGCCTGCGACCCCCGCCGCGGGAGCCGCGCGCCTGCCTGGGGAGGAATGGTGAAGGCCTGTTCGACGAGTCCGGCGAGTTCGTCCTCCCGTATCCTGGTAAGAGCCGCCCGAAAACGCCCCAGCAGGAAGCGAAAGTCCTGGTCCCATTTCTCGAGTTCCACCTCGAGCAGGCTATGTGCCCGCGCGGGCTCGGGTATGCGCCCAATCGCCATGTGCAACTACTTCCAGCTTACTTCCGCGGCTTATAGGTTTTGGTGAAGTTGTTGCGCGTATTGGTGACGGTAAACGTGCCATCCCGCTGGACGGAGACTTTGATCCACTTGCCATCCGGGCTGCCCTCGATATTGGCGATGTAGTCCGGTTTGACGTTGTTCTTCTCTCCGCCCGCGATCAAATAATGCTCCTGCCAGTAATCCTCCAGCCCGGGCGACGATTCGACCGTCTGGAACACGTCCGCCGAGCCGCCCTTTCTCGGTCCATTGTCCGCAATGACCACCCGCGGGCGAAGCGCGTGCACCATGACCGGCGAGTTGGCGACGTCCATGCCGTGATTGGCGGTCATGTAGAGGTCCACCGTGCCGACGCGATTGACCGGGCAGAACATCTCGCGATCCTTGTTCCAGGTCAGATCGGCCGGGTCCAACATGCGGAACTTGCCATACGTGACCAGAAGCGTAATCGCCATGGCGTTCTCGTTGGTGTCCTGGTTGTCCACGATTCCGCGCGCGTTCGGCCCCCACGTCTTACGCGGAGTCGTATCGCAAGCGGGATTCGGCTGGCCGGCCCCCTTCAGCGGCTCTGTGATGGCCTTCCCCGCCGCCATCACCACCAGTGCGTCGAAGCCCTTGATGGGAATTCTGTCGCCGGCTTTCACGACGAGGTGCTTGCCCTTGGCCGCGACGGCCATGTAGTCCTTCACCACTTTGACGGTGAAATCGTTGATTTGGACGTTCTCGCCGTGGTCCACGAAGGTTCCGATGGGCATGCGCGCCGCCAGCGCCGGGACGCCGCCCACATGGTCGCCATCGTAGTGCGTCGTGACCATATAGTCGATCTTCTTAACCCCGTCGGCCTTGCAGGCTTCCACGATGCGGTCCGTATCGCGGCCGTTCTGCTCGGACCCCGGGATACCGGCGTCGATCAGCATACTCTCGCCG
>Ga0182021_10010540_pt1 | contig 10957 bp, 9 predicted proteins | sample 612E3MmetaG_FD_120493 | JGI IMG/M metagenome (GOLD analysis project Ga0182021, IMG submission 120493) | Permafrost microbial communities from Stordalen Mire, Sweden - 612E3M metaG (Illumina Assembly) | ecosystem: Environmental > Terrestrial > Soil > Wetlands > Permafrost | place: Sweden...
AGCTTGTTGGGTTTTTTGGCCCATCCGGATTTCCACTTTACCAAGGCCGATGTAACTGAGCCGGGTTCCGTCCGCCCTGCGCTGAGCCGTGACTGGCCGAAGCCGGATGCCGTGGTACACCTGGCGGGAATTGTTGGTTTTCCAGCCTGTCAGGCTATTGGAAGGCAGGCGGCCTGGAAGCACAATGTCGAGGCGGTAAAGCGTGTGTACGAGCAAGTATCAGATCTGGGGGCTGCCAGATTCGTGTTTGCTTCCACTTACAGCACCTATGGCCCCTCTTTGGATGGGAATCCGGTAACCGAGGAATCACCACTTACACCGCAATCGCTTTATGCCGAAACCAAGATTGCAGCCGAAGAATTTCTGCTGGCGCAAAAAAGTGCTGTCTCTGCACCACTCGTCTTTCGCCTGACTACCCTGTATGGAATTTCGCCACGGACGCGTTTCGATCTGGTGGTAAACCAATTTGTTCTGGATGCATACACCAGGCGCGAGCTCATCATTTACCAGCGTGGCTATTCACGTTCATTTATCCATGTGCGGGATGTTGTACGTGGCATCATTGCAGGCCTGAATGCGCCGGATATGGCGGTGCGCGGTCAGGTGTTTAACCTGGGCACTAAGGACGGTAATTACACCAAAGACGAAATTGTTGGTCTGGTCATCAAGCGGCTGCCGGAAACGGTGGTCACCTATAAAGACCTGACATTTGGCGGCGATATCCGCGACATCTCCATCTCATTCGATAAAATCCACCGTGAGTTGGGGTTTAATGCGCAAATGACCGTAGATGATGGTGTGCGTGAAGTTGTCCATACCCTGCGGACAGGTATCATTCGCAATCCGCAAGATGAAAAATATACCAATGCTCGATTTATTGTCCAATAATCCATGACAGACAACTTCTGGAATAATAAAAGAGTGCTTGTTACCGGAGGCGCTGGATTTCTTGGATCGTTCCTGGTGGAGAAATTGATCCAGCTCGGCGCAGCGGATATTCTGGTTCCGCATATTGAACATTACAATCTTGTCGATCGCGAGGATATCCGCCGTCTCCTGGGTTTTGCATTAGCCTCACCCGAGAAACGGCCCTCTCATCTTCTTCCGATGGGCTTCAAACCCTCCGCACTTCCAATTTTCAAACCTTCTGACTTGGTGATCATTCATCTGGCCGCACGGGTTGGCGGTATCGGTGCTAATCGTGAGCACCCGGCGGAGTTCTTTTATGATAATTTAATGATGGGTGTCGAACTGATGCACCAGGCCTGGCAATTTGGCACTGGCAAATTTATTGCGCTGGGAACGGTGTGCGCCTATCCGAAATTTACTCAGGTACCCTTTCATGAAGACAATTTGTGGGATGGTTATCCGGAAGAAACCAATGCGTCGTACGGCCTGGCGAAGAAGATGTTGCTTGTCCAGGCCCAAGCGTATCGCCAGCAGTACGGATTTAATGCCATCTTTCTCCTACCGGTCAACCTGTACGGGCCGCGTGATAATTTTAACCTGGCTTCTTCGCATGTCATCCCGGCCTTGATTCGCAAGTGTCTCGAAGCCCGGGAACAAGGCCAGCAGGAAATCATCGTCTGGGGCGATGGTTCCCCGACGCGCGAGTTCCTGTATGTGGAGGACGCGGTTGATGGAATTCTGCGTGCCTCTGAAAAATATGATGGGCCTGACCCGGTCAACCTGGGTTCAGGTTTCGAAATTTCCATCCGAGATCTGGTAGAGATGGTTGCCCGCCTGACCGGTTTCAACGGCAGGCTGGTCTGGGATACCAGCAAGCCCAACGGCCAGCCGAGGCGAGGCTTGGATGTCAGCCGGGCCGAGAGACTGTTTGGTTTTCACGCCGGTACGCCGTTTGAGGATGGCTTGCGCCGGACGATAGCATGGTATCAGGAGCAATTTAAATAAGATGTTGAATACGGAAACGGTTGACCTTGAAATCGAACAAACCGATCCTGATGACTGGGACATGGTCATTGGTCCGAAGCGCAATTTGCTTGACCTGCGCTTGCGCGAGTTATGGCATTCGCGGGACTTGATCATGTTATTTGTGCGGCGGGACTTCGTTTCGGTCTATAAGCAGACCATTCTTGGGCCGCTTTGGTACCTGATTCAGCCGCTCTTGACGACTATAGTATTCACGGTCATCTTTGGAAATATTGCCAAGCTACCTACGGATGGTCTGCCGTCCTTCATGTTCTACATGTCCGGAACGGTGATCTTTACTTATTTTGCCAGTAGCCTGTCCAAAATCTCGGATACGTTTGTGGCAAATGCCAACATGTTTGGTAAGGTTTATTTTTCCCGTCTGGCGGTACCGGTGTCCATTTTGATTTCCAGTCTGATTGCTTTTGCAATTCAATTCGGATTCTTTCTTCTGTTTATGGTTTATTTTTACCTGCGCGGAACGCAGCTGCATCCGAACTGGTGGATTCTCCTCACTCCGGTGCTGTTATTTATTATGGCTGGATTGGGTCTTGGATTTGGCATCATCGTTTCCGCTCTTACAACCAAATACCGTGATCTGCGTTTCCTGGTGCAATTTGGTGTGCAACTATTGATGTACGCCACGCCGGTTATTTATCCGCTTTCATCCATGTCTCCTAAATATCAGGCATTAATCCGGTTGAATCCGCTGACATCTGTCATCGAAGCTTTCCGATTTGCCTATCTGGGCTCAGGGTCGGTCGATTTTGTCCAGTTGGGTTACAGCTTTGCCATTATGCTGGTCGCAATCATGATCGGCGTGGTGGTTTTCAATCGGGTTGAAGCGACATTCATGGATACGGTATGAGCAGAAATGTCATCCGCGTCGAGAATATATCCAAGACCTACCGTCTGGGCCAGATCAGTGCTGGCACGCTTACGGATGATATCAAGGTCTGGTGGGCGAAAGCGCAGGGCAAGCCCAATCCTCTGCTCAAGATTGGCCAGGAGGATCATGGAAACCGGGATGAAGAATTCCTGTGGGCGCTCAGGGATGTCAGTTTTAATGTAGAACAGGGCAGTGTGTTGGGCATTATTGGCCGCAATGGAGCCGGGAAAAGTACGGTACTCAAAATTTTATCGCGCGTTACGGCCCCTACCAGCGGGTATGTCAAGGTAAAGGGTCGGATTGCCAGCCTCCTGGAAGTAGGGACAGGATTTCATCCTGACCTGACCGGACGTGAAAATATTTACCTGAATGGTGCAATCCTTGGAATGAAACGGGTGGAGATCGACCGCAAGTTTGATGAAATCCTGGCTTTCTCGGAGGTGGAACAATTCATCGACACACCCGTAAAACGGTATTCTTCAGGGATGTATGTGCGGTTGGCTTTTGCCGTGGCTGCGCACCTGGAACCGGAAATACTGGTGGTGGATGAAGTGCTGGCCGTCGGGGATGCTGAATTTCAACGAAAAAGTCTTGGCAAAATGGGCGACGTTGCCCAGCAGGGTCGCACTGTCCTTTTCGTCAGCCATAATATGTCATCCATATTGCGGCTGACCAAAGAGGCAATTGTGCTCGAAAAAGGTCGCGTGGTGATGCGTGCACCTTCCCCGGAGGCCGTGGATTATTATCTTTCTGCCGGCAATGCCCGGGCGGGGGAACGGATCTGGGAGAAGGATGAAGTTCCTCTGGCGGCAACACCTTTCCGCCCGGTTGCCCTGCGTCTGCTTGACCAAAAGGGCAGAGTGGTGGAGGTAGTTCGTTCTGTGGAACCGTTCACGGTGGAGATGGAATATTACCTGGATGCCCCGTTGACAGGTTTGCGAATTGGCCTTTACCTCAACTCAGCCCGAGGTGACCAGGTATTGACCACCTTCGATACAGACGATGGCGCCCGTTTTGAAAAATACGTTTCGCGTCCGGCCGGACATTATGTCAGCCGTTGTGAATTCCCCAGGGATTTGTTGAATGACGGGCGATATGTTCTGGGCATCAACGCCAGTTCTTATCGCATCCGACGTTACTTTATGGACGAGCAGGCTCTGGCTTTTAATGTGGATACTTCCGGAGCGCCTGGGATGCAGTGGTCCGAACCGCGGCCGGGTGCATTGCGCCCACGCCTGGAATGGAAGATTGAGAATAAATGAATCCAAGAGCGTTCGTAAAAAACTTGATTGGGGATTTGCCATTCAGCGCTGATATTTACTGGATATTGCGCAACCAGGGCCAAAAATTTCATAGCCGTTTTGATATGGATGCCTTGGCTGTGCGTTTACCGGATTTGATGGCTCAAGTTAAGCCCTTTATCGGGACTACCCCACCAGGTAAGAAGATTTTTTTCTTTGCATCCTGGCATTTCTGGATCATGCATGCGGCTTTGAGCAGCCTTACATTGTGCGGACTGGGTCATGAAGTGACGCTTGGTTACCTGCCATACGGTGATTACGATGAGCCAGTCAGCCGCTTCGACTTGCGCCGCCAGGATTTGTATGCCCAGCAAGTGTTAAAAGAGGCCCGGGCGTACTTGAAAGTCATCTCTTTGCTGGAAATCAAACCGGTACGGACAATTCCGGCGGAATTGAGCCGTGCAGTGGAGCGGGTCACGGTTATTGATACCCAGTACATCCGCCAAAGGGAGGATGTGACTGGAACGGAACCGATTTATCTATTGCGCAAAGAACGAAACCTGCAGGCTGCCCGGAGAGCATTGGCTTATTTCAAAGCACATCGTCCGGATGTGGTAATCGTTCCGAATGGCATGATTCTGGAATATGGTGCAATATATGAAACGGCGCGCTATCTGGGTATTCCGGCTGTCACTTATGAATTTGGAGAACAGGATCAGCGCATGTGGCTGAGCCAGAACCACCAGGTCATGTATAACGAATCTTTTGACGAGTTATGGGAAACACGCCAGAACCGTAGATTGAATGATGAACAACGTGCCTGGTTGGAGGATTTCCTGGCAGCCCGCCAGGGGCTTGCCAAAGGCGAGAAATTTGCCCACTTGTGGCAAAAAGCCGGCCGCACAGGGGGCGCAAAAACCCGCTCTTTGCTTGGTTTGGATGACCGCCCTGTGGTGCTCCTTCCGACTAATGTACTCGGGGATTCCGCCACACTCGGGCGGACGGTTTTCACCCGTTCAATGACGGAATGGATCGAACGGGTCGTTCCGTTCTTTGCAAACAAGCCGGAGGTCCAGCTGGTGGTACGGATCCATCCTGCCGAAACATGGACAGTCGGTCCTTCGGTTGCCGAGATCATCCATCAGGCGTTGCCGGACCTGCCATCCCAGATTCATTTGATTGGGCCGAAAGAGAAGATTAATACTTATGATTTAATGGAAATAGCCGACCTTGCGCTGGTCTATACTACTACCGCCGGGGTAGAGATGGCAACGCGTGGCATTCCGGTATTGGTAAGTGGGCGGGCTACGTATCGAAAGCGGGGCTTTACCATTGATGCGGATGGCTGGGATGAATATTTCCAGAAATTGGAAATGTTGTTGGCCGACCTGCCGGCCCAACGATTAAAGCCGGATCAAATTGAACAGGCATGGAACTATGCTTATGCCTATTTCCATGAATTTACACGGTCCTTCCCATGGCATGTCGAGAAGATAATGGCGGATTTGGACAAACGTTCCATTGCTTACGTTTTGAGCCCGGAAGGTCGCCAGGAATATGAAGTCACTTTCCAGGAACTGGCTGGCGCGCCGATCGAATGGTAAAAATTGCAATGAATTGGATTGAAATTTCCTATGCCCAAATCATTTTATTCAAGCCTTAAAGAACTCTTTCCTGGACCGGTCGCGTTTGCACGAAAACTGTTGCGCGGCGAATCTGGAGAGCTACAAAAGACCATCCAGGGGCAGGGAAATATTTTTATGGCGGAAGGCGCCAGGCTTTCCGGGGTGAAAGTGGATATCATCGGTGACAACAACAGCATCACCCTAAGTCCGGGCTGCGTGTTTTCGAATGTCCATTTTCGTATCCGAGGTTCCGGACATCGGATCGAATTTGGAGAAAAATGCCGGGTCAGCCGGGGAGCAGTGCTTTGGTTTGAAGATCAGGATGGCGTTTTGCAGGTTGGTGCTGGTACTACAATGGTTGAAGTCCATATTGCAGTAATTGAAAAGTCAAAAGTGATAATCGGCCAGGATTGCATGTTCGCAAATGATATCGATATCCGCACCGGCGACAGCCATTCGGTGGTTGACGCACGGACTGGCGAACGGCTCAATTTCTCCGGGGATGTGGTCATAAACCGGCATGTCTGGATCGCTCCGCACACGGTGGTTTTGAAAGATGTCACGATTGGTGAAAATTCGATCATTGCCACTGGCGCGGTGGTCACCAAGTCTTGTGAAGCAGGCGTGATCATGGGGGGAAATCCCGCCAAACCGATTAAGACAGGCGTTACCTGGAAACGGGAACGGGTTTCCAGGAAGAAAAATAAATCCGATTTATAAATCTACTAGGAGATACACAATGCCTCAGACTCGTGTTCTAGTTACCGGTGCAGGTGGCTTCATTGGCCACCATCTTGTTACCTTCCTGCGTGAAAAAGGGTTCTGGGTGCGCGGCGCTGATATAAAATTCCCCGAGTATCGCACAAGCGATGCGGACGAATTTGAACTGCTCGACCTGCGCCGTTGGGATAATTGTCTGCAAGCCACACGCGGAATCGATGAGGTGTACGGCCTGGCCGCTGATATGGGTGGGATGGGTTTCATCTCTTCCCACCATGCGCAGATTTTGCACAATAATTCGCTCATCAACACCCACACCCTGGATGCAGCTCGCATCAATGGTGTCAAGCGATATTTCTATACTTCCTCGGCTTGTGTCTACCCCGAGTTCAAGCAAACGGATGCCAATGTCATTCCACTGAAGGAAGAGGATGCTTACCCGGCCATGCCGCAGGATGCCTATGGCTGGGAAAAACTGGTCATGGAACGACTGTGCACGCACTACCGTGAAGATTATGGCATCCAGACTCGGATCACACGCTTCCATAATATTTTTGGCGATTTCGGAACCTGGGATGGCGGCCGCGAAAAGGCCCCGGCGGCCATGTGCCGTAAGGTGGCAGTAGCCAAACTGACCGGTGAGCACGAGATCGAAATGTGGGGTGACGGGGAACAGACCCGTTCTTTCCTCTACATTGACGATTGCCTGGAAGGAATCTTTCGCCTTATGCGCTCTGATTACGTTCTACCGCTGAACATAGGTTCGGACCGCATGGTGACCATCAACCAGCTGGCCGAGATCGTGGCTGATATTGCCGGCATCAAGATCACCATCAAGCATGTCCCCGGCCCCCTGGGTGTGCGTGGTCGCAACTCGGATAACACCCGCCTGCGCGCAGTGCTTAACTGGGAACCACAGCTTACGCTCGAGGAAGGCCTTAAGCGCACCTATACCTGGATCGAGAAGCAGGTGACTCAAAAGCTGGGTGTGGAACAGAAGTAAGAATGGCTTTTTTGACGGTTTTTTCGGCTCCCAAGCCGTTCACTAACCCGCATATCAATATCATCCAGCGGAACGCCATCCAATCGTGGATGCATCTGAAGGATGTTGAAGTTATCCTAATTGGTGATGAAGCCGGCATTCGCGAGACAGCCGGGGAATTGGGCGTCCGGAATGTGCCGGAGGTGGCGCGTGATGAGAAAGGCATTCCGCAGGTGGATGCGGTGATGCGCATTGGCCATAAGAATAGTGACAGTCCCATGCTGTGTTATGCGAATGCTGATATGATCTTATTGCCAGACCTGCTCGAGGCGACCCGCCAGGTTTCCCGCCAGGCGAAGGATTTCCTGCTGGTCGGTCAGCGCTGGGATTTGGATCAGACCGTTCCGCTGGATTTCAGCGGCGACTGGGAATCCCGGCTGCGGCGGGATTTGGCAGCACGAGGCAAGTTCTATTCGCCGTGGGGCATCGACTATTTCATCTTTCCTAACCATCTCTATACCGAGGTGCCGAATTTCACCATTGGCCGGCCGGCCTGGGACAACTGGATGGTCTACCACGCCCGCACCACTTTTGGCATGGCGATCGATGCCTCCCGGGATGTCCTGGTGGTTCACCAGAACCACGATTACAGCCACCTGCCTGGCAACAAGCCGCCCTACGGTTCAGAAGTCGCCAAATTGAATACTGCCAAAGCTGGAGGCCGGAAAAAGGCCTATAACATCCTGGACACCAATTACGAACTAAAAAAGGGACACATCCGGCGGCCGCAGCTCCGGCTGGTGCGCCTGCTGCGAAGGATGGAGCGGATGGTCATTAACGATGAACAAAAAGGCTGGGGTTGGGAGATATCTTTGCGGCTCCAGCAGCTGCAGCGCCCGTTAGCGATAAAGCCAAGGAGATAATATGCCACGTGTCGGACAAAACCCTGCCCGATTTATAGAAAAGGTTGCCCAGCCTTCGATCGTCACAGTGACCGTAATCAATTGCATCCCATTCACCAGTGGGTATTATGAGCAAAGTCTGGATGTCTTAAAGGCTTGCCTTAATAGCATCCATGAAAACACCCCCGAATCACATGATTTAATGGTTTTCGACAATCACTCCTGCCGGGAAGTGCGTCAATATCTTCAAGAAGCGTATGAGCAGGGCGTCATTCAATATCTGCTCCTCTCCGACAAGAATATCGGTAAACTGGGCGCCTGGAATTTCCTTTTCGGGGCTGCACAAGGGCAATATGTGGTCTTTTCTGACGGAGACCTTCTTTTTCGGCCCGGTTGGCTGCCAGCCTCACTGGAACTCTTTGAAACATTCCCGAGAGTCGGCATGGTGACGGCGCGACCATTTCGAACGCCTCACAAATATTCCACTGCCAGTATAAACTGGGCACGCAGCCAGACTCAGGAGGTTGGTTTTGAAGAGGGGTGTTTGTTGGATTGGGAAACCTATTGGGAACACGGGCGCAGTATTGGGGCGTCTGAAAGTAAAACGCGTGAGGACTACCCCAAAGGTACCGACTATCGAATAACCTACCATGAGAAAACTGCTTATATTGGCGCTGGTCATTTCCAGTTCATGTCACCACGCGACTTGCTAAAAAAGATTGTGCCTTTGCCCTCCGACCAGCCGATGCGTGGCGAACGCGCTCTGGACTCTGCCATCAATGAAATGGGTTACTTGCGCCTTAATACAGACAAGACATACGTTTATCATATGGGCAACCGCCTTCCAGAATTAGATTCACCAGTTACGGTATATAAACGTAAATCCTTACTCCAGAGTTTCCTTTGGCTGCCGGGTATCCGTCATGTCTTGCTTTGGCTCAACAACAAAATTTTCCGCTTGTATTTTTTCAATGTCGAATAATCCATTCGACCAGCGTCGGCGTCCTGAGGAATAATGAAAGTACTGTTTATTTCCTATCATGATCCTTATAATCTCGATCAAGCGAGTGGGTCTGATTACAACTATTTACAGGCGGTTAAGAACAATGGTCTCGATGTGGAGGTGATTGGCCCTTTTATTTCATCACCCATATGGTTTGAGAGAATTTTCTCCAGACTCTACCAAAGGAACGGAAAAAGGTATCTAAAACACTCGATAACCACGGCATGGTTGGCTTCCAAAGCAGTGAATGAAGCCGTCGAGCAGTGGAATCCTGATGTTTTGTTCACTCACTATCCCTCGCCCTTGATTTTTTATCATGCTGGAGCTCCGTGTGTCTATCGCACTGACTCAACTTTTTATGGGGTGGAAAGGGATTATCCCCGCTATGGAAAACTGGCATTAAGTCTTGAGATGGCACAGGAGAAACGCGCCTTTCAACATTCGGCAAGAGTAATCACGCACAGCGATTGGTCTGGCCAAATACTATCCGATTATTACAAAGTGCCAAAAGACCACATCATAATTTATCCAGAACCCTCGACTTTACCGGATCATGTTGTACCGAAGGAAATTAACATTCTTGATTGGAAGACTCTCAAGCAACCTTTACGGTTGCTCCTGGTTGGCCGCGATTATCGTCGGAAAGGGATCGATATTGCCATTGAAGTTGTGCACAGGCTCAATAGCATGGGCGTGCAGGCTGAGCTGACTGTTTGTGGCGCACACGGGCAGGCTGATGAGTTTGTCAAGTTTGTCGGTCCGTTTAAGAAGAGTATTCCTGAACAGCTTGACCAATATGTAGACTTGTATCGCCGGGCTCATTTATTAATCCATCCGGCCCTTTTTGATGCTGGTCCCATTGCGCCTGGCGAGGCGGCGAGCTTTGGGACCCCAACCATCACCAATGATGTGGGGGGAATGAGCACTACTGTGATAGATGGCATATCTGGGATTGTTCTTCCTAAATGGAGTCCTGCAGATGGCTACGTAAATGCAATTATTGAATTGGTTAAGAACCCGGAAAAGTATTACGGGCTTTGCCAAAAAACCAGGGACAGATATGAACGTGAACTTAACTGGAGAGTCGTTGAAAAACGATTTGGAGAAATTTTGCATCAGGTCGTTCAAGAACACCAGTCAATGAAAGCGTAGCAGCCATGCGTAAAGGAAATAACCCTGCCAAGATGGGTTTACTTGCGTACCAGCCAAAGCGATTGGGCCTGGTCTTATTGTCATATATCCCCACGCAATCCGGTTATTTTGCTCAATCGCTGGAGGTCCTTAGATATCAAATTGCCAGTATCCATCACTCCACCAAAGAGTTTGATCTGCTGGTCTTCGATAATGGCTCCAGCCCGGAAGTACAGGATGAATTACGCAAACTTCAATCTGAGGGATACATCCATTTTTTGGTGCTTTCCCGCTTCAATATAGGAAAAACCGGGGCATTAAACTGGATCCTGGCGGCTTTGCCCAATGAATTTATCGGTTTTTCGGATGGTGACGTGCTATTCCGTCCGGGCTGGCTGGAAAAATCCTTGGAGATCCTGCAGGCTTTCCCCACCGCCGGGCTGGTCTCTGTCCAACCCTGTCTGTTTGATGTCTTGAAGAGCGAAGCATACGCACATCATTTGCTCGATAAGGATCCTTGCTATCGCTTATA
>Ga0182021_10010541_pt1 | contig 10957 bp, 9 predicted proteins | sample 612E3MmetaG_FD_120493 | JGI IMG/M metagenome (GOLD analysis project Ga0182021, IMG submission 120493) | Permafrost microbial communities from Stordalen Mire, Sweden - 612E3M metaG (Illumina Assembly) | ecosystem: Environmental > Terrestrial > Soil > Wetlands > Permafrost | place: Sweden...
CGGGCAGGGTCCGCTGCCATGGTCCAGCCTTCCGAGGCGTACTGGTCCACGAACGCCCAGGACAGTTCTCCCCAGCCGTGGCTGCCCCAGCCGGTGCCCCAGGAGTTCTCGACCCACACGCCGCTCGCGTCGTACTTAGCGGCGAACAGGGCGTGGCCGCCCCAGTACGACATGTCGGCCGTCGGGACGCCGATGAGCGAGCTGGACGGGCCTGCCCACATGAAGTTGTCGTACACGGGGATGCCGATGACCATCGGCTGGCCGGCCGCAAGAGTGGCCTCGATGGCGGCCTGGTTGCCGGCATTGGCCCCGAAGAAGACCCAGCTGTACGAGGTGATCTTGTACGCCGCGGCGGCAGCGACCTCGGCCGCAGTCGGCTGGGTCGTGTAGTCGTAGTCCCCTTGCGGGTAGTCGGCGCTGCGGTCGATGCCCTGCGCCTCCATGATGCCGAAGTTGTCGGGGAACGTCGAGCCGGCAGCCCAATTGCCCTGGGCGATCTGGGCGTAGAGGTACATGGGCGCATACGTGGAGGTTTCGCCGTAGGCGTGGTTCCTCAGCCAGTACCGGTAGTAGTACCCGGTGGCCCACGAGGCGCAGGAGCCGACCTGGCCCTGGTTTCCGACCGGGGCGACCCATGCGCTCAAGTCGACCGAGCTGGGATATGAGCCCAGGTCCGCGGTCATGCCGGCGGCCGCCGTCGAAATGCCTTGGCCCCTTCCGGGAGTGGGGATCCAGCCGAGCGCATGCGTAACGTCTGTCGGAGCCGCCGCTGCCACCGGCCCGGCGAGCGGCCCGGCGCATACGACCGCAAGCCCGATCAGCAGGACGGCTGCCGGACCGAGGCCCGATAGCCTCCGGACGGCCCTGCTTCGAAGGTCGCGTCGGGCAGTCACCCGTGGCGCCTCTTCGGCGGAAGATGGACGAATCCAGGACCTGCGGAGCGTCTTCACCGTGACCCCTTTCTGTCCAGATCGCGTGAACTGCGGGTCCCGTTCAGCGAGTCCCCCCGGAACCCCCTCAGCAGCCCCGGCCGCCCCCGGCGGGGCGCAACTCTCGTGCCTGCTACTTCACATGCCATTCCGAGTTAGGCATCGGCTGCCGGGCCAAGAAGTGGGGAGCCCATAATTCCCAGCAGCGACCATCCACTCGTCCGGTGTGGGGCACCGCCGGCGTGGTCGGGCGTCCATCGGGCCGCGTAATCCGTTCGAAAGGCGATCGGGCCCAGAGTCCCGGGCATGACAGCCCTGACCGCTCCAAGGCCGCTTGCGGCGCATCGCGACACGATCCACCAGCTTGCCAGCTTCGGCGCCATCGGCGTCGTCAGCACGGCGGCGTACGTGGCGCTCTACTCGTGGCTCCGCGAGGCCATGCCGGCCGGCGCCGCGAATGCCATCGCACTCGTGATCACCGCCGTCGGCAACACCGCAGCGAACCGCTGGCTCACCTTCCGGGTCCGCGGCCGCGACGGGCTTGCCCGCGACCAGGCCGCCGGGCTCCTGGCTCTGGGCGCCGCGCTGGCCATCACTTCGGTGTCGCTCGTGGTCCTCACCGCGGTCGCGCCGCATCACGGCCGACTGACGGAGGTCGCGATCCTCGTCCTGGCCAACGGGCTGGCGACGCTCGTTCGGTTCCTGCTGCTGCGCCTCGCGATCGATCGACCTCGAGATGCTCGACCTCGAGACGCCCGCCGAGTGGCCGCACCCTCACGCTCGATCGATCGGGCTTCAGACGCCCGAATGCCGGCCCAACCCACACTCGCTACGCTCTCCCAGTCGGAAAGGACACGAGGATGACAGCCATCACCAGGCCTGCCTTCATGCCGCGAATTCGGCCCGTGGAGGGCCTCCGCAGTCTCTTGCGCGGCGACGCCGGCGAGGCCGCCTGGGTCCGCCCGGCGTTCGTCGCGGTGCTCGCGCTGGCCGCGGTCCTGTACATGTGGAACCTCACGATCAGCGGCTACGCCAACACCTACTACTCGGCCGCGGCGCTGGCGGGTTCGCAGAGCTGGTCGGCGTGGTTCTTCGGCAGCTTCGACGCGAACAACTTCATCACCGTCGACAAGCCGCCGCTCAGCACGATGCTGATGGGCCTATCGGTCCGGCTCTTCGGGATGAGCTCCTGGAGCATCCTCCTGCCCGAGGCCCTGACCGGAGTGGCAACCGTCGGCGTGCTGTTCCTGGCCGTGAAGCGGTCGTTTGGCCCGGTGGCGGCCACGATCGCCGCGGTTGTCATGGCCTTGACGCCGGCCGCGGCCCTCATCTTCCGCTTCAACAACCCGGATGCGCTTCTGACGCTGCTGTTCGTCGTGTCCGCCTGGGCGTTGCTCCGCTCACTCGAGAACGGCAGCTACCGCTGGATGGCGCTGGAGGCGGCGTGCGTCGGCCTCGCCTTCCTGACCAAGTACCTGCAGGCGTACCTGGTTCTGCCCGGCTACGCCCTCGTCTTCGGCTTCTCGGCCAACACCACGCTGCGGAGGCGGATCGTGGGACTGGGCGTGGCCCTGGCCGTTGTTCTGGTCACCAGTGGCTGGTGGGTCGCCATCGTGCAGATGCTCCCGGCCGCGAGCAGGCCGTTCATCGGCGGCAGCACCACGGGCTCGCCGCTCGACCTGATCTTCGGCTACGACGGCCTGGGTCGAATCTTTGGCGCCAGCGGGCCGGGCGGCGGAGTCGGCAGTGGGAGCGGATTCAGCGGCGAAGTCGGTCCGCTCCGACTCTTCAACGACCAGATGTTCGGCCAGATCGCGTGGTTCATTCCGCTTGCGGTCGTGTGCCTGGTCGTTGGCCTGTACCGGCGCCGCTGGGCTCACCGGACGGACCTTGCACTTGCCGGTTACCTGCTGTGGGGCAGCTGGTTCGCGGTCACGGCGATCGTCTTCTCCTACATGTCCGGGATCATCCACTCCTACTATGCGGTCGCTCTGGCGCCGGCAATCGCCGCCCTCGTGGGCGCGGGGCTGGTGGATCTGTGGAACTCCCGAGTACGGATCTGGCTCGGCGGCATTGCTCTGGGCGCGGTCTGCCTCGGTACGGCCTGGTTCGGGTCGACGCTGCTGGACCGGACGCCTGCCTTTGACCCGGGCCTCGGAACGGTGGCGATCGTCCTGGCCGCGCTGGCGCTCGTGGCGCTCGCGGTGGCTTCTCTGCCGGCCATCGCCGAGCGGGTTCCGGTCAAGAAGATCGCCCTGGCGGCGGCCGCGGTCGGCGTCTTCGCCACTTTGCTCGCGCCGGCGGCATATGCCATCGACACGACCGGCATCGCGTACGGCGGTGGCGATCCGCACCCGGGTCCCGGAACGACAAGCGACGCCGGCGGACAGGGCGGCTTCGACGGGATCGCCGGCGGCCTTCCGGGCGGGGCTCCGGCCGGCGGCATTCCCTCCGGCGGCCCGAGCGGCGGCGCCCCGACTGGCCAGACCGCGACCGGTCTTCCCGGCGACGGTGGCGGGCTCGGCGGCAACACCTCCGACTCGGCCCTGCTCCAGTACCTGGTCGCCAACCGCGGCAGCGCGGAGTGGATCGTGGCCGCCAACTCCGCCCAGGAGGCGGGTTCCATCGAGATCGCCACGAGCCTGCCGGTCATGGCCATGGGCGGCTTCACCGGATCGGATCCGGCGCCCACGCTGGCTCAGCTGAAGAGCTACATCACTTCGGGCAAGCTGCGGTTCGTCCTGGCGAGCGGCGGCCAGGGCGGCGGGTTCGGAGCGCCGGGCGCGGGCTCCACGGACACGTCAGATCGAACCTCGTGGGTGACGAGCACCTGCAAACTCGTCAGCTACGGCGGGTCGGCCACGCTCTACGACTGTGCCGGCGCCGCCGGCTGAACGGCGCCTATTGCGCGACTCGAGGGATGGGCCGGGTGCCGGGCACTCGGCCCATCTCGTTCTAGACTGACGGCTGAGGGTCGGCTCAAGGAGGCGCAAACATGGATCTGGCGGGCGCAGTCGTCATCGTCACGGGGGCTTCGTCCGGGATCGGCGCGGCCACTGCCCGGCTCGCGGCCGAGCGCGGGGCAAAGGTGGTGCTGGCCGCGAGGCGCGCCGACCGGATCGACGCGTTGGCGGCGGAGTTGCCGGACGCGCTGGCGGTGAAGACGGATCTGCGGGACCCGGACCAGATCGTCCGGATGGTGAAGGCGACGCTCGATCGATTCGGGCGGGTCGACGTGCTGGTGAACAATGCCGGCCAGGGTTTGCATGTGCCGGTCGAGCAGCTGCGGCTCGCGGATCTCCGCTCGGTCACCGAGCTCAACTTCTACGCGCCGCTCCTGGCGATGCAAGCGGTCATTCCGGCGATGCGCAAGCAGGGTGGCGGTGCCATCGTGAACGTCAGCTCCATGACGTCGCGGATGGTGCTTCCGGGCGTCGGCGGGTACTCGGCCACCAAGTCGGCGCTCAACATGCTGTCGGCGGTGGCGCGCAAAGAGCTGGCGCCCGACGGGATCGTGGTCTCGATCGTATATCCGGCCGTGACCGCTACCGAGTTCCACCAGTCGCTGGCCGCGGGCGGTATGGTCGGCGGCGGTTCCAGGTCGGTTACTCCACATACCGCGGAGTTCGTCGCCGAAGCGATCCTGGGACTGATCGCGTCGGGTGAGGAAGAGGTCCAGCTGACGCAAGGCTGGGGCTGAGGCGCGGATCGCAGCGGCGCGGCGCCGGGCGAGAGGAAGGGCCCGAGGACGTCGACCCCGGATGGCCTCGACGGCACGGCCAATCTGGTCATATGCAAACGGGGGGGGGTAGCACGAGGGAGGAAAGCCGCCTCGAAACCGGGCCTTCGAGCCGGTCCGAATGGTCCGATGCCCGCAGGGGTTGAGTGTGGACAGTCGTTCCGGAAGGCATACCCGGCTCACCGAAACGGCGTAACGGGGGACGATTCTCCCCTCGTGCCACGGGGGTTAGCATCTGTCCAGAATGCCCGGCGCGGCGCCGCTCACCACCCCGTAACCTGTTCGAAAGGCCGGCTGCCGCACCCTCGCGGCGTGCACATTCGTCGACGCATCCTCGGGCTGGTTCCTGGAGAGCCGCGGCGGCCGCGTCAGCAGCGACGCCCGTCCCCCGCTGCCGCCACTCCGCCCGGCGCTACGATGGGCGCGCTCATGACCGATCCGTCGTTTCTGCGCTGGGTTCCCGATCGCGAACCGGTCGGCCGGGTCGTCTTGCGGACGCTCCCCGCCGCCGCGCGCCACTGAGCGAGGACGTCGATGCGCGTGCTGGTGGCTGAGGACGATCCGGGCCTGCGTGAGGTCCTGGTTCTCGGGCTCAAGGATCACGGATACCAGGTCGATGCCGCCGAACGCGGCGACGATGCCATCGATCTGCTGAAGTTCTACGACTACGACGTCGCCGTGATCGACTGGCGCATGCCCGGCAAGGAAGGGATCGACGTGGTCGCCTGGGCCCGCAAGAACGGCAAGCCGACGGCGTTGCTGATGCTGACCGCCCGCGACACGGCGCCGGATCGGATCCGGGGCCTGGACGCCGGCGCGGACGACTACCTCGTCAAGCCGTTCGACTTCGGGGAGCTGCTCGCCCGCATCCGGGCCCTGCAGCGCCGGCCCCGCGGAGTGGACGCGCCTGTGATCTCTCGCGGCTCGCTGACGCTGGATCCCATCCGGCGCGAGGTGACCGTCGGCGGCAGAGTCCTGCCGCTCACCGCCACCGAGTACAACATCCTCGAGCTGTTGATGCGCCGCTCGCCGGCGGTGGTGGATCGCAAAGCCATAGCCGAGCACGGCTGGGACGACGAGATCGACCCGCTTGGCTCCAACGCGATCGACGTCCAGCTGAGCCGGCTGCGGGCCAAGCTGCCGAGCGCCGGCGTTCGGATCGTCACGGTTCGGGGCGCCGGCTACCGTCTGGAGGAGTCGTGAGAGCGTTCGGCCGGCTACGCGCGAGCCGAGCGCGGATCGAGAGCCATCAGGGTCCATCGGTCGCGATGCTCACCATCCGCGTGGCTCTGGCGGCGAGCACGGTAGTCGCGGTCGCGTACCTGGTCATTGCCGTCGTAGTCGCCGTCGCGGTCTCGAACAACCTGATCGCCGAGATCGACGGCCAGCTGAATCAAGCGCTTGCGCCGGTGCCGGTCCAGCCCGGGGCAGGCCAGCCCTTCGGTCAGGCCGGCACTCCCGATCGACCGTTCGGCCCGCCTGTTCTGATGTGGCGGATCGGCCTGGGCGGTTCGATCCAGAGTCTGAACACCTCGAACGTCGAGTTGCCGGCAGCCTACTGGCACGTCACCGGGCCCGAGACGGTGAGAATCAGCGGAGTTGACGTTCGCATCGAAGGTGCGGCGCGCGGCGACGACTACGTCGTGGTGGGGCAGTCGCTCGACAGCGTGTCGCAAACGATATCGACCCTGATCGTGGCCGAGTTCGGGATCGGCTGCGCGCTCCTGATCTTCGTGTTCCTGGGTTCGGTGGCGATCGGACGGCGCGTGGCTTTGCCGATCGAGCGCGCCCGACAGCGCCAGCTAGAGTTCAACGCCGACGCCTCGCATGAGCTGCGGACCCCGCTTTCGGTCATCGAGGCACAGGCCACGCTGGCCCTGGCGCGCGACCGCGATCCGGCGCGGGACTCCGCCGCCTTCGGGAGCATCGACACGGAACTGAAGCGAACCCGCCGTTTGGTCGACGACATGCTCTGGCTGGCTCGGTTCGATTCGACCGGCGCTCCGCCCGAGGCCGAGCCGGTCGACCTGCGCGTCCTGGCTGCTCAGACGGCCGACCGTTTCGCCGCCGTCGCCGACACTCGCGGCCAGCACCTGGAAGTCCAGCCCGCTTCCACGGACGCCGATGCCATCGTCACCGCCGCGCCTGACTGGCTCGACCGCCTGGTGGGCATACTCATCGACAACGCGCTCAAGTACTCGCCCCAGGACGGGAGCGTGACCGTCGGGGTGGCCGGCGAGGGACGGCGCGTGCGCCTGTCCGTTGACGACTCGGGGCCGGGCATTCCGGAGGCGGAACGCAGCCGCATCTTCGACCGGTTCCACCGCGCCACCGATCAGCCGGGCGGTGCCGGCCTGGGCCTGGCCATCGCCGACGCGATAGTGCACGCCACCGGCGGCCGCTGGCACATCGGAACCTCGCCGGCCGGCGGGGCGAGCGTCGGCGTCAGCTGGCCCCGCTCCATGGCGGGCCATCGCGATTCTCGGGCGGCCGGGTAGCCGCGAGAGCGGCGCGGCTCGGCTCCGGCGGACCGAACCGCGGGCCGGGGGCGCACCGCTCGGCGTCGTAACCCATTCGACAGCATGCGGGCCCGAAGCTGCGCCAACGGACGCCGGTTCCTCGCAAGTTGGATCGGGGCGGCCGATCGACGCTCAGGAGACGGTTCGATGACGACACCCAACGAAACCGGAATGACGCAGCCGCTCGAGGCGGCCGATGCTCCGGTCTGGCAGCCGGACCTCGCGCCGGCCGCGACCCCTGACCGCGACGAAACCGCGGCCGGTGCCGCCAACACCTCCGACGAAGTGCCGCTCGTGAGAGGGCCCGTTCGCGCCCGACGTGCCGGCTCCACTACTGCCCTGCTCGCAATCGCGGCCATGGTCGCGCTCGGCGGAATCGGCTTTGCCGTCGGCCGCGCCACGGCGCCGGACCGGAGCGGAACCGTGACGACCAATGCGGCGACTGCCAACGGCGTGCCGGTCCAGGGTGCCGCCCCGAGTGGCGCTGCCGCGCTCGGTGCGATCCCCAGCGGCCTCGCCGGCGGCCTCGACGATCGTGGCGGACCCGGCGTCGACGGCAGGCTCGACGACGGAGCCCCGACCATCACGGGCACCGTCGTGAGCGTCTCCTCGAGTTCGATGACGATCAAGCTGGCCACCGGCCAGACTGTCACGGTCGCGACCGGGTCCTCGACCGTATATCACGCCCAGACGACCGCGGCGAGCACGGACGTGACGGCCGGCGCCTCCGTCGTCGTGCAGACCTCGGCCGCCACTTCGACGACCGCCGGGGCCGCGGGGTCGCGCACAGCGACGAACGTAATCATCACCGCCAGGTAGCTTGCACTCGTGTGGGCGCGGACGGTCTGGATGGATCGTTCGCGCCCGCTCCACGTGCGCTCGGGCCCGGCGGACCCGTCCGTCCTTACGCGAGTCCGTCCCTACGCGAGCCGCCTGACAACCACTGATCGGGCGACTTCGTCATGCCAGGCACGCTTGTAGGGATCGCGCGCCGCTGCCAGACCCGAGATCAAACCCAGCGGAAACACCACCGTCACGAGCGAGAAGATGAGGTAGCGCACGACCACGTCGCCGATGCCGAGCGACCCTCCGTCGGACGCTCGAGCGACGCGCAGGCGGAGAGCCTTCTGTCCGGGAGTGGCACCGAACACATACCAGAAGGCAGGGTGGTAGATCAGCGCGAGCAGCCACCACGTCAGGTAGACCGCGGTTGCGGCTGGGGGCTGGGTCTGGCCCGAGTCACCGGACCGGCCGATCGTCGAAACGAAAAGCCCGATCGCCATGACGCTGCCGACCAGGACGAGCCCGTCGATCACGAGCGCCCCGAACCGCGCCGTGACATCGCCCCACAGCAGCCGGGGCGTGGGTCCAGGCGGCAGGTTCGAGGCCCATCCGGCCCCGGGCTGGCCCCACGGACCAGCCGGCGCTGCGGGGATGGGGATCCACGGACTGGGCTGATCGGAAGGCGCTCCCTGCGGAGCCGGGGGCGCCACCGACGGACCGGCGGGCCCTCCGGGCTCGTCGTGCGTGGTTCCGAGCGGATCCGCCGGCGCTCCGGAAGGCCCCGGTGGATCCGGTTTCGGCCAGCCCGGGTCGCTTGTGGCGAGGTCGTCGTCGGCCATGGCCCGCCTCTAGTGTCCGCGGCGCAGCCCGCGCCGAACCTGCTCGCCATGGTACGTGGAATTGACTGGGATATGCTGCCGCTGGCCGCGCACCAGCGGCGCCGGCGTCTAGCCAGTGGAGCGACGAGGAGGTTCGGGTGTCCGGGTTCAAGGGGTTCTTGCTCAAAACCAATGCCATGGCCCTGGCAGTGGGCGTGATCATCGGCGTGGCCATGGGAAACGTCGTCAACTCGCTCGTCAACGACGTGATCATGCCGCCGATCGGCATGGCGCTCGGCAGCCTGGACTTCTCTCAGCTCAAGGTCGTTCTTAAGTCGAGCACCGATCCCACCAAAGAGGTCGCGATCCGATGGGGCGCCTTCATCAACGTCATCATCGCCTTCGTCGTCGTGGCCCTGGTCGTCTACGTCCTCACGTCCCTATTGCTGAGAGAGGCCCCCAAGGAACCTGAACCGCCGACCAAGTCCTGCCCGTTCTGCAAGGAGAACGTTCCGGTCGACGCCACGAAGTGCCGCGCCTGTACCAGCGCCATCTAGCCTGTACGGGCGCCGATGCGCCACCGGACTCGGGCCCCGCATCGGCTCGCCCGCCCCGGAGGATCAGATGAAGGTCCGTCTCGATCGGATCGCCCGCATCCAGGCATCCATGCGCGAGCGTGGCTGGATCGCGATCGTTGTCCTGAACCACGACGATTACCGCTACCTCTTCGGGACGGACCGGGCGCAGCCCCGGGCCATCATTCCCTTCCAGGGGCCGCCGGAGCTCGTTGCCTTCACCGGTGAGGAACCGGAGCTGCGAGCGGCGCTCGCCGGCGGCGAGGTGCGTGTCTTCGGCAGCGTCGGCGGCCAGATCCACGACGTTGTGGGGCGGCTTCGCGAGCTGGCCGCGGAGGCGCCGGCCACGTGGGCGACGGAGGGCCGGCACAAAGTCGGACTCCAGATGTGGTTCCACACGCCGGCCTTCCTGGTCGATCTGTTCCGGCAGGTCAATCCGGGCGTGGAGGTCGTTTCGTCGGATCCGGTCATGGATCCACTCCGGACGATCAAGGAGCCCGAAGAGCTGGCACTGCTCACGGAAGCGCAGCGGATCGCCGGCCTCGGCATGGATCGGGCGCGCGAGCTGCTGCGGCCGGGCGTCTCGGCGCAGGAGATCGCGACCGAAGCCACCTGCGCGATGATGCGAGCCGGCGCCGAGGGCACCAGCACGCCGATCTACGTCAACTTCGGCGTTGAGACGTGCATGCTCCACGGCCGTCTCAGCCCGGTACCGCTGGAGCGTGGGCAGCTGGCGCTGATCGACCTGACGCCGACCGTGGACGGCTACTGCGCCAACCTGGCACGGACGTTCGTAATCGGCGAGCCGGACCCTCGTCAGGCCGAGTTGATCGCCACGTATCGCGAGATCGTTGCGGTGGTTCGAGCCGGCATGAGGCCGGGCGTGACCACTGCTGAGCTGGACGCGAAGGCGGGCGTGGTGTGCGCCGCCCACGGTTTCGCCGACATCCAGGTCTACGGAATAGGCCACGGAATCGGGTTGCGCTTCGAGGAGCCGCCCGCCTCGACGATTATCGGGCCCCACAAGAACCTGCCCCTGGCCGAAGGCATGACCGTGACTATCGGTCACACGATCCTTGCCGTCCCCGGGTTCGGTGGCGTCCGATTCGAGGACATCTATCGCGTCGGCGCGGCCGGGCCGGCCATCCTCTTCGACTACCCGATCGATCCGATCGTCGTCTGACTCGGGGGGCCGGCGGCCAATCAGCTACGCCCCGGCGGCGGAGAGGATGAAGTCCGTCCCGAATGCCGCCAGCAGGCCGATGGTCAGAGCCACGCCGGTTACCATCGGCAATGAGAAGCGCCGGGCCACAGCCATCATCTCGTTGAACACGTAGATGAGTGCCCCGGCCGCGAGGCCGAGGAACAGGATCGACAGCAGGGGCGACACGAACGAGTATCCGAGCACGCTGCCTGCGAAGGTCGGGCCGCCCCCAACGAGCCCTGCGCCGGCCAGGAACCGCCAGCTCGGCCGCTCGGTCCCACTGAGTGGCGCCGCAATGGCGAAGCCCTCCGTCATGTTGTGAAGCGCAAAGCCGATCACGAGGAGTAGCGCGAAGCCCGTGGCATTCGACGCGGCCGACTGGCCGATCGC
>Ga0182021_10010542_pt1 | contig 10956 bp, 7 predicted proteins | sample 612E3MmetaG_FD_120493 | JGI IMG/M metagenome (GOLD analysis project Ga0182021, IMG submission 120493) | Permafrost microbial communities from Stordalen Mire, Sweden - 612E3M metaG (Illumina Assembly) | ecosystem: Environmental > Terrestrial > Soil > Wetlands > Permafrost | place: Sweden...
CCAGTGGGGCGACGAAGGCAAGGGCAAAGCGACGGATCTGCTAAGCAGCAGACTCGACTATGTCGTGAAGTTCAACGGCGGCAACAACGCCGGTCACACCGTCGTTATCGACGGTGAGAAGTACGCTCTTCACCTGCTACCCAGTGGCATCCTCACCCAGGGCTGCACCCCCGTAATCGGCAATGGCGTCGTCATTGACCTGGCCGTGCTTTTCGAAGAGATCGATGCACTCAACGTTCGGGGCATCGACACGTCAAAGCTGGTCGTCAGCGCCAACGCGCATCTGATCACGCCGTACAACCGCGTGCTCGACAAGGTCACCGAGCGTTTCCTGGGATCTCGCAAGATCGGTACCACGGGTCGTGGCATCGGCCCCACGTATGCCGACAAGATGTCGCGCGTCGGCATCCGGGTGCAGGACGTGTTCGACGAATCGATCCTGCGGCAGAAGGTCGAGGCGGCTCTGGAGGTCAAGAACCAGATGCTCGTCAAGATCTACAACCGTCGTCCCGTTGAGGTCGACGAGGTGCTCGATGAGTTCAGGAAGTACGCGGGTCGGTTGGCTCCGATGGTCGTTGACACCGGGCTGCTGCTCAACACCGCGCTGGATCAGGGCAAGACGGTCCTGTTCGAGGCCGGTCAGGCCACTCTGCTGGACGTTGACCACGGCACTTACCCGTTTGTTACATCTTCCAGCGCGGCCGCGGCCGGCGCGTGCACCGGTTCTGGGGTGCCGCCAACCCGTATCGACAGGGTCATCGCCATCCTGAAGGCCTACACCACGCGGGTGGGCGAAGGTCCTTTCCCGACCGAACTGCTGGACGACTCGGGCGAGTTCCTGCGCAAGGTCGGGGCCGAGTACGGGACCACAACCGGCCGTCCCCGTCGCTGCGGCTGGATGGACACGGTGGTCGGGCGGTACGCCACGCGCATCAACGGCGTCACCGACTTCGTGATCACCAAGCTTGACGTCCTGACCGGGCTGGAGCAGGTTCCGGTTTGTGTCGCCTATGACGTGGGCGGTGTGCGCCAGGACGAGATGCCGATGAGCCAGAGCGACTTCCACCACGCCCAGCCCATCTACGAGAACCTCCCTGGCTGGTCGGAGGACATCTCGGCCTGCCGCTCGTTCGAGGATCTGCCGGTCAACGCCCGCTCCTATGTCTTGCGGGTCGAGGAGCTTGTCGGTGCCCGGGTGTCCGCGATAGGCGTCGGTCCAGGCCGCGATGCGATCATCGAGCGCCATTCGTTCTTGGACTGATCAGGCGATCTTGGTCAGCCGCGGGCGATGGAAGGCCCCGTTGGGGTGCCGCCGGGCTGGTCAACGGGTAGCTCCAGAACGGTCATCCGGTGGGCGGCACGTGTGAGCGCGACGTAGAGCACCCGGACGCCTCCGGGGGACTCCGCGGTGATCTCGGCCGGGTCAACGATGACGGTGGCGTCATACTCCAGACCCTTGGTCGACATCGGGCTCACGACGTCGACTCGACCCGACGAGTGGCCAGTCAGCGACCGGAGCGGGTCGAGCGAGGTGCGCCACCGTGCGGGGGAGATGACGGCGATGGACCCCTCGACCTCGTCGAGCAGCACCTCTACAGCGGCAGCGGCAGCGGCAGGGATCTCCTCAGCTGTGACGGAGGTGATCACCGGGGCCACGCCGGTCTCCCGGACGGCCTCGGGAATGTCGGCGTCGGGCACCTGGGCCCGGATTACTTCGGCGGCGTAGGCGAAGATCTCCCTGGCGTTGCGGTAGTTGGTGTTCATGTGGAACAGCGAGCGCACCTTGCTGCCGAACGCCTGTTCGCGAGCCAGACGTGCTTCGCCTGCATCGGGCCAGGAGGCCTGGGCCGCGTCGCCGACCACCGTCCAGGACGACCAACGGCCGCGACGACCCAGCATCCGCCACTGCATCGGCGAGATGTCCTGCGCCTCGTCGATCAGCACGTGGGCGTATTCTTGGGGATCCTCCAGACGGCCGTTCATCAGCCGTTCCATATTCGTGTGTGGGGTGACTTCGTACCCGGTCCGGGTGGTGGGCCAAGGGGCGGCACCGTGCCCATGGGTCCTGACCTCAGAGACCCCGTGCCCGTTGAGGTCGTCGAGCTCCTCGACCTGGTAGGACGCGTGCTCCTCCCGATCGGGCTGGCGCACCGTGCCGAGAATAGAGGCGATGTCATCGATCAGCGCGACGTCGGCCACCGACCAGGTCCCGTTGTCGATTGCCACCTGGATCGAGGCACTGAGCAGCTTGGAGTCGGCGTCGTTCAGGATCCCCTTCGCATAACGCCGGGTCCGATTCGGGTCGGCCAGCCACAGAAGCACCTCGCGGGCGTCCAGCGGTCGCCACCACTCGCGCATGAATGTCTCGACATTCATGTGGTCGAGGAACTTCTCCACGAACACCCAGCGCTCCTGCCCGGGGTTGGCGGCCCAGGCTGCTTCTGCCAGAGCCTGGGTTGCCGCTCTGCGGGCATGGTTGCGCTGGTGGGATCTCAGCACCTGCAGGCGCACACTGTCGAGCTCGTCCGATTCGAGCCGGATAGCAATGCCGTCGACGAAGGCGCGCAGCTGGGTCGGGGCTTCCGGGATGGTGTCGCGGGCCGCCCGGGCCAGGACCCGGCGGATCTTCAGCGAGCCCTTGATGGCCGCAGCCGCTGGGGTATCGAGCCGCTCGGTGGTGACCCCGTCGGCGATGTCGCCCAGCGAGCGCAGGGTAACCGTGTCCTCGCCGAGTGAGGGCAGGACCCGCTCGATGTATGCCGTGTAAGCCGCGGAGGGTCCTACCACCAGAATCCCGCCGGACTCGTAACGTCGGCGATCTGAATACAGCAGGTAGGCCGCCCGATGAAGTGCCACGACGGTCTTGCCGGTGCCGGGGCCTCCGGTGATTTCGGTGACTCCGCGCGCCGGTGCCCTGATCGCCTCATCCTGATGGCGCTGGATGGTGGCCACGATGTCGCGCATCCGGCTGCCACGGGAGCGGGTCAGGGCTGCCATGAGTGCACCGTCACCGACGACCACAAGGTCCTCGGGTGCCTCAGGGACCATCAGGTCGTCCTCAATACCGACTACGTCCGAACCTTTGCAGCGCAACACCCTGCGCCGCAGGACGCCCATTGGCTCGAGCGGCGTCGAGCGGTAGAAAGGTGCGGCTGCCGGCGCGCGCCAATCGATCACCAGAGGTTCGTAGTCGTCGTCACGCACGCCCAGGCGACCGACATATCGTGTCTGTCGCTCTGCGCTCTTGGCGGCCTCGGACCCGAGGTCTAGTCGTCCGAACACCAGACCTTCGTACTGTGTCTCCAGAATCGTGCGTCGCTTGTTCGCGTTGAACACCAGCGCGTCGCGCTCGAAGAGGCCGGTGATCTCCTCGTCGCGAATGTCGCCGGTGCGATCGGTCCTGCCGCGAGCGAGGCCCTCGGCCTCTACAAGGGAGGCGCGTTCGGTGGCTTTGGCCAGCTCGGAGTAGACCTTGTCGACAAGCTTCTGCTCGATGGCGATTTCGGATGCAATGGAGTCCTGGGTCGCCGACGCGCGCGGGCGCGACGAAGGGTGGGTCCGCTGCTCTGATTCGCTCACTGCTCCCCTTGGGTCGTGGTTGTGGGATATGAGCCGTCGAACGGGCCCTGACCTCGAAGGAGAAGGCGGGAACCGCCCGACCTCCATGCGAACACATGAGTCTAACCCTTGATTCCGGTGCGGCAGGGACACCCGGCCGGTACGCACTGGTGTCCGCCGGTGAAAGGCTTGTTCTGGTCGCACGGCTGGGCGCTTGCCCGGACGCGGTGCCGATCCCCCAGGCCGGTCGCCTAGGCTTCACCTTCGTGAAGGTTCTCGTCATTGGCACCGGTGCTCGTGAGCACGCCATCGTCAGGGCTCTGACGTTCGACCCGTCGGTCGACGCCGTCATCGCTGCACCCGGCAACCCGGGCATCGACGCCATTGCGTTGTGCCGCGCGTTGCCGAAAGGCCTGCTGGACGGTGAAGGCGTCGCCGCTCTTGCGGCAGAGCTGGGTGTGGACCTGGTTGTTGTCGGCCCGGAGGCGCCCTTGGTTGCCGGAGTGGCCGACGCCGTTCGGCAGGCAGGCATCGCCTGCTTCGGGCCGAGCGCCGAGGCGGCCCGTCTGGAGGGAAGCAAAGCGTTCGCCAAGGAGGTCATGGCCGAGGCCGGGGTGCCCACCGCCCTGGCTCATGTGTGCACGACCGTTGACGAGGTCGCCAGGGCTTTGGACGTCTTCGGAGCGCCGTATGTGGTAAAGGACGACGGCCTGGCTGCGGGCAAGGGCGTCGTAGTGACGAACAACCGTTCTCAGGCATTGGCCCACGCGGTTCAGTGTCTGGAGAAGCAGGACGCACGCATTGTTGTCGAGGAGTTCCTGGACGGCCCCGAGATCTCGCTGTTTTGCATCACCGACGGAACCACAGTGGTGCCTATGGCCCCGGCTCAGGACTTCAAGCGCCTCGCGGACAACGATGAAGGCCCCAACACCGGCGGCATGGGCGCGTATTCACCGTTGGGGTGGGCGCCGTCCTCTTTGGTCCAAGACGTCGTTGATCGCGTCGCGCAGCCGACCGTGGACGAGATGCGTCGCCGGGGGATCCCCTTTGCAGGCGTGCTCTATGTCGGGCTGGCGCTGACCTCGCGCGGACTGAGGGTCATCGAGTTCAATGCCCGCTTCGGTGACCCGGAGACACAGGTCGTTCTGGCACGCCTGGCCACACCCCTTGGTGGCCTGCTCTACGCGAGCGCCGTCGGCACGCTTGACGAGGTCCCTGATCTTCGCTGGCGTCCGGAGCACGCTGTGAGCGTCGTTGTGGCCTCCAAGGGCTATCCTGGATCGCCGCGAACCGGCCATGTCATTGAAGGAGTGAGCGAGATCGGCGAGCATTCCTACGTCCTTCATGCGGGTACGGCCGTCGACAAGGACGGGGCTCTTGTGTCCGCCGGTGGACGAGTTCTTTGCGTCGTCGCAACCGGCGCAGACCTTGCCCAGGCACGCGAGCGGGCATACGGCGCCGTTGACCGGATTAGGCTCAAGGGTTCGACCTACCGCACCGACATCGCCCTGGCAGCCCAGCGCGGCGAGATCTCGGTGCCGAAGTGAGTCGGCCGGTGGAGCCACGCCGCCTGGTTGAACTGCCCGGATACGCCCATGTTTACTCGGGCAAGGTCCGTGAGCTCTTTGCGCCGATCGACCAGGCCAGCGGTGAGGCCAGCCAGGACGCGCTGTTGCTCGTGGCCACCGACCGGATCTCGGCCTATGACTTCATCCTGGACAGCGAGATTCCCGACAAGGGCAAGGTGTTGACTCAGCTCTCGCTCTGGTGGTTCGAGCAGCTGGTCGACATCATCCCCAATCACGTGATTTCCACGCAGGTCCCCGAGTCCGTGGCCGGGCGCGCGGTCCTGGTGAAGCGGCTCGACATGGTGCCGGTCGAGTGCATCGGACGCGCCTACCTGACTGGCAGCGGGCTTGCCGAGTACCGCCAGACGTCCTCGGTCTGTGGCGTTCGGCTGCCCGCCGGTCTGGAAGACGGGTCGCTGCTGCCCGCCCCGATCTTCACCCCGACCAGCAAGGCGCCGATCGGCCAGCATGACCAACCGATGACCTACGCCGAGGTTGAAGCTAAGGTCGGCTCCTCCATCGCGGCCAGCGTGCGTAAGCTCACCATCGCGATCCTGGAGCGCGGCAACGAGATTGCCGCCGGTCGCGGAATCCTGCTGGCCGATACCAAGGTGGAGTTCGGCCTTGACACCTCCCGGCCCGACGGCGAGGGCAACCCTACGATCATGCTCGCCGACGAGGTGCTCACTCCGGACTCGTCCCGATTCTGGCCGGCATCCACGTGGGCGCCCGGCCGGGCACAGGACTCCTATGACAAACAGTTCGTCCGTGACTGGCTCACCTCGCCAGCAAGCGGCTGGGACCGGTCCTCGGGCGAGGCGCCTCCAGCGCTGCCGGACGACATCGTGCAGGCGACCCGCTCGAAGTACATCGAGGCGTACGAGTCGTTGACCGGTCGAACCTTCGCCTAAACTCAGGCTCATCAAGCACTGATCTGAACAAGCCCCAAGCTTTTGAGGAGCACCTCGCATGGGAATCGTCGTCGTCGACGTCATGCTCAAGTCCGAGATTCTTGACCCCCAAGGCCAGGCTGTCGCCGGCGCCTTGCCGAGGTTGGGATTCAACCAGTTCACCGACGTCCGACAGGGCAAACGGTTCGTCCTGACCGTCGATGGTGAGGTTACCGACCAGGTGTTGGCAGCCGCGCGTGAGGCTGCCGAGAGGATGCTTTCCAACCCGGTGATCGAGGACGTTGTCAGCGTTCGGGCACAGTCTCCGGAAGCGGCCTCGCCCACGGCGCTGTCCCAGGCCAGCGAGTCGCACGCATGAGGATCGGCGTCGTGACCTTCCCTGGCTCACTGGATGACCACGACGCCCACCGCGCCGTCCGCGTCGCCGGCGGCGAGCCCGTTTCGCTGTGGCACGGTGACGACTCGTTGCGCGGCGTCGACGCGGTGGTGCTGCCCGGTGGCTTCTCCTATGGCGATTACCTTCGAGCGGGTGCCATCGCCCGCTTCGCACCGGTCATGTCCGCCTTGATCCCGGCAGCCCTTGGGGGGTTGCCCGTGCTGGGCATCTGTAATGGGTTCCAGATTCTGTGCGAGTCGCACCTGCTTCCCGGCGCGATGATCCAGAACGACCATCGGACCTTCATCTGCCGCGACCAGCGGCTGCGCGTCGAGAACGCCACGACCGCCTGGACGTCGGACTTCGCCCAGGATGACGAGATCATTATCGTACTGAAGAACCAGGACGGGCAGTATGTCGCCGATCGGCATACCCTTGACGAGCTCGAGGGCGAGGGTCGTGTCGCCTTCCGCTATGTCGTGCACGCTGCGGGCGCCCCGGCCGCGAAGTACGACCGCTTCGCCAGCCGCAATCCCAACGGCTCCTACCGCGACATTGCCGGTGTCACTAACGAGCGCGGAAATGTCGTCGGGCTGATGCCCCACCCCGAGCACGCCATCGAACAGGGCTACGGTCCCTCGCTGGACGGCCTGAAGTTCTTCACATCCGTCCTGAAATCAGTGGTGAACGCTTGACATCCTCCCTGCCATGAATGACCAGGATTCCAACAGCCCACCCGGAGGCAACGTGTCGAGGTTCGCGCTTCACAGACAGGGCCAAGACTCCCAGGTCGCCACGTGCTGGCGCGGTTCACTGCTGGTACCGCCAAACAGGGCCGGACTTGGTTATCGCCCAACAGGATTGAACGTACAACCTTCCACCGACAGGCGGATGGGTTTCCTCTCGGTCCGCAACGACCGGGTTTCCACCCTAGGAGTCCGATGACCTCCGCGGCCAAGGCCAGCATCGACGCAGCGGCCCAGATTCAGACCAACATCGACACCGTCGCGGATGCGTCGATCACTCCGGACACTGCACAACCCTGGGCCGAGCTTGGGCTGAAGGCTGACGAGTACGCGCGGATCCGCGAGATCCTTGGCCGGCGTCCGACGATTGCCGAGCTGGCGATGTACTCGGTCATGTGGTCCGAGCACTGCTCGTACAAGTCCTCGAAGGTCCACCTCGCCCAGTTCAGCCAGAACACGACCGACCAGATGAACGAAAAGCTCCTGGTCGGCATCGGTGAGAACGCCGGGGTCGTCGACATCGGGGACGGCTGGGCGGTGACCTTCAAGGTCGAGAGCCACAACCACCCGTCCTACGTCGAGCCCTACCAGGGGGCTGCGACCGGCGTCGGCGGCATTGTCCGCGACATCATGTCAATGGGTGCGCGCCCGATAGCGGTCATGGACTCGTTGCGCTTCGGTGCCCCAGATCACCCGGACACGTTGCGGGTGCTCCCGGGGATAGTCGCCGGTGTCGGGGGTTACGGGAACTGCCTCGGCCTGCCAAATATCGGTGGCGAGGTCGTATTCGACCCCTGCTACCAGGGCAACCCGCTGGTGAACGCATTGTCGGTCGGCAAGATGCGGATCGAGGACATCCACCTGGCCAAGGCTTCGGGCGTCGGCAACAAGGTCGTCCTGTTCGGGGCCAAGACCGGCGGCGACGGTATCGGGGGTGTCTCCGTCCTGGCGTCAGAGACGTTCGACGCCGACGGTCCGGCAAAGCGCCCGGCAGTCCAGGTTGGCGACCCGTTCGCCGAGAAGGTGTTGATTGAGTGCTGCCTTGATCTGTACGCCGCACACGTAGTCGACGGTATCCAGGATCTCGGCGGCGCAGGACTGTCCTGTGCGACAAGCGAGCTCGCGTCCAACGGTGACGGCGGTATGCGCGTCTGGCTCGATCGGGTCCCGTTGCGCGACGCCACGCTGCGCGTCGAGGAGATCCTGATGTCAGAGTCCCAGGAGCGGATGATGGCAGTTGTCGAACCGGCCAAGCTGGAGGAGTTCATGGCGATCACCAGGCGCTGGGACGTTGAGGCAACGGTGGTCGGCGAAGTCACCGAAGGCAAGCACCTCGAGGTCTTCTGGCAGAAGGAGCTGATCATCGACGTGCCGCCCCGGTCCGTGGCCCACGACGGCCCCGTCTACCACCGTCCCATCCAGCGACCGGCATACCTGGATGGCCTGCAGGCGTCGGTACCGGACGACCTGGCCCGCCCCGCCGACGGCGCGGGACTTGCGGCAGCGCTGTTGGCGTTGATGGCGTCCCCGAACCTGTGCGACAAGTCATGGATCACCGACCAGTACGACCGCTACGTCATGGGCAACACGGCGCTTGCGATGCCCGACGACTCCGGGGTGGTACGCGTCGACGAGCAAACCGGTCGTGGTGTGGCAATCTCGACCGACTGCAACAGCCGTTACGCCAAGCTCGATCCCTTTGCCGGTGCTCAGTTGGCTCTTGCGGAGGCGTACCGCAACGTCGCAACTGCCGGCGCCGTCCCGCTGGCGGTCTCCGACTGCCTGAACTTCGGCTCCCCCGAGGACCCGGGTGTCATGTGGCAGTTCGTCGAGGCCGTGCGGGGCATCTCTGAGGGCTGCAAGGCTCTCGGCATCCCGGTCACTGGCGGCAACGTCTCTTTGTACAACCAGACCGGCGACGTCGCGATCCATCCAACGCCTTTGGTCGCGGTTCTGGGCGTCATGGACGACGTGGCCTGCCGGACGCCCTCAGGTTGGAAGACCCCGGGTCAGGTCATCTACCTGTTGGGCACCACGACTGACGAGTTCGGTGGCTCGGCATGGACCCAGGTCGCGCACGAGCACCTTGGTGGGATGCCGCCTCACGTCGATTTTGACGCCGAACGCAAGCTCGCTGAGATCCTGGTCGACGCCTCGCGTCAAGGGATCGTTGCTGCCGCCCATGACCTGTCTGAGGGTGGGCTTGCGGTCGCTCTGGGCGAGGCGTGCCTGCGCAACGGGGTTGGCGCCCGGATCTGGCTTGACGAGGTCGCCGGACGCGACGGCGTGGATGCCTTCACCTTGCTGTTCAGCGAGTCGGGCGCTCGGGCGGTCGTTGCCGTTCCTGGCAGCGAGCAGGTCCGGTTCACTGACCTGTGCATCAGTGGCGGGTTCGCTCATGCTCGCATCGGCGTAGTAGAGGATCAGGGAGGTGGGCTGGACGTGCAGGGCCAGTTCACCCTGCCGCTCGTTGAGCTTGCCAGCGCCCACACCTCGACGTTGCCGGCCATCTTCGCCTCGCGCTGAGTACGGCGGGCTGAACGTGCGCTTTGTGTGTGTCGACCCAGCAAGTGGCCTAGGCACTGACGAGCGTCTTGATCTCCATCACCAGGAAGAATGCGATCACGGCCTCGCTGACCATCCAGGAGTTTGCGTTCATCCAGTTGCGCATACGGGGCATCAGTATGTCCGCGTGCCTACCCATGAGCAGAAGAACCAACAACGGCGCGGCGATCAGAAGCGCGGTCAGGAGCAGGAAGCCGACGGTGTGCCACAGAGGTGAGCCGTGCGAAGCGAGGTAGGTGCCGACCGTGAATGTCATCATCACGTCGGTAGGCATGACCAGGAACAATATGAGACCCAGAGTGAAGGAGCCCCTGGGATCCTCGGTCTGCAACGTGCTCATCCATTTGGGCGGCTCCGACTTCTCTCTGCCTCGAAAGACCCAGATCGCCGCAATGATCAGGATCACCACAAGCATCCAGTCCGCGGTCACCGAAGAGGAGCCTTTGGTGGAGGCCTTCAGCTTCAATGCCTTGGCCACGTAGTAGAAGATCGACGTCGCGACCATCGTGGCTAGGACTGCTCCTGCCACGAATGCGAATGAGTTCTGCCGTGGCTTCGTGCTCGTCGTGAGCAAAATGGCCGTGATCATCTGAGGCCCGGCGACCATCACGACTGCTAGCGGCAGCACCTTCAACAGATCCGCCATCGTCTACCTAACGTCGAACACGCAACGACACCGCTGATCAGTTCATGACCGAGACTGGTCGCACTGGACGCGCCGTACATCATCCAGTCAGGACGAGTTCGCCCCTCGTGCCACATCGCAGTCGCGCCATGCTTGCGAGTCGAGCGGGCAGGCCTAGCCCGAGCTCGCTCAACTCTGATCATTTCACTCCTGCGGTAAACCCGGTCGTTCAGCGCCGCCAGGAACACCGCGCTCGCTGACCCGTCCTGTTGACCGGCCCCTGTCAGCGCACGCGCCATCCCTTCATGGGCGGGGGTGGGGGCGACTTGGCGCTGTCCGAGATCGTGAAGGCTGTCGATCCGGCGAACGCTCTGGCTAGCTGGATCCCGTCGCGCAGCCCGGTGGGAAACGGCATCTTGGCGACCTGCCGGCGTAGGGCGGCTATGTCCAGCGGGCTTTGCGAGGCAGCCATGACGGTGTTGCCGAAACGCTTGCCTTTGAGAATCTCGTGGGTGCCGATCAGGGCAACGTGTCCGAACACGGTGGCCAGGCCGGCATAGACGCGCCGCAGGTAGGCCATGTTGGGCTCGTCGGCGGTGTTGACCAG
>Ga0182021_10010543_pt1 | contig 10956 bp, 10 predicted proteins | sample 612E3MmetaG_FD_120493 | JGI IMG/M metagenome (GOLD analysis project Ga0182021, IMG submission 120493) | Permafrost microbial communities from Stordalen Mire, Sweden - 612E3M metaG (Illumina Assembly) | ecosystem: Environmental > Terrestrial > Soil > Wetlands > Permafrost | place: Sweden...
GCGCATCTTCGATCTCATGCACCAGTACCTCCACAACCACCTCGCGCGCGAAAGTCACCTTCTGCAGCTAGTCTTCTTCGCCCGCTACATCTACGAGCCCGCGATGCCGATCTATCTTCTGCCTGGCTCGTACGAGCGCATTCGCGAAGCCCTCAAGACCACGCAGGTCAAAATCGTGACGGCGCCGGCCGCCACCGCGCTCGCTGACTTGCCCGACCGGAGCGTGGACGCCTACTCGATCGCTGACGTATCCTCGTACCTGAGCGAGCCCGATTTCGGCACCCTGATGGACGAAATCATGCGAACCGCGCGCCCCGACGCACGGCTCTGCTCACGCGGCATCTTCGTGCACCGGCCGCTCCCGCCCACCCACGTCCATCGCGTACGGCGCGACCACGATCTCGAAAAGCAACTCGCGGTGGACGATCTGGCGATGGTCCACGAATTCCTGGTGGGCACGCTGTAGAGAAGACAGATTCGGAGAACAACGTGAGCCTCTGGAGAGAGCGATTGCGTCGTCTGGCTCGGGGCATCCCGCTGGGGCACCATCTGCCGCCCCTGGCGGTGCTTGCCTTCCTGCACGTGGCGGTGCTCGCGCGCACCCTGCGCGGCACCGACGGTATCCCCGAGCGGGTCATTCCCTGGGACTTCCCCCTCGGGTACGCACGCAACCTGATTTTCATCAGCGACTCGTTGCGCGCCGGCATTCTCCCGATCTGGTTCCCCTACGGCCACGCCGGGATGCCGTTCTTCGTCAATCCGCAAACCGAACTCTGGTCGCCGGTGACATGGCTTGTCTCGCTGTTCGGCGGCTATGACCTGCTGGTGGCGCAGCAACAGCTCATGTTGACCCTGCTGGCCGGCTCGTTTGGGCTGTATGCGCTGGCGTATGTGCTGTGGAAAGACCGCTGGGCGGCGTTGCTTGCGGCGATTGCGTACAACTTCACCAGCGCGCGCCTGTGCAACGCCGAGCACATGGATTTCATCAATGCCTTCTCGATCTTTCCGTGGGTGTTCTGGGCCACAGAGCGCGTCGCCCAGGGCGTTCGGTACGCGCGGCCGTTGCTCGGGATCGCGCTTGCCTTGCTGGTGGTGAGCGGCTACCCGGGCGTGGTGCTGCTCAGTCCGCTGTGGTTTGGCGCCTGGGCCGCATGGCTGCTGGTCACTGAATGCCCTGATTGGGCTGCTCGTCGGCGGTTTCTTTGGGGCCTTGCGCTTGCCGTGGGGACCGGTGTGCTCTTGGCCGCGGGATACTGGCTGCCCATCGCAGTCCACTTGGACGTTTTCGCTCGCAGCACGCCCTTGACCGTCGACAGCGCGCTGGCGCAGAGCCTGATTCTTCCGGACTTGCTGCATCTGGTTTTCGGAGCGCCCACCACCCTGGCTCCCGAAGGCGCGCCTGCCGACATTTCGATGCGCGGGCTCTACTTCGGAATCCTTGCCTTCGCCCTTGCCCTCCTTGCTTGCCTGCATCGGCGCGACCGACGCACAGCTGCCTTGGGCATTGGCATGGTGGCCGCGCTGCTCATGACCCTGGGCAGCGGATCCTCGTTCCGCGTGGCCCTGCACGACACCTTTCCCATTTTCAACCTGTCACGCTTCCCAGCGGGGGACAGCCGCGCGGTGGCGGTGTTGGCCGGTACCCTGCTCGCCGGCAGCGGGCTGGTGGCGATCCGCGATGACGCTGAGGCGCGACGGCGCTTCACCCGCCTGCTGCTGGCCCTGGCCGTGATTCTGATCGCCGGGCTGCTGTGGCTGAGGGAGGCCATCTTCCCGAGTACCGGCGTGATTCCCTTCGCACGGCAGTTCTCTAGTTCGACTGTGGGCGAGCTTTTCGTGGTGGGACTGGCCTTGGTCTGCCTGTTGCGCGGCCCCCGCCCCGGCGTGTTGGTGGCGTGCCTGCTGGTGGTGGCTGCGATCGATTCGAGCACGCATGCCTCCGCGGAGTCGTTCTTCTACTCTCGCACTCCCCAGGAAGTCGGGGTCGAACTCGCTGAGAAGATACACGTCCGAACCTTCGACGTGGCGAACACAGAAGCTCCGCGCGTGGATAACCCGAACATGAGCGCGCCGTCGAGCGCAGATGCCTTTCTCAACAAGAAATTCTACCTGTCCTCGTACGGGGGATTTCGGCTCACGAAGCTCGATGGGTTGTTGGCCGCGGGATTTCGCCCATTCCTGGTCGAAGGCAAACGGGTTGTTGGGTTTCCCAGCGTGGGTCCCTCTGCCGCGGACGTCCCGAAGGCTGGGGCGACTTTCCAGAAGCAGGCCAAACCCGTGAACTTCGTCATCAGTCGCTACCAGCCTGACCGAGTGGACTATTCGGTGGACCTGACCACGCCCACCACCCTGGTCTTCAATGAGATGTACTTCCCCGGCTGGCAGGCTCGTATAGACCAGGGACCCAAAGTTCCTATGATCGAAGTGGCCGGCGGTCTGCGAGCCCTTTCGCTTCCGGCGGGCTTTCATCGCATCGAGACTCGTTTTTCGCCAGGCGTGTTCTGGTGGGGCCTTTCGATCACCGCTGCGGCCTGGCTGGGCGTGCTAGTTTGGCTGGGTCTTGCCATCCGATCAGGGCGAGCGGGCGCGCGCCGGCAAGCGCGAACGGCCTGAACGAGGCTCGACACGCCCTGCAGCGGGTAGACTGGACGCCAGCAGGCCGAACGGAGTAGATCAGTTGTGCGAAGGAGATAGACCATGACCAGTAGAGACTTCCTGGCCGAGATCGAGAAGATAGTGGAGGTTCCGTCGGGCACTCTTGCAATGGATTCTCCGCTGGACAGCCTTGACGCCTGGGATTCGATGGTGATGCTGGATTTCATCGCCATGGCCGACGCCCACCTGGGCGCCACCGTTTCGGTTGCTCTGCTCTCCAAGTGCAAGACGATTGCCGATCTGGCGGGGCTCTTCCCCGGCAAAGTGGAATCCTAGCGCGTGGCCGATCTGCTCGATATGAAAGGGCGTACGGTCGTGGTGACCGGCGCCTCCTCGGGGATCGGCCTGGAGACCGCCTGCCTTCTGGCCGAACTCGGCGCCAAGGTGCTGATGGTGGCCAGGAGAGCGGAGCGGCTGCAGGCCACGGTGGCGGCTCGACCTGAGCTGCAGCTCTTGGCTGAGCCATACGACCTCAACCAGACCGAACAGATCCCTGAATGGATGACGGGCCTGGCGGCCAGGCATGGCCCGATCGCCGGGTTAGCCCATTGTGCGGGCGTTCAGGCCACAGCGGCTGTGCGACAGCTGACCCCGTCCGGGTTGGAGAGTCTGATGCGAATCAACTTGGTGGCCGCGCTGATGCTGGCCAAGGGACTGCGGCAGAAGCCGGTGCGCGCTGGTTCGGCAAGCCTGGTGTTCGTGTCGTCGATCATGGGCCTGGTGGGCGCACCGGGCCGGGCTGCCTACTCAGCGAGCAAGGGAGCGCTTATTTCGGCGACGCGGAGCCTGGCTCTGGAACTGGCCCGGGAGGAGATGCGCGTGAACTGCGTAGCGCCGGCATTCGTCAAGACTGCGATGCTGGACGAGCTGTCTCGGACGCTGGGCAGTGAACCGATGAAGCTGGTGGAACAGGCACACCCCCTGGGATTTGGCGAGCCCCGCGATGTGGCCAGCGCCATCGCCTTTCTTCTCTCTCCGGCCGCGCGCTGGATCACCGGCACCACCCTGGTGGTGGACGGAGGCTACTCGGCCCAGTAGAAGAAGCAGCATATGACCGCGGTAATCCAAGCCATTGACTATTATCTCCCCGAGCGCGTCTTGGACAACGCCGCTCTGGCGGCCGAGTTTCCTGACTGGCCTGCCGAAAAGATCCGCGCCAAGACCGGCATCGCTGAGCGGCGGATTGCCGCCGCGGATGAGTGCGCGTCTGACCTGGCGGTGAAAGCGGCCGAGCGATTGCTGACCCGGCTGCCGGCCATGCGTCCCAGGATCGACTTCGTGCTTTTGTGCACGCAGAGCCCGGACTACTTCCTGCCCACCACCGCCTGCATCCTTCAGCATCGCCTGGGCTTGGCCACGACCTGTGGGGCGCTCGATTTCAACCTGGGCTGCTCGGGTTACGTTTACGGACTGTCGCTGGCCAAAGGCCTGATCGAGAGCGGGCAGGCGAGCACCGTCCTGCTGTTGACCGGCGAAACCTACAGCAAATACCTGCATCCTCGGGACAAAGCGGTGCGCACGGTTTTCGGAGACGCTGGGGCCGCCACACTGATCGGCGCATCCGAGTCCCAAGAACCGAATCTTGGGCCATTTGTGTTTGGCACGGACGGGTCCGGGGCTGCGAACCTGATGGTCAAGACGGGTGCCGCCCGCTACCCCAGGATCCCGAACGCGCCTGTGGTCGAGGACGCCAGCGGCAACGGCCGGACCGAGAACGACCTCTACATGAACGGCCCAGAGATCTTCTCGTTCACCCTCAAGGCCGTGCCGGCTGCGGTCCAGGCGCTCCTGGCCAAGGCCGGCGTGGATCAAGACGCTGTGGATCTCTGGGTATTTCATCAGGCCAATCAGTACATGCTCGATCATCTGCGCAAGAAGATCGGCATCCCGGTAGAGCGCTTCGTGGTGGCGTTGCAAGATTGCGGGAATACCGTCTCCTGCACGATCCCCATCGCTTTGCGCGATCTCGAGACATCCGGCCGGCTGACCAAGGGCGCGTACCTCGGTCTGGTCGGGTTTGGCGTGGGCTATTCCTGGGGCGCCACTCTCGTGCGCTGGCAGGGGGCTGTCGATTGAGACACACGTTGGCCGTTGACGGCTTTGGGGTGCGCCTCCGGCCGGTGACTGTGGCGGATGCCGCCTATATCGTGCAACTCCGTCGGCAACCACGGGTTCTTGGAACTGTGGGCGATACCTCTCCGGATGTGCAGGCCCAGGAGCAATGGATCGATCGCTACTTGGATCGCGACGGCGACTACTACTTCATTGTCGAGGTGGCGGGACGACCGGTGGGCACCATCGGCGCGTATGGCATCGCCGACGGCAGCGCCGAATGGGGCCGCTGGATCATCGAAGAAGCCGTGCCCGCGGCCTTGCCCAGCGCCATCCTCGTCCATGACCTGGCCTTTGGCCCGCTGGGGCTACGCGAGCTTCGTGGGAAGGTCGTGCCTTCTAACCGGCGCGTGATCAGTTTCCATCGTCGTTTTGGGGCAGAAGACGCGGGCATCGAGAAGAATGGCGTGTGCATCGGCGGAGCATCAGTCGACTTGGTCTGCTTTCGCATGAGCAGCCAGAACTGGCCCCAGGTTCGCAAGAAGCTCGAACCCGCGGCGGCCGTGGCGGCGGCAGCCCTGACTCAAGCGCTTTGAGTGCTCAGCCCTTGCGCGCGTCGAGGGCGCGTCGTTCTACGAGGAACTGATCGTAGTCGCGGATGTAGTCGTCGGCATTGTACAGATCCGACGCCAGGACGAGCAAGACGGCATCCGCACTGTACTTGTACTGGATGGCCCAGACCATGGGCGGCACGTGCAGCGCCAACTCGGGTGAGTCGAGCACGATCTCTTGCCGGCAAACCGCGTCGTCCACCACCACGGAAATCGAGCCAGTCAGGCAAATCAGCAGTTGTTCGAGGGCACGATGGGCGTGCGCGCCGCGCACTTCCTTGCTCGGCACCGCGAACACGGTGAAGCAGCGTTTGGGAACGAAGGGCAAGCCGCGCCCGACCTCGCGAGCCAGGAGGTTGCCCCGCATGTCCTTGATGACGGGAGTGCGGTGGATGACGACACCGCGCACGCCCAGCGGTTCGACGCTGGGCAGACCGGTTCCTGCCCGGGGCTGGGCCGATCCTCGCTCCGCCAGCTCGCCGCTGTGACTACTCGTGTAGCGTACAATGCGGGCCGGGTTGCCCACCACAATCGCGTGCGGCGGCACGGAGCGGGTCACCACCGCGCCGGCGCCCACCATGGCGTTCTGTCCGATGGTGAGACCGGGCAGAATGGTAGCGTTCGCGCCGATCGAGGCCCCGCGCCGGATGGTGGTCACGGGGTGTTCGTGGAGGCGCTGTCCGCTGCGCGGCATCGGGTCGTTGGTGAAGGTTGCGTTCGGCCCCACAAACACGTCGTCCTCGATGCGCAGGCCATCCCAGACTTGTACCCCGCACTTGATGGTCACCCGGTTGCCAATCACCACATCGTTCTCGATGAAGGTGTGATCACAGATATTGCAGTCGTCGCCGATGACCGCGCCGGGCAGCACATGGACGAAGGCCCAGATGCGCGTGCCGCGTCCGATATGCGTGCTTTCCACCAGCGCCTGGGGATGTCTGAAGCTGTCACTCATGATCAAGCACCTTCTGATCGGAAGCGAGCGTGGCTGCTTCAACAGTCCCGTAGCGCTCCTGTGTCGCCACGATGTAGTTGGGCCGGCCTTTGGTGTTCTCAAAGGTCCGCCAGACGTAGCCGCCGATCATGCCCAGGCCAAAGCAGTTCAAGGCTCCAAAGAAGGTCACCACCAGCACAGTCGCGGCGTAGCCGGGAACCGGGATGCTGCCTGCGAGCTTGGCCACCGCCACCGCCACCGCGAGCAACGCGCTCAGGGATAGACCGAGCGTGCCGAGCGAGAGGAGGACCCGGATGGGCAAGTCCGAGAAACTGAAGATACTGTCCATCAAGTAGCGCAGCTTCTTCCTGAAGGTCCAGCCTGACCGGCCAGCGCGGCGCTCCTGGCGCGTGTAGGGAACCTCGGCGCGCCGGAAACCGACCCAAAACAACAATCCCACCAGCGAGCTATTGTTCTCGCTCAGGCGCAGCAAGTGATCGCGCACGGCACGCGTGCAGCCAAAGACGTCGACACCCCCGGTCGGAATCTCACGCTGGATGCAGCGCCGAAAAAATCCCCAGAACAGGGCTGAAGCCATGCGCGATCCCAGGGGATCGGCGCGACCGGTTCGGCGTCCCACCGCAACGTCGCACTGCCCCTCGCGTAGCAGCTTGGCAAACTGGGGAATGAGTTCGGGCGGCTCCTGCAAATCGGCCGCCATGACCGCAAAGTACTCGCCTTGACCTGCGGCTAGGCCGGCGCGGATGGCCGAGAAGGCACCGAAGTTGCGCGACAAGAGCAGAAGCTGCGAGCGGAAGGGTGCCTTGGGCAGGCTGGCGGAGAGCCGCAGATAGGAATCGTCTGGGCTCCCGTCGACGACAAAGACCACCTCCAGTTCATCGCCAAGCTCGCGGTGCAGGCGCACCAGCGCTTGCAAGAGCGCCTCGATGTTCTCGGCGTTGCGGTAAACCGGGATGACGAGTGAAATCAATCTGTCGGCCATGTGCAAACCGCCGCGACGACGCGGCTGACCTCGTCGTCGGTCAAGAACGGGTGAATGGGCAAGGATACCTCACTAGCGGCCAACGCGGTGGCACGCGGCAAGGGAGAGAGGACCTCAAAATGTTGTCCGCGCAGTGCTGGCTGGTCCGGAATGAGGCGCGGGTAATGAATCGCAGTTAGCACGCCGGCGGCGCGCACGTGCTCCATGAAAGAGGCACGCCGGTGCGCGGGCACGCAAACCGGGAATAGGTGCCACACGCTGGCCTCGGGGAATGGAAGGCTGGGCAAGCTAACCTCGGGGTGGCGGATGCCAGCGAGGTAGGCCTGGGCGACCTCGCGTCGCCGCGTGGTCCAGGCTTCAAGCTTGGGCAGAAACGCATGCCCCAGGATCGCGGCATGCAGCTCGTCCAAACGGCTGTTCAGGCCCAGCTCGTCATGCAGGTAGCGCTGGCTTTGGCCATAGTCGCGCAATGAGCGACTACGGGCCGCGAGCCCCGCATCATCGGTGGTGACTGCGCCACCGTCGCCGAGCGCGCCCAGGTTCTTCGTGGGATAGAAACTGAGCGCGGCAGCCTGTCCGACCGATCCCACCTGCCGCCCGGAGTGAACCGCGCCGATCGCCTGGGCGCAATCTTCCACCATGGTCAGCTCAAATCGGTCGCGCAGCTCGGCCAGGGCTTTCAGATTGAGAGCGTGACCGTAGAGGTGAACCGGCACCATGGCGCGAATAGCAGGATCCGACGCCAGCGCCGTCCGGCAGAGATCCAGATCCAGCAGCCCGCGTTCATCCACGTCCACGAAGACAGGAACAGCGCCGGCGCGCAGGATGGCCAGCGTGGTCGCGAAGGCGCTGAGCGGCGTGGTCAGCACCTTGCTGCCGGCCGCGACCCCGCAGGCGCGCAACCCTATCTCGATGGCATCGAGGCCACTGGCGCAGCCGATGGCGTGCGTGCGCCCTAAGCGTCCGGCCAGGGCGCGTTCAAAGTCGGCGACCTCACGCCCGAGCACGTACCAGCCGCTCTCTCCTACCCGCCGAACCGCCTCGAGGACAGACTCTCCGGTATTCGCCCACTGGCGCTTGAAATCGTTCAAAAGGATCTGGGCCTCAGCCAAGGTCAACGTGCCTGCTTCGCGGATCGCGCGTCTTTCGATGCGGCACTCTACCACGCGATCCGGGCGTCCTTCGATGATGATCGGTACTAGCGCTCGTCGGTGAATGGCAGTTCGATGAGCGGTATTTGGTCCTTGGGTTTGGGCGCGAGATCCACGCCAATGAAGGGTGGGAGGGGCAGCTCCTGGACCACCGAGGCGGGTGGCTTGGTCCAGTCGTCGACCGGAACATGGGCAAGTCGTCGCGTCTCGATTCCGCCGTCGCTGATGCTGTCGCGGGGCCAGGGGATCTCGACATGAGCGGCCTGCGCCGCGCCCGGTAGGGGCGCCCCCTTTTCTACCCGCACGTGGCCGGGGTGCCGCCTCGGCCGCCGCCGGTGCAGGTCAGGCCGGTGTCGCAGGTGGCGCCGGAACAGCACGCCTGTCCGCTACCGCCGCAGGGCTCGCAGCTGCGGCCAGCGTCCCCTGCGCTGCAGACCAGCTTGCCCGCGGTGCAGAAGCCGCCGCCGCCGCCCCGCCCTCCGCTCGCACAGCAGGGCTCGCCGGACCCGCCGCAGGAGCCGGCGTCACCGACGCAGGCCCCGGCCTGACAGACCCCGTTGTTGTTCGGGCAGTCGGAGGCCGTTGCTATGCAGATGTTGCTGCCGCCGACGGGACCGCAGCAAGCCCCGCCGGTGCAGGAGTTGCCGGGGCAGCAGCCATTGCCTGCGACTCCACAGGCTTCGCAGGTGGGCGTTCCTGCCCCTCCATCGGCACCCGCGTTCGCATTGCAAACCGCTCCGGAGGTTGTGCAGGTCCGGGTCCCGCCGGTCCCACAGCAGGGCTGGCCGATGGCACCGCAGACGATGCAGGTGGCCGTCCCACCCGTATTCCCGGTACAAGCCGTACCGGCGGCCGTGCAGGTGCGGTTTCCGCCGGTTCCACAGCAGGGTTGCCCAACCCCACCGCAGGCGGTGCAGGTTGCCGTCGCCGTGTTGCAGGCCGTGCCGGGGGCGCTACAGCTCCGGTTGCCGCCAGACCCGCAGCAAGGCTCATTCAGAGAGCCACAGGCCACACAGCTCTCGGATCCATCGTCGCCGGCACAGACAACATTCCCAGCCGTACAGGTGCCCCCACAGCACGGATCACCCAAGGCACCGCAGGTTCCCGCATCTGACGCGCAAACGCCTTGCTCACAGACGCCGCCGCCGAGTGCAGCGGAGCAAGCACTCCCAGCCGCGATACACCGATTGCCGCCGCCGCCGCCGCCCCCAGGTCCACAGCAGCCTCCATCGGCGCAAACCGCACCAGGGCAGCAGGCCTGGCCAGCGGCGCCGCAGGTGGTGGTTGGTGCGTCCCCCGCGTCCGCGTCGGGAGCGTCCACGGCCGCACGGTCGGAAGGAGCATCCGCTCGTGCATCCCGTGGTAGTGCATCCCGTGGCGAATCAACCGCCGCGTCCGGGACAACGGTTCCGCCTGCTCCGCCGGTAGTGGTGGTTGTTCCGCCCCTGCCGCCAGCGATGGTAGTCGTTCCGGCTACTCCACCAGTGGCGATGGTGGCTCCGCCTGCTCCGCCCAAGACGGTTCCTCCCGTCCCAGTGGTTCCGACGACGGTTCCACCCGCTCCACCTGCCACGGTGGTTGTTCCTCCGATTCCGCCAAGGCCACTGTCTTCCCTCGCGGCGGCGTCCTTGGTTGGACCAGGGCTGCTCGAAGAGCTGCCCCCACATCCTGATACCCCCATTGCCGCCATCGCGGCGCAAACGAACCACATCCGGGGAGCAAACGAAGCTGGGCTCCTCTTTTCCATTAGTCGACCTCCAATTGTGTTCAGTAGATGACCCGTCGAGTGGATTAGTGGGGGCACGCAACGGTCTTCGTCATGCGATGGCAACTTTTGGGGGCGTTCTGTCCAGAGGTGGACTGCGGGAAGTCGACTGCGGGAAGTCTGGCACCTGACGAAGATGAATTGTCCTCGCCAACCGCAGGCTCGCCTGCCGACGCGTCCGGCCAACCTGCTTTGCTTCCCGGGGCTTCGTTGCTATACGGAAGATTCGCATGACATCGCTCTCGGTCCTGGTCCCCGCGTACAACGAGCAGCACTTGGTCGCTGCTTCGTTGGCCCGACTGGATATCCTGGAGTCATCGCCCCTGCTTGAGCAGATCCAAGTCATCGTGGTGGATGACTGCTCGACGGACGGTACGCCCGAGGTGCTGCGCGCCTTCGCAACCACGCGTGGTCTGAGCTGGCGGGAGGACGCCGCGCCGGTGAACGGGACATCGCTGCTTGCAACCGGTCGCGCGGGCAAGACCGACTGGGTGTTCCTGCGGCACGCGCGCAACGGCGGCAAGGGCCGCGCGATCCGCACGGCGCTGGCACACGCCCGGTGTGCCATCACGGTCATCCACGACGCCGATCTGGAATACAACCCACGCGACCTCGATCGGATCGTCAAGGTATTTGTCGAGGAGCGAGCCGACGCGGTCTTCGGCTCACGCTTTGCGGGCAGCGAGGTCCGCCGGGCGTTGCTCTTTCATCATGAGCTGGGCAATCGGCTGATCACCTTTCTCGCCAACTGCGTGACCAACCTGAATCTGACCGATATCGAGACC
>Ga0182021_10010544_pt1 | contig 10956 bp, 12 predicted proteins | sample 612E3MmetaG_FD_120493 | JGI IMG/M metagenome (GOLD analysis project Ga0182021, IMG submission 120493) | Permafrost microbial communities from Stordalen Mire, Sweden - 612E3M metaG (Illumina Assembly) | ecosystem: Environmental > Terrestrial > Soil > Wetlands > Permafrost | place: Sweden...
AAATATTCCAAAGTGCGCAGCATGACCGGACTGACCGGTGCGGAAGTGGCGCGGCGCATGCTGGATTCGAACGGCTTGAACAACGTGCGCATCGAACAGGTCAGCGGCGTGCTCAGTGACAACTACGATCCCTCCAGCAAGGTCTTGCGCCTGAGCCAGGGAGTGTACGGCAGCAACAGCGTGGCCGCCGCCGGTGTGGCAGCGCATGAATCCGGCCACGCTCTGCAAGACGCCGAAGCCTACGGTCCCCTCAAGATCCGCGCGCTGATGGTTCCCAGTGTGCAGATCGGCAGTTGGCTGGGCCCCATCATCTTCATGATCGGCCTGTTCATGTCTTCGAACACAGGAACCACCGTGGCCTGGATTGGGCTGTGCCTGTTCGCCGCCACCGCCCTCTTCGCCCTGGTGACTTTGCCGGTCGAATTCGACGCCAGCAACCGCGCCAAGGCCTGGCTGGCCGGTTCAGGTGTGCTCTACAACACCGAGATGGAAGGCGTCTACAAGACTCTGGATGCCGCCGCGCTCACCTATGTGGCCGCTGCCATTCAGGCGCTTACAACCATTCTCTATTACGTCTTTCTGCTGACAGGGCGCTCTTCGCGCAGAAATTAATTTTTCAAACTTAAATGACACTCCCCGATGAAAATTTATCGGGGAGTGATTTTTTTATTATCCGGCAGCCAGGCTGCGTTTGAGCGCGTCGCGCAAGCCCAGCGCTTTGACCGCGCCTTCCGCGGTGCAGGTCAGCGGGTTATCCACGATGTAGACAGGGACGCCCAGCGAACGGGTAAGATATTTATCGATGCCGCGCAGCAAAGCCGTGCCACCGCACAAAGCAGCGCCGCGGTCGATGATATCCGAGATCAGTTCCGGCGGGGTCTTCTCCAGCACCTTCTTGGTCAATTTAACGATGTCCAGCAGGCTGTCTTGCAAGGCTTCGACAACATCGTCCGTGGATAACACCACCGGGCGCGGCAAGCTGGTGACCTGATCGCTGCCCTGCACTTCCATCGAAAGCTGTTCGTCCTGCGGGATGGAGGCGCCGATGCGGATCTTGACCTGCTCAGCGGTAGGCTGGGCAATGATCAGCCCAAAGCGTTTGCGCACATAAGCGATAATGGATTCATCCAAACCCAGACCGCCGGTCCGTGAGGCTTCGGCAGAGACGATGCCATTCAGGCTCACCACGGCCACCTGGTTCACTCCGCCCCCCAGCGAAATGACCATGTTGCCCGACGGCGTCGAGATGGGCAGTTCCACGCCCAGAGCGGCCGCCAGCGGTGCCGGGATGAGATAAACCTCGCGGCTGCCTGCGCCGATGCCCGCTTCGTGCACTGCGCGTGATTCCACGCTGGTAGCACCATAAGGAACGGTGATCATCATGCGCGGTCTGAATACACGCATTGGTCCGCAAACTTTACGTGCCAGGTAGCCCAGCAAAGTTTCGGTGATCTCGTATTCCGCGATCACGCCGTGCTGCATAGGATGCACGATCTCGATGGTATCGGGAACGCGTCCCTCCATGTCTTTGGCCGCCTGCCCCCACTCCACCATTTTGTACTCATCTACTATGATAGAAACAACCGTCGGCTCTTGTAAAAGGATCTGAGAACCTTCGGCGATCTCTGTATTTGTTGTGCCAAGATCGATCCCTAACTCGCGGGTTAAACCTGCCATAAATAACACCTCATTCAGTCCGATGTTGAGACCGGATTTTTTCTGTATCAGTAGATCCAGCCAAATGCAGTCAACGCTTCATTTTGTTGATTCATACTGGATGACAACAAGTAATTTTACTTCACAAATATGGATTTCCAAATTAATTTACTGCCAATATCCAAACTGGACAGAATTTTCTCTTATGAAAAGTATTGCAGCGCCAGGCGCAGACGGGTTTCCAGGTCTTTGGGCGCGTCCTTGGGGATCATCTGAATGGCGGATTGAGCCTCCACCACGCTGTAGCCCAACCCGGTCAAGGCATCGAGCACTTCCGTATCGATATCGCGGGTGGAGCGGTCCATCTCGGGCATCTCGCCTTTGATCTTGCCCTGCAGTTGCAGAACAATGCTCTGGGCCGTCTTTTTACCCACCCCGGGGACCCGTGTGAAAAGATCGGCCTCTTCCGCCAAAATGGCCTTGCGGATGAGCCCAATGGACATGGTGGAGGTGATCGCCAGCGCGGTGCGCGGGCCCACGCCGTTGGCTCCCAGCAGCAGAACAAAAAGATCGCGTTCTTCCAACGTTTCAAAACCAAACAGGGTCAGAGCATCTTCACGTACCACCAGGTAGGTGAAAAAGACACGGCTTTTGTAAAGCTCAGCTTCTTTGCAGACGTTTTTGGGAACGTAGACGCGAAAACCGACCCCGCCCACGTTGATGACCAGGCTGTCATCTAAAATTTGGCTGACTGTGCCTTCAAGCGAAGCGATCATGCTGCCTCATTCTTTCTCTGCTGATTATAGATCTCATACAGGGTGACGGCCGTTGCCACGGCCAGATTGAGAGAATCACTCTTGCCTGTCATGGGGATGGCAACCATTTCGTCACAGCAACGCATCAGCTCCTGCTGCAAGCCCTGGCGTTCGCTGCCCATCATCAAGATCATGTTTTTCGGGTAGGCCACTTCCTGATAGCCAGTCTTGGCCGCGTCCGAGGTGCCAAACATGGGCACATTTTTCGCCCGCTTCCAGTTAGCCATTTCCTGCGCAGTAGTCTTGATGAACTCCACCGAGAAGACCGCGCCCATGCTGCCGCGTACCGCCGAGGGGTCGTATGGATCGGTACAATCGTCGACCAAAAATATCCCTTTGGCGCCGACCGCGTCCATGGTGCGCATGATGGTGCCCAGGTTGCCGGGGTCAGCGATCGAATCCAGCCCCACCCATAAGCCCATTTCTTCCGGTTTGACGGAGGTAAGTTTGGCCCACGACTGTTTCACCACTGCCGCCAGCCCCTGCGGATTTTCTTTCAGCCCAAAGGATTCAAAAACGAGCGGACTGACTTCCAAGACAGGTACATCCAGGGCAGTGATCTCCACCAGAGCATCCTCCGCCCGCGCGCTCCGCAGCAAATCGGGAGCGACGATGAGGGTTTGTATCCTTTTTGGGGTAGCCATTGCCTCGCGGACAATGCGAATCCCCTCAATGTAGAAAGTATTGGTCTCGTAGCGATATTTGCGCTCACGTAATTTGCGAATGGTCTTGACCTGTTCGTTGGCTGTGCTGGTGATGATCATGCTCCTCCAATCGTATCCAAATCTTGAAATCCTCGCGAATGAAGGTGGCAAAGAGCAATCGCCAGCGCATCGGCTGCATCATCTGGTTTGGGAATTACTTTAAGGTTTAGAACAGTGCGAACCATTTCTTGCACCTGCTTTTTATCTGCCGCCCCATACCCGGTGACCGATTGCTTGATCTCATTTGGAGTGTATTCCGCTACCGGCAAGTTCTGCATGGCCAGCGAGAGCAATATCACGCCGCGCGCCTGACCTACTGCAATGGCAGTAGTGATATTGCGCTGGAAAAACAACTTCTCCACCGCACCGCAATCGGGCCGATGGAGAAGTAAGATTGCATTTAATTGTTCGTGAATTTCGAGTAAGCGCTTTTCAGCAAGCAGGTTGGCTTCGGTTTTAATTATTCCGTACGTCACAACCCGGATTTCTTTTTTTTCATTTTCTTCAATGATGCCGTATCCGGTAGTTGCCGTTCCGGGGTCAATCCCGATGACCAACATAAATCTTACTCAGATTCCATCGCTGCCATAGCCGCATCGGAGATCTTCAGGTTGGAATAAACATCCTGCACATCATCCATTTCTTCCAGAGCTTCAATGGTGCGCATTGTCTGAAGCGTATCCTCAACGTTTAGTTCCATTTCCTGGTTAGGAAGCATTTTCAAACCTGCTTCGTCGGGGGTCATGCCGGCAGTACGAAAGCGGTCGACCAAGGTCTTAAAACTCTCCACCGGAGCTACCACTTCAATTTCTTCGTCATCCTGAGTGACATCATCGGCTCCACCCTCAACGGCTAATTCAAACACCTTGTCAAAGTCATTTCCTTCCAACGGGAAGGTAAAAACAGAGGCACGTCTGAATTGCCATGAAACTGAACCAACCTCACCCATATTTCCACCAGAGCGTACCAGCAAATGGCGAATTTCAGCAACGGTTCGATTACGATTTTCGGTAACACATTGGATAATGATTGCTACACCGTTAGGTCCATATCCTTCGTAAAATACTTCTTCGTAAATTTCACCTTCTTTGCCTTCACCACTTGCTCTTTTGAGAGCTCTATCAATGTTATCTTTGGGCATACTCTGAGCTTTTGCTTTATCTACAGCCAATCGCAAGCGGAAGTTTCCATCAATATCCCCACCGCCTTCGCGGGCAGCCATGACTATTTCACGGGTTAACCGTGTGAATACCTGGCCGCGTTTTGCATCAGCAACGCCTTTTTTACGTTTAATCGTAGCCCATTTAGAATGCCCGGACATACACAAGCTCCTTCAAAAGAGAAATAATTTTTCGCAGAATAAGCTAATTATACCATGCTCTTAAATTCGCTCTTTTAAGGATTGCAGTTTTGCTAACGATTTTGTCGGTTTTCAATTATGAAAATGTTTTGCGCTTGTGAGGGTTTCCCAGACTAATTACCATAGGTTTCATGCAAAAATTTAAAACTCATTTACTCATATTGCTCACAATTATTAATTTAGTTCTTTCCTCAGCCTCAGTCATACTCCCGGTCACCGGTGAATCAAATTCTCTGAGTTCCTTCAAGCAAATCAGCGAATTTTCTACTCTCGCCAAAAACAGTAACTCAAGTCACCTTACAAAAGTTACATTCGGAGACCAGGTTTCTTTAGCGGTAGTACAGCAACCTGACGGCAACGCAGCCTATGTTTCCACGGAAAAAGGAAAAGTGACCCAATTTTCAATGGCCGCCCAGTATGGATCGATCGGTCTGGTGGCGCATAATACCCTGGCCGGGAAGTATTTCAACGGCCTCTCTGATGGAGATAAGATCACCCTCATCTACGGTGATGGAACACGGGTGAACTATAAAGTAACGGATATCTATAGATATCAGGCGGTTTCCCCTACCAGTCCGTATTCGGACTTCGTTGACCCCGAGAACGACAAAAACACTCTGAGTGTCGAAACAGTGTTTAATTCCATCTACAGTGAAAATGGCCGTCTGGTGCTACAAACCTGCATCTCCAAAGGAAAGGTCGAATCTTGGGGACGCCTCTTTGTGGTGGCGGAACCAACCTATTGATCTCTTTGTAACCGGTCACTGTATTAATTTGTGGAATAATCCGGGCTGGCAACGATGATGAGTCTGTGCGTGTTGGAAATCTTGGGCCAGCAGGTCACCAGGGTCAAGCGCACATCCTCTGATTGCGCCAACCAGCGGGCATTTTGCAGCCGTGTCTCTGTGCTCACATAGAGTTCCTGTAAAATCATCCGATTTGCCACGATAAAGTTAAATCTCTTCCCCTTAGAGTAAACAGAAATTTTATCCCCCACTTTGACGTCCACCAGTTTGCCAAAAACTTCTCCAAACTCATTGTGATGCCCATTAATCACCGTATTGCCGGGCTGGCCGAGCAAGGCTGAATCCGGCTGCCATCCCGCGGCCAATTCATTGGGAGCCTGCCATTGCCCAAAGGTCTCGCCATCCAATTTGATTTTGTTGTAGTCAGCGATGACGACGGTTGCGTCAATTCCAACCGAAGGGATCACGATCCGATCCGGAATCAAGGGCATCTCCAACCCGCTTTTCGGATCAGCATGGACAGAATAATTTCTTGACGCGAGGATATTTATCCCATGCAAACTGGATGAGGGCGGAGCAGCTAAAGTTGGTTGTGCAGTCTGAGACAACTGGTTTACTGAATTCGTTGGCAATTCCAAAGGAGCAAGCGCCACCTGAATTTCTGTTGGCGCCGCGTTTCCAGCATTTGAACCAAACCCGTTGGGAGAAAAAACCGTGACCGCGCCGATCACTCCGCCAAAAATTAGGATGAAACCAATTCCAAGAATAATTTTGTCAATATAATATTTATAGACATTTTTCATCCTATTTAGTATATATCAATTTGTGACCACTGTGTTAATTAAAGCGCCAATCCCTTCAATGGTTATTTCGATTGTATCCCCTGAATTGAGCGGGCCGACGCCTGCCGGAGTACCCGTGAAGATCAAATCACCCGGTTCGAGCGTCATGATCGAAGAAGCAAATGCCACGATCTGGTGCACCGTGAAAACCATTTCCTTTGAGGAAGCCATTTGGCGGAGCTCCGAGTTTACTTTGCAAGAGATGAGCACATCCGCAGCATCCAGGTCCGTTTCGATCCAGGGGCCGATCGGGCAAAAGGTATCGAACCCCTTTGCTCTTGTCCACTGGCCGTCGCGGTGCTGCAGATCACGGGCGGTAACATCATTGCCAATGGTATATCCAAAAATATACTTATCCGCATCTTCGGCAGAGATCCATCTGCCTTTCTTACCAATCACCACCACTAGTTCGGCCTCATGTTCCACCTGATGCGATTGCGGGGGCAGAACAATTTCACCTGCATTTGGAATGGTGGCTGAAACAGACTTCATGAATAACATGGGCACTTCGGGAACCACTTCTCCCTGTTCTTGAGCGTGTTCCCGATAATTTCGGCCCATGCATAATATTTTTGAAGGAATCACTGGTTCAAGTAATTTGACGGATCTCAGTTCAAGAGTGGTCTCAAGACGTCTATATTCGCCAAACAAATTGCCCTCGATCAATCCAACTTTATCGTCCTTGAGCCATCCAATGTGGATCTGTTTATCCAGCGTCTGAAACCTAAGAAACTTCATCTAGTCTCCATCATGAAATCCAAGTTATGTGAGATTCCGGTAAAGATCGAATTTTTCTTCTATTATAGCGCCGACTACCTTTTCGTTTAATTATTTCAACAAGTTCATCATAAATTCCGAACCATTTTATATTGATCATGCTTAATCACGTAAATTTTTAAGTGTTTTTATCCGTGGCGATGTATAATCTTTTTGGATTCTGCTCGTGAAATAAACCATTGAGGGAGATTCAATGAAACTTCAGGAATACCAATCCAAACAAATCTTCGCTCGTTACGGGATTCCGATCCCCAAAGGAAGAATCGCTGGCACATCCAGCGAGGTAAAGCTCATCGCCGAAGAATTGGGCGGTAGAGTAGTTGTAAAATCGCAGGTATTGGTTGGAGGGAGGGGGAAAGCTGGCGGAATTCGTTTAGCAAAAACACCCGAAGAAGCTCAAGAATTTGCTACGGCAATTTTAGGTATGGAAATCAAAGGATTACCGGTGCGCAAAGTGCTTGTGGATGAAGCGGTATCGATCACCAAGGAATTCTACATCGGTATCGTTAATGACCGGGTTCATCAAATGCCCGTTCTGATTGCATCCGGTGCCGGCGGGATGGATATCGAGGAAGTTGCTCAAAAAAACCCGGAGAAAATCATTCGCATCCACATCGATCCTTTGCTGGGATTGTGCGACTTTCAAATGCGCAATGCGGCAATTGGCATTGATCTACCGCGTGGGTTATGGAAAAGCTTCATTGAAGTGATCAAAGGGTTGTGGAAAGCCTATGTCGACTGCGATGCAACCCTCGCTGAGATCAACCCGCTGGTGATCAACTCTGAAAACCACCTGGTCGCTCTGGACGCTAAAGTGATCATTGATGATAATTCGCTGTTTCGCCACTCAGACCTGGGGGACTTGCGAGACATGGACAGCGATGAACCCGCTGAAATTGAAGCCCGCAAGTTTGGAGTGACCTTCATCAAAATGAATGGGAACATCGGCTGTATGGTCAACGGCGCGGGTTTAGCCATGGCAACCATGGATATCCTCAACCTGTTTGGCGGTGAAGCAGCTAATTTTTTGGATATCGGCGGCGGGGCTACATCAGAAAAAGTGGCTGCCTCACTCAAGATCATCCTCAGCGACCATAAGGTCAAATCAATCTTTATCAACATTTTCGGAGGTATCACCCGCTGCGATGAAGTGGCCAAAGGAATTTTGCTGGCCTCGAACGATTTGAAGATTAAAATTCCTATGGTAGTGCGTTTGATCGGCACCAATCAGGCAGAAGGACAACAAATTTTACAAAACGCTAATTTCACCTCTGCTGATACCCTGGCCCAGGCAGCACAGTTGGCAGTTTCACTTGCGAAAGGAAAAAAATCATGAGCATCCTGGCGCACAAAAATACAAAACTCCTCGTCCAAGGGATTACCGGTAATGAAGGTCTATTTCATTCTCAGCAAATGTTCCAATACAAGACCAATATTGTGGCTGGAGTCAGCCCCGGCAAAGGCGGCGAATGGGTGCTGGATGGGAAGATTCCCGTTTTTGATTCAGTGAGATCAGCCGTGGAAATGACTGGCGCCGATGCATCGGTCATTTTTGTGCCGGCCAGATATTGTGCGGATGCCATCTATGAAGCCGTGGATGCGGATATTCCTCTAGTGGTTTGCATCACCGAGGGTGTTCCCGTCCAGGACATGATGCGGGTCAAACGTTTTTTGGCACATAAGAAGACGCGCATTATCGGACCCAATTGTCCGGGCATTCTTACACCTGGCGAAACCAAGATCGGCATCATTCCGGGAAACATCACCTTCCCTGGAAACGTCGGGGTCATTTCAAGATCAGGTACATTGACCTACGAAGTCCTCTACGCTCTCAAACAGGCAGATAGAGGGGTTTCCACCTGTATTGGTATTGGTGGAGATCCTATTAAAGGCGTGGGGTTTGTTGAATTATTGGAAATGTTTGAGGCTGATGCCCAAACTGATCAAATCGTGATGATCGGTGAAATTGGCGGGAATGAAGAAGAAGCCGCAGCGGAATATATCTCACGCTATGTCACCAAACCGGTTGTCGCTTTTATTGCAGGTGTGACCGCTCCACCCGGGAAGAGAATGGGGCACGCTGGTGCCATTATTGAAGGTAAAGAGGGTACTGCACAGGAAAAGATCAAAACACTTGAAGCATCGGGGATTCGGGTCGCCCAACATCCAGAACAAATTCCATCGTTACTCGCTTAAATATAAAGAGGTGCAAGTAATTGCTTGCACCTCTTATCATTCCAGTTATTTCTTGTGGCCGTCAATATACTTTACTGCATCGGTCACGGTTTTAATATTACGAGCGTCTTCATCATTGATATTGATATCAAATTTTTCACAGAAACCATCGATCAAGAAAAACTGATCCATTGAATCTGCTTTCAGGTCTTCAACAAAACGAGTGTCTTCTTTGACCTCTTTTTCATCAACCTTTAAGACGTCGACTATTACTGCCTTTACTTTTTCATATGTTTCGCTCATTTAAAACCTCCTGGACTTATTTTCATCAGCTTGCTATTTTGAATTGTAACTTTCCTGTACATTCTGTCAAGGATTCTGCACAAGGAATCTTTTAAATATAATCGGTCTTGTATGTTACCTGAAATCATATCAATGAATAGATCGCTGAGTAGTTTTATCCTCCAAATAAAAACATTTTATCGACAAGAGAAAAAACATTTGCTAAAATGAATGATAATTTTGACATTTATAACACCAGAGAACCAGTTTAGGTCTGGTATACTCATAAGAGATGAGTGAAAAATCTGAAATTTTCAGACGTAAGAACGATCATGTCCGTATAAATCTCGAAGAAGATGTGCAATCGAGTACAACAAGCGGTTTGGAACATATTGTGTTGAATCATTGTGCCTTACCGGAAATCAGCCTTGAAAATGTCGATCTCTCGACCTCATTTTTAAACCATAAGCTAAAAATGCCCTTATTGATCTCTTCCATGACCGGGGGAACACAGGAGAGTGAACGAATTAATACCAACCTTGCCCTCGCAGCCCAATCTGCCGGGGTAGCTATGGGTCTGGGCTCTCAGCGAGCTGCATTAGAAAGAACCGCCGCGCTCAGTTCCTTCCGTCTGCGCCGATTTGCTCCGGATATTCTCCTGTTTGCCAATATTGGCGCGGTGCAACTGAATTATGGAATTGGCGTGGTGGAATGCCGCGAACTGGTCGAAATGGCAACAGCAGACGCTTTGATCTTGCACCTTAACCCCCTGCAGGAGGCACTGCAGCCAGAGGGCGATACCAATTTTGACCATCTTTTGCCCAAAATTAATCACTTATGCAGAAGTCTTAGCGTACCAGTGGTTGTCAAAGAAGTTGGCTGGGGAATTTCTGATAAAGTCGCTGTACAATTAATCGAAGCGGGTGTTGCTGCCATTGATGTGGCAGGTGCCGGAGGAACTTCCTGGTCGCAAGTGGAAATGTTCCGCACAGCCGATGAGACCAGCCGCCGTATTGCCTCGCACTTCCGAAATTGGGGGATCCCCACAGCGCAGGCACTAAGATCGGTTCATCGGTTAAACCCCGGCATACCTCTCATCGCTTCAGGAGGGTTAAAAACAGGTATTGATATTGCAAAATGTCTTGCATTGGGAGCTGATCTGTGCGGTATGGCCGGACGATTGTTACACTCTGCCACAACTTCTGCCGAAGAAGTGACAAATGTTTTTAACGAATTGTCAAAAGAACTGCGAATCTGCATGTTTGTTTGCGGTGCCTCCGATATTGAAAGCTTAAAGAATATAGGATACAGCGAAAATGACTGAAACCATTGATCTACCTCAAATCCAGACAGCTATAGAAGAAGAATTAAAAGAATGCATCCTTCATTCCGAAAATAATTATTATGCGGGCTATGAAGAAATGTTTACTTACCAGATGGATTGGGAAAACAACCCACACCAGTATCGCGGTAAGCGTGTCCGCCCGCTTCTATTATTGCTTGCCGCCCATGCTGTCGGGGGTGATTGGCACGCAACACTTCCCGCCGCGGCATCACTCGAATTAATGCACAATTTTTCGCTGATTCATGATGACATTC
>Ga0182021_10010545_pt1 | contig 10954 bp, 7 predicted proteins | sample 612E3MmetaG_FD_120493 | JGI IMG/M metagenome (GOLD analysis project Ga0182021, IMG submission 120493) | Permafrost microbial communities from Stordalen Mire, Sweden - 612E3M metaG (Illumina Assembly) | ecosystem: Environmental > Terrestrial > Soil > Wetlands > Permafrost | place: Sweden...
CCGACCCAAAAAGCATCTATAATTACAAACAGCGACCTTACAATTGTCTGCAATACAGCCGGTATCGCCAGCGCAAATATTATTTTCCTGTCAGACTTCAAAAAATTTAATATTAAACTTTAACATAAATTATCCTAAATAAATCTTAAAGTCATATCACTGATTAAAATGATTAATCTGATTACACTGATTTTTGCTGTTGGTGTTCGCATGTTTTTTCTGTATAACCAATAACAATTGGCATCCCCGAATGCTCCAAACTTGTCATCCCCGAATGCTCCTGTCGGGGATCTCCTGCCTTTAGTGTTCGTTTTGTGAAATTCGTGTCAAATCTTTTATTTAATCCATCTTCTTTATTTCACTATTTCACCTTTTCACCATTTCACTATTTTCATTAACCTTCTAACTTTATGACTTTACAAACTTTATAACTTGATAAACTTACTTTTGTCATCCCCGAACGTGCGTTCTTTGCATCCCGACTTGTCGGGACATATTGATTGCTCTTTGCTCTAACTTTACAAACCTAATCGCTCTTACTTCACTATTTCGCCTTTTCACCATTTCACCACTTCACTATTTTGCTTTTTCACTATTTCGCCTTTCCACCATTTCACTATTTTCATTAATGGGGATCTCCTGACCTATGTATCGTTCCAAAATTCACTTACCAAACGAATGTACATTTTTTTTTGTCGTGGTCTTTCCCAACGAATAAAATGTTTAAGAAGCAATTTTTCTAACTTTATCCTTTTTGTTTTTACCTTCTTAATCGTGAGTACAATTTGAAGGCAATTTAAAAGCAAGATAAAGCCAATGTAACATTTGATAAATATGTTCTTTTTTTCAATCATTTTTTTACCTTTCATATATACTAACTGATTACCACAATAATTTTCCAAAAAAATAAATTATAATATAATTGGAAAAAAACTTAAATTATCAGTTAGTATATATGACGGAAAAATGAAATGGAGTAAAACCAATGAATATTTTCCATTTAAATTTATTCGTACAGGACAGGAATTGTCGCCGTTGTTGGTGTTAGCATGTTCTTTATGCGTCACCAACAACAATGTTTACGAGAATAACCCTCTAACGTTCTAACTTTACAAACTTTACAAACTTTATAACTTATTTACATATCTATATTTAAATAAATTCCTTATTATTAACCATACCGCACAACATCAATAAAAATTATACGGAGGGGAATAAGTGAAAAGTATTTACGAAAGCTCTACCCGTGAACTGATGAAAAAATTCATCGTATCTGAAACTATCCAAAAAGGCGAAAAGTTCAATCGTGAAAGAATCAGAAGATGGTTTACCAAAGAGTATTCTAAAATCAAACCTGCTACAATAGATGCTCATATTACATTCATGTCAGTCAATGCTCCCAGCAGAATCCATCATAATGTCCACAGTAACGGTAGTGACGATTTATTTATAAAGCTTGATGATGGTTCGCTTCGTTTATATGATAAAAATAACGACCCGGCGCCTATTTACAAAAATATAGATGCACTAAAAAATGATGAGCCTTCTGAAGAAGAAATTAATTCCGAAGAAGGAAAAGAATTTGCCTATGAATCGGATTTGAAAAATTTCCTGTCGAAAAATTTAAACATCATCGAAAAAGGATTAACATTATACGAAGAAGAAGGAATAACCGGAATCGAATATGATGCCGGTGGACGCTTTATAGATATTCTTGCAGTAGATAAAAACAAAAACTATGTCGTGATTGAACTCAAAGTATCAAAAAGATATGACCGCGTCGTAGGACAGATTTTAAGATATATCGGATGGATAAAATCAAACTTAGCCGATAAGAACCAGAAGGTCAGAGGAATAATAATCGCCCGCACAATTTCCGACGACCTCAAAATCGCCTGTGCCGAAACTGAAAATATAAAATTATACGAATACAATTTATCCATTTCATTAAAAGCAATTTGATTATTTTAAAAAAAACATTATAAAACATATAATAAATATTATATCTATATCGTCATGACCATCTACCATTGTTAAGTAATCAAAAAAATATTAATATTTTTAATATTTATAAACAAATTAATACTTAAAATATTATTAATTATGATAAATAAAACAATAAAATTTTTTCTAAAAGATTTTGAAGCAATTCCTAATTCATTAATAAATTCTCGAGGATTAAAAGAATTTTTAAATGTGAATCTCTCGCAACTTTATTGGCACTACTATAAAGATAAAAATTTATTTAATCCGCCAAAAGTAAATCCACTTTTATTAGAAAATTTAAGATTTATATCGAATTCAACAGATTTTAGATTTAAAAAGAAGTCAAAGCAATCGAGAGATTATAAAAGAATAGATACTTTCGGTCACGGCCAAGCCTTTTGTAGATGGTTTTTATACAAATATCTTGGAATTTCATATTTTGCCCCAATAAGTGACTTTATAAATAATGAAGAACATAAAGCATTTAATCGTAGTTTAATAAAACGAGTTCAGAAAGGCGATACTCCTGATTTTCTTTGCGCAAATAAAAATTATAGGAATATATTTGTCGCCGAAGCAAAGGGAACATTTGCTAGACTTGATTTTAATTCTAGTAAATTTATTAAATGGAGAGCACAATTCGATCGAATTCAAGTAATTAATAACAGAGGGAGAATATTAGGATTAAAAGGATTTATTTTAGCATCATCTTTTGCATCTATTAATAATAAAGACCGTTTTACATCTTTATTTGTTGAAGATCCAGAAATTAAAGGAGAAAAATTAAATTCAGACGATGTCGAATCAACGAATGATTTACTTAAAGGAATTCTTTCAATTCATTATGGACAAGTTCTTAAATATCTTAATTACGATATTATCGCCTCTGCTCTTATTGAGGGCTTTGAAATACCAGATGAATATAAATTTAATTTTCCTATTTATCGTAGTAATTTGGATCCATTAAAAAATAAACAGTTCATTGGTTATAAGGTACCTATTAGCTTTGATAATGCATTTCTTGAAGAATTTCAACATTATTTCCTAAAAAGAGTGCCAATTGATTTTAGATGGTTTAATATTAATCATCAATTCGTCGGTTTGGAATATAATATTTTAAAAATATTAAGAAATTCAATAAAAGGGAATTGGAATAATTTGTTGGAAATAAATGAATACGATGACATTAATACAAATGAGAATATAGATAATAAATTTACTTTATATAGAGACGGTTCAGTAGTCGGTTTAAATGAAAATTTTTATTTATCTCATTTTGAATCGATTTAATTAATTTATATTTATACAGTAAATGCCAAGTTCATATACAATTAAATTAAGTTCAGAGAAAAATTTAAAACTTGCTTGGAGCAGAATTAAAACCGGGCAAAATATCTTTTATAAAAATTTTTACCGGAATCTGTTTCTAGCATATGAAATATCATATGAAGAAAATATAGAAAAATTATCGACTAGACTCAAAGGAGGTTCTTATATTCCTTCTAAAATATTAAGATTTTATTTACCAAAATCTTCTGGGTTACATAGACCAATAACATTTTTACATTTAGAAGATTTGATTGTTTATCAAGCTTATGCTAATCTATTTTTTGATAAGTTTTCAAAATCACGTTTCCATATTGAAGGAATTAATGTATTCAGTTATTTATTCAATCGAGATAAGAATAAAGATATATTTGTATTTAAAAAATGGCAGGAAGGGTATTCTAAGTTTCTTCAAAAGATTAAGGCAAGTTATAATGAAGGATTTAAATGGATAGTGCATTTTGATATTGCGGCTTATTATGATACAATTAGTCATACTACGTTATCAAATCAAATTGCTCCAAGATCTTCAGAAGAATATAGAGAATCTTTTAGAAAATGTTTAGAAACTTGGAGCACACCCAAAAATAAAAATATTGGACATGGTATTCCACAAGGTCCATTAGCATCTAATTTAATTGGTGAAATATATTTTATCCCAATAGATCGAGTTTTAAATAAAAATAATGTAAGATATTTAAGATATGTTGATGATATTAACATATTTGGTAAAACAAAGGAGGAAGTGTTAAATGGTGTTATAATTTTAGAAAAAGAATGTAAAGAACGTGGTTTAATACCGCAGTCAAAAAAATTTGAAATAAAAGAGGCAAAAAATATTGAAGAAGCTATAGGTAAAAGTCCGAGTATTTCTCAAGAGGAAAAAAAATATTTCTTTATTAATGAGGATAAAACATCTGAAATATTTTTTGATGCTTTTTATAATACACCTATGGATGTCACTAGGGTAAAATATATTCTTAAATCTATTGGTAAAAATAGTATCGTATTTAAAATTATTATAGATAGACTAAACGAATATCCCGAATTATCACTTGAGTTTTGTGAGTTTTTAAAAAATTATTTTGAGGATACTAATATAGGAATAGAGATTTATAAAAAGGCATTAGAAATACCTTCCAATTTTGAATACGTGCATGGTAATTATTGGGATTTATTATCATATTATCAATTAGATGAAAGAACAAGAGCAAAATTTATTATAATTGCAATTAGAAGATTAAAGAAAGCCTATCATTTCCCTTATTTAAGGCTTGGCCTTTATAAATTTATAGCGTCTAATAAAAAGAAAACAGTTATAAATTGGTTAAAGCATGAAAAAATAGTTCTTTTACAAATGATGGCAGTTAAATTTGTTGAAAATACTTGTTATGATTTAATAGAATACAAAGATTTTGCCAATCATTTATTAAAAAGATCTAATTTTGAATCTTCATTAGTTTTATATAAAGAATTAATTTATCATTTAAAATTTACATTGATTAAAAGTTTAGATAGACCAACAAAGGATTATACAGGAATTTTAAGAAATACACTCGGAAAACCAGATAAAATAGATGCGATAGGAGAAATATTATCACGACGATTCAAAATTTCCTTAACAAACAAATGGATTCCCTTATTAAATAATAATTATGAACATGCTAATAATTTAATATTTAATGCAGATAATTCATTCGATATAGATAGAAATGCTTGGATTAGTTATACTGATTCTTTTAATGATATCATAATTAGAAGTTTTATAATTTTGTTAGTTTCTAGATCTCCATTGCCAAGACCTCTCACTTGGCCGAATATACTAAATAGAAATAGTCAAATGATAGATTATGGAGTTCTGTTAGATAATAATAACCAATTATCAATAAATTATTCAAATATTATAGACGGTTTTAGGAAATTTCACAAAAGAAGATCAGAGACTCCTACATCACATCCGTTTGATAAAAGAACTCAAAATATATCAAGATTTGTTTCTCATGAAGAACAAAAAAATTTACTAAATATGTTAAAAGTTAGTTATATCAATTTAATAATTACGGTTGATCGTTTAATACCATAAATTGTAAAGTTTTATCAGATATACGAAATATTAATACGATTTTTAATTCCAAATATGAATCAGAACTTGAAAAACAAAAAATACTTCTACCCTTTTCAAAATCCTTTTAATAATTAAATCATTGCTTTTTATTTTATAAATATTTACCTTATATAAATATGGACGACAAAACGAATCAATTTGGCGGTCCCTGGACGGAAGATAAAATTGATATTTTCATAAAATATCTGAATAAATATTTGGATATAATGAATAAGCAAAATTTTAAATTGATTTATTTTGATGGTTTCGCGGGTTCCGGTGAAATAGAAAGTGAAAATTATAATACTTTAATTGAAGGAGTCGTTAATAAGGTATTAAGTATAAAACACAATAAAAAATTTGATATTTATTATCTTGTTGAAAATAAATCTTCGAATGCGCGAAAGTTGAGAACCTTAAGAACTGAGAAGTATTCTCATATTAATAATGTTCACATAGTTGAAGAAGATTGTAATATAAAATTGATTTCTTTGTCAAAATATTTGAAAATTAATCCTTTTATGCGTGCTTTAGCTTTTATAGATCCTTATGGTTTGGAATTAAATTGGAATTCTATATCTGTTTTTAAAAATTTAGGAATTGATATGTGGATTTTAATTCCGACTGGTGGTGCCAATAGAATGTTAACGAAAGATGGAATTATAAAAGAGAGTTGGATGAATAAATTATCATTGTTTCTCGGGTTATCTAAAGAAGAAATAAGAAATCATTTTTATAAAACTGAGAAAGTTGAAACTTTATTTGGCAGTGAATCTTTAACAACTAAAGAAACAAAAGCTGTTCAAAAAGTATTGGAATTATATAAAAAGCAATTAAAAAATGTATTTAAATACGTTTCGAAAGCTTTCCCTTTAATAAATTCGAAAGGTTCTATAATGTATCATTTTTTATTAGCTACCAATAATAATGCTGGCTTGAAAATAGCTGATTATATAATTGGAAAGGAATTAACTAAATAAAATGCAATTCTCTAAAATCGAATGGACTGAAGTAACCTGGAATCCGACAACCGGATGTAATAAGGTCTCTGACGGATGTAAGAATTGCTATGCCGAGGCTTTTTCAAGACGACTGAAAGGAATGGGAATTGATAAATATAAAAATGGTTTTAAACTTACACTTCATCCCGATGTTATTGACTTTCCAAAAAAACTTAAAAAACCTCATAAGATTTTTGTTAATAGTATGAGCGATTTGTTTCACGAAAAAGTTCCGTTGGAATTCATACAACAGGTTTTCAAGGTTATGAATGAATGCCCTCAGCATATTTTTCAGGTATTAACCAAAAGAGCAGAACGCCTCGAAGAGTTGTCACCTTTTTTGAACTGGTCTGATAAAATATGGATGGGTGTTTCTGTCGAAAATGAAAAAGTTCAAAATAGAATTTTGCATCTTGCTAATACTCAGGCAAGAATAAAATTTTTGTCCCTCGAACCACTTCTCGGCTCTCTGCCGAATTTAAATTTAAATAAAATTGACTGGGTGATAGTTGGCGGTGAATCCGGTACTAAATCAAGAAAAATTGAAAAATCATGGGTTGAAGAAATTCATAAGCAATGCGTAAAAAACAATGTTGCTTTCTTCTTTAAACAATGGGGCGGTATGAATAAAAAAGCTAACGGTCGCGAACTCAACGGCAAAACCTACAGCGAAATGCCAAATGTCGCATAAGATTAATTTCTTCTTTTCTTGCATAATGTTTCTTTAGCGAGTTCTAATTAAATCTATGCATATCATTTTACCATTTTCCAATTCCCCATTTTCTATTTTCTGAATTCGTTTCACCTTTCACTTTTCACGTTTCGCGCTCTTACAATTTTCAAATTTCCCATTTTCTATTTTCTGAATTCTTTTCACTTTTCACGTTTCATGCTCTTACCATTTTCAAATTTCCCATTTTCTATTTACCAAGATTGATTTATTAATAATTTAGATATCAAATATAATTAGATCCAAACATCCATTTATACAACTTTTACCCCAAAAATGCATTTTGCTAAATATTAGACTCATCCCTTATCCGCTCTGCTTTCCGGTCCCCATCATTTCAATAACAGACTCCCGAATATAGGGGGGTGCAAAAAGATAAAATTCGCCCAAACCCACGCCCCGCCTGACTTCCTCAAAAAATTGTCAATATAAACTTTTTTATTTTCGGATATTTCTAATTTTGTGTAAGAAAGGTAATAAAAAGTAAGCTTTACGCACTAATTGAAAGAGCATTAAATTCAAAGGACGCAAAGTAAAAGATTAGAATGCAAAGGACATGAGAAGACAGGACGAAAGGCAGGAGATCCCCGACAGGATTCCCGATAAAAAAACATCGGGATACAAAGAACGCACATTCGGGGATGACAGATGATGGAATCCCGATTCTTTTTATCGGGACATGTTTGGTTATCAGTGCAACCGGTATAATCAATGGTGCAATTTTTCAAAAATTAAAATTTATCAGTTTTGACTAAAAATCTTCCCATATTATCCAAAATATTAAAAATATTAAGCTCTTTCGCTCTTAATTTAACATTTAAAATTGAAAATTTAAAATTGAATGAGTTGCACTTTCATTGCACCACCATTGCACCTTCATATTTTTCTAACATATTTTATTTCCACATACTTAATAAAAATATTGCACTTTGCACCGCTATTTTTTTAAAATAAACTTTTAATCAGTATTATCAGTGTAATCATACTAATCAGTGATTCATGTTTGCTTCAGTTTCGTTTCAGAATATTTTCAGTATTACTTCTGAATTCTTTCAGTGTTTCTTCATCGTTTTTTCAGTTTTGCTTCAGTATTTTTCGCACTGAAAAATTGATTTTACAGCAATTTATTTTTTTATTTTCAGTAAAACCGATAAAAAATATTATAACGCAAATTCTCCGCAACATAAATCCCGACGAGTCGGGACAAGTTGTTGCGTTACGTATCACGTTCTTGCTCTTACTTGATAAACTTGATAAACTTAATAAACTTGATAAACTTGATAAACTTGATAAACTTACTTTGCTTTTTCGTTTAATATTAATAAATAATAAAGTAAATTTGATTTTATCATTATTCTATATAATTTTTATTATGCAAAATTTAATCGATGATGTTATCCGTGAATTGGAAAAAGGAAATTACGTCGATGCGATAAAATATTGCGACCAGCTTATCGAATCTTTTCCGGATAATTATATTATTTATGAAATAAGAGGTAATTGCATGCTTGAGACAGGTAATTACGTTGATGCAATTAAAAATTATGAAGAAGCTATAAAAAAAATTGACCCGCGAAAAGAAAAACAAATAAATGATTTAGCGGCTTTGTATAATCGCAAAGGATTTGCAAAAATAAAATTAAATGATTTTGAAAATGCAGTAGAAGATTTTAAACAGGCAGAAAAAATTCGTCCCGATTTCCCCGAACTTTACAATAATTTCGCCAATGCTTACCGGAATTTGGAAGAATATAAACTTGCTTTGGACTATTGTGGTAAAGCAATAGCTCAGAAATCTGATTTTCCGGAAGTATATAATAACAGGGGAAATATTTATTATATGCTCTCAAAAGATTCCGAGGCGATAGTTGATTACTCTAAAGCTATTGAATTTAATCCGAATTATGCAGGTGCGTATTTTAACAGAGGTACAACGTATTTTTATTTAAAGAATGATTACGAAAATGCAAAAAAAGATTGGGAAAAGGCTATCGAACTTAACCCCGATTTTAAAAAAGATTTATCGGATAAATTAAAAGAAATTGAAAGCAAATTAAATTCTATAACAGAAGAACCGCTGGTAATATTAGAAACTGATTCCTCCAATAGACCTGAAAAGAAAACTGTTGAACCAAAAGAAGAATTAAAGTCTGAGGAATCGATTACAGATAATATAAAAGAAACGGATATCCCCGTCGGAAAAGAAACACCTTTACTAATCCCCGAAAAAGCAGAAGATTCAAATGATAATGATTTTTTCGAAAAATCATTAAATTTTCATACGGAATTAACGGAAAAAACAACTGATGAGATTAACAGTGAAAATAGCGATCTGTTTAAAGACATGGATGATTACTTTAAAACTTTTGAAACGAAAGACAGTAAAAACGAAATTGATATTCCTGATTTTAATTTCAAAGATATTTTTACCGAAAACAAAGAAAAGGAAAGCGTTTATGATAGTCCGGTAACTGAAGAATTTACGCCACCGGGAGAAAATATTATCCCGGAGGAACTCAAGCAATTGCATAAAGAAATATCCGAAATTCCCGCATCGGCTATGAAAAATTCAGAGGTGAAAGATGAAAAAATCGAAAGAGTACCTCAAAATGAAAAAGTCCCCGAACCGGATGCGATTAAGCAAAAAATAGTTCTTCCGGAAGAAAAAGAAAGCAATAAAAAACAAAAACCGGTTTTAATCTGGTCGTTAATAATTTTAATTGTAATTATTGTAGGCTTCATTATTATATACCAGTCATTTTATAAAAACACCGGAAACGAAATAAAAGAAACTGCACGGGTTGATTCGACTGTTACTTCTCAGGCAAATCAGGAGAATTTATTGATGGACAGCGCGACTAATAAAGCCGGCTTAAATGAAGGGGTCACAACAAAAGATACAACATTGGATGAAAATATTACGGAAAATAAAAACGAAGAAGAAACTAAAGAAAATGTAAAAGAGCAGCCGGCGGATAATGTGAAACCCGTAACTTCGTTTATAGAAGGTAGAACGGATTTAATATTGATTCACGAAGGTAATAATTATTTTATACAGGTGGGTTCATTTAAAGACAGGGAGTCCGCTGAGGCAAGAGTTAAAAAATTGCAGAACAGTAATATCAAATACGAGATTAAAGAAGTTGATCTCGGAGATAAAGGAAAATTCTACAGGGTCAGGGTTGGGTCATTTGATTCGAAGGAATCTGCTGTATCCTATGCCCTGAAAATTGAAAAAGAATAGTAATGAACGCATTGCAGCAAATAAACATAGAACTTCCCGGAGAAGAAAAATTCAGAATCCTGATTCCGCAGGTAAAATCTTTGATTGAAAACGAAGATAATTTCGTGGCAAATATATCTAATATTACTTCTGCTATTAAATATACGTTCGATGATATTTCATGGGTGGGATTTTATTTTGTCGATAAATCGAATCCCGGTCAGCTTGTGCTTGGACCGTTTCAGGGTAAAGTAGCCTGTACAAGAATCGCAATCGGGAAAGGTGTTTGTAGTGCAGCGGTTTTAAAAAAAGAAACTATAGTCGTTCCGGATGTCGAAAAATTCCCGGGACATATCTATTGTGACCCCGAAGCAAGGTCGGAAATTGTAATTCCTGTTATTAAAAATAATGATGTGATTGCCGTACTCGATATTGACAGCAACAAATTGAATACATTTGACGAAACCGATAAAAAAAATTTTGAAGTTCTTATAAAAAATATTTTATCTATTTTCTGATTATGAACAAAGATAGCCTGATTAATAAAATATATGTAAAAAGTCCTTTTAACAAAAATAACAGCA
>Ga0182021_10010546_pt1 | contig 10953 bp, 8 predicted proteins | sample 612E3MmetaG_FD_120493 | JGI IMG/M metagenome (GOLD analysis project Ga0182021, IMG submission 120493) | Permafrost microbial communities from Stordalen Mire, Sweden - 612E3M metaG (Illumina Assembly) | ecosystem: Environmental > Terrestrial > Soil > Wetlands > Permafrost | place: Sweden...
CGGTCGGGAAACCTGCGCCGCCTCTTCCTCTTAATCCGCTTTCATTTACACACTTTATGATTGAGTCCTCGTCAGATTCATTAATGCATTTTTTCAGGGCCGTAAAACCACCGGACAGAGAATACTCATCAAATGATTCAGGAGAAAGGACACCGCTGTTAAGTGTCGCCATATGCACCTGATAATTAAGAAAATTGTCAAGATATTTTTCCCTTGATCCGGAAGGAATATTTATCTGTGCTGATAACTTATCTTCAGATAGAAATGTTTCAGCCAGATCATTAATATTATATTTTATTCTTTTGTTTAATTTACTGGGCCTTACGTGTTTAAGAAGTATCTCTTCAACCTGTGGTTTAGCTACTTTGGTGTATCTGTGATGAAGGCCTTCCTTTGTAACTATTTCCATTAAAGGTGTCTGGTTGCAAACGCCGACACATCCAACAGGCTTAAGCCTGATATTGAGATTATATCTTTCGCGGACTTCGATTATTTCTGATAATATCTCTTTGCTTCCACCCGCAACACAGCAGGAACCGATCCCGATCCGGATCTCAGCATCAACACTATCATTTCCCTTTTCCACAGTGGATGAGATTTTCTTATTTTCCGAATGAAGAAAATCCTGAATAATATTGTCGACATGAGTCGGTCCGACATGACCATATGTTTTGTTATCGATCTGCACAACAGGTGCCAGGGTACAGCATCCGAGGCAAGCCACTTCTTCAATAGAAAAGAGTTTATCGGGGGAAGAATTAGTTGCATTATCAATCTTAAGCACTCTCTTAAAAGCATCCGCTATAAGCGGGCTTCCTTTGACATGACAGGCGGTTCCTGTGCAGATTTTGATTGTATGTTTTCCAACCGGAAGATGTCTGAACTGTGAATAAAAAGTCGATACCCCGGAGATCTGTTCAGGGGTTATATCAGTCACTTTACAAATGTATTTAAGTGCATCGGAGGGAAGCCAGTTAAGCCTTTTCTGTACCTCCTGAAGTATCTGGATAACCTTGTCAGATTCTCTGCCGGTCAATCGAATAACTTCGTCAACTACAGTAATTATATCCTCCGTAGAATTTTGCTCACATTTGCAGCTATTTGTCAATATGTTAGTTTTTTCAGCTTTCAATTTTTTGAAATGCAATAAAGGTTTTTCTTAGCACGAATATATATCTTCTTGTCTGAAAAGGCAGGAGTGCAGTCTGCAGCTTCGCCCAGAGGTGATTCAGCAATAAGGCTGTATGCTGATCCTGCTTTTACAATATGCATTATACCGGTTCTGTCCAGAAGATAGACTTTATCATCCGCAATTATTGGCGATGCATAAAAAGGATCCTGAAAATAGTGTGTCCATAATGTATCACCCTTTGCTGCATTATAACATGCAACATCCCCGTTTCCTGTTGAAACAAATAAATAATTGTCATTAGCAACAGGACTTGAAACATCAGGAGTATATGCGTTGTCTTCCCAGACTGCAGATGCACCAGTCCCTGGCTTAATAGCAACGAGCTTTGCATAGTCTGATACTGCATATGCCATTGTACTGTTAACTGCAACAGAAGGAGCAACGTCTCCGCTCATGCATTCCATTTTCCATATCTCTTTTCCATCAATCGGATCATAGCTGCTGACGACAGGATTTCCATTTATTATAAGTTCAGGTTTTCCCTCAAAAAAAGCCATAACAGGTGAAGACCATACAGGACGACCCTGTCTTATGGTTTCCCACTTCTGATCACCTGTTTGCAGATCAATTCCCATAAGGGATATCTTAGTGCTGCTGTCAAACTGAAGAAGAAGCAGGTCCTTGTATATCAGCAGGGAGGAAGAGTAACCATAACTGCTTTCAGGAACCCCGATGTTTTTTGCCCATTTCTTTTTTCCTTCAGGATCGAAGCAGACCAGGTTACCATTTGAAAATACGGCACATACATCCTTGCCGTTAGTAGCAACTGTAGATACTGCAATTCCTGCATCAGCATCAACTTTAGGCAATACAGCCGGTTCTCCCGGAATATCTGAAGCAGATCCTGTCCATAATATTTTTCCAGATTTTTTGTCAATACAGTATACCTCGCATGTCTTATCCTGTGCACCAGTAATATAGATCTTGTCACCCCATATTACCGGTGAGCTCTTGCCCTTTTTGGGAATCTCAATCTTCCATTCAATGTTTTTTCCTGCAGTACCATCCCATTCTGCTGGATAATCCTTTCCTCCGGCAATTCCCCGGCTATCCTGACCCCGAAAAAACGGCCAGTTTGTTTTATCCGGTTCTGCTGCTGCTTCTCTCTTGCTTTTATCAATCTTTGACGAACCTGGCGATTTTCCAGAAATATCCGGAAGGGATGCACGCAGGAAAAAGGATGAAACAATAGCTATAACAAAAATTGAAGTAACAGCTGCAAGAAGATACTTTCTGTTCTTATTCCTGCGAAGTGTAGAATCTGGCTTTGTATCTGTTACCACAGGTGTTAGTTTTTCATTTTCCGATATAATGCGTTGGCAAAGAATGAAAACAATTACTCCTGCAATCAGGAGATAAGAACCTGTTTCAACCTGCCATCTTGAACTGAAATAGGCTTTTCTTGCCATCAGGTCCATGGCTCTTACCTGCTCTGCTTTTACAGAATTAGACGGATCTTTGTCATATTGTTCCTTAACTGATAACAGGACAGGGTTGTCCAATGGATTTACAATTTTTAACTGAACAAGGCTTAAGATCATTGTCATAGCTACAATCAGAGCAAATCCTCCTGAGATCTGGCTTACAATCTTTAGGATATTAATATCTTTTTCAGAGTATTTAATCTTCATCTTATACTTTAACTTTTACTTTTACCGGACAGTATTTAAAACATCTTCCGCAACTGAAACATTTACCCTGGTGCGGTTTATATTCGCTTCGTTTACTTCTTATTGTGAGTGATACCATGCCTATGCCGAAAGAGATACCAAGAAAAGCACCTGCCCATGGTGAGGCTTTGTGAAACCGTCCGATAATCAGATTTTCCTCAGTAAATAATTCCGATTCAGTTTTCCCTGACTCTTTAAAGGCTACAACAGCTTTTGAATCAGATTCAATTCCTGATTTTTTTTCAGTCTTAATCTCCCGTGCAAGTCTGACCGTGCTATTCACTGATGACAAGGAAGGAGCAAGGTTGAAAAGTGAAAAGGCTCCGGCAACAGCAAACAGAGGAACAAGAAGGAAATAAAGAAGAAACCGTTTCCTCGCTTTTAAAGGCTCTTCAGGCTTTTGTTCTTTATCTGAAGGAATAATAGCGTCATACGGGCAAACCTCTTCACAGAGCCTGCAATTAGTGCATTCAGCAGGTGTTATAGTCAGATGTCTTCCTGCAAATCTTGAGAATATATTAAGAAGCACACCATATGGACAAAGGAATCTGCAGTAAGGTCTGTTTACAAAGATTCCGGCAAGAAGCAACAATGCTCCAAAGATAATCATTGTATACGGTGCATCAAGTCTGAAGATGCCTACAAATGGATCGTATCTGCAGATTAAGAACTGACTGTTGGTTGAAGCGAAAAGGATAGCAATGCCGAGATAAATGAAGGGTACAAATGCGAGAATAATTTCAACGGGCTTTGGCAGCTTTACCGGCCGGAAACCAGTAAGTTCCTGAATCGAGCCAAGAGGGCAGACTCCGGCACAAAAAACACGACCGTAAGCCAGTGCAAACAGAAGAGGAATAATAAAGAAAAGCAAAGCAGAGAGAGGAATGGAATATCCAGAATTAAAAAGTGCAAGTGATACATTCTGAACCGATCCGACAGCGCATATACAGCCTTCCCTATAAAAGCCAAAGTAGGCAAGGGAGAACACTGACATCCATACCAGACCCTGACGGGAACGCTTTTTCAGGGCAAGCCAGGTTGTAATTGCAAGTGCACCGATCAGAACAAGTACATCAAGATACTCTAAAACCTGAGACCTCGGTACTGGCATCTGGTTCGTCGGGTAGGCATGTCCTGTTTGAAACTCAGGTCTCGGAAACCTGTCCTGAGCAAAAAGTACAACATGCCAGAACAACAGCAAAGTGAAAATAATATATGGTAATGCTTTCTTCATGAATTTGATTCGTGTTTTGTGCTTATCTTTCTATTTGGCCCTCCAGCCCCCCTAAAGTGGGATTCGATCGGTGTCATATTCCTGCTATTTCCTTGGTACATCCTTTGGCAAATATGCCAGACTTGCAGGAATCCTTGATATTGCATTTGACGGACAGGTTCGTGCTATTGAGCAATCATTGCAATTCACACACCTGTCATGCCGTATCTGCATATAGAGAGACCCGTTTCCAAAATCACCGCAACCTTTGACACATTTTGCACAGCCATCACATAATTTCTCATTAATTGTATATTCAAAATATGGTTCTTCAACAAATTTTCTTGTTATGGCTCCGGTAGGACATAACTGGTTTTCCGCACCGGTGCTTATCGTTTTAACTCCCTGGCGCAGATATCCCCCGCACAGATCACAGTAGCCGCACATGCGAAAAGCGTGTACACATTTTGACGCTGATGGAGTAAGTATACAGTTTGTTTTGCATTGACCGCATTGAGTGCATTTGAAAGGGTCTATCTGCCACACATAGCCCTTCACTGATGTCTTTTTTATTAAAAATGCGGGAACAATCACCAATGGCAAAACTACTATCAGCTTTCCTGCAGATTTTACAAAGTCACGCCTTGACTGATATTTATTTTTACTCTCACTCATACTTACCGTACTTTATATTTATTACAGTCTGTATTTCCGCTGCATATTCCCTTGCCAGCACAGGATGAGCAACCCTTTCCTGTTACAACCCGTCCTCCGAGCACAAATACTATGATGGCAAGGATTGTGAGTAATCCATACCTTATCAGCTTTTTTAAGAATATTTCTCTATTCATATACTTAAATAATTCGATATTCGGTTGTTCATTTTTTGTTGTTCTTATTGCCCCCCAAAGGGGTTTGTTCGGTTAAATTCTATTTGTCTCTGTTGAAGAGCATAAAAGATTTCTTTGCGATCTTAGTTCTTAAATCTTTGCGCGACTTGCGGTAAATGGATTTCTTTTACCTTTTGTCATTGTACTTTTGTCTTTTCCTATTTACGTTTAAATACATACAGTTTAGAGTCAGCAGGATAAGCTCCATAAATTGTAATTCCATCGGCCGAAGCCAGATCCAAAGGAACAGATTTTACAAAATTGTTTTTTGAATTTACATATTCGACAAATTCTCCGGTTTTGTCCAGGATCTTAATTCTGTTAATTCCTTTCTCAGCCGTTACAAATCCCTGAGGAATAAGCGCGAAATGGGGCGGGGCACAACATCCGCAGAACAATCCGGGTGCTGTTCCTGCTCCCCCGAACTGGCTTATAAATACACCATCAGAAGAGTATGTTTCAATCCTGTGTTCGCCGGTGTTTGCAATAAATATATTACTGTTATCATCAAGAGCAACATCAAAATACGGACTGGGAATAACGAATTTCCGGTCACTCTGGCCAATCATTTTTTTTACCTCGCCGCCCTTGTCAAGGATATACACTGTTTTATTCCCTGCATCGGCAAATGCTACAAACTTTTTGTTTGAACTGACTGAAGTGATCATGCAACTATCCTCAAATGGTCCCCATTCGTTCAGTATTTTTCCGGCAGAACTCAATACGAGTATCTGGTTTGCAGTTGAAGCAAACACTGTGTCTCCGGAGGTTGATAGGGCTGTAACCGGAGAAGATGATTTAACATTCCAGTTGAGTTTAAGGTCTTTATCATAACAAGCTACAAACGAATCTCCACCAAGATAAATAATTCCTGAAAGTGTTACTGTTACTGCTTTAAGTGAGCCTTCGTTCACCTTGAATTCATTTGAAATCCTCCACGCATCAGATATTTCCGGGATGGTGCTGTTTTTGGATTCATCTTTAGCTGAATCCGCCGGTTTAGCCGTATCAAAGATGATGTACCCGATAAACACGAGTATAATCCCTACTGAAAAAATTGTGACAAGTTTTTTATTCATGATTGATTCATTTACCAATATTAAGGCAAAGAAGATTTCTTGCATCCCTCATAATAAGGTACTTACCTGCAATCGCCATTGGTCCCCATGCTTCAACTCCCCTGAGGATTTTATGGCTTGTTATCAATATGACTTTGCTTTCCTGAATTTTGTAAAAGTAAAGATTTCCATCATCATCGAGAAGATATAATTTATCTCCGCTAACAATATAAGGTCCTAATCCCCGGCCAAATCTGTTCTCTTTACCGCTTGACCAGACGGCTTTCTGAAGATCTGATTTATTATAACAGACCAGTTGTTTTTTCAATGTCCCGGCATTCTCGGGTAAAACGCTCCATATATAATTTCCTATTATTATTGGTGTTTGCTGATCACTGGCGAGTCCATTGGTTGCTTTATGCTGCTCTTTCACAATAGCCGAGTATCCTGATCCCGCAGGACTAATAGCAATCCGGGCACCCCCGGCGCCATAACTTCCAAAAACAGCTATCTCATTATTTCCCAGGGAAAGGGGAGATGCTGCAGTTGTTGCGGGACTCCAGTCTGTTGTAATCCACATTAGTTTTCCTACATCTGCTTTTTCAGCTGAAATTCCGCAGACACCTCCAACAGCATTGTAAACATACATCCGCTTCCCGTTAATGACCATCGGGATTATTGAGCTGTGTGACATTCTTAACGAGTCAGGGTTCGGTGTCTTCCAGAGTATTTTACCGGAGGCACAATCTACCCCTATCATCAGGGCTTTTCCACCCGGTGCGATTACCGCAGTATTATCATCAATCAATGGACATTGCCCGGAATAAAAATCAGGAGTAATTCTTCCTTTTTCGGTACCCGGGATACCAAATACTTTTTCAAGATCGATTGACCAGAACATTTTCCCTGAAGCCGGATCAACACACATTACATGAGATCTTGGACCAATTGTGACAAGATATTTATCTGTAACTGCAGGAATTGTCCTTGAATACCCGTGATTTCGTTTCAGATCTACATAATACCATCGTCTCCATAATTCTTTTCCCGAAGAAAGAGAAAAACATCTGAGAGCATCAGCTTTCTTCCTTTCATTATAATCAAGTATATATACTCTCCCGTTATGAACCGCCGGTCCTGCGTAGCCTTCACCAAGAGAGGTTTTCCAGATAATGGCCGGTCCTGATGTGTCCCATGTTTCTGCTAATGGCGTTGCATCCTTACTTATATTATCAAGGTCAGCTCCTCTGAATCTTGGCCAATCGCCGGAAATTACTTCATCCAAAGTCCCAAGCGTATCAAAGAACTGACCAATGATAACTGAGTCTGACCGTGCCTCCATTTTTGGACGGTTATCCATACCAGGGACCCTTTCTGTCAATTCTGTGGGATGACCTTTCATTAACCACCAGATGAGGGCGATTAAAAATACAAGCGAAATAAAAATTGCAATAAGAATATTTCTTTTACTGGTAAACATTCGAAAAAATTAAGACTGCAAGTTAAAAAAATCAATGAAAACTAAACGTGGAAATGATATATCGGTTGTATGGACATTGATCCGATAATTTAAATTTTTATTTTTTTAACAAATTTATAAATAACATGATTATTGTCATGTTAATATTATTTGCATTATTTAATTAAAAGCTAGTTATTATTCACAAAATATCCATATTTGCTTAATTATTTTATATTTTCACTCAATATATATGTCAGTTTGAATACTGATCATTAAAATTTTGTTAGCTTTGCTTCCTGTGTTTTTAGAATAAAATTTAGGTTCATAATTTATATCAAGAAAAGTATGTGCGGAATAGTAGGAGTATTTGATCTGAAAGTCAATCATTTGGAATTGAGGTCGACAGTCCTTAAAATGTCGAAAAAAGTAAGACACCGTGGTCCTGACTGGTCAGGAATATTCATCTGCGACAAGGCTATTCTTGCTCATGAAAGATTATCTATAGTTGATCCCCAGTCGGGGAAACAGCCATTATACAGTAAAGATTGCAACCTGATCCTCGCTGTTAACGGGGAGATATACAATCATCAGGAGATTAGAAAACGCTATGAGAAGACATACGAATTCCAGACTCATTCCGACTGTGAAGTTATACTTCCCTTGTATCAGGATAAAGGTCCGGCTTTCATTGAGGAGCTAAACGGGATTTTTGCATTCGCATTATATGACAGGGTAAAAGATTGCTATTTTATTGCACGTGATCATATTGGTATTGTCCCTCTTTACATTGGATGGGATGCATTTGGGAATTTTTATGTAGCGTCCGAGCTTAAAGCACTGGAAGGAGTATGCAACAAGATACAGGAATTCCTTCCCGGGCATTATCTCTACAGCAAAGACGGGGTAATGACAAAATGGTATAAACGTGAATGGATGGAATATTCATCAGTTGAAAATAATGAAACTAATATTGAGGATCTGAAAAATGCTCTTGAAGCTGCAGTACACCGTCAGTTAATGTCGGATGTTCCCTATGGTGTTCTTCTCTCAGGAGGACTTGATTCTTCGATTGTCTCAGCAATTGCCAAGAAATTTGCTCCAAAAAGAATTGAATCACAGGATAAAAGTGAAGCATGGTGGCCTCAGTTGCATTCTTTTGCCGTCGGGCTCGAGGGATCACCCGATCTTGTAGCTGCCAGGAAAGTTGCTGATCATATTGGTACTATACATCATGAAATAAACTTTACAGTTCAGGAGGGACTGGATGCAATCAGGGATGTTATTTATCACATTGAAACTTACGATGTTACTACTATCAGGGCATCAACGCCTATGTATCTTCTTGCAAGAGTGATAAAATCAATGGGAGTAAAGATGGTCCTTTCGGGTGAAGGAGCAGACGAAATCTTCGGCGGGTATCTGTATTTTCATAAAGCACCTGATCCAAAAGCTTTTCATGAAGAGACAGTAAGAAAAATCAGTAAATTGCATTTATATGACTGTCTTCGTGCCAACAAATCACTCGCTGCCTGGGGTGTGGAAGGCCGTGTTCCTTTTCTTGACAAGGAATTTATGGATGTCGCCATGCGCCTTAATCCAAAAGACAAGATGATTAACAAAGATCGTATGGAAAAATGGGTTCTGAGAAAAGCATTCGAAGACTATTTGCCTGCAAGTGTGGCATGGAGACAAAAAGAGCAGTTCTCCGATGGAGTAGGGTACAACTGGATCGATACTCTTAAAGCACAGGCCTCAAAAGAAGTTTCCGACGAACAGCTTCGGAATGCAAAATACCGTTTCCCCATTAATCCTCCTCCAACAAAAGAAGAATACTTTTACAGAACAATCTTCAGCGAACATTTTCCTTCTGATTCTGCAGCTTTATGCGTGCCTTCCGTACCATCAGTTGCTTGCAGCACACCAGAGGCGCTTGCCTGGGATGCTTCATTCAAAAATATGAATGATCCTTCAGGCAGGGCCGTGAAAAGCGTTCACAATGATTCTTATAAATGACAATAAGTTTATCCTCCCGCTGATAAGAGAGCTAGCCTCTCTTTTTTTTTGCGCAATTTTCGAAAGTTGTGATTTAGTATTTTTTAGGCGGGATTTGAAGACAAAGAATGCTCTTTTCTCATTAAAAACTCTTATTTTTATTAAGCCTGAAAATAATATGAGATTTTCAGACAATTTTGAATTTTGTAAATGAGAAAAGAAATAGGTGCAGCACTTCTTGCATCCTTTGCCCTGACTTCGTTCAGTCAGGTTGCCAGGGAGAAATACTTGCCTAATATCATTATTAATTATGCTGACGATCCTGGCTATGGAGATCTCAGTTGTTATGGCCAGCGCGTTCCCTGTATCATGCGATGGCCCGGAGTTATTTCTGAAGGAATGATCTGCAATAGACTTGCCAGTGCCATTGATATATTACCAACAATTGCGGCTATAACTGGCTCTGCACTTCCTGAGAAAAAAATTGATGGTGTGAGTCTTTTACCACTTCTTCTGGGTGATTCACAAGCTATGCCCCGGCATGAGTTTTACTACTATTATCAGCAGAATACCCTCGAAGCTGTTCAAAAGGAGTATTGGAAACTTGTGCTTCCTCACAAAGGCATATCATATGTAGGCGTTGTTCCTGGGAAGGATGGTTGGCATGGGAAAAACTATAAACATTGAGATTAATAAAAATAAATTATACGATCTGAGGAGAGATCCGGGAGAAAATTATAATGTAGCAGAATATTACCCTGAAATTGTAAAAGAACTATTGGTGATTGCTGATGAAGCCCGCAAAGATCTTGGTGATGATCTTACTAAATCACCAGGAGCAAACCGACGCTTGGCTGGACCCGTTAAGTAGCTGTATTACATCACAAAACGCATAAGATAAATGTATTATGAAAATTAACTTAAGAATAGCTGCAGCTATTGGCTTATCAGCAGCCAGTCCCTTACTATATAGCCAGATTTCTCAGCAACGCCCGAATATCATCTATATAATGAGTGATGATCATGCTTATCAGGCTATAAGTGCTTACGGCGGACCATTTAAAGATCTGGCACCTACACCAAATATTGACCGGTTAGCAAGAGAAGGAATGAGGTTTAACAGATGCCTCGTAACAAATTCAATATCCGGACCATGCAGGGCGGTAATATTGACCGGCAAGTACAGCCATATTAACGGGTTTACCAGGAATGAAGGTCAGGCTCCATTTGACGGATCTCAGCAGACATTTCCAAAACTTCTTCAGGCAGCAGGGTACAATTGTGCGATAATAGGGAAATGGCATCTCGGATCTGATCCGACAGGTTTTAATCATTGGGATGTTCTTCCGGATCAGGGTAATTACTATAATCCCGATTTCATTAATGACAAAGGGAAAAATATTGAGAAGGGCTATGTAACTGAAATAATTACTAAGAAATGTATTAAATGGTTAAATGAAGCGAAAAACACAGGTA
>Ga0182021_10010547_pt1 | contig 10952 bp, 9 predicted proteins | sample 612E3MmetaG_FD_120493 | JGI IMG/M metagenome (GOLD analysis project Ga0182021, IMG submission 120493) | Permafrost microbial communities from Stordalen Mire, Sweden - 612E3M metaG (Illumina Assembly) | ecosystem: Environmental > Terrestrial > Soil > Wetlands > Permafrost | place: Sweden...
AGGTCCATCAGACATTTCCGGGTTATTTTTTGTTGAATAAATTATACTTCATTCTATGAAAGACACAAAACTTTATGAAGCGGCCCTTGGCCTGGAGCCACCTTGGCGAGTAGCGTCGGTGGATTTTCAGCCACAGGCCGGCGTAATAATCGTTCATGTTGAAGCTGCGGAACAGCTCTGGGCCTGTCCTGAGTGTAATAATCGAATGCATGTTCATGATTATACAGTGAGGCAGTGGCGACATTTAGATACCTGCCAATTTCGGACTATTGTTGAGGCACGAGTACCACGGGTTAAGTGCTCCACGCACAGGACGGTAACGGTTCGTGTTCCTTGGGCAGAGAAGCATAGCCGGTTTACTGCACTTTTTGAACGCCTTGCCATCGATATGCTGCACGATTGCAGCATTAAAACCGTCAGCCGCTATCTTCGTCTTTCTTGGGATGAAGTTGATGGCATCAAAGGCAGAGGGGTTAATCGAGGCTTGCAGCGTAAAAACCACGTTGCGGCAAAAGCCATTTGTCTTGACGAGAAGAGTGTCGGTCAGGGTCACGACTATGTTACGGTAGTTACCAAGGTGACCGATGATACCGCATTTGTAGATCATATTGCGAATGGCCGTGACGAAGCGTCGCTTGACTCTTATTGGAAGGAGCAACCCACTTCCGAGCTTGAGCAGGTTCACTGCGTCAGCATGGATATGTGGAAGCCCTATATGAACTCGGTAATTGCTCACGTGCCGGGGGGCAAAGATGTAATCACTCATGATCCATTCCACATTGTTAAGAATATGAACGCCGCAGTTGATTCGGTAAGGAGACAGGAAATCGTACTGCTTCCTTTTGCTCAGGGAGAACAGCTTAAGGGAACAAGGTTTATGTGGCTGTATGGTTTTGAAAACCTTCCGGAAAAATGGGAAGAGCGGCTCCAGGCGTTGAAAGACAGCCAGATAAAAACGGCACGAGCGTGGCGGCTTAAGGAAACTCTTCGTTCCATGTATCAGTGTGAATCCTATGCTCAAGCTATGATTTTCTTTAAGCAATGGTATCGTGATGCCATACGAAGCAAGCTGGAACAAGTGATGCCTCAAATCGGAAAAACCGAAGCCTTTGTTAATGCTATCAAAACTCAGCTATCTTAAACATCTTGATTTTTATTGACGCGGAATACCTCTTAAAGACTGGACCCGGTAACCTATTTCTTCCGCAGCAATTCTTCCGCGTGCTTGCGCGCGATGGCCGTTTCGCCGCCCAGCATGCGCGCTATTTCGTCGACCTTTTCCTTGCCGCTGAGCTTTGTCACGCCGGTAACGGTGCGGCCGTCGCGTGTTTCCTTGAACACATGGTAATGGTGATCGGCCTGGGAGGCGATCTGGTGGAGGTGGGATATGCAGAGGAGTTGATGCGAGGCGCTCAGCGCCACGAGCGACCGTGCCACCTCTTTGGCCAAAAGGCCGCCGATGCCCGTGTCGATTTCATCAAAGATAAGCACGGGGATGTCGTCCTGCTCGGCCAAAACGGTCTTTATGGCCAACATGAGCCGCGATATTTCCCCGCCCGAGGCTATTTTAACAAGCGGTAGTACCTGCTCGCCGGGATTGGTGCGTACCAGAAAAACGCTCTGCTCGAACCCCTGCGGCTGGGGTTCGGCGTACGATACAAAGTCCGTACGCCACAGGCCCCCCGAAAAACCCAGCGTTTCCATGCACGCGGTCACTTTTGCGTCGAACGCGGCGCCGAAACGGCGCCGGGCGGCGCTGAGCTTCGCGCCGGTTTCCGCGCAACGCTTCAGGGAATCGTTCAGATCCTTTTCCAACAATGACCGGTCGGCCCCCGCGTTGTCCAATGCATCGAGGTCCCGCTTCAGCTCATTCATTTTTTGCGTTAATTGACCGCATGAACAATTGTATTTTTTCCTGAGCCTTTGGATCTTCGCCAGCCTGGTATTAATGGATTCAATGCGGCCCGGATCAGCGCCGCCGCGCGTTTTTTCGAGGTAGGCCCCGCAAAACGACTCCAGTTCGCTGAAAACCGACGATGCGTTTTTGACGTCCGCGATCCACTGATTGACCGAAGCGTCGAACCGGGACAATGTTTCCAGACTTTTTCGGATCGATTCGACTTGCCTGCCCAGCGAAGCGTCGGGATCGGTAAGCACGGCGTCGATCGCCGAAACGCACTGTATTCGCTGGGCGACCGAGGTGAGCATTTTAAGCTCCTCCTCCAATGCCGCGTCTTCATCGTCGCGCGGAGCGAGATTGTTGATTTCATTATATTGGAATTCGATGACGTCCCGTTTTTGCAGCAGGTCGGCGGCCTTCCGGTCGTGGGCCTCGAGGGTATCGCTTGCTTGACGGTAACACGCATGAAACGCGTCATATTCCCGTTTTACGGCATCCACGCCGTGAAGACTATCGATGATGATCCACGCGGTTTCGGGATTGAGCAGCGATTGGTGCTCGTGCTGCCCGTGGAAATCCACGAGCGCGTCTCCGATTTTTTTAAGCGCCGAAAGGGGAAGAGGGACCTGGTTGACGTAAATCCGGTTCTTATTGTTGACGGAAACGTTCCTGCGCAGAATGAGCGTCCCGTCGTCGAAGGGAACGTTATTCTCTAACAGCAATGCCGCGAGACGTTTTTTCGGCTCTTTCAGTTCAAAGACTCCGGACACTTCGGCTTCGTCCGCTCCGCTCCTGACAAGCTCCGAACTCGCGCGTTCCCCCAAAAGCAGGCCGATCGCGCCGATCAATATGGACTTACCCGCGCCCGTCTCACCGGTAAAGACCGAAAAGCCATCCTCGAACTCTATGGCCACGTCTTCGATGAGCGCGAGATTTTTAATACGCAGTTCCCGGACCATGGAGAACCTCACTCCTGTTTATCGCTCCATTTGTAATTCTTGCCCCAATCGAGCTTTATCCTTAAAAGTTCGAAATACGACCGTGAGGAGAGCTGGATCACATTGGTTTGCTCGCCTCCATAGGTAACGATCACTTCGTCGTCGCTTTGCAGTTTAACGCTTTCAAGGCCGTCGGCGCTCAGGATCACCTCCGCGTTTTTCTGTCGCATGACCAATCGGACAAAGGTGTCGGAAGTGAGGATGAGCGGGCGTTCGGTGAGGGAATGCGGACAAATGGGAGTCAGCAGAAAAGCCCGCACGTTGGGCTCGATGATGGGCCCGCCGGCGGCGAGCGAATAAGCGGTCGATCCGCTGGGCGTGGCGACGATGACGCCGTCGGAATGGAATTCGGTGATGAAATGGTCGCCGTGCCACGCCTCGATCGACGTGAGCCGGGGTTGGTCGAAACGGTTGATGAAAATATCGTTGAGCGCGTGCAATACCCGGATCTCGCTGCCGCCCCTCATGACAACGGCCTTGAGCGCCATCAAATTGATGGTTTGATAGTCCCCGGCGGCGATCCTCGTCAGCGCCTCCTCCACCCCTTCCGCCGCCACGTCGGTCAGGAAACCCAGCCCTCCCATATTGACGCCCACCACCGGTTTCCCCGAAAATTTGCACAGGTGAATTGCCGAAAGAAACGTTCCGTCGCCTCCCAGCGACACCACGGCCCCGCTCTGCTCAAGAAAATCCGCCTCGGTCGCGCTTACGGAGGCCGGCGCGCAAACCCGCGAAGCAAGAACGGGGTGGAAATATACGGGGGTTCCCGACGACTTGGCCCATGCTTGAATGCGCGCCAGAACCGGATCAATATGGGCCGATTGATTAAATGCGACAACGCCGAAACTATGAATGGGGTTCATAAAAATCACCTACGGAATCGAGGATATTTTTAAAATCCGGCCACCGCTCCAGGATACGGGCGTCATTAATCGTGGTAGCGCCCCTGCATTTGAGCCCCGCAACGGCGAAAGCCCCCGCGACATGCGCCGGCAACGGCTCGGCGATATCGAATCCGTCGAACTGTTTGGCTCCCTCGACAACGATGCCGTCGGGCATTTCTCCATACCGGGCGCCCAGCGCCGCGATGCACGAATTCAATTGCTCGATGCCGTCGGGATCATCATTGCGCCAATCCTGAAGATTGCGAAAAATGGATTGTCCGTGGGCAAAGGCGGCCATTACCACCATCGCGGGAAGCTGCGATGCGTACTGATAGCGCGGACGGCAATCGACTTTCCTTCCGAAAGGATTGATTTTTTGTACGACGACCGTGCCCACCGAGCCGAAGGATCCGATACGCGTTTCCTGAACGCCCACGACGCCTCCCATTGACTTAAGCAATTGCAGGATCTGCGTGTTCCATGTTTCGAGACCGACGTTTTCCAGTACCAAACTTCCCTTGGGGACCAGGCATTTCGCCGCGATCATAAGCGCGGCCATGACCTCGTCTCCGGGCAAATCCAGACGAACCTCTTCGACGGGGGCTTTAGTGAAATCCGCGGAAATGGAAAATTGTTGGGGGCCCTCGGACTTTTTACCGGTCTTAAGAAAACGAAGCCTGCGAAGCAGTGGATCCTCATCCTTTTTCTGCGACATCGACCGGACGGCGCAGTCATAACCGAAACACGGGAGCACCTGACGAAGCGGACTCAACCATGTCTGGTCGACGACGCATTCGACTGATTGCCGAAGCCCCATCGCCAAACCAAGGAAGGGATGAAGATCGTCGGAATCAACCCCGACGTCGGGCACGCGGAAATGGTCGGTTTTTTCCAAACAAAGATACGGTATTCCGTCACGCACTTCCGTCAAGAGAGCGCATCCGGTCCGTTCAACGCATTGCCGCCATTGGTCGAGGCGCCGCTTAGGCGCCGCTTCAACGGCGATCATTTTATCATGTCCCAGCAGCAGGAAAACGGTGAAATCGGAAAAAGGCATGTCCGCGCATGAAACCCGCAAACACGGAAGATCGGCGCCCTGAGCGGGCTGTACCGTGCACGATGTTTCGTCAAACGCAATCGCGGCGCGCCGGCTGAACCATTCGCGCCAAAGCCGTATTTGAGGTGTTTGGCGCGGAGTCTCGATCCGGGTGCGACAGCCGGTAACAACCGCCAGGGAAAGACTCATGAAAAACAGGTCGGGGCTCGACGGCAACGCGAGCGTTCCCTTTATTTCCTTCGCGGGGGTTATGGACAACACGATAGTTCAGTCCCTTTCTCGTGCGGTAAAGCCGATCGCCGACAGGACGGCCACGGCGCGGTGAGCCGTTTCCTTCGATTCGAACGCCAGACGTATGGTACCCGCCTCGCCTTCACGGACCTTGAGCACTTCGATATCCTTAATATTAATCCGCTCCCCGGCCAGGAACGTGGAAATTTCGGCGATGACGCCCGGCTGATCCTTCGCCACGACCAGGATGTCGCTTTGAGGACGCATGAACCCCTTGTTGGCCGAAGGAATTTCCCTTCGCGTCCGGGCGGCTTCCTCAAAACGCCCTTGCAGGCCGTCGGAAGCGAGTTCCGATTGCACGTCCCGTAAAATGCCGATATATGCATCGAGCAAGGGCCGTATGGCGTTTTTGTTGGTCCTGAAAATATCCCGCCACATCGAATAGGGCGCCGAGGCGATCCTTGTCATGTCGCGAAAGCCGCCGGCCGCCATTTTAAGCGTTCCCGGATGCGAGCCTTCGGCGCGTAGCGCCAGATTGACAAGAGCAACAGCCAACAGGTGCGGCGTGTGGCTGACCGCCGCGACGACAGCGTCATGTTCATCGGGCGCGACGACGGCGCTGCGGCACCCCAGGAACTTTTCAAGAAACGCGCCGAATTCGACGGCGCTCGGGCCCAGAGCGCTTGCGTGAGGCGTGAGCAGATACATGGCATTTTGGAAAAGAAACGGATCGCCGGCCGCCACGCCGTTTTTTTCCGAACCCGCCATGGGGTGGCCGCCGATGAATACGACCGACGCCGGAAGCGAGGCCCGGGCGCAGGCGACTATTTCACTTTTCGTGCTTCCCACGTCGGAAATGACGAGACCTGCGGGAAGTCGCATTTCGCCCAGCGCTTTTATGGTTTTCATGATGACGGTTATCGGAGTGCAGAGAAACAGGCAATCGACCCGCGCCGCAACCGCCTCCAGCGCGTCGTACCCATGGCCTTCATCGATGATTTTCATCGAACGCGCGGCGTCGATGCTTGCGGGAGAGGAAAGGCCGATGACCTTGCCCGCATATCCCGAAGCCTTGAGGCCGGCCCCAATGGAGCCGCCTAGCAACCCGACCCCGTAAATGGCGATTGACTGAGGATTATATTCCATTGCCGGCTTTTCTATTGAGCAGGTAAAGGACTTCGCCTTTTTTCGTAAGCGGAATAATACAGTCGCGATAGAATTCCACAACAATGTCGGGGTCGATGGATCGGCGGACCGCGCTATTGACCGTTGCCTGGACCGCGACCGTTTTTTCACGTACGCGCATGAGTATTTTCTCCTCCACGTCCTTTCTGGTAAGGAGTCCAAGCAGGCCCGAGCCGTCCCGCGCGTCAATGAGCGCGCCGAAACATTGAGGCGCGCTTATGAATTTACTCTCCGCGACATAGAGGCTCCCATAATGGACGCGCCGCGCGATCGCCTGCAGCGCATAAACGTCGTGCTCCACGCTCGATCCGTACTGGCCGTCGTCTCCGTCGACGCACAATTCCGCGACGAGGCGCCGGTATCCGGCTGATATCTCTTCCGTCAAATTCACGGTGTCGTACGAGTCAATGGCAAGCCCGGTTTCGGGAAGCAGTACCTTTCTGCGCGGCAACGGAAGTTCCGGGGTAAACGGCCGCTCCTCGGGAACACAGAACCTTCCGAATTGAGCGTCCATTTCTTCATGATACCGCAGCCGTATTTCAAAAAGACTCTTATCAAGCCATCCCGAAAACCCGCTTTTACCCGACTGGTAGATCACCGCGTTTTCCCGGTACTGGGCCCGGTCGATAAGCTTGAAAACAATGGTTTCTTCGATGGCTTCCAAATGTTCGGTTATTTCGGATAATTGCATTTTCCCCTACCGCCGATATTCAAAGCCGCGCTGCCCAAACCATATAAATAAAAATAATGTCCTAAAATAGATGATCTCGCTTTTTTACGCTATAGTGTAGTATATTTAAGACAGGAAAAATGCTCTATTCGTCGAATAATGCAACAAATGAAGGAGTTTGAGTGATGAAAGCCTCAAAAAATACGCCTCAGGGGTCCGGATGGTTGCTTACCCTTGCCGGTAGTTTGAGCGTCGCATTCGCCTCGCCGCAAATTTCGGTTGATTCGTCAACCTTTGATTTGGGCACGATATATGAGGGAAAAATGCCTTCGGCAACCCATGCGTTCAAGGTGAAAAACACCGGCGACAGCATACTTCGTATACAACAAGTAAAACCTGGCTGAGGGTGCACCGTGGTCGGGTATGACTCGATCATCCCTCCCGGTCGGGTAGGGCTTGTAACCGAATCAGTCAATTTGAGCAACTATCACGCGGGGTCGTATACCAAGTCGGCCACTATCACGTCGAACGCGAAAAACGCTCCATCGATGCAAATTTCCATTCGGTGGATCATTAAATCGTATGTCGATGTTTCGCCCCCGTCCATTCAATTGGCAAAAGATAAGGACGGCGTTTTTCAAACGGAAATTACCGTAAGTTCCGAAAAAGCGAACTTAAAGATCAGCGAAATAACCTTTAAAGCAACTGATGACAGACCGTCTCCGGAAAGCCCCGCATGGCAAAAGGATTTGCCCATTCTCCTTGCATTTGTTATGGAGAAGGATACGCTCAAACAAGACGGCATGCATGCGTACAAGTATAAATTGTCGGCAAAGATCGCCGGACTCCACAATAAAAACGGGGAGTTCATTATAAAAACCAACCATCCGGAGGCCCCTGAAGTAAAGATAAACGGGATGTTCAATTAGGTTCGGGCGATTTTTCATCAATTCCTGTAGAGACGCCATACCATGGCGTCTCTACAAATTTGAATATGAATTATAAACATTTATTCGGCCCCGTAGCCTCGCGACGCCTGGGGGTGTCGCTAGGCGTCGATTGCATCGCCCCGAAGACCTGCAACCTTGATTGCATATACTGCGAATGCGGGGCTACGACGAACCGCACAATGGAACGCAAGGAATATATTCCCGCCTCCGATATCATTTCGGAATTGACCGACTATTTAAATGGGAAACCGCGTCTGGACTTCATTACTTTTGGGGGCAGCGGCGAACCAACGCTCAATAGTGAAATCGGGGCCATGGTTCAATTCCTGAAACGCGCGTATCCCGAATATAAAACGGCCCTTCTTACCAACGGCACGTTGCTGTATTTGCCGGAAGTTCGGGAAGCTGTCCTTCCGTTCGATTGCGTGCTGCCCTCCTTTGACGCCGCTTCCGAACGGGTTTTTAAATCCGTCAACCGCCCGCACCCGGACCTGCGCCTCGATCGAGTTACCGAAGGACTCATCGCGTTCTCGCGGCGGTATTCCGGCGCCTTATGGCTTGAAGTGTTCATTATTCCCGGGATCAACGACGGACCCGATGAACTGGCCGGATTCAAGGAAATATTCCTTAAGATCAATCCTACCAGGGTCCAACTCAACTCCCTTGACCGCCCCGGAACATGCGATAACGTTGCAACGCCGACGCCGGAACGGTTGCGGGAAATAGCCGTTTTTTTCAGTCCTCTCCCGGTTGAAATCATTTCCCGCGCCGGCCAAGGCGGCCCGGCCGGAAACAACGCCAACGCGGAGGCGCTGATTCTTTCGACCCTGACGCGCAGGCCATTGACAATTGAAGAAATTGCCTCGCTCGCCTCGCTTACCATCAACGATTGCGCGGCCATTCTCCGCACGCTCCGTGAAAAAGGCTCGATTACATCTTCCGTTGTAAACAATCGAGAATTTTACCGGGTTTTATAGAGACGCCCAAATTGGGCGTCTCTACCATTATCCACCCCTCCCATTTATTTGATGTTTTTGCCTGCCGATACCGATATACTTATACTATATGAAACGGCTTTTTCCATCTCTGGCCGGGGGGTTGTTTTTTTTCCTTTTTCCGGGTGCCGCGGGCGCATCCAACCCTTCCGCCTGGCTGCGCGATATAAACGGTGAAAATTCCGGCCACACGGTCGCTTATTTTCTGACGCTCCCGGTCGGAGCGGGGGAATTATCCATCGGCGGCGCTTCATCGTGCGGCGCCATGGACGCCACCGACGCGTGTTTTTTCACCGCGAATACGGCCCTTTTCAACCGGCAGAAACTCGCGGCAACGCACCTGGAATGGCTCATGGGGCTGCGGAAGGAAATTCTTTCGGCATGTTTCCCCATTGAGGACGTCGGCACCATCGGTTTTTTTTCCCAGGTTTTCACGCCCGGCGCTTTCGATAACGCCTATACCATCGACGAAACGCCCTCTCATCCTTCCCTCCTCGATTATTCGGCGGGCCTTTCCTTCGCCCGCAGTTTTTTCCATTCATCGCTTTCGGCGGGCGCCGCTATTTCCTATGTGGAAAGCAGACTTGACGGCGCCGCGGGAAGGACCGTGTGCGTCAACGCGGATTGCGCGGTGTCGCCTTCCCCCTTTTTCAGCATGCATGTCCGGGCCGGTAATATCGGGCCCGGCTTGTCTTACACGGACAATGTTCCCGAACCGCTTCCCCTGCTGGCCGCCTGCGCCCTCGCTATCAAGCCTCTTGCCATGCAGGAGGAACTTTTAGCCGTTATCGACCCGCAGATAGGACTAGGCGCGAAAAAAATCGCGGACGAGCCTCTGGTTGTGGGCGTTAACGCGCAAGCCACGATGTTTCATGCCATCATCGCGCGCGCCGGATATGAATACCCGATGGGTTCGGATAGGCCCGCCGTACCCGGACTGAGCGCTGGGATCGGTTTGCAGCAAAAAAATTTCGGAGCTGATTTCGGATGGAAGGACCAGTCAAAGGAATTCGGTTCCGTGTGGAGCATTACCTTGAAGGCTCAGTTGAAGGAGATGATCGTAAAAACCGCCGAAGACTACTATTTCCTCGCCCAGCGATATTATGGACAAGGCCGGCTCAAACAAAGTTTGAGTAACGCAAAAAAGGCCGTGGATCTGGATCCCAATATGTGGAAGGCGCATGTGCTCATATCAACCATTAACGCGCTAAAACGCAGGGAAAGCGGAACTGAAATGGCGTTTATTTATACCGGCAATACCGGCGGACGGTTCCTGCCCGCCCCGGCCGGCGAGGGCGCTCGTATGGGCGGGTATGCGCGCCAGGCTTCGGTCATCAAACAACTACGCGCGCAATTTCCCCTCACCATGCTCATCGATGCAGGCAATTTTCTCACCTCCGCCACGCTGCCCGTTAAAGCGCGGCTCGCGGACTGGTATTACCGGCAATGCGCCTACGACGCGGTCGCCATGGGCGCGGGCGAATTCGACTTCGGGCTTGATCGTCTTTTTACAAAAACCGCTCCGCCTCAAAGCGAGTATTGTTGCACGAACATCGCGGGTCCACTACGCCCCGGCGTTGTCAGGTCAAAAATCGTCACTATCAAGGGATATACGCTGTACGTAATGTCGGTGGTAGGGCCGGCGCTCCCTAAGCGTCCACAGGATCGAGCGCTGCTTGCGGCGCCTATCGCGGAAATTACCGAGTTTCTTTCAAAAAATGCCGCTAAAAACGCCACGGTTCGTATTCTTGTAATCAATGATTCGTGGGAACGCGCATGCGCCTTGGCCCGAAGCCTTCCGGAGGTCGACATCGTCGTGTGCGGCGGCATGCGTCAAAAATTCGAGACCCCCATGAAAATAGGCACGACCCTCCTGCTATCGCCGGGAGAGAACGGCGCGTATGTGGGCAAACTCATCATGCGGTTCAACGAACAAAAAAAATTGATCTCTTTCGACAATCACCTCATCGCCTTGACCGAGGACATCGCGCCCGATTCGGCCGTCAACGACAAGCTGCGCCTGGCCATCGAAAGCGGCGGGGCGCAGGAACAAAACGTCGTTGAACCGGATATGAAAAAAAC
>Ga0182021_10010549_pt1 | contig 10951 bp, 5 predicted proteins | sample 612E3MmetaG_FD_120493 | JGI IMG/M metagenome (GOLD analysis project Ga0182021, IMG submission 120493) | Permafrost microbial communities from Stordalen Mire, Sweden - 612E3M metaG (Illumina Assembly) | ecosystem: Environmental > Terrestrial > Soil > Wetlands > Permafrost | place: Sweden...
CGCCTGATGGAAAATGCCATCAAAAGCATGTACATGCAAATGGAGAATGAGGATTCCTCCAATATGCTGACTCCCCAACAAAATCAGAATCCTACTGGCGCATTTTCACGATGAAGCGTTCAACGAAATATTTGATCCTGGCAGCCATCTTGCTTATAAGTATCGCAGGGGCTGCCATTGCCATCTTTACCACTGCCAACGGGCCGTGGGGATACTCGGATCCGGTGGTGTACATTTCCACCGCCCGCAGCCTGGACCGGGGACAGGGGCTGGTCTACTATGAAGCAGATGCCGCCTTCCGGCCGATCACCATTGAACCACCCTTCTATTCCATTGTATTGAGCGTGATCGGCCTCCTGGGGGCAAACCTGGTGGCTGCGGCGCGCTGGTTGAATATAGCAGCTTTCATTGCTTCCATATTTATCGCCGGTTGGATTTTTTACCGGTACAGCCGCGTTCCGGCACTGGGGATCATAGCCAGCACATTGATGTGCGTCTTTCCTTACATGGTGTGGATGTTCGGCTCGGCATATTCCGAACCGCTGTTCGTCCTGATGTTTTTATGCGGTGGATGGAGCCTGCTGGCGTATTTGCAGAATGAAAAAACAAGCCTGCTATTGTTGTCGGCATTATTGGTCGGCCTGATCCCGGCGACACGCTATGCGGGGGTTGCCATGGTTCTGGCCGGTGGAGGCACTCTCCTGCTGCTGGCATCCGGGAAGAGCTGGAGGCGGCTCAAGAAAGCCGTTCTGTTCACCGTCCTGGCCAGCCTGCCGATTTTGATCTGGCTGATCTGGACCTATTTTTCGACTGCACACAGCTTGGGCGGGCGCAGCCTGGGCTTAAGCCTGCACGGATTATCGACCCAGTTCCAGAGCTTTCGCGGAATCTTCATGGATACGGTCTGGAAGTGGGTGCCATTTCAATCGAATGGAGCGCTGCTGGGCTACCGCCTACGATTCTTCCTGATGGGGCTGCTCCTGGCCGGCCTGCTGGGACTTTCCATTCTGGCTGGACGCCGGATAAAGAAAGATTCGACGGACGGCGCCTGCCCTTCAGGAATGGGGGTCTTTACCTTCTTCGGACTGTCGAGCCTGCTTTTCGTAGGCGTGTTAATCCTGACTTACCTGTTCACCCATCCCACCATCGACGTGGATAACCGCATGCTGCTGCCCCTGTATGTCGGCAGTGTGATGAGCTTCTACTCGGCTTGGGCGGTATGGCAGGCAGCCTGGTTCAAAGGTAAAATGCGCCTGCTCCAGGTGCTGCCTTGGCTGATTGCGGTGGTGTGCGTAGCCTGGTATTTTCCACAAGCGCGCGACGAAGCGGTAACGTTTCACACCGGCGATGGGCTGACGGCCTACCATTGGAACCGGTCTGACCTGATACAGGCTGTGCGGGCACTGCCGGCCGACCAACCGGTGATTTCCAACGACTGGGAATTGCTGGAATTGTGGACCGGGCGGCCGATCCATGGTTTCTGGAATACCTTCCCATCCAAACCACCCATCCAGGCCAGCCCATACGGGAGCGTTACGGTTGACCCGGTCCAGGCTGTTTTCTGCCAACAGAACGCGGCGCTGGTCATCGTGAATGATTTTCGCGGGCAATTCCAGACTCAAATCGGCAAAAATTACGATGATCAGACGCTGTTTGCAGGCTTACCCGTCTACGGGTCGTATGCCGACGGGAAGATTTACCTTTGCCATTAAAGACTCTATTGTAAGAACCATTTAACCACAAAGGTCACAGGTGTGCCTGCCTGCGCAACACAGTGCAGGCAAAGAACCACAAAGAAAATAGTAGGGAAGAATTCTTAATTCTCTACACTTATCTTTGTATACTTCCTGACTGTTGTGGTAATGCCCTTTTTGCAATGACTTTTATAGGTCGTGGCTGGAATGAACGTGACCATGATCCAACTCCTGCTGCGTGGCGGGGCGCAAGCCGGCAATATTAATCCCAAAATGTAATTCCTTGCCTGCCAGCGGGTGGTTGAAATCCAGCCGCACGGAGGTCTCGCCAACCTGGTCAATGCGGGCAACCATGGGGTGACCGGCCTCATCATGCAATTCCATCTGCGTGCCTGTTTCCATCGGTATGTCTTCCGGGAACTGGTTACGCGGCACTTCCATATAAGCCTGGCTGTCCTTTTCGCCATAACCATCCCCAGCTGGCACAACCACTTTCTTGCTGTATCCGACCATCAGGCCATACAAGGCCTTTTCCAGACCAGGGATGATATTGCCTTTACCCTGAATGAATTCAATCGGTCCGTGGTCGCTGGAGGCATCAATTATAGCTCCATCAACCCGATGTGTATATTCCATCATAATGACCTGACCATCTGCAACCTTTAAAATTGCGCTCATGCTGACTCCTTGTAAATTATGGGATCGGTTCCCGTGCTCTGGCCGGGGGACAGGCGCATTCCAATAAGAGCCCCATTCTACACCCTTATCAGGAAGGATGAATGAAGTATGGAAAGAAAAGTAATGGATAAGGTTTGGGGCAGAAGGAGGAGAGATAGTTTTACCTGTGCAGGTCACCGGCCGACCAGCGGAAACCGGTTGAATGCCGTAGGAAAATGGCCTGCAGATATGGTCCCCGTGAATCAATACGAACCCACCTGCCCTAGAAGCCGGGCAGGTGGGTTATAGAATTATTGTTCTTATTTGCAAAGGAGAAAAAACGCTATTTCTGCCGGTCCAGCATGTTCAGGAAAATCTCGACGATGGCAGGGTCGAAATGCCGGCCGGATTCGGTACGGATATATTCGAGGGCCTGCCCGGTGGACCAGGCGGGGCGGTAGGGGCGGTCATTCGTCAGGGCATCATACACATCCACAATGGCGAATATGCGGGCATACAACGGAATTTGTTCGCCCTTCAGCCCATCCGGATAACCGGAGCCGTCCCATTTTTCATGATGGTAATGAGGAATGTCCAGAGCCGGACGCAGGTAAGCAATGGAAGAAAGCATTTCATAGGCAAACACAGGGTGCCGGCGCATGATGACCCACTCCGCCTCGGTAAGTTTACCCGGCTTGAGCAGGATGGCATCCGGAACGCCCATTTTGCCAATGTCGTGAAGGAGTGTGCCGCGCCGGACATGTTCCATTTCGGCAACCGGCACACCGACCAGCTGGGCCAGTTGGACAGTCTGTTCGGTGACACGCCTGGCATGACCTTCGGTTTCCTTGTCGCGCAGTTCGAGCGCCTGCGACCAACCCTGGATGGTGGCGTCATAAGCCAGAATGATGTTCGTGTTTGAACGCTGCAGGTTTTCAAAGAGGTTGTTATTATCAATGGCGATGGCAGCCTGCCGGGAGAGTGTTTCAAGGAAAGTGAACCATTCAGCGTCTGGCTGGAAGGGGGAACGCTGGAAAACTTCCAATACACCCTGGACCTGACCCTTGGCACTCAATGGAATGGCATGGTGGGCCATGAACCCCTCGCCTTCATAAATATTGACGGCGGGTTTCTGATTCTCCTTCAGGGGGCTTTCCCGAAGGTCAGGGACACTCTGAATTTGCCGGCGTAAAGCCGCCTGTCCTGCCAGTCCTATGCCCACCGGGATATGCTTTCCAACGACCTGGTGACTGCGGAAACCCTGGCTGGCGGCATATTCCAATGTGCGGGTGAGAGGGTTGAGCAGGAGTATGGCCGCGGCATCCACATTCAATTCAGAAACCGTTTGCTCCAGGAGGATGTCGAGGGTAACATGAATATCCACGCTGGCGCTGATGGCAACATCGATTTCGTGCAAGGCTGCCAAGTTGTGCAGGTTTTTCTGCGTCCCGGAAAACAAACGGGCGTTCTCGATATCCACTGCAGCCGTATTTGCAACCATGGACAATAAATCCGCCTCGGATTGGCTGAAACGGTTCAAGGTATAACTCTGCACCTGCATGACACCGATCACCCGGCCATGCACAAGCATGGGAGCATACAAGCCCGATTGCGAGAACCGGCCATCGTCCGTACCGACATCCATTTTGAGCTCAACCTTTTCCAGGCGCTCACGCAAATTATTAATAATGACAGGCTGGCGGGTATGAATGGCCTCGCTCTGGGTACCCTGTCCGGGCGGTTCCAAAGGTACCGGTGGGAGAAGAGCGACATCTACTTTGACCCCAGCGTTATTCAACCAGACACTTGTGAGCTGGGCATTATCGGGGTTGTAAAGAGCCATGGCAACCATGGAAATATCGTCCAGCAACTGCCAGACTATCTCATCCAATTTTTCGTAGATCTGATCCAGGTCGAGCGTTTCTGCCAGCAGCCGTCCCATGGTGTTGATGGTCAACAATTCTTCCGCATGGCGCAAGGTCTGTTCGTACAAGCTGGCACGCTGGAGGGCGTTGGCAGCCATATCGGCGACGGATCCCAGCAGGCGGATTTCAGCAGTGGTCAAGGGAACGGGGGGTTGTGCTTTCTGCCGGCGGGTGCGGCCAACCCACAAGGAACCGATAAACTGGCCCTGGACCAGGAGTGGCACACCGGCAGCCGCATCCATCTTTTTGAACATTTTTTGTTGGGCAACGCGTTGCTCCTGGAGCAGATCATTGCTTTGGTAGGGCTGGCGGGTTTCCGCTACCAGACCACTCAATCCTTCTCCGGGCTGCAGGCGTGTGCCAACAAGTTTGACCCACTTCCCACGCGCCGCTTCGACGATATTACCGCCGGTTAGCGGGTCATAAACGACCAGGCAGGCATCATCCGTGGGGAATAAGCCCATCATTTGATCAAGGATGGCGGCTATGATTTCCGATCGCGTCAAAGCTGTACGCAGCGCCTGCGAGCAATCTGCCAACGCGCTCATTTCTTCGACCTGGTGAAGGGTCTCTGCCAGCAGGCGGGCATTTTCTATGGCGATACTGGCCTGGGCAGCCAGTGTCGTCAAAAGACGCTCGTCGGCTTCGGTAAACGCATCGGCTTTATCACTTTCAGCGCCGATCACGCCAATGGTGCGCTGCCCCACCTGCATGGGTACATACAACCCGGAGCGGATGTCCTCGAAGAGGCTGATTGAACGCGGGTCAGAAGTAATGTCCGCAGAGCGGATGGCCTTGCCATGCTGGATGACCCAGCCGCTGAAGCCCTGGCCGGGCTTGGATATGACCCGATTCAATCGGCGCGTTTCGGCCTGCAGTTGCTGCGCCGTCAGGCCGGGGCGAGTAAATACCAACAATTCCAAGCTCTGCTTCTCGGGGCGGTAGAGGCGGATGAATGCCTGCCGCCAGGATAATTTTTTAGCGAGCACATCAATGACCTTGCGGCCGATCTCTTTTGGATCCAGCATACGACTGATGCTCAAGCCGGTTTCATAGAGCACTTCCAATTCCGTCACACGCTGGTGCAGGCTTTCCTCGGCCTGTTTGCGCTCGGTGATATCGTGCATGTTGATAACGACCGCCTGTATGGCGCTTTCCCACAGTAAATTGGAGGCCATGGATTCAATCCAACGCCACGAGCCATCCTGGTGCTGGTTGCGGAAAGTAGAGTGGGCGATCCGACCTGGGGAATGAACCAACTCATTGAATACCCTGGAATGGTCCGGGAGGTCCTGCGGGTGGACAAACTCGAAGCTGCTGCGACCGAGGCGCTCGTTTACATCCCGCCCGGTCATCCTCGAATAGGCCGGGCTTTCGAACAATACCCGGCCGCGCGGGTCAACCAGGACGATGGCATCCGTATTGTGCTCGATCAGGGCGCGGAAACGTTTTTCGCTGCCTTCAAGGGCCACCTGGGCCTTTTTGCTTTCGGTGATATCGCGCCCGGTGCCCAAAATGGCCAACGGTTGCCCAAGAGCATCGCGGATAAGCGAATACGTATTACCGCTCCAGAAAGAGCTGCCATCCTTGCGATACAATTCCAGCTCGAGAGTAGCGAGGATGGGTAGATCGACCTGCGCCAGTCGTTCGGAAGACAGATCGCTGGTGAACATTTTAACAATGCGCGCGAAGGATTCAGCCGACATCTGGCGGTCAAGCGGGACAGTGTTGAGTTCCTGGAGGGTATAACCGCGCTGTTTGGTCATGGAGGGGCTGATGTAGGTGGTCTTCAGATCCAGGTCCATCAGCCAGATGGTGTCGGTCATGTTTTCGGCCAGCATGCGGTAGCGCTCCTCGCTGATGCGCACAGCCTGCTCGGATCGCTTTAGCGAGATGAGTTGGCCCAGCGCAGAGGCATACAGGCGGATTATTTCACAATCCCGGTCGCTGAAGGGCCGCTGGCGCAGCAGGTTATCGACGGCGAGGTACCCAATGACGGATTTTCCATCCCAGAGACCGGCAGAGACATGCATGCCCTGCCCGACGACCTGTCCTTGCAGGGTCAACGGCACATCCGTACGGAGAAGCAAGGGCACGTCGCCTTGCAGCACAGGCATTCTAACAAAATCGGACTCGATTGGAACCCGCAGTCCTCTCTCATCGGTATAGCGGCCTTCCGTATCCACTCCAAACGTGCCCAGCATGGTGGTATGATCTTTCGCCAACATCCAAATGGCGAGGCGGTCGAAAGCGAGTTTTTCCCGGCCCAATTCCACCGCCCGGCGGAAGAGCGCATCCAGACCATCTGCTATGGAAAGCTCAGTAGTCACTTCTGAAAGGACAGCCAGGCGTTCTGCAAAAACCATCTCGGCTGCCCGGCTGGCCTGCAAATCAGCCTCGGCCTGCTTGCGGTCGGAGATGTCGGATATGGAACCTTGCCAAAACAGGGGAGTTCCAGCCTGGCTTTTAATCAAAACTGCTTCATCCCGGAACCAGATGGAGCGCCCATCCCGAGTCAAAACGCGGTATTCCCAGCGGAACGGTTCCCCGGTTGCGCTGGTGCGCTCATCCTCTGCCGCGACGGCGGCATAGTCGTCCGGATGGATCAAAGCTTTCCAAGCATCACGGTTTTCCACCCATTCAGCCGGCGAATGACCTGTCAGAAGCTCAATTTGCGGGCTGATAAATAGTGTTTCCCTGGTTTCAGCCGACTCGGTGTATACAATGGCCGGCACCTGCTCCACCAGAGCGCGCAGCTTGGCCTCGGCTTGCTGCAGGTTTTCCTCGGCCTGCTTGCGCTGGGTAATGTCCGTCGAAGTACCTTCGTAATACAACAGGTTTCCTTGTTCGTCACGCACACCGTGCACATTCTCCGATATCCAGACCGTACTTCCATCTTTGCGGTAGACCTCGGATTCGAAGCCCAAAAGCTCTCCCTGTGCCTTCATCAGCTTCTGAAACTCTTCCCGCCGGCCCGGCTGGACATAGAAGTGAGAATTGAGATCTAAGGCATTGGCCATCAGCTCTTCCGGCGTATCAAACCCTAACATACGTGCACCCGCCAGGTTGACGCTAATGATCTTCCCATCATAGGTCGTCTGATGGATGCCTTCGGTGGCATTCTCAAAGATGCTGCGGTAATTCTGTTCGGCGCGAACAAGCGCCTGTTCCGCCTGCTTGCGGTGGATGGCCATGGCGACCTGGGAAGAAACAAATTCCAGTATGTGCTGTTCGTGTTCCCCGTACACCCGGGCATTTTTAAAATCCTGTACGGCCATGACGCCGATTGCCTGGCCGGCAACCAGCAAAGGCACTCCCAACCAAATGGCAGCGGTTGGACCCATTTGTTTGAACTCGCCACGCTGTTTCAGGCTTTTAAAAAGAACCTGATCGCACAGCAGGGACTGAGCCGTGCGAAGAACATAGCCGGTCAGCCCCTGGCTGGTCGTCTGCCTGGCGGGCGGCTTACCGAGCTTAGTGGAAAAATAAGGGAAACTGATCAGACCAGATTCTTCATCGAGCAAGGCAATATAAAAATTATCGGCGACCATGACCTCGCCAATGATGGCGTGAATGGACGGATAGAGGGAATCCAAGTCCTCAACCTGATCAGCAGCCTGCGCAATCCGGTAAACGGCCTGCTGGAGTTTTTCAGCCTGCCTGCGCCCGGAAATATCGCTGAAAGACCAGACCCGGCCGTGGATTGCACCTGCATGTTTCAGCGGCCGGGAGACCCGCTCAAATACTCTTCCGTCTTTAAAATCGACCGTATCGAAACTTTCTTCATCCGATAGGTATAGTTCCTGCACCTTCTTAAGAAAACCTTGCGAATCAACCAGTTGATCCAGGACGTAATTCAGAAGTGTAGTGTCATCCTGACTGGCAAGAATCTCAGTCGGGATGTGCCACAGGTCAGCGAAACGCTGATTGGCATAAAGGACTTGATTTTCCGTGCCGATCGCCAGGATACCATCCGCAGTGGATTGTAAAACCGATTGTAAAGAGGCTTCACTCTCATGCAGCGCCTGACCGGCGGCGCGTTTTTCTCCGGCGCGCTGGATGGAAAGAACCAACTGGTCGATATCACAGGGCTTCTGGAAATACGAAAATGCCCCGGCGTTGATGGCATCAATGGCCGAATCCTGAGAGGCGTGGCCGGTCAGCAGGATACACTCGCTACCGGGAAACCTGGTCCTGATCGCCCGCAACAACTCCAAACCGGGCATATCTTCGAGGTGCAGGTCGATCAGGGCCACGTCAATATCGGCGGTCAGCGCCAGCGCCGCCCCGGCGGTTCTGACCGGAAATGGCAAAAGGCCTTTGGCCTTGAGGATATCCCCCATGGTCGCCAGCAGGTTGGGGTCATCGTCTACGAGCAGTATATGCAGAGGTCTTGGTTCCATCTAGATTTCTTCCATATTAAGGGTGCCAGACGCTGGGGATTAGCGTGTACTTAAACCTAGGTCTTTTTGATTACTTTTCGCAATCTTTTTAGTTGGAGAGCAGACAGCGTTTCCAAAAGAGCCGGGATCTCGAGCGGCTTGTACAAGCAGGTGAATGCATGGATCGCCAGGGCGGCCTGGATGGCTGCAGTCATTTCCTGGCGATAGGCCGTTACCATCAGGACGGGCAGCAGCGGGTAACGCTGCCGGATCTGCTTGAGCACGTCCACCCCACTGATGCCATTCAACTTCATATCCAGCATGATCACCTGGGCTTCGGCGGTCATCAGCTCTACTTCCGCTTGCGGGTCGCTGATCTGCAGAACACTGAAGCCGCGCTGATGCAGAATGTCACTGAGTGATTTACAGAAATCCTTGTCATCGTCCACGATCACAATCGAACGCTGGTTGGCCAGTGAAGTGAAGAAGCCCAGCAAGTTGCTGATATCCAGGGGCTTATCGAAGACTCCCACCACACCCTCATCCAAACCCTTGCTGATGATATCATCAGAGGCATAGGCGGTCATCAGAATCACAGGCAGACCGGGCTGGCTCTGGTGCAATTGGCGGTGCAATTCCACACCGTTCATGCCCGGCATGCGGACATCCGTCAGGACGCAGTCGAACACCTGTGTGCGGGCCAGTTCGAGCGCCTGCGCGCCGGAATTGGCTTCCACCGGCAAGTGGCCGGTCATGGTTAAAATGTCAGACAGGGTGTGGGTCATGCGCTGGTCATCGTCAACAACGAGGATGCGAAGTTTTTGATCCATCTTAAATCTCCGAAGGAGGTCAAATAGTCTCCAGCCTGATAGTCGTTTAGCGTGGAGGCAAGTGGTGCAATCCTGCAAGCCTATTCGACAATTTTATTTTTTGACTGCTCCTGATAGATAGGTAAAAATATTGTAAATGTGCTGCCCTGGTCGGGCTCGCTGCGGGCTTCGATGCGACCGCCGTTGGCTTCGATCAGCCTCTGGCTGACCGCCAGCCCAAGCCCGATGCCTTTGGTCTTGGTGGTGAAGAGCGGTTCGAACAGTTTAGCCATGTTCTCCGGCGGGATGCCTGCGCCGGAATCCTGTAACCGGATGACTATCATATCACCTTGCAGCCTGGCAGAAAAGTCTATTTTTCCAGTCTGGGGCGTTCCGTCGGGTAGGGCGATGGCCTGGCAGGCATTGGTGACCAGGTTGCCTAGAACCTGGACAATATGACCTCGATCGGCATAGACCGGTGACAGATCGGGAGGCAGATCGCAGACCATTTCCACGGAGTCTGGTACGGGAAAGCGTTTCAGGGTTTGTGCCAGCAGATCCGGGACAGAGACGGGTTCCCGGTTGACTGACTTGAGGCGGGTGAAGTCCAGCAGATCGGTGATGATCTTATCAGACGTGCGGGTCTCTTTTTCGATAATATCCAGGTAATCCCGGATGGTGGGATTGGCATCCGGCTGGGTCATCTTTAGATAATAAACCGCATTCGAAATGACGCCCAGCGGGTTGCGCAGCTCGTGCCCCACGCTGCCGGCCAGCTGACCCAGTGTGGCCAGGCGCTCCTGGCGGACCATTTTTTCCTGGGCATCCTGCAATTCGCGCGTGCGCTTCGCTACTTCCGTTTCCAGGCGGAGATTGTATTCCTGCAGAGATTGCTCGGCACGTTTGCGCCCGGTGATAACATCGAAAACGGCTACAAAGTAGCCCTTCTGCGGACAGTAGACCGAGATGGCAAACCACATTTTCAACGCTTCGACATAGTTCTCAAATGTTTCGGGGACGCCGGTCAGCGCCACCCGGCCATATCTCTCGAGCAACTCCGGATCAGATGCCTGGATACCCGGGATGACCTCGGAGACTTTCCTGCCCACCACCCCCTGCAGGCCGGTGAGGGTTTCAAAAGCCCGGTTCACCTCCAGGTAGACAAAGTCCTGCGGGCGGTCTTGCTCGAAGATCATCCGGCAATACGCAAAGCCGTTCAGCATATTCTCGAACAAGGTGCGGAAGCGCGTTTGCGAAGCGAGCAAGGCATTTGCCGCCTCGACCTGACGGCGATAAAAGCGCAGTCCCTGCTGCCGCCAGAGCAATCCCATGCCCGCCCCAACCGCCAGAATAAGCACTCCGAAAAAAAGCAGAGTCTCCCAAAGGCGTGCGTACAATGGCGCATACATTTCACTGGTATCCATGCGCGCCACCAAGAACCAGGGTGAATTTGGTACGGCGCCCACGTAACCGATCACAGGCAC
>Ga0182021_10010550_pt1 | contig 10951 bp, 9 predicted proteins | sample 612E3MmetaG_FD_120493 | JGI IMG/M metagenome (GOLD analysis project Ga0182021, IMG submission 120493) | Permafrost microbial communities from Stordalen Mire, Sweden - 612E3M metaG (Illumina Assembly) | ecosystem: Environmental > Terrestrial > Soil > Wetlands > Permafrost | place: Sweden...
AAAGAAATGGGATAAAGTCAAGGAATTATCTTTATGGGAAAATAATCTGATTAATAATTGGTCAAACGTTAATGTCGTTAATGTTGAAGCCGATAGCCAATCCAAACAATATAAGGTAGGCGAAAATTTTCCGGTTAAAGCTGATATTAGGCTTGGTAAACTTACTCCTAGTGATGTCGAAGTGCAGATCTATTATGGACCCCATGAAAAACAGGATGATCCTCAGTTTAATTCCAATGTTGTTATGAATGTTGAAAATAAAAAATCTAATGATGGCATCTATAAATTTGTCGGATATGTTAAATGCAGGGAAAGCGGTCAGATTGGATATACAATTAGAATTTTGCCTAAAAATTCTTTATTTATTCATCCTTTTGAATTGGGATTAGTATATTGGGCATAAACAATGATTATTTTAACTTTAAACAGTAATAAAGTTGAAGTGGTGGTTGGTAAAAAGTAAATAATTAGATTTTTATTCTTTCCTTGGTGATTTCTTCTATCGTCTTTAGAATAATTCTATGAATCATATTGATAGAAATTAAATCCATACAATTAGGTACGAAGTCGCAGTCCTGCTTATAGCACACGAGGCAATCCATGTCAGGGGTTACTTTTTTGATTCTACTGTAATCTTCAATTTCATTTGGAGATGTGGGTCCGAAAAAACAAATAACTTTCTTCTTTAATGCAGTGGCAGCATGAAGTGCCATAGTGTCACCAGTGACTATTATATCAGAAAGATCTGTTAAAGCAAAGAATTCACGCAAACTGTTTTTGCATCCTGTGTCTATAACATTTGGAAATTCTAATTTAAGATTCTGGTTCGTTATTTCTTCTTCATTCCCACCATATAACAAAACACAGGTATCGCTTCTTTTGCTTAATACTGAAATTAACTCCTTATAACCTTCATGTCGCCACTGTTTAAATCTCCAACGAAGACTGGCTCCGGTGTTTATTCCTATAATGTAATCATATCTGTCTAAATGATTATCTGCGTAAAACTTGGCACTGAACTCTTTCTCTTTGTCATCCAGATTTATAATTATTTCTCCTTTCTTATATTTCAGGCCTAATATCTCATGTATGATCTGCTGATATGATTTCTTGTTAGCTTTTTTAAGCTGATCAAATGCTCCCATCTCAAGCCATTCTGTTCCCATATCATCAATTGGGACAACCTTTCCAAGATGATTCATTATATAGCCTTTCTTTTCTTTAGCTTTAACGGCAGCTGCTATCGCAGCGCTTGGGGGAGCTGTATCAGGATGTAATACTAAGTCAAAAACTTCTATTGATAACCTTGAGTTTAAATCAGGTTCTTCAAAAAATAAACAATTGTCCACTAATGGATTATTCTTAAATATATCTTTGGATGCAATTTTCGTCAGCCATGTAATATGTGAATCTGGATATTTCTCCTTTATTGAATGAAGTACAGAGGTAGTCCTTAGTACATCACCGATTGCGTCTAATTTAATAATTAGTATTTTGTAATGGATAGGGGAGTAGTAAATACAGTTATTGCACATTATTCCTTCCCTTTTATTAAATACACATGGGCGATCTCCAGGAAAATGTCTGCAGTCTGTTTTTAGTATCATTTGATGCTATCCTCTATAATCTGCTGAAAGAGCACTGGTAATTTTTCAAACTTATTTTCTTTTATATAATCTTCAATATTATGGGAAAAATCAACTTTTTGTTTCAGTCTAAAAAAATCCCTAACTCCAATTACTATTGCTTCAATTGAATTGGGTTCAATTACAATCCCGGTCCTTTCATTTAGTACAGACTCCGATAATCCACCTACATTCGTAACAAGGACTGGCATATGGAAACCGTATGAAATATTAAGTATCCCGCTTTGAGTTGCGCTCCTGTAAGGTAGAATATTAAGATCCGACGCAAGATAATATTCGCTCACTTCCTCGTTTGGTACAAATTTATTTACTATTTTAATATAATTGGAAATTCCAAGTTCCTGTATCTTATCAAGATATGGTTTGGGATCATCGTAAAATTCCCCTACAATTAATAACCTTACTTCTGGAATTTCCTTTATAATATTTGGCATTGCCTCTATAAGCAAATCTAATCCCTTATACTTTCTAATATAACCGAAAAACAGAAGAACTTTATTGGCAGGAGTGTAACCAAATTTTCCCTTTGTTTGCTCTGATGTTATATTCGGTTTATAGCATTCATATACTGGTAGCTCAGAACGGTATATCTTTTTTTTAGAGCCCGATGAACGAAGGTCTTTCTCAACTTTATCGGAAAGGGCTAAAAATGCTGATGCATTCTTAAGCCCTATTTTAGTTAACAATTTATCTATTAAGTGTCCTTCATGCGAAACAAAATTCTCTGTTATAAATAGTATTTTATTTCTGAATCCCTTCTTTACTAAAAAGGAAATCGTGAAATGACAGAAACTGAAAAATGGATGCCACCAGTCGAAAACAATAAGATCTGGCTTCTCTTTTCCTATTTTAATGGCTGCTTTTATCCATGTAAATGGATTAATAGAATTGATTACCCTTTCATTTTCAACCTTTTTTATTATGACATTACTCTTGTCAAATTGTGTGGTCCCTGGGAATAATATCGAAGGATAAAGGAGTTTGTAATTTATTACCTTAACGTCAAATTCTAGCTTTAATGAATCAAATACATATGAAACAAACAAGGAATTTCCCCCTCTGTATGGATATGCTGGTCCTACAATTATTATCTTCTTTTTCCTTGTATCAGGCATTAAGGTCTATTATTACTCAGTTTTATTGAATTAAATATAATTAAAATGCCGCAACAATTCTATTTATAAAAAATCCTCTGGACCTTCTTCAATTTCTTCACTCCCCATCGTAAACATTGAACTTAGCATATCCTTAAATTGAACACCCGTCTCAAGCTTAAATTTGCTTAATAAGGAATACTCAGCAAGTCCATGTAAAACAAATTCCATAAATAAAAATTGGTCTTTTCCCGTAGCCTTTGTCTGGTATTTAAGCACCAGATCCTTTAACCCTGTTACCTTGTTTAATGTCTTCTGGTATTCCTCAGAGGAAAGATCAGACAAAATGTCTACAGTGTTTCCCTTACTAAACCAGTTTACAATTGTTTGATATGGGTTATTAGGCTGGTTTTTCTTCATTTTATCCGGAGAAGGGAAGTGGTCAACAAATATAGACCTTATCGATTTACTAATAAGTATATGCGCTACCTTAGTAGGTCCTTCCTGCTCTCCTTCATAAACAAGCTCAATTTTCCCTGTAATAGAGGGGATTATTCCATAAATATCAGATATCCTTAAACTCGTTTCATTCTCATTATTTATAATCATCCTTCGCTCGGCAGTGCTTACTAGGTTTTCATACGCTGATATTGGTAGCCTTGCTGAAACTCCGCTTTTGGAATCTATATACTCGCTCTGCCTGGCTTCAAAAGCAATCTGTTCAACAAGATTTTCAACTAGTTCGCTGGTTGCTACTTTATTCATTTGCTCATCAGCGAGATTCGACTCCTGCTTCGTTATTTGTTTTGAAATATTTATTGTTCGGGGATAATGTGTAAGTATTTGGCTGTCTATCCTGTCTTTCAAAGGTGTAACTATTGATCCTCGGTTTGTATAATCTTCAGGGTTGGCTGTAAATACAAACTGGATATCAAGTGGTAATCTTACCTTAAAACCTCTTATCTGAATATCATTTTCTTGTAATATATTAAACAATGCTACTTGTATTCTTGCCTGTAAATCAGGCAATTCGTTTATAACAAAAATAGAACGATGCGACCTGGGTATAAGTCCGAAATGAATCACTCTTTCATCAGAGTACGTTAGTTTTAATGATGCAGCTTTAATAGGATCGACGTCTCCTATAAGATCTGCAACTGTAACATCAGGTGTCGCTAATTTCTCTGTGTATCTCTCGGACCTGTGAATCCAGGTTACTATTGCGTCGTCCCCCTGCTCCATTATCAAATCTTTAGCTACTCTAGAAAGAGGGTTAAAAGGATCATCATTCAACTCGGATCCTTCAATTGCTGGTATGTATTCATCCAATAGGTTTATCAATAGTCGTGCTATTCTTGTCTTTGCTTGTCCTCTAAGCCCAAGAAGAATAAGATTGTGCCTTGATAAAATCGAAGTCTGTATATCAGGAATAACCGTTTCGTCATATCCCAATATCCCTTTAAAAGGATTACCGTTCTTCATTAAGGATTTTATTAAATTGCTTCTTAATTCATCTTTAATAGGTCGGGTTTTATAATTATTTCTCTTTAATTCACCCAAAGTTTTTATTGTTGTTATATCCATATGTATTGTCTTTATTTATTTTAGTCTCTTTCTTCTGTTTCTGATGTAATCCTCAAAAACGAAGTCCCCCAATCCTGTAATATTACTGTAGAATGCCCTGCCGTTATTGGTTTTTGTAAATTCTCTTACAAACTGTTGAAGATAGGGATCTCTTGCAATCATATATGTGGTAATGGGTATTCCTAATCTCCTGCTCCATGCAGCCATATCTAATGTCTTGTTCATTATTTTCTTATCAAGGCCAAAGCTGTTCTTGTAATACTTTACTCCTTCTTTCAGACATGTCGGCTTACCGTCCGTAATCATAAATATCTGTTTGTTTGTAGTTTTCCTTTTCTTTAATATATCAATTGCAAGGTCAATTCCAGCTACTGTGTTTGTATGATAGGGGCCCACTTCAAGATAAGGAAGATCTTTAATTGCAATTGGCCAAGCGTCATTTCCAAACACGATAATATCTAATGTATCCTTGGGATACTTAGTGGTTATCAATTCAGATAATGCCATTGCCACTTTTTTAGCTGGTGTAATTCTATCCTCCCCATATAATATCATTGAATGTGAAATGTCTATCATTAAAACAGTAGAAGTTAATGACTTAAAATCTCTTTCCTCTACTTCTAGGTCATTTTCAGTCAGTTGGAATTCGTCTATTCCATGGTTTATCTGCGAATTCTTTATTGAATCGGTCATATCGATCTGTTCCATCAAATCGCCGAAATAATATTCCCTTCTCTCAGATGTGGGTTCATCTCCCAGTCCGGAATATGATGTTCGATGGTTCCCCCTGAATCCTTTTTTTAACTTTCCAAAAATCTCCTCAAGTGATTGTTTTCTTATTGCTTGTTCAGATTTTAAAGTTATTATCAACGATTTATCAATTTCATTTTCCTGGAGATAGTTCTTGTCCTTTAGTTCCTGAATAAAATCTCCAATCCCATAACTGTTGTCCGTAAAATCATATTTTTGATCAATCTGGTTCATCCAGTTAAGAGCCTCTGCTACATCCCCAGCAGTTATCGTTAGAAGCTGAAGGAATATTTTTAATAATTCCTCAAAACTCCCCCTTTTACTGGAATCCGGGACATAGTCGCTAAATCTAATTCCTATCATAAATGCACTTTTTTAGTAATAATTAAGTGAAGTAAGTAAACTAATTCAATGCATTTATTTTACGATGATTTATTTTATTAATAGTGATTGTAATCAGGATAATGGGAAAGACTTCCCAAAAGCAACGGTTATCACATACTTCTTATTTTAATGATCAAATCAAGACTATTCTGGAAGCAAAAGAAAAATCATTATTTGCAAATCTATTCTTATTTTGTTTTATTAAATTTATAATTGAGAAAAATAATTTGAAATAATATTATTTAGGAACTTTTTAGCTCCTTAAATGTTTATTTAGTATAAACTTAATTTATTTTATGAGTTTAAGTAATCCTAAACATAAGAAGATGTTAGATGAACTTCTGGATACATGTAAGAAACATCTTCCTAGTGTTAATGAGCCATTATTGACCAAGGCTTTTGAATTCTCCATAGAAGCACATAAAAATGATCTTCGTGCCTCAGGGGAGTCATATTTTACCCATCCCTTTGAAGTTGCGATGATTGTTGCTACCGAATTTCCTCTTGACGATATAACTGTTATAAGTGCCTTACTTCATGATGTGATTGAAGATACTGACTTTAACACCGACCTTATTGCTAGAGAATTCGGGAAAGAGATTGCCGAAATTGTCGATGGTCTTACAAAAATAAGTGGGATATTTAAAGGACAGGAGATTACCCAGGCCGAAAACTATCGTAAACTTCTCCTATCTATGGTAAAGGATATAAGAGTCATTCTTGTAAAATTTGCCGACCGTCTTCATAATATGCGCACACTCGAGTTTGTTAATCCTGAAAAACAAAGACGTATAGCTCAGGAAACTCTCGAAATCTATGCTCCCTTTGCTAATAGGTTCGGTCTTGGTCGCGTAAAATGGGAACTGGAAGACCTCTCATTTAAATACTTGAATAATGAAGCTTATGAGGAAATTGCTCGCAAATTAAAAAGTAATAGACGGGATAGAGAAAACTATATTAAAAAGTTTTCTAATCCTATCAAAGAGAAACTCGATGAATATAAATTGAAATATGAAATGGTCGGTCGTCCTAAACATCTTTATAGTATCTATCGTAAAATGGTCCGCCGCAACAAATCTTATGAGGAAATCTATGACCTCTTCGCTATCAGAATAATTCTTGATACTCCTAATAATTTCGACTGTTATACTACTCTTGGAATTGTTAATGAAATATACCTCCCGGTGCCTGATAGATTCAAGGATTATATTTCTATCCCCAAAAATAATAATTACCAGTCAATTCATACTACCGTTATTGGTCCTGATGGAAGGCTTGTTGAAGTCCAGATCAGAACGCTTAAAATGAATGAAGTCGCTGAAAAAGGTGTCGCAGCTCATTGGCGGTATAAAGAAAATAAGGCTGCCTCTGAAAAAGATCTTGAGAATTGGGTTGATTGGATCAGGGATATCTTTGAAAATGCCTCTAAAGATGAAGGACGTAAGGACCTTCTTGAAAGTTTCAGACTTAATCTTTATCAGGATGAAATTTATGTATTTACACCTAAAGGCGATCTGAAACGTTTGCCTGTTAACTCCTCTCCAGTTGATTTTGCGTTCGAAATTCATAGTAAAGTTGGGTTTCATTGTATCGGTGCAAAGGTAAACGGCAAGATTGTTCCCCTCGATTCCGTACTGCATAGCGGCGACCAGGTTGAGATTATTACCTCTAAAAATCAGCATCCAAATAAAAGCTGGAGTAAATTTGTTGTTACACACCACGCTAAGACGGTTATTAAAAAATGGATTAATAAAGAGGAAGATGATATCATTAACCAAGGTAAAGACATTTGGGAAAAGAAAATTAAAAAACTCAAACTCACATTTACTCTCTCTGAAATATCTAAACTCGTTCTTAATCTTAAATATGATTCGGTAAAACATTTCTATAAATCAATTGCTCAGGATAAGGTAAATCTTGATGAGGTTCTGACAGCTACTAAAGAAAAAGAAAAGAAGGAGCGTGTCCCTGAACTTGAATTTGATAAGTTTGCAAATATTGCGCGAACTGATGTGGGCGGTATTCTAGTGGATGGCAAGGATTCCGGTATCCTTTATTCTTATGCTAAATGCTGTAATCCTATCCCTGGTGATCCTGTGATTGGTTATATCACCATCGGCGAAGGGATTAAAATTCATAGGAAAACTTGCAATAATTTGCTTAAGATCTCCGAAAAAGATCCTACCAAACTTGTTGCAGTTCAATGGCCACAAAGTGAAAGTTCGCTATTTGTGGGTGGTCTCTCAGTTCTTGGGGAAGATTCCCCCGGCATCCTTAATGATCTCTCCCATGCTATTGTTTCTTACCAGAATACTAATATTAAATCCATTAATATAAATACTAATGATTCTACTTTTGAGGGGAATGTTACTATGTATGTACAGAATATTGAACATTTAAATCGAATAATCGAAAGAATAAAAAAAATTAAGGGCGTCTATTCTGTTGAAAGGTTCCAAAGTAATTAATGAATGACGAGAAAATTCAAAGAGTTCTGGCTATAGATTACGGTTCAAAAAGAATAGGACTTGCATTAAGTGATCCTCTTTTAATCTTTTCGTATTCTTATAAAACAATTCTTAATGATGATAAACTCTGGTATAACCTTGATCAGGTCATTAAGGAAAAAGAGGTTGTCAAAATTATTCTTGGTGTGCCATATCAGGAAAATGGTAAACTCTCCTCTAATGCCCCCATGATATTAAAGTTTAAAGAAGCCTTATATAAAAAATATTCTATCGATATTATTGAGTGGGATGAGAGCCAAACATCTGAAAGAGCAAAGGAAATTATTATCCAAACGGTTCCCGGTAAGAAAAAAAGGAGGGATAAGGGACTTATTGATAAAGGTTCTGCTTCGATTATGCTTCAGGAATATCTGGATTCATTAATAAAATGATTTGGGAGCATAAAATAATTGACATTTAATCACATCTGAACTATTTTCCATTGTTAAAAAAAATATTATTGGGAGCATTTATATGACACTTGATGCACTTGGAATGATTGAGACCAAAGGTCTTGTCGGTGCTATTGAAGCGGCTGATGCCATGGTTAAAGCTGCTAAAGTTGAACTTATCGGAAAAGAAACCATCGGTGGTGGATATGTCACCGTGATGGTCAGAGGAGATGTTGGAGCTGTTAAGGCAGCTACCGATGCCGGCGCAGCAGCAGCTCAAAGAGTCGGAGAACTGGTGTCAGTTCATGTAATCCCTCGCCCTCACGCAGAAGTAGAAGCTATTCTGCCTAAAAGAAAGTAATTTATGCCTAAAGCGTTAGGCTTAATAGAGACCCGGGGTCTCGTGGCTGCAATTGAAGCTGCCGATGCTATGGTTAAGGCTGCTAATGTTAAAATTGTTGGAAAAGAACAAACTAATCCTGCTTTAATTACTATCAAAATCGTAGGTGATGTTGCTGCCGTTAAATCTGCTGTCGATGCAGGGGCCGCAGCAGCTCAAAAAGTGGGTGAATTAGTTTCAATTCATGTTATCCCACAGCCTGATAAACAAATGCTTTTCTTGTTCCCGGAACTTCGAGATGATGATTCCTCCGTTTTAGAACAGGATGAGACCCCCGCTGTTATTTTGGCTGAATATCCTATTGTACCTGCCAAATCACTTAAACCGGAAAAACCTGTAAAAACTGAGATTAAAGAAGATCATATTGAAATACCTTCAGGTGATCTTGCTCAACTGGTAGAAGTATTACAAAAGGAAAAGCTCCCCAAAAGTCAACCAAAAGTGAGAACTTCTGACCTGGAAGTAAAAAGTGAACAACAATTCCTTGGTAATTTATTTACTGGTCAAAACGATACAATTTCTCGCTTAAGACAGGAAGCTCTCGGAAAGGTTAATCTACATAAAAAAAATATTACTCCGCCTAAACCTGAAAATAAAAAGATAGTTCCTGAGCATAAAGAAAAATTTAATGCTCCGCAATCTGAAGACATTGAATCTCTCAATGTCCATCAGCTGCGTAGGCTGGCAAGGGATACTGAAAATTTTCCTATAAAAGGAAGAGAAATCTCAAAAGCTAATCGGCAGGAATTATTAGAATTCTTTAGAAAAAATTCTTAAGATAAATTTGTGTTAGCTGAAAATTAGCTCCACTTCCGGTGGAGTTTTTTTATGCCCTATTTGCTTTATATTTGTATAAATGAATAAAAAAATTAACATAATCATAGTATCGTTAATATTTTCTACTGTACTTTGGGTCTCAATCTCACTGTCTAATGAATATTATGCCTCTATAAATGTTAACCTTAAAGTTATTGATCTCCCCTATGGATATACTGCAGGGTCAAAACTCCCATCCAATATAGTCATTAAACTGAAAGGTAAGGGATGGAAAATTGCAGTTGAAAGCTTAGGCGCCGATGCCGATTTTTTTGTCTCTGCCAAATATGATAGTGGGAAGGTAAATCTGAATCTTTATAACTCTTTAAGTGATAACAGATGGCTTGCTAATGATGTTGAGGTTATCAGTATTAACCCGGATACTCTTTCCTTCCGTGTTGAGAGAATTGCATCTAAAAAAATAAAGATCTTGCCACATTTGAATCTCACCTTTAAACAAGGCTATGGATTAGCTGAACCTATTTATATATATCCCGAATCGACGATAGTATATGGGCCATGGAGTGTTATTAAAAATTTTACTTCCGTTACTACTGAATATGTTTCTTATGCAAACACTGACTCAAGGATACAAGAAAAACTATCTCTCCCCACCATGCCTGGAATCTCATATTATGATAATTCTGCAATCCTATTCCTTAATGTTCAAAAAATTGTAAATATGAATTTTGAAGGTTTACAAGTTAAAATTTATGATATTCCAACAGATAGGGACATTGTTATTCTTCCTACTAAAATATCCATCGGGGTAAAAGGGGGTATTGAATTTTTTGGTAAAGTTACGCCGGATCAATTTAAAGTATCTGTAAATTATCGTAATATTGTAACGGATACATTGGGAAGTATTATGCCTGATATCCAAATGCCCCCAAATTTGTCACTTATATATATTAAACCGGAAAGATTACGGTATATAATCAAGAAATATTAATATGTTTATAACTTTTGAAGGTATTGATTTCTGTGGAAAATCTACTCAAGTCGAACTCTTACAGAATTATTTAATAAATAAAGGTAAGAAAGTTCTTTTAATTCGTGAACCCGGAGGTACCGAAATCTCAGAAAAGATAAGGACAATTCTCTTGGATAAAAAGAATTGTAAAATGTCCATCGAATCGGAAATACTCCTTTTCTCAGCTGCAAGAGCTCAACTGGTTAGAGAAAAAATACGCCCATTCCTCGATGAAGGTTATTACATAATTTCGGATAGGTTTCATGATTCAACTACCGCTTATCAGGGTTACGGCAGAGGCGTTCCTATTGAATCTGTTATACATATAAACAAGATTGCAATTGACAATACCATCCCGGATATTACCTTCTTTATTGATATTCCGGTCTCTGTTTCTGTCAATAG
>Ga0182021_10010551_pt1 | contig 10950 bp, 11 predicted proteins | sample 612E3MmetaG_FD_120493 | JGI IMG/M metagenome (GOLD analysis project Ga0182021, IMG submission 120493) | Permafrost microbial communities from Stordalen Mire, Sweden - 612E3M metaG (Illumina Assembly) | ecosystem: Environmental > Terrestrial > Soil > Wetlands > Permafrost | place: Sweden...
ATGATTCATGATTTATGATTTAAGAATTAAGAAAATAATATCCAGTCTCCCCAAATCTCCCGGTGTTTACGAATTTCGTGATAAGCAAGGGAAAATTCTTTATATTGGAAAAGCGACCTCGCTCAAGGACCGGGTGGGGAGCTATTTTCTCAAAAACGCGCATCTTGACCGACCGAATATCGAGCCGATGGTTTTGCAAGTCGCGGACATCAAAATCCACGAAACGGATTCGGTTTTGGAAGCGCTGATTCTGGAATCAAATTTGATCAAAAAGCATCAGCCAAAATACAATGTGATGGCGAAAGACGACAAGAGTTTCGGCTATTTTGTGATCACCAAAGAAAAGTTTCCACGCGTAATCATCCTCTGGAAAACGGAATTGGGAAAAGTGCCGGCCAAGAAAATATACGGGCCGTATCTTTCGAAATATCAGATGAATATTGCCCTGAAATTGATCCGAAGGATTTTTCCGTTTCATTCCAATAAGCAACAAACGGAAAAAGGCTGCCTTGATTTCCAAATCGGGAAATGTCCCGGGCCGCACGCAGGAGCGATATCCCAAAAAGATTATCTCAAAAATATCCAAGGCATCGAGATGATCCTTCAAGGCAAAAAGAAAAATCTTCTTATCGAAATCAAAAAGCAGATGAAATTATCTGCTAAAAAGGATGAGTTTGAAAAAGCAGCCGAGGCGCGGAATCGGATCTTTGCGCTGGAGCATATTCGGGATGTGGCACTCATCGCAAACGATGAGAATTTCCAATTTCCAATTTCCAATTTCCAAAAAATGAGAATTGAGGGCTATGATATCTCAAACATAGCCGGCGATTATGCCGTTGGATCGATGGTTGTATTCTCGGGCAATAAGCCAGACAAATCGCAATATCGAAAATTCAAAATAAAAACGATATCCGGGATCGACGACGTCGGGATGATGCGCGAAGTTTTGTATAGAAGATTCAACAACAATTGGCCAAAACCGGATTTAATGATTCTCGACGGGGGAAAGGGACACTTGAATATGGCGCAGAAAGTGATTGGTGATTTAAAACTAGGAATTCCTATTATCGCGGTTGCCAAAGGCCCGACCCGAAAAAGGCTTGATTTATATCAATCAAAATTTTTGCTAACATTCTTAGGCAAAAACGAAGAGCTAAGAAAAAATTATAGTAATGTTTTGAGTGACATAAGGTTGCTCGAACACATCCGCAACGAAGCCCATCGTTTCGCGATCAGCTATCACAAGAAGTTGAGAAAAAATTGGAAAGAGCGCTAGCGATTAGCCAAAAACAAAAAACCCCGCAAAGTGCAGGGTTTTTTTTGTTTAAGAGGACGCGTTATTTTTCTTCCGGGCCGCAGGGATGTCCGCAGTGGGAACAACCGCAGTGGGACTCTTTTTCGTCCGAACCGCAGGTGCAGCTTTCCATCGGCTGTCCACAGCCAGGGCATTTTTCTTCCATATTTTTGTTCAATATTAAACTTTAATTAAACTTATCTTGCCCGCTCCTTTTCTTATTACGTTCACCTTACCATCTTTTATTTCAACCAAAGTCGATGGCAAGGACTTTATTTTACCACCGTCAACATAGAAGTCAATGCTGTTTCTAAAATATGCTTTGGCCTCGGCGATTGTTTCCGCTGGTTTGGCACCTTCGGGATTGGCGCTGGTTGAGATCAAAGGGCCGGTTTTTTTGATGATTCTGGCTAAATTTGTATCTCTCGGCAGCCTGAAAGCCAAATTTTTCGTCCCTCGGTGAAGATATTGAAATTTCTTGGACGGTGTTGGCAAAACCACGCTTATTTTCCCAGGCCACAAGGAATGCAATATTTTTCCAGTATCGCGATCAAGCTTTATTCCGAATAAAGACAAATCTTTTATGGAAGAAATGAGGATGATAAACGGCTTTTTTGGGTTTCTCTTGAGAATTTTGTATGCACGCGTGACGGCTTTTTTTGAAAATGCTGCAGCGGCGACGCCATAAATTGTATCGGTGGGAATAACACCGATTTTTCCGTCTTTTGTTTTTTTTATTATCGATTCGTTTGTCTCCATATTATAGGCCATTGAGACCGGCAGTGACAGATTTCAAGAAGTAGGGGATGACAAAGGCCAAGGCAATGAGTGGCAGGACAAACATCACAACGGTTCCAACCATCGTCCAAAAAAACAACCTCCAGGTTTTTTGAGCCAAAACGCGGGTTTCTTCGACTTTTTGCTCAAGCTGGTTCAATTTTTCCAACAAATCTTGCTCCATATATTTTTGCAAATATTTATTTTTTCTTCAAGCATATCCATATCCAAATTATCTTGTTGCCCGGGTAGGATTCGAACCTACGAATAGCGGCTTCAAAGGCCGCTGCCTTACCGCTTGGCGACCGGGCAATCGTACTTAGACTATCTTTCCTCCAAATATATCCACCGCCTCTTGCATGAGACTTTTTTTCTCTTTGAAGTCGGGATAAAGGTCGACAAATTCTTTTTCCGTGAGGGATTTCAGCTTCAAATCAACGCCTGTTATCTTATCAATCGCTTTCTCGATTGTCAATCGGTTCGTCATTTCAACCAGCTTTTCCTTGTAAAAATCGTATTTTGTTTTGAGGATCAGATAATCTCCATCAATGAGCGTGGGACTCGACATCTTGAGAACGGAGGAGAGGGAATGATTGTAGCTTTTCAGCGATTCGATGATCTCGGACCAGTTAGAGATGACGAGATCAATATCGGCAGAATTATTCTTATTTTCTGCCTCCTTTTTTTCTATCACAGCCGGTTTAACTGGAGATTTTTCAGCACTGTTTTTTTCCTCTTTTTTCAGAGCAGGGGATTGCGGTTCAGTTATAATCTTTTTTTTTATGTTATCCTGGGGTTGAGCTGGCGGGACTGTTGTATTTTGCGATGCTATTTTTGCGATACTAACCTCAAGAAAAAGCTGGGGGATGGGGCTTGATTTAAATTTTTCGGTATTTTCTTGAAGGATGTTGATGAAATTCAGGATCTCATCGGTTTCGACGCTCGCGATCTGGCTTTTGATCTGACCCAGTCTTTCTTTCGTGATCTCATAAGAAAGTTTTTGACCGAGGTCAGGATTGATCTTGAGGACAAGCATCTGCCGCAGATAATTGAGCAGGGATTTGCCAAAATTTTTGAAATCGATGCCCATTTCCCGCAGTTCGCCGATCTTTGAAAAAACTTCGGGATATCTTTGGCTTATTATCAAATCTACAAATTCCGCCGTGAATTTTTCCGAAACGGTTCCCAAAATGAATTCCACTTCTTTGGTGGTGATTTTCTTGTCTTCAAGGGCGATGATTTGTCCCAGCAAACTTTCGGCGTTTCGCATTCCGCCTTCCGAGGAAGAGGCGATAATCTCAAGCGCTTCGCGGTCAACTTTCACCTTCTCAAGCTTGGCGATCTCGTCGAGGCGGTTGATGATTTCTTCGATTGTCAGTCTCGTGAAATCAAATCGCTGGACTCTTGATAAAATAGTCTCCGGTATTTTGTGGACTTCGGTTGTGGCCAAAATGAAGACGACATTCGCCGGCGGCTCCTCGAGAGTTTTGAGAAGCGCGTTGAAGGCCCCACCGGAGAGCATATGAACTTCGTCGATGATATAGACTTTGTATTTCAGCGAGCTCGGGGGCAATTTCACGGTTTCGCGCAGTTCGCGGATATTATCAACTCCCGTGTTTGAAGCGGCGTCGATTTCGATAATATCAAGCGCCCGATTGCCAAGAATATTCTGGCACGAATCGCATTTGAGGCACGGCTCGCCGTTTTTTAAGCTCGTGCAGTTTATTGTTTTGGCAAAAATCCTCGCAATCGAAGTTTTTCCCGTTCCCCGCGGCCCCGCAAAAAGGTAAGCCTGCCCGATCCGCCCCGATTTCACGGCGTTTTTGAGGGTTTGGACGACGTGCTTTTGCCCGATCAATTCGGAAAAGGTGGCGGGGCGATATTTTCGATAGAGAGTGGTGCTCATACTTGGTTATTATAGAGAATTGAGGGGGTAAAATCAAATTTTGAAAAGAAAAAGACCGCTGGAATGCGGCCTTTAATAAAAATAAGAATTTATCTTTTGAAAACCCAGAATTTGTACCCGATGAAGTTCCAAGCCATGACACAGAGGGAAGCCACGGCGGCGGAAACGCTGGCCCAGGTTTTGACCTTGATGCCGCCCATCGGGCCAACGACGATCACAAGAAAACCCGCGACGGCGGCATTCAGGATGAGACCGATCACGCTGATCATGATGAATTGGGCAAATTCTTTGCCGGATTCTTTGTTATCAACTTTTTTGAAAGTCCAAATCTTGTTCCAAATGAAGCTGTTCGTGACGGCAAAGGTGAATGAAATTACTTTGAATACGATATAGGCGATTCCGGCCGCTGTCCCCGAGAGAAAGATCAAGAGATTCAGGATGCCGATGTCAACGGCGAAGTTCGCCGCGCCAACGCATCCAAATTTCGCGATCTGAAAGATCACGCTGATATATTTTGAAAGCAAATAGCCGATATACACTCCTGCGGCGGCGAGGACGGTGAATGCAATCGCAATGATCACTCCCTTATTAGCGGACATCGCGATATTCATATTCTTGAGCACGACCGGGAGCAGCGCACCGAAAATCAAACCGTTGATGGCGGCGAAAAGAATATCTCTTCCAGTCAGTCGCTGGATTTGTTTTGTTTTTGCCATTTTTTTATTTTTATTTGATTATATTTAGATTGCTGATTTTCCAAGTTCTGCGTGAAGTTTGTCCACGTCCGGTGTCCATTCGTCCACTAGGTCGACTTCCAGTCGGCCATCTTTTCCAAAATTGTCTTCCATTGTTTTGGCGACTTTCTGTTCCGGCTGGGTTTCGCTTTCAAATCCGCCAAAAGTTGTTCCATCCATGGCTCCCTTTTTGACCAGATTCTCAATGGCGGCCCAGACGGTTTCGCTATCCCGTGGAATAACAATGGTTACTTCGTCGCCGGCATCGGCTTTGAAATAGGTGACCGAAGCGAGAAGGACGCGAAAGGCTTTTCCTTCGGCAATGACGACATAGTTTCCGAGATCATCCTGGCTGACGATGCCGATCACGCGCTTGCGCTCAATCGGGCCGATTTGCTTATAGACAAAAGAACCGTCCGGAGTGATTGTCAGCTTGAGCATATCACCTTCGACCAACTTCGATTTTGAAGCGTAGTTGGCGGGAATAGGGTATTGCTTTCCGTCGGTTCCAATCATGACTTGTCCGTCAAAAACTCCTTCAACAATTTCACCTTCCTCATCAGAAGAAACGATTTTCGGCGCCCTTTTCATTGGGACGCCCTCGATTTGGGAAAGCATGGCCCGCGCGGACGCAATTGTCCGTTCGGCACCGGCGATCATTTCCCGAATCGCGGCGATCTTTTGAAGTTCTTGATCTTTGTCAATTTCCTTGGTTTTCTTTTTTGGCATTTATTTCTTTGCGGCTGCTTTGGCATATGGTCAAAACAAAAATCCCCCTATTCCAAAACAGCTGCTTTTTATTTGTCTTTTTGTATTACATCCTCATTATACAATTCCTTTCAAAACAGTGCAACAGGGCATATTTCAGGCAAAATTGTGGATAAGTTTGGCTTTTTCGGTCCACTAGAAAAAATGTTCCGGAGGACTCCAAACTCTTGACAAAAAATATCGACGATGCTAGATTAATAATACTTAGAATAGCTAATAGTTAGATAATAAAAGAATAAAAATATGAAAAAAAGATCAGCCACCGAAAAGATCATATCTCTGATGTTTAATATGGGAAGAGCGATCAAAAAACAATGCCTTGAAAGTTGCGGACGGGCGGACGGGCTCTCCATCCTTCAAATCGAGGCTTTGTGGCATGTCAAGGAGGGGAAAGAGGTGCTGATGAAGGATCTGGCGAGCCATCTTTTCATTGCGCCGCCTTCGGCTACGTCTCTTGCGGATGATCTGGTGAAAGCGAAACTGGTGAAAAGATCGGAAGACAAGGAAGACAGGCGAACCACGGCCATTTCTCTGACCCCGAAAGGAAAACGGGCGCTTGCGAATTTTTTGAAAAAACGAATGGAAAAAGCCAAAAAGAGGATTGACAAGCTGACCCAGGCGGAAAAAAAATCTCTGCTTGCGATTTTGGAAAAGCTGGCAAAAGAGAACGATCAATCGAGATAATCATTGTTTCAGGTAATATATTATGAAAAATTTTGCAAAATCAAACCGGCGAGCACTCACGATCGTGGCAGTGATAGCCTTGATTGGGGTTTCAGTCTGGGCGGCCTTCCATTTCACGCGGATCCCGGCTTTCTCCGAAACCCAGATTTTTGAAGTGCAAAAGGGCGCAATCAAAAGTGAAATTTCGGCGGACATCACTTTGCAGCCGGCGACGAACGCAGATCTGGCTTTTGAAAACAGCGGAAAAATAAAAAATATCTATGTTTCTGTCGGTGATCAGGTGAAAAAAGGCCAATTGCTGGCGGAAGAAGTGAACAGCGATTATGTCGTTTCTTTGCGGGAAGCGGAAGCGGCGCGCCGCGCGGCTCAAGCCGATCTCGAGGGAGCTCAAGAAAACATTGATATCCAAGGAGCCAAGCTCAAGAGTCTCAAAAATGCAAACGCAAAAAAATATGATGTGAAGGCACAGAAAGAAACCAAAGATCAGGCCGGCTCCAGCGCTGACTCCAAAGAGGCGCTTCTCGAGGCGGCCAATCAAGCGGTGATTGCCGCCAATTTGCAATTGGCGAAAACGCGCCTGACGGCTCCGATGGATGGGGTGATCACGGACAAATCCATCGAAATCGGAGAAGTGGTCTCTCAGGCCGGCCCGGTGATGAAAATCGCTTCTGGAGATAATCTTGAGGCGGACGCCTATGTTTCCGAATTGGATGTGAAAAAAATTGCGGTCGGGGGTTCGGCGGAAATTGTTTTGAGTTCGGCGGATGGAAATAAAATAACCCTGGATTCCAAAATAAAGAATATCTATCCCGCAGAAACCGTTCAAAACGGAGTTTCTTCCTACAAAGTTGTGTTTGATCTTGCTGGACAGGAATCCAATCTCAAATCGGGGATGACTGGAATGGCAAATATAAAGATATCCGATCAGGCGGGAGCGATGGTTGTTCCGCAAAGTTCGGTTTTTTCAGACGCGGGAAAAAAGTATGTGATGGTGATGTCGGGTGGTTTTCCTGAAAGGAAAGACGTACAAGTTGGAGCATATGGTTCTGATGGCACAGTCGAAGTTCTTTCGGGTCTCGCGGAAGGGGATAAGATATTAAAATTCTAACTATATGGAACAGGAAAAAAACAATCAAATTGCGGACAGCCACAGCACCACCAAAGGCGAAAAAAAGACCCGCCGGATAATGATCTTTGCGCTGGTTGTCTTTGCTGTCGCAGCAAGTTTCATCGGCTTGGTCTATCTTGATGCCATATCAAAGCGGGTTTATGTCGATAAGTCCGAAGTTGATGCTCCTCAGATTATGCTCTCGGCAAAGACGGGTGGAATTTTGGAAGAATTATTCGTCAAAGAAGGAGATCAGATTTCTGCGAATGATGTCGTAGCAAGAGTCGGAAATGAATTGGTGAAATCGAAAGATGCGGGCTTGGTGATCAGCCGGCAGGATTCGATCGGAAAATATTTTGGTCCGGGAGAAGAAGTTGTGACGATGATCAAGCCTGGAGACTTGCGAATCGTTGGCCGGCTGGCGGAAGACAAGGGACTCAAGGACGTGAAAGTCGGACAAAGAGTTGTTTTTGAAGTGGATGCGTTCGGGACAAAACAATATGAAGGCATCATTGATGAAGTGAGCCCGACTTCCCGGGCATCGGACGTCGTTTTCAATATTTCCGACCAGAGACAGGAAAACGAGTTCAATGTGAAGGCGCGCTTCAATCTTTCCCAGGATCCAGAGCTCAAAAACGGAATGTCGGCCAAAATGTGGATCTATAAGTAGTATAAATGCGCGATGGCTGACAATAACGGACAAAAATCAACGATCGGCCGGTATCGCTGGATGATACTCATTACCGTCATTGTCGGCACCTTTTTGGGACGGCTGGACCAGACGATCGTCAACTTGGCACTCCCCAAAATAATTTCCGACTATCGGATCACGGTGACTTCCGCCGGGTGGATCGCCACGGCCTATATCCTGGCCAACGCGATCTTTGTTCCAATCTGGGGAAAACTGGGCGATACGATCGGAAGAAAAAAAGTATACCTTTGGGGATTTGCCATCTTTATTTTTGGCTCGGTCTTGGCCGGTTTTGCCTGGAATTTGAGCTCGCTCATTGTCTTTCGCGTCATTCAGGCGATTGCCGGTTCCGCCGACTATCCCACCGCGATGGCGATTTTGGCCGTCACCTTTCCTTCCGGAAAAGAACGGGCCCAAGCGCTGGGAATTTGGTCCTCTTCTTTTGCCGCTGCGGTCGTGTTTGGTCCGCTTATTGGCGGACCGCTCATCGACAATTTCGGTTGGCGCTCGGTTTTTCTCATCAATTTTCCGGTCGGGATCATCGGGATCATTATGGCTCTAACCTATATCAAGGAATCTGTTTCCGAAAAAGTGACCAAATATTTTGACTGGTGGGGCGCGATTACATTGGGCGTATCTCTCGCTTCGCTTGTTTTGGTTCTCGACAAGGGCATGAGTTGGGGATGGACGAGCTGGGAAAGCTTGGTTTCATATTTCGTGATGCTTGTGTCCCTGGCAATTTTCATCCGGGTGGAAAACAATCATCCCGAGCCGATCGTCGATTTCAAATTTTTCAAGAATAACGTTTTCACAAATACTTTGATCAACAACTTCATTGTTTTCATGGGAATGATGGGAAGCGTTTTTTTGATTCCCATTTTTGCCCAAACCTATCTGGGCTATGACGCGACGAAGACCGGATATCTTTTCATCCCGATGGCCTTCATGATCATTTTAGCCGCTCCTTTGGGCGGCGCGCTCACCGGAAAAGTCCAGCCGCGGTATGTTATTGCGGTGAGTACCTTCATTGCGGCGATTGGCATCTATTTTTTTACGGGCATTGATGCTCGTTCGCACGCAATGAACATCATTTTTCCGATGGCAGTGATGGCTTTCGGAATCGGTTTCGGGATGGCCCAGCGGACGAATATCATCGCCACGGTCGTGCCGCAGAATGAAATCGGAGTGGCTTCGTCAATTTTGGCGCTCGCGCGAAACATCGCCGGCGCGTTCGGGATCGCGGTCTTCGGTACGATACTGAATAACTCTACCAGTTCGAAAGTTTTGGAAATCGCGCGCTATAGTTCACTGCACGCTTTCACTCCGAATTTTGTCGGCCAATTCACATCACTCATCATCCTCAAAGCGCAAATCGAAGCCTATCGAACTGTATTTTTATACGCCTTTGTAATCTTGGTCGTCGGCGCGATTCTTTCGTTGACTATCAAAGTGAAAGAAGAAATCAAACCAAGCGGGGAAGAGGTTTTGATTTTGGACTAAAACTTCACCAAGATTGAACCTTGGCGAAAAAATACTTGACAGAAGAACACTTTTAATATATACTATAGCGTTAGTTCTTTGATATATCGAGCAACGTAAAATCGCCACTTTAGGCTGATTCTAGGCTTATTTTTGGCTTAAGGTGGCGGTTTTATGACTGGTGATTTTTTTGCCGTTAAATAATAAAAAACTTTGCAAAAAATTCCATAATGGACGAGGAGCTGAATTATGAAAAGCGTGAAAGAGTTTATCTCTGCTTTGATCAGAAAGTGGTTTGAAGAGGAAGAGGACGTCGCATGGAGGGCGTGGGTAGACTTCAAGAAGAGAGAAGTGGGAGATTTGATCGGCCTCTTAACTGCTGATGTGAGGGACAGCCTCAAGAAGCGGGCGTTATTTCTGCTTGTTGTTCCCTCGGCGGATTTCAATCCGATCTATTGGACGGAAGAGGTGGGCAAATATTTCCGCCGTTTGGACTATCTGAAGCGGCTAACCCCGGATCTTCTGGCCTTTGTGGCTGAACTCGTGACCAAGTTCTGCGATATCTTGAGACCAAAGCACTGTGGCCGGCCGCAAACTGTCGTTGAGGGTGACGAAAATTTCACGGCCTATATGTTGGTTCCGGACAAATATCATGATGCGCTGGAATTCTACAACAAATGCATCTTGATGCTGATCCAACTGCTTCCTCTGGAGCAAGCGGAGAAAATTTTCCCGTTCTATTCTCTTCAGGATGTTTCATCTTTTTGGAGTCCGGACAGTGCTACCGGCTACAGACCATTTGATTTCATCATGCGCAGTAATATCGATGAAAAGTGGAAGATGCTGGCCGACGCCGCGATGCGGAAAATCATCCTGGAAGAAATTGCCGGGCAAACGAAGCCCAGGGAGGATTGGGAGAACGCGTTGAGCTGCTATGCGAACTTTGCCGCATTGCATCTCTTTGGGAAGCTTCCGTATTCATTGGAGCTGTTTGCGGAGCAAATCCAATTCATCATGGACAATCGCCAGGCGAGTGAGCATGACTTAATTCCCGATTATCAGGTCATCAAGATTTTCAATCTTCTTCCGGGCGATGCGTATGCCGAACTTCGGCATGCGATTGCCAGATATGCCGTGGTGGAAGATAGGAAGGATGAGCACTTCCGTTTTTTGATGTATCATGAAGATCAGGCGGTCGACTGGATCGCGGAAGAATTCGGGGGGAGCGATCCTGAGCTCGCTGATTCCCTTAAGGCGTTGCTTAAGGAGGGTGACGCGCAGCAAAGAGAGCGCGATGCTCAACAAGAAGTAGTGAATGCTCAAAGAAAAAAAATGAGAGAAACGGAGGAGAACATCCTCGCCCAGATGAAGTAAAGGCTTCAACCACGGAGCCCTTGGTATTAATTGCCGAGGGCTTCATTTTTTCTCACAACATTTTTTAAAACTTCCTAAAGTTTAATCTTTCCTAACATTCAATGTTAGGAAAAATGTTAGGAAAATAGAAAATAA
>Ga0182021_10010553_pt1 | contig 10950 bp, 5 predicted proteins | sample 612E3MmetaG_FD_120493 | JGI IMG/M metagenome (GOLD analysis project Ga0182021, IMG submission 120493) | Permafrost microbial communities from Stordalen Mire, Sweden - 612E3M metaG (Illumina Assembly) | ecosystem: Environmental > Terrestrial > Soil > Wetlands > Permafrost | place: Sweden...
ACCTCCTTCTCCACGTAGGTCGGTAGCAACTTGAGGTCCTGCACGCCCTTGATCTCGACCCGGGCCCCCCCAGGGATCGAGATGTTAACATCCTCCCGGATCGTCCCCAGCCCACGTTTGACCTTCTTCGTCGCCCGCAGGATCGAGCCGAGGCGCTGTGCCACGTCCCGGACCATCTCACCGTCATGCATATCCGGCCCGGTGGCGATCTCGATCAGAGGAATGCCCAATCGGTCCAGACGGTAGGTGACCTCGTTTGCCTTGGTCTCGACCTTGCGCGCCGCGTCCTCTTCCAAACAGATCGACAGGATGGAGATGGACCTCCCGTTGACGTCCAACATACCGTCCGTCGATATCAGGGCGGTCCTCTGGAAACCGGAGGTGTTCGAGCCGTCGATGACGATCTTGCGCATGTAGTGGACCTCGTCCACCGGCCTCGCCTTAAGCAGGGCGGAAACGATCAACGATGCCTGGACAGCGTCCTTGTCGGCGTCGTGCGGCGGCTCCTCGTCCGCCTCCACCAAACAGCACCTGGACCTCGGCGATTGGTAGCGGAAGCTCATCTTCCTGGCCGCCTGCGCCAGCACTGCTCGGTCTATCTCGCCCAGCTCGGATTGCGAGGGTCTAAGCCGGCGCAGCAACGTGAAGCCCTCTTCCTCCACCAGGTCGGATTGGCACGAGCAGAACAGCTTTTTCGTGCTGAGCTGCTGGTGGATCTCGATGCCGCAAGTAAGTTCGTGCTCAGTCATCGATCTCCCTCCTTTCGGTTATCTCACCGCGGAGATCGGTAATCATAAGCCGACGGATTTCGCCATCATTCGATGTCTGGCCCAGAACCCACATCAGCTTGACGTAGGCGGTCTCGGGCAGCATGTCCTCGCCCGATATGACGCCGGCGGTGATCAGGTCCCTCCCGGTGTTGTAAACGTTGAGGTTCACTCTGCCATAGAGACACTGGGATGTCATCACGACCTTGGTCCCGGCCTCGATCGCTTTACCGATAGCCGTGACCATGTCCTTTGATACGTGACCGAGCCCAGACCCGGCGATGACCACGCCGTGATGCGAAGTGAGCACCGACTCGAACGCCGCCGGGGACATGCCCGGGTAGAACTGAAGGAGCGCAACGTTCGCGTCCATTCCGTCCCGGAGCCTGACCTTGCCCTCGGAACGTTTATGGTGCTCCGCCAGGTATTCAATGCCCCCTTCGAACGATATCCTTGCCACGGGGCTGCAGTTCACGCTATGGAACGCGTCCCTCCGGCTGGTGTGCATCTTGCGCACCTTGGTGCCTAGATGGACCGCCGCCGCCGTGTCCGATGAGGTCTCATGCATGAGCACATAGACCCCGGCGGCATCGCTTTCCACTATGAAGCGGGCAGATGAGACCAAATTCGTGTGGGCATCCGTGGAAGGTCGATCGGACGATCTCTGTGCTCCTACCAACACGACCGGTTTCGTCAGTCCTTCCAGCATGAACGACATGGCGGCCGATGTGTACCCCATCGTGTCCGTGCCGTGCGGGATGATGCAGCCGTCGACACCGCCGTTCAACCGGTCGGCGACCGCGCCGGCCAACTTCTGCCAGTGATCGACGGTCATGTTCTCGCTGAAGATCGAGAAGATCACCTCGGATCGCACGTTGCATATGTCTCCGATCTCCGGCACTGCGGCGACCAGGTCATCGGCTGATAGGGCCGGGTGCACCGCGCCAGTACGGTAATCGACGTATGAGGCGATGGTACCGCCCGTTCCTAGCACCGCCACCGTCTTCTTGTCCTTTGCAGGATGCATGTGGTGCGGTTTGCGCTCTTTGGGCTGGACCTTGGAAACGATCTCGATGGTCGTCCCAGGACCGGTCTTGACGCCGACGTTATATCCCGATTTGAGCTTGATCACGACCACGTCCGGATCGCTGAACTCATGGTGGGGCATCAATATGCCCCGGTACTCCCGACCGGTGTCCTTGACCAGGACGGTATCACCTTCCTCGGCGTGGAGCGAACGTAGAACGTCGAGGAGTCTTAGAGAATAACCCATTAGATGCACCTGGCGTAGAATGCGCGTTCGCCACTTAATCATTTTGCGCGCTTGAGCTGATGGTCAGGAACAAATAGAAAAAAAGGAAAGGGTTGAAAAGTGTTGGAAAGGGGTTTGGTCCTACTTCTTCCGCATCCGCATTACGACCAGGACCACCACGATCACCACGATCAATGCGAGGATCAGGAGGACCGGTAGCCAGTTCTGGTCGAGCCAGCCCTTCTCGCCCTGTGCCGTTATTGTCTGGGTCTGGGTTCCGTTCGACAGTTGGGATACGGTCTTTCCACCTACGGTGGCATTGACCCAATAGTTGGCAGGGACACTCATGCCGTTCGCGGTCTGGGTCCAACCCATGACATTGGCCAGGAACTGGCCATTGTTGCTGGTGTTGCCCTTCGCGATCAGCTTGCCGTTCGCGTCCACGACGGTGACCGGTGCACCCGATACCAGGTTGCCATTACCGTCCTTGACGATGATGGTGAACACGCTCATGGAACTGATCGAACCCGAGTCTTCGACCTTCAGTTTGCCGTCCAACGTGGTTGAACTGAGGCTTACGTTGCTCCCGTGCATCGAATAGATATCGAACCTAGACGCGTTCAATGCCGAGTTAGTTATCACGGCGTGGGTATTGTCCAGGAACACCGCATCGTTCATGCACTGGATGTATGCCCCGTTCATGGTCAACTTCGAGTTGACCATGTAAAGGCCGTTATACACGAAGGCCGGAATGGTTATGTTCTTGGTGTCCAGGTTATAGTTCAGCCACTGCAGGACGATTGCGTTCGACTTTACCGTGTCGCTGAACGATAGTGTCGAGTTCTGCGTGTATACCGCATAGGTCAGCAGTCCGTAGGTGTTGTCCTCAGCGGTCACGTTCGAGTTCACGGCGTAGAGACCGACATGGTCCAGCAGCAGGGGTGCGAATTCCGTCATCAGATCGGAGGAAAGGAGGCCCGATAGATCGTTGGCAATTCCACTTGACGATAACGTCAATCCAGAGGACGATGTGTCCACATAGCTTAGGATCAACGCGAGGGCGGTCGAATACTGGGCCACCTGGTTGATCATGTTTGCATATCCGATCTCGTTGTCTTCCACCGATACGTGGCTGTTCAGCACGAATATCTCGTTCTTGTCCAGCAGGAAGATGTTGGCATGGATGTTGCCCACCACGTTCTCTGCATAGATTCCAGCCAACGTGTTCAAAGCAAAGATGTTATCGACCACGTTGTCCAGAGTCGCATTGCTGGCAAATATACCACGTTCGTTGCCTACGATAACGCAGCTCTTGATGCTTGGTGCGGCCCCGTTCTCGATGAATATACCATTGCTGTTGCTGAATATGGTGCAGCCCGATATTATGGGCGAGCAGCCATCGATACGGATACCATTGTGGTCATTTCCAGAGAACCGGCATCCCGTTATGGTGGCCATAGACCCTGGGCCGAGATACAGTTCCTTCCAGCTGTCCACAGTGCTGCTTATCATGTCCAGTTTGCCATTGACGAGGAACATTCCCTTTCCATCATAGGAGTATATGTTCACGTTCGTCATGCTCAGGGATGCTCCTTGGTCGACCGTCATGCTGGTTATGCCATTGTAGGCAGCACCGAAGGTGAAGTCAGATATGTTGTCCAGGGTGAGGACCCCACCGGATACGACCTCTATCGTACCGTTGAAGAACACATCATTGTTGCTTACCTGGGACTCAGCGTCGATCAACCACACGACATCACTTCCAGCTCGGACAAGAATGCCATATCCATTGTTGTCTGAGAATATACCGTTGTACATCCTGACATTCGCGCTGTCGGTGATGTTCAGTCCGATGCCGGTATTATCGGATATCGTGTTGTTCCCGATCACGATGTTGGTGGAGTCGGTGTTGTCGCTGAATACTGCACCATTTCCAACGTTGTTCGTAATTATGTTATCCTCGGCGATGACATTGCTGCGTTCGACACTCAGGCCTACATAGGATGTGTGTTGCATATTGTTGCCCGTTACGAAGACCATGGAGGAGCCGTGTACGATTATTCCGCTACCTCCGAAAGTCACGATGTTGTTGGCAACTGTTGCGGTTGTGTCGACCTTCAAGACCCCATCGAACGAAGACGCATCGTTCTCGACATTTATCCATATATAAATTCCCGTGCCGTCCACACCGTTCATCTTAACAGTGTTTCCGTTCACATTGGTTATGGAGATCAGGGTCGCGCTTCCCTGGTAGTAATAGGTGTATAGACCTATCGGGCCCACCTGTATCCCTGCGGAATCCAATCCGACACTTACTGTGTTACCAGAGACGGTCATGTTACCCATGTATGTGGCGACGCTGTTGCCATATTCGGCAAAGGCCTGGATTGGGGCCTCCGAGCTTCCCTCGATATCTATGCCGAAGGCATTACTTCCGACGATGCTGATGGTGTTGTCATTGAAGTTGTAACCACCGACATTGAGGGTCGCAGTCCATCCAAAATACTCGTTGATGGACGTGGAGTAATCACCGTAAACATATGCATACATGTTCCTTGTGTATAGATCTGCATAGATTCCGGTGTCTCCCTGCCCATTGATGGTCATGACGTTGCTGTTGAAGGATATCGCTCCAGTGATCAACGTCGCATTTCCATTCTCACCACTTGCATAGCTAGCGATTGCATCCCAGTAGATTCCGTGGACACCGTCGCCTTTCATCACGATGTCGTTCTGACTCACGACGATCGATCCGGCAACTGCCGATACGCTACCGCCGGAATATCCCCAGGCCTCGAATTCGGTTTCCAGATAGATCCCTTGAGCATCATCGCCATTGGTGTTGACGGTGTTGTGGATTACCCAGATATTACCCATGCTGGCGTTTGCCCACATGGATCCATAGTCGGGGTTATAGACTACGGGGAATACTGTCGGAGCATAGATCGAAGCGTTGAGGTATGCATAGACATCGATGCCTGAAGCGTCAGTGTTTACCAGGGTTATTTGGTTGTCCGCTATCAGGAAGTTGCCATTGTATTTGGCTACAGCCACACCGTTCAACTGGCCGGTTCCAGCTTGTCCTCCAACCTCGTACAGATATATCCCATCATCAACGTTGACCGAGATGGTGTTGTTGGATATGACTGCTCCACCGGTCAATACAGCGGTTGAGTTGTCATATGCCCAGGCCCCTTCATATTCGATATATATGCCCTCTTGATCGAGGTTGATGATGTTGTTGCGCAGAACTGACAAAGTTCCGGTCCAATTGACATTGGAGTTATCATAGCTCTCTACGTATCTCTCAACGTATATGCCAGCATCATCGATGCAGTTGAAGTTGTTGCTTAGTACCTGGACGGTGCCGGTGACGACCATTGTCGAATTTTCATGTGATTCAGCGTAAGTTTCGACGTATACACCGGAATCATAGGTGTTCGGTCCAATATTCTTCTTTATGACCAGATCGCCTACGATGTTGAGGTTGGATTTTTCATGTGACTCCATATATCTCTCGAAGGAAATGGCCGTATCATCGTTGTTCTTGATGAGGTTTCCAGATATCATGACCGGCTCGGTCACATTTGCTATGGACTTATCATATGAGTTGACCTCTATGTAGACATAGATCGATTCTTCATAGGAGTACCCTATGACATTGTTGGTTATGTTCATGGCCTCGACCACTGCGAGACTGCTGTTGTCATGAGATTCTAGATTATCCCTCTCGACCTCGATTCCTATGTCGTCCTCGGTATTGTTGACCTTGTTGCCGGTGATCGTTAGATCGCCTGTCACCTTGACATCTGAGTATCCATAGGAGTAGGCCTCCAATTCTTCATAGATAGATTCATCATATGTTGCTGAACCGACCTCGTTGTTCGTTATGGTGACCGCACCATTGGCGATCACGGTCGAATTCTCGTCATACGACTTATAATACCTTTCAACGTAGACTCCGCTGTAATACATGTCAACCATGTGGTTGGAGGTGACCGTGAAATCGCCCGTGCAATTCACGGTCGCATTATCATAAGCATAGATCCCTCTATAGATGTCTGGACCATAACTGGCCTCTTGGATAACATTGTTAGACATTGTTACAGGGCTAACATATGTGAATGTACTGTTGTCGTAAACATATATGTCCTCATCTACGTACATGGCCTCATCGTCGGCATAGACGACGGTGTTACCAGTGACCGTATATGAGCTGGTCAACGACATTGTCTTCAGACCGTGCGAATAGACGTCGAGTTCCAAGTATATCGCATCGTCATCAGAATTGTTTACAATGTTGCCGGTAACATTTATGTCGCCAGACCCGACAAAGGATGCATCGTATGCATCGTATGTCTCATATTCCCTATAGACATATATTGAATAGCTGTTCGAATCCACGACTTTGTTTGAATCGATCGTGGACTTGATCGAGACAGTGCCTGTTGCGTTATCATAGATGTACGCTTCAGATTCCTGGTAGATCGCATATGAATTGGTGTCGTTCACGGTGTTTGACCTGACGGTGAAATCACCGGAAATCGACGCTATGCCGAATTCATATGCATATGCGTAGGTATAGAGATACAATGATGCACTTTGGGAATAGTCGACTTTGTTCCCGACCATGTTCACGAAGCCGCTCGTCGAGGCAGTTGCGTTGTCATAGACATATACTCCCCTTTCCGCATATATCGCGTAGTCCAGCGAGCCGATCATGTTGTTGTTAAGATCGAAGTTGCTGGTAACGGTGGCAGTCGCATTGTCGGAGGCAACGACCTCTGACATCACCCACATTCCATCTGTGTGCGTGTAATCTGTAGAGTTGATCCAGTTCCCGGTGACGGCAACATTTCCGTTGATCGTCGAGGTGGCGTTGTCCTGAGCCACGGCATCTTGATAAATGTAGATCGCGACCTCATCCGAGATCAGATCGAACCGGTTGTTGTTTACGGTGACCGGTACTGTTGTTACATTGTTATATGCCAATGAATTCGTCGAATCAATGTAGATGGACACAGCGTGTATTCCAAGGAATCCGATGTCCTGGAAGCTGCATCCAGTTATTGTCACACTTGATGTGATATGTTCATAAGTCAGGGATATCGCATCGTATGACATGTCCTTGAACGCGACATTCGTTATGATCATGGTCGCATTGGTTCCAGATATTCCAACTGTGGCGTTGTTGATTTTAGCCAGATTCAGGTTACCATGCGAGCCTGGGTTGAATGCTATTCCGCCCCAGACGTTTCCACTGACATTGGTCGTGAAATTAACTAAGTTGTTTGCCGCCCCATTGACCGCAAGGCTTCCATTGATCGTCAGAATGACCCCCGGATCCGCCATGACGGTCACATTGGGACCAATGGTCAGTGTCACACCATTTTGGACCGTGATGGATTGATTGAGAATATATGGTGATCCAGCATGATCCCACGTGGTGTTGGTCGTAATGTCTTGGTATTGATAAGTGGTCGCACTAGCTCCCGAGGCACTCAGCAATATCACAAAAGCAAAGAGGAAGAGGATTCCTACCAAAAGGGCTCCTTTTTTCCTCTCAAATCGTCCTAATATTGACTTCTTCTGAATCGATTCTTCTGAATACGTAACCTATATCCCTCCCTAAGAATGAAAAAAAGAACGAAATATGAACCATTTATACTTATTGTAGGCATTAAAAATACAAAATCAACCGAACAATGATGAGCAATCGGTAAATCCTGGCACGCTCCAAGTGTCCCTAACAACCAAAATTATAAAATAACATGATGAAAAAGTCATTTATAATGTTAAACCAAGACCGTTCCATGACAACCGTTAAGACAAGAATCTTCATCTACGGTCCGTGCACAAGATCAAGAGCATCGGCATGGAGCATGACGTGCTGGCGGAGAACGCTCACCTGGCCGAGCACAACCATGAGAGATTGACGGCAAAGGGCATCCGATCAGTGGATGTCATGGGCTCGATCGGTTCCGGCAAGACCGCAATGATCATCAAGATGGCGACCCAGCTGAAGAAGAAAGGGGTCGGGGTGGCGGTGATCGCCGGAGACGTGACCGGCGAGGATGACTATAAACGGTTCAAGGAAGCAGGCATCGAGGCCTACAATGTCAACACCGGCAAGGAATGCCACCTGGAGTCCAATCTGATCGAGCGCACCTTGGACAAGATGGACCTGGATGGGATCGGTTTCGTTTTCATCGAGAACGTGGGTAACCTCGTCTGCCCAGCCGATTTCCCCCTGGGAACCGACGTACGCATGGTGGTGATATCCGTGACCGAAGGGGATGACATGGTACGGAAACACCCCATGATCTTCACCTCCTCCGATGTTGCGGTCCTCAACAAGGTCGACCTGGCAGGTTACATGGAAGTCGATGTCGAGGTGCTCAAATCGGACTATTCCAAGATCGTCAGGAACAAACCTCTGTACCTGACCAGCGTGAAGACCGGAGAGGGCATTGAGGCGGTCATGAAAGCGATAGGAGCCACGAAGTGATGTGGGTCACTGGCCCTCGATCTTTTTCCCTTCCGAACTCATTTTTCAACATCCTTTTTATTAGTCGACATACATTGTCCTGACCGATCCGAATGAGAATCTTAGTGGTAGGAGGGGGCGGCAGGGAGCATGCCATCGTCAAGGCGCTTGAGCGGGGCGGCTCTGAGATCTATTCCGCGATGAGGAACAGCAACCCTGGAATTGCCAGGGTGAGCAAGGACCTCATCCTGGTCAAAGAGACCGAAACGCAAAAGGTGACGGAGTTCGCCATCCGGTCCAATGTCGAATTGGCGGTAATAGGACCGGAAGCCCCGCTGGAAGTGGGTCTGGTGGACCTGCTTGAATCCAAGGGGATCCTCTGTGTCGGACCGAGCAAAGCGGCAGCTAGGATCGAAACGTCCAAGAGCTTTGCCCGTGAGGTGATGCGTAAACACCACGTTCCAGGCAACCTGGATTTCCATTCATTCGATGACCCAAAGGCGGCAAAGTCGTTCGTGAAGGACATGGACATGGAGGTCGCAGTAAAACCGATCGGTCTGACCGGTGGCAAAGGGGTCAAGGTCCAGGGAGAGCATCTGACGACAAAAAAGGAGGTCTGCGAGTACATCGACGAGATCTTCGCGAAACGCATCGGCGGGGCCGGCGTGGTGCTGGAAGAGAAGGCAGTGGGAGAGGAGTTCACCCTGCAGTCGTTCTGTGACGGAGGCGACATCGCCCCGATGCCCCTGGTGCAGGATCACAAGAGGGCGTTCGAAGGGGACGAGGGACCGAACACCGGTGGCATGGGATCGTACTCGGATGCGGATCACCTGCTCCCGTTCGTCCACCGTGACGAATACGAGAAGGCCGTGGAGATCGTCAAGAAGATGATCGTGGCAATGAAAGAGGAGGGTTGCCCCTACAAAGGGATCCTTTACTCCCAGTTCATGCTCACACGGGACGGACCGAAGGTCATCGAATACAATGCCCGGTTCGGCGATCCGGAGGCGATGAACGTGCTGACCATCCTCTCCTCGGATTTCACCGAGGCGTGCCAAGGCATCACCGCCGGCCATTTGGGCAAGGTCAAGGTGAAGTTCCAGAACAAGGCCACCGTGTGCAAGTATGTCGTACCAGAAGGATATGGTCTGGAATCTAAGGCTGGGCTGCCGATCGAGGTGGACGAGGCGGCGATCGGGAGGGAAGGGGCACATCTGTACTATGCAATGGTCGATGAGGTTAATGGCAGGGTCCTGACCACTTCATCCCGTGCAGTTGGCGTGGTCGGGGTCAACGACACCATCGAGGAGGCGGAGGCGGCCTGCGAGAGAGCCCTCCGTTTCGTTCAGGGGCAAGCCATCTACGTGAGACACGACATCGGCAAGAAGGATATCGTCCAGCGTCGAAAAGAACACATGGACGTCCTCAGAAGATAAATAACGGAACAATTCATAGGGTCATTCCATGAGCAACCTGGATGATATCGTCGCCAAGATACAGGAGAGGCTTGACGAGAAGGACACTGTCAGGGAGATCGCCATCAAGTCGTCCAGGGCAACCACCAGGCTGGCCTCCGGGGTGGTGCACGGGATCCACAAGAAAGAGAACGTAGAAAGCCTGATGGCAGAGACGATGGACGAATCGCAGCGGCTCAAATCGCTGCTTGACGAGCACCCGGACATCTGGCACTCAGGGATCGTACAAGACGCCCTCCAGGAGGTCGCCGAGGCGGCGATCGTTCTTAACATCACCAAGAACCTGGACCTGCCGGAACCGGACGAGCTGGACATCCCTGTGACCGCTTATTTGATGGGCTTCGCGGACGCCATCGGCGAGCTCAGACGGTTCGCGTTGGAGGCGCTCAGGGAAGGGCGCAACGAGGACGCCATCCGATTCCTGGAGATGATGGAGGAGATGTTCCTCATCCTGATGAAGTTCGATTACCCAGATGCCATTGTCTCGATCAGGCGCAAGCAGGACATCGCCCGGTCCGTACTGGAGAAGACCAGGGGAGAGGTCGCGGTGGCGGTCAGCATGAGGCGGCTGGAGACCAAACTGGCCAGCCTGGACAATAAGCTCTGAAGGGAACCTGGCTACCGCTGTTCTTTTGAATTAATGGAAAATAAGAGAAATGGAAAAGGTTTTTACTTCTTCTTCCGCGGTGCCTTCCTGCGGTAGGTCAGGAAGACCACGAACGCCAATACGATGATAGACACGTAGAGCAATGCGTTGATCGTTCCATATCCGGTCTGGTTGTAGTAGAAGGTGGTCGTCTGGACCGTTCCCCCCACATCGAACAGCACGAACGTGGCGTTCGGATCGATCTGCACCCTTAGAACGTGAGAGCCTACGGCCAATGATGGAGCCGTCCAATTATACGACACCGTCTTGGTGGTCAGCGCGGTGATCGTCACGTTGGTGACGTAGATCTGGTTGTCGTCCAC
>Ga0182021_10010554_pt1 | contig 10950 bp, 8 predicted proteins | sample 612E3MmetaG_FD_120493 | JGI IMG/M metagenome (GOLD analysis project Ga0182021, IMG submission 120493) | Permafrost microbial communities from Stordalen Mire, Sweden - 612E3M metaG (Illumina Assembly) | ecosystem: Environmental > Terrestrial > Soil > Wetlands > Permafrost | place: Sweden...
GGGGGAGGGAATTTGTTTCGTTGTGAACGTTGAAATGGATAGAAAGGGGGGGAGGGAATTCATTCCGGGAGAACGGGAAATAGGATGGCAGTGGGGGGACACGATGAATGAAAGTCGGTTGAATCTATCGACAGGGCTCATAGCTCTATATATCTTCTGCACAGGGTTCTCAGGCGCTCTCGGCGCCGGCCCAAAGCCACTTCTGGTCAGGTATCTTTCTCCTCTCCCCGATTCAAAGTACATACTCCCCGTCACGAACATCATAGTCAGGACAGACGGCCCGATAGCGGACGATGCGGCACAGGGGCTGATCCGCGTCATTTCCGGGACGCTCAGCGGGATACACAGTTTTGCCGTGCGCGTCTCTGACGACGGACGGACGGTTGTTTGCCAGCCCGCAACTCCCTTCTCGCTTTCGGAAGGGGTGACGGTGCTTCTCGATACCTCCATCGCCCGGTGCACTGGTCCCGCTCAGGCGGGGTCGTTCACATTCTGGATCGCGCCCTCGTACGTCGATCCCACGGCCCTCCGCGCAAAACTCCGGGCGAGCGATTTTCCCGAGTCAGTCTCGGCCCGGAAGCAGGCACAAAGGACACGCCCTGCCGCCGTCACCGACGGAATAGTCCTTCCAGTCATCGACGTGACAGTCTCCGAAGCCACATCACCCGGATACATCTTCCTCTCGAACCTGAACTGGAGCTACGCGTCTGTCCCAGCTCTTCTCATACTCAGGGACGACGGGTCGCAGGTGTTCGCGCGGGATCTCGAGAACAACGGGTACGATTTCAAGCCTCAGCCGAACGGGATGCTGACATACTACGACGACGGCCCGCAGGAGTTCCTCGAGATGGATCAGACATGCACCGTCATCGACACGTTCCACTGCGGGAACGGATACGGGACAGATCCTCATGAACTCCGCATACTTCCGAACGGGCACGCGCTCCTTTTTGGAGTGGACAACGAGATTGTCGACATGTCGCGGGTCGTCCCCGGAGGGTACACCGCCGCGAAAGTCGTGGGGTACGTCATCCAGGAACTGGACCAGAAGAAGAACGTCGTGTTCCAGTGGCGGACAATGGACCACTTCAATGTTACGGACGCCACGGGCATCGACTTCACGGCGACGTGGATCGATTACGCCCACTGCAATGCGATCGACGCCGACACCGACGGAAATCTGCTCCTCTCCACACGCCATTTCAACGAGATCACAAAGATCAGCAGGGAAACCGGCGACATGATGTGGAGGCTTGGAGGGAAGAACAACCAGTTCCGGTTCGTCAACGACTCCGTCGGGTTTTCTTACCAGCACGCGGTACGCCGGATCGACAACGGCAATATCACGCTTTTCGATAACGGCGATTTTCACGTCCCTCCATACTCACGCGCGGTGGAGTACGCGGTCGACACGGTTCAGAAGACCGCCACGCTCGTCTGGCAGTACAGGAACACGCCGGACGTGTTCGGATATGCCATGGGATTTGTGCAGCGGCTGCAAAACGGCAACACGTTGATCGGGTGGGGGGCGGGGAACCCAACGGTGACGGAAGTGTCCCCCTCCGGGAACAAGGTGTTCGAGATGACGTTTGACGACGGGGTGTACAGCTACAGGGCGTTCCGTTACAACTGGCAGCCGGTCATTTCGTCCGCCCCCCGGGTGGGGGAGGGATCGCCGGTGTCGTACGCGCTTTCGCAGAATTACCCGAACCCGTTCAACCCATCGACGGTGATCCGTTATGCGCTCCCAGGGAGGGCATCGGTCGTGCTCGAGGTGTTCAACACACTGGGACAGCAGGTGGCAACGCTCGCGAGCGGAACGGAGGAGCCGGGATTCCACGAAGTCCGTTTTGACGCCTCCGGCCTTGCATCAGGCATGTATTTCTACAGACTGGCAGCGCACACTGCTTCCGTCACCACCAGTGCGGGCGCGCCGGCGGGCGGTTCGGGGGATTTCGTACAGACGCGAAAACTCCTTCTGGTCCGCTAGCGTCCGCCGATACCCGGGAAGCGGCAACTTCCGGTTGCCTCCCGGGCCGCATTTTCCTATACTGAACCCGAAGTACCGGCTCATTGACAGGCCATTCATTCCGTTTGATGAATGGCCTATTGTTTTCTGCATCCCAACACCGAGAAAAGGAGATTGACGATGAAACGCGCATTTTCTGTCGTTGCACTTTTCCTGTACGCGTGGATCGTGCCGTCACACGCCCAGGACCTGAAAAGCATCCCCCTCCCCCCGCCGCAAAAGGAAATCGGGAAGCCCCTCATGCAGGTCCTCTCGATGCGGCAGTCCTCCCGGGAGTTTGACACACGTCCCCTTCCGATCCAGGAACTCTCCAATCTGCTCTGGGCAGCCGACGGGATCAACCGGCCGGAATCGGGAAAGCGGACGGCGCCCTCCGCGATGAACTGGCAGGAAACGGACGTGTACGTCCTGACTGCGGAGGGGGCGTTTCTTTATGACGCGAAGAGCTCCGGTCTGAACCCCGTCGCCGGAGGTGACCTGCGCGGGAGCGCGGGAACACAGGGATTCGTCAAAGATGCGCCGGTCAATCTTGTCTACGTCGTGGACAACGCGAAGATAACGAGGGGAAGCGACGAGGACAGGAAGCTCTACAGCGCGGCCGACGTCGGATTTATCGCCGAGAACGTCTATCTTTACTGCGCTTCACAGGGACTTGCTGCCGTCGTCCGGGGCTCGGTGGACCGGGAGAAGCTCTCCGGGGCGCTGAAACTCCGCCCCGATCAGAGGATCATACTCGCACAGACCGTGGGATATCCGAAATAGAAATTGCATCGAAGAGCGGCCGGCGGCGCTCGGGGGGGCAAACGTGGTCCCCAGGAGAGCCGTCCCCGGCATCGGATGGCTCGCGTACTCCAAGGATACGGAAGGGAACATATTCGGGATGATGCAGAACGATCCGACTGCAAAATAAGAAATGACGGGAAAATGCCAGCGTCGTTTTACGACGCAAAGAGTGACCCGATTCACTTCCTGTTATCGTGGGTCCTGTCCGGTGCCTTCCTCTCGGGCGGTTTTTCAGGCACACTCACTCTTCGTTCGACCGGAGCGGGGGTAGCCCGTACCGGGGCGGGCGCAGGGAGCGACCTGTTCTGCACCGGGGGGGGCGTGACCCGGACCGGAGCGGGCTCAGGAAGCGTTCTGTTCTGCGTTGCGGGCGCGGGGGGAGCGGGTGCGGGTGTGACCCTTATCGGAGTCGGGGCACGCTGCTCCAGCGGGGGAGGTGCGACGACAGCAGGGGTGCGCGGACGCTGGTTGGTTCGCGCTCCGGGAGGAAGAACGCCCGGCGCAGGAGGCTGCGGCTGGTTGTTGTCCGGGGGCGCGGGCGAACCCGAACCATACACGCGCGGAACCGGAGCGGGGCTGTCATCCTGCGCGACCCTCACGCGGGATACCTCGCGGCGTCCCACCTTCACCTGGTCCTGTTCGGTCTTCCGGGGTGATATCAACTGATGGGTGGCTCCCTGAATCGTGATGATGTCCGGGGGGCGGTTCACCGCTCTCCCCCGCGGGGGCGCGACCGTCTGCTGAGGGGGCGCTGCGTGCACGGTCCTGTACGCACCCACGTTCAGCCGGGTAAATTGCGGCGCCGGCACCATTGTCCAGTAATTTTCATATCCCGAATGATACGCCTCGGGATACGATGCGTGCGGGGGCGCCATGGGAGCCCAGCCGACGTAGTCTCCTTCCGTGTACCAGTCGACCCGCGCGGGGGCCCATTCGTTCCCCGGAACCCAGACCCATCCCAGAGCGGGCATCTGAGTCCATTCCCCGTAGTGATACACAACCCAGCCGAACGGTTCATCCGAATCCCACATCCATCCCCTGTCGGTCCACACCCACTGCCCGTTCGAATAGGGCCTCCAGTCGGCCGCGACCGCAGGCTGCCATACACGGCCGTAGTCGCCGACGTCGATCCAGTTGCCGTACGCGTCGAGAACCGGATACGGGTCATCGGAGGCCGCGGGTGCTACGGGGGCCGAGTCGTACGTCTGTGAAACCCGATCTGACCGGTCAGTCGAGGCAGTAATGATGCACCCTGCAGAAATCAGCGGAAGAGCAGCGAGAACGAGAATCTGATTTTTCATGGCGCATCCCCTTCGAAAAGGAAAAAACCCGTATATTATCGCCACTGGAATGTAACAAAAGGTCGATTAAGAAACACAAACGGGGGATCCCGCTTCCATGAAAACAGACGCATGGGTGAAGGAGTTTCCCGCCTCCATCACGGTATGTGATCCAGGGGGCGTCATACTGGAGATGAACGACCGTTCCGCGGTGACATTCGCCGCAGATGGAGGGGCGGAGCTGATAGGAAAAAACCTCTACGACTGCCATCCGGGACTGGCCCGCGAAAAAGTGTCCGCCCTTCTGGCGTCCGGCTCCCCCAACTGCTACACGATCGAAAAAGCGGGGGTGAAGAAACTCGTATTTCAGTCGCCGTGGTTTGAAGGGGGAACATACCGCGGGTTCGTCGAGATCTCATTCCCGATTCCTGATCAAATGCCTCATTTCATACGACAATAGGAAATGGAACAACGCACGGATATCAATCTCTTCACTCCTCTGCACATCCGGGGAGTCACGATCAGAAACAGGATCGCCGTTTCGCCGATGTGCCAGTATTCATCCACCGAAGGGCTGGCGAATGACTGGCACCTTGTCCATCTCGGGAGCAGGGCCGTCGGGGGGGCAGGACTCGTGATTGTCGAAGCGACCGCGGTCACGCGCGACGGGAGGATTTCCCCGGGGGACATAGGCATCTGGGACGACATGCACATTGAACCGCTGGGCCGCATTGCACGGTTTATCCAGAGCGCGGGCGCGGTCCCCGGCATTCAGCTTGCCCACGCAGGCCGGAAGGCAAGCACTGCCTCACCCTTCGAAGGAGAGGGAAGTCTGAAGACCGCTGAGAGAGGCGCATGGGAGACTGTCGCGCCGAGCGCAGTCCCGTTCGCAGAAGGGGACCCGGTCCCTCACAGCCTGAGCGCGGAAGAGATTCAGATCGTGATCGCTTCGTTCGAGGCCGCGGCCCGGAGGGCGATTAGCGCCGGGTTCAGGACGATCGAAATCCACGCCGCGCACGGATATCTTCTCCACGAGTTTCTTTCTCCTCTTTCGAACAGGAGAACCGACGCGTACGGCGGGAAGCTGGAAAACCGGCTCCGCCTCCCGGTGGAAGTCGCATCGCGCATCAGGAGTGTGATCCCCGATGACGTGCCATTGTTTGTACGCGTCTCGGCGACAGACTGGGCGGAGGGGGGATGGGAGATCGAGCAGACAGTCGCACTTGCGCGCGAGCTCCGCTCTGCGGGGGTCGATCTCATCGACTGCTCGAGCGGAGGACTTGTCCCGCACGCAGCCGTCCCCGCCGCGCCGGGGTATCAGGTTCCGTTCGCCTCCGCGGTCCGTCTCAAAGCGGGTATACTGACAGGCGCGGTCGGACTCATTACGGGGGTCGAACAGGCCAACGAGATCATATCGTCCGGGAAGGCGGATATCATCCTCATGGCACGCGAGATGCTCAGGGAGCCTTACTGGACACTGAAGGCCGCACAGTCTATGGGGGAAGAGATCAGGTGGCCGAAGCAGTATGAACGGGCGGCCCCGCCGCGGAAGGTCTCGCGCTGAACCGGAAGCGGACGCCGCTCATGCGGCGGTGCGGCTTTCCTGTTCCTACTCCCAGCCCTCACGCCCGAGCGCCGCATGGAGTTCCCCGGGATTGTGCCTGTAGTGCTCCTCCAGCCGGCTCGATTCCGCGTGCGCGCGGTCGTACTCCCACCCCCTGGCCATCAGGTTTCTTTCGTGAAGCTCGTGCAGGAGGACGTACGGGCGCTCCACCTCCGCGAGGTCGTTGTCTATCCAGACCTCGCCCTGGGGAATGAACTCGTATACATGATCGTGTCCTCCTTCGGTAAAATCAACATCAAACACGCTTCGCACGAGCCGGCCGTCCACGATCCAGACACTGACGCCGGATGCAAGGTGCTTCCAGAGCGTCAGATGCACTTTCGCGGGATCCGGCAGATTTCCCCCCTCTGTCAGCCGTTCGACGTCCCCCGCCTTTTTTCTCTCTTTCAGCTCCGCCCGATCAGCAGAATCGAGTGCGTCGTCATACGACACCCCCTTTGCCATCAGGGCGTGCTCGACGAGAAGGTGGCTGATGAAGAACTGCATCTCATCCGGCTTTCCTTCCCTGTCGATCCAGAACTCGTTCGCGGGGATGAATTTGAACGCATAATGCTGGCCGTAGTTCGTGAACTCCTCGTCAATGTGTGTGCGGACAAACGTCCCGTCCACTATCCAGATCGTTATGCCTCCCCGCTCTTCCACATTCGTCAGGTAGGGGGGCTTCAATGACTGTGCCAGGGAATCATCCCCCCCGGGAGGCCGGCCCGCACAGGCTGCGGGGGCGGCAATAAGCACCCATGCACCGAACATGGTGAGAAACAGCCGGTTCACGCGGAAATTCATCATATTTCAAGATGCCAAAAACCCGGTTGAATCTCAATTGAATCCCGGCTGAATCCCGACCGAGTCCGAAGGGGGGTCCGGGGGCGGGGAACGCACGGCCCGGGGCAATCGTTCCTTCTCTTGCATGAATTGCCGATATTACGACGTGGCAAAATCCCCCCGAGTAACATCGATCGCCGCTCTGGCCTGGATCCTCCTCTCCTTCACGCGGCCCGCGGCCGCCCAGAGGGACGACGGAACGGCCCCTCTCGTCGTTGACGGGATGCGGCTCATTAACGGGACCCAGCTCTACTGCAAGAGCATGGGGACCGGAATTCCCCTTGTGATCATTCACGGCGGGCCGGGGCTCGATCATTCCTACTTTCTCCCCCAGATGGCAAAGCTCGCGGAGACGTTCGAGCTTGTATTCTTCGATCAGCGGGCGTGCGGCAGGTCGTCGATCAGGCTCGATTCGACAGCGATGACGCTCGACACGCTCGTGGAGGATATTGACAGGGTGCGGGAGGCGTATAACCTGAAACAGATGAACCTTATGGGGCACTCGTGGGGGGGATTGCTTGCAATGTTCTATGCGATAAAGCACGGGGACCGGCTCAACTCGCTGATCCTCGTCAACACCACACCGGCCACGTCCGCCCTCCGGGATTCATCGTTCAGGTTTATGGCGCAGAGGACGTCCCCCGGGGACAGTGCCGAGGAGGCGTCGATTGCGCGGACGCCGGAATTCAGGCGGCGCGACCCCGCGGCAATGCAGAGATTTTTCCGTCTTTTCTTCCGGGGCTCGTTCAGCAACCCGCGGATGGCCGACAGCCTCACGCTGACGTTCGGTGCGGATTACGGCGCCAGGAGCAAGCTCGTCGCATACCTCGCGAAAGATCCGCAGATTCACAAATACGATCTCCTCAGCGGGCTCGAATCGATCGCGTGCCCCGTCCTCATCGTCGGGAGCGACAATGACCTTGTCCCCCCCGTGTCAAATGAACTCATCCACGCCCGGATCAGGGGCTCACGCTACGTCGTCATGAAGAACTGCGGACATTTCCCATTCATCGAAGCACCGGAACAATTCTTCCCTGCCGTGACGGATTTCCTCGAACACGTCCGTCAGCGGTGAGTTGTCGTACATGTGGAATTGCTGCAACTCGGCGCCGATGACGCTGCATCCGATGAAGAGCGAGTAAGGGAGACAGAGGGGGATCAAAAAGCGACCCGCCGGGTCACGGCGGGCCGGGAATGAAATTTCCCGCCGGAAGAGGGCGGGACTTAAATGACTGATCGGGAAGGACCGATCGGTTAACGGGATTTACCCTTGAGATAGTTCAATCCCTCCAGAAGCATCTCTTCGGGGGGTAGTTTTCCGTTCGGTGTGAGCTTATCCACGAGTCCGGGGAGTATGCTCGCGAGGGTCGTCGTGACCTTCTCGGGTTCAATCCCGACCCTCTGGGCGATCTGGCTGACCTGCTGGTTGCCGAATACCCTTTGAATCTGATCTGCCGAAATTGGGAGATTGTTTCCCGTGCCTATCCACGATGAAACAACATCGCCGAGTCCGTTCTTTTGAAAGTTCGATACAAGTCCGGCAAGACCCCCGGACTGCTTGTCCGAGAGCATGCCGGCAACGGCACTCATGATCTGGGCTTCCGCCCCACCGCCGCTCGGCGTCCCTCCGGAAAACGTTCCCAGGATATCTCCTAACAACCCCATAGCTGCCTCCACTGGATGTGCGCCTCGTGCCACGTATTCGATTTGCAAGATACAAAATGAACGTCACATTTCAAATGGGAAGACGTCAGGGCTTCCTCCGGGGAGCCTTCGTTGTCTTCCGTGTCGGCTTCGCAGCGAGAGGGTCCTCCGGCCAGATGTGCTTCGGATATCTTCCCCGCATTTCACTCCGCACATCCCGGTACGCGTTCGACCAGAAACTTCCGAGATCACGTGTGACGGCAAGCGGCCTCCCCGCGGGGGAGAGAAGATGAATCAGGACCCCCACACGTCCACCCGCGATCACAGGGGTGTCCGTCTGCCCGAACATCTCCTGGAGACGTACGGAGAGAACGGGAATCTCTCCTGCTGCGTAGTCAAGACGGATTTTCGATCCCGTGGGAACGGTTATCGATTCCGGTGCGAGGCGCGCGAGATCGTTCCACTGGTCAGCAGTAAAGAGAACACGCAAGATGCTGCTCATGTCCAGATTCGCGAGATGCGATCGTCTTGTCACCCCGTCGAGAAACGGCCCGAGCCAGTCGGGGAGAGTCTCCAGGAGATGCGAGTCGCTCAGGTCCGGCCAGTCCACTGACGCCAGCGCCCGGGTGCGCAGCCATTCGCTCCGGCTGCGGACTGATTCAGATCCTTTTCCCCACGGCAGGGCGCTGAGCCCCATCAGGCGCAACCCTTCCAGCATCGCTTCGCGGGCGGAATCTCCACGAGGGGGTGAAGCCCGTTCCTCGAGCGTGAGGGCGCCGAGACGCCGCACGTGCCGCGCGACAACCGCCTCGAGCGGCCGGTCCCAGAATACCTGCTCTTCATCCACGATGCTTCCGCCGAACTCGGCGGTGAGGTCTTCCCGTGCGACGTGTGCGGCCCTGAATATCCTGACTTCCGTTCCGATTCCGTCCACGTCAGCGACGGCAATGAACTCCTCTCTCCCCATGACGCTCCCCTCCGGGAGGACCGCGCCGGCGCCGTTCACCATCTGATATCTCCCTGGCGTTTCCCCCCGCCGGCGCGCCACCCGTTCGGGGTACGCAAGCGCAACGAGAAGGCCGAGACGGGAGAGATCCGTGCGCCCCACCCCCGCTCCCGCAATCGTCCGGAGCCGTTGCGATTCGGCCTGAACGCGGGCCCTGATCGCGTGCCCGACTCCCCCGCCCGTGCGCAGCGCCCGCACACGCGAAGCGATGTCGACGTCCCCACCGGCGCTTCCGGGGAGAATGTCCCGTTCCTCAAGAAGTGCGCCGAGTTCACAGGAGAGAGCGCCGAGCGAAAGCTCTTCACCCCGGAGAATCATGTGCGCAAGCCTCGGGTGTATGGGAAGGTCGGACATCGCCTTCCCGTGAACCGTGAGTGCTCCCCGGCCGTCGATCGCCCCGAGCAGCGTGAGGACGGAGCGGGCCTGCGCCATGTGAGAAGCAGGAGGCGGATCGATGAACCTTAGCCCGTCTCCCCCACCCCAGCGCGCGACGTCAAGCGCAAGGGGTGCGAGGTCCGCCGAGAGGATTTCCGGCGTGGACCAGGCCGGGAGATTCCGGTGCTGTTCTTCCGTCCAGAGCCTGTAGCAGATTCCGGGGCCGAGGCGCCCCGCCCGCCCGCGCCTCTGGTCAGCAGAGGCAACCGAGACGGGAACGGTTTCGAGTCCCGTCATCCCCCTTCCCGGGTCGAACCGGGGGACACGGGAGAGGCCGGAGTCCACGACAACCCGGACACCGTCGATCGTCAGGCTGCTCTCCGCGATGCTCGTCGACAGGAGGATCTTCCGCTTTCCCGGCGGCGCAGGGTCGAGTGCGACGCGCTGGCTTTCAGGATCCGCGTCGCCGTAAAGCGTGCAGGCGACAACATCACCGGGAAGCCCCCCCTCCTGAAGAATCATCTCCGTCCGCCGGATTTCCCGGATCCCGGGGAGGAAGACGAGCAGGTCCCCTTCCGTTTCACCGAGGGCCCGGCGGATAATGCGCGCGGCTTCCCCCTCCACCCCTCCCCTGTAACGGAACGAAAGGTACCGGGTTTCCACAGGATGGCTCCGGCCCTCAGACTCGATGACCGGGACTTCCCCCATCACGCGGGCGAGCGAAACCCCGTCGAGTGTCGCCGACATGACAAGCACCCGGAGATCTTCCCGGAGATGATCCTGCACGTCAAGCGTCATCGCGAGACCCAGATCGGCATGCATGGATCGTTCGTGGAACTCGTCGAAAATGACAAGGCCCACGCCGGGGAGATCCGGGCTCGAGTGAAGGAGACGCGTGAGTATCCCTTCCGTCACAACCTCGATGCGCGTGTTCTTTCCCGCAACGGCTTCCCCCCTGATCCGGTAGCCGACGGTTTCCCCCGCGCGTTCACCCAGCTGCGCCGCCATGTACGACGCGGCACGCCGGGCCGCGAGCCGCCGGGGTTCGAGCATGAGTATCTTTTTCCCCGCGATCCAGCCGGCGTCAAGGAGAGCGAGGGGGACGCGCGTCGTTTTTCCCGCTCCCGGCGGAGCGCTGAGAATGACGCGGCGTGAAAGGCCGAATTCCGCGGCCAGGCGCGGGAGTGAGTTCTCGATGGGAAGCAGGTTCATTGCAGCGCAGTGTGCGGGAGAATGGCAAATCGCCATAATATGCCGATTCAGGGGGAGAATTGCACCGGGCGGCGAAATTCGGTATCTTGAAAATCCATGGACGCTTAGCTCAGCTGGTTCAGAGCGCCGCCCTTACAAGGCGGAGGTCGTAGGTTCGAACCCTACAGCGTCCACA
>Ga0182021_10010555_pt1 | contig 10950 bp, 4 predicted proteins | sample 612E3MmetaG_FD_120493 | JGI IMG/M metagenome (GOLD analysis project Ga0182021, IMG submission 120493) | Permafrost microbial communities from Stordalen Mire, Sweden - 612E3M metaG (Illumina Assembly) | ecosystem: Environmental > Terrestrial > Soil > Wetlands > Permafrost | place: Sweden...
CCCTCCAGCTTCATGTTTTTCGAAGATCCGTCCTCGAAGACCAAGCGAATGGTCCGAGGCGCGGCGGAGCGGTCGGTCAGCGTCGCGCCCTCGCCGTTAACGACAACCTCGACGCTGTCGATCCCGAATCCCAGTCCACGGACACGGTCGATGTAGACGTCGCCGTAATGATCAAAAACCCGGTTGCGGGCTTCGGCCGCCGCGCCGTTGCCCCAATCGTAGATGGTGAACGAGCCGATGCCCTCGCCTTCCGCACTGACCTCGCCGCCATGGCCGTAATTCTCCATGGTAAAGCCATAATCCTTCTCGCCGAAGAACGGCCAGACTTTCTCCCACAGCGGTTTGGCCCTGGGATTCTCCGGGCAGTACATCATGACGAAGCCCGCCTTCAGCGCCGCCACTCCCCGCTCGAATAGGACGGAGTCACCCGTGACCCGGTAGTAATCCATGTAGAGCTCGCAGAACAAGGATTGCCGGGAATCGTTCCACTCGCCGTCAAAGTTCATGACCCCAAACCCGCCCAGGGCGGGGATGAATATGAAAGGTGGCTGCCAGGACTGCTGATACATCGACAGCTCGTCCAAGACGCGGCGGCCCCAGCGCAGATAGTGGTCGTCTTTTGTGGCCATATAGCTTTCGAGCAGGGCTTCGGCCGTCCAGAACATGGACAGGGTGTTTTTCTTATAAAGAGCATTGCGGGGAATGCGCTTGCCCAAAAACTCTTTTTTCCCCCAGCCGCTGCAGGACCAATAGGTTTCGAAATCCTCCCAGCGGCCGGCGGGAACGACTTCGACAAGCAGGGCGTCCATGGCCCGGAGGGCGGACTTGCGAAAGCGCGCTTCCCCGGTTGCCCGCGCCAGATGGAGGAGGAACATCACGCTGGCCGAGGTCTCCGGAGATTCCGCCAGAGCCGCGGCCGGCCGCAACGTCTGCGGATCGAGCCAGGCTGGGAAGAAGCCCTTCTTGTCCTGGAGGGTCAAAAGCTTCTCGGCGTAAACGTTGGCATAGGCGACGAGCCGCGGATCGGGAACGATCTCCTCGTTCCAGCGCAACATCTGGAGGGCCGTCCAACTGGCGTCAAGAACGTGGTACCAGGAATCCGTGATTCCCTGTTCCCGGGGTGTTCGGTCAGAATTCGTCCAATACCCGGTGGCCCAGCCTTTGGAGCGATGAACGGTCGTCCCGCCGATCTTGACCTCCTCCATATCCGTCCGATAGACGGAAGGGAAAATCCCGTCCTTCATCGGAGCCGCCAGCGCGAAGGCCTTGGTCAGATCCGCTTTTTCGCGCAGAAAAGCATCATTCGTCCGCCGGGCGAAGCGGGCCACGCCGATGGCCGAGCGGAGAGAAGAGAACCAAGCCTGGTTCCAGAGGGACAGGAATTCCCGCTGATCCATGGGGCCTTTGTAATTGGGCGATTCCGTGGTATTGGCGATGAACTTCGTCGCTCCGACCCGTATCCCCCCTATGGTCGGCTCCTGCCAGATGGCATCTTTCCAGGACCGGAAGGCCCAGTTGTAGGTGTGCCGGACATAGGCGTCCATGGGCACGGTGAGCGGCTCGCCCTTGGCCAGGAGCGGCCGGGCCCAGCGCTTCCACAGGAAATCCGTCGCCCGCGACCACGGGTTGGTAGGTTTTTGGCCGTCCGTGTAGGCGGCCACGAAAAACCCGAGTTCGACGGCGCCCGGGCCGAGGACCATTCCCGGCGCTTGATGGTATTGGACGTGCCCGACGATTTTCGTTTTTCCCAACCCGAGACGAAGCGTCCTGGCCGGAACATCGAGATCGAGGAACCAGGGCGTTTTCGGATCGGCGCCGCAGATGTCGAGATCGGGAACGATGACCAGCGTCCGCCGGCCGGTCATGACGATAAGCGCAGGTGAACGGAAAACGTGCTGGGCGATGCAATCCCCCGGATAAGGCGCCAAGTGCGGCGCCCACCAGAAATCCGGATCGCCCGCCGCTTTGAAAACCACGGCCAGCTCGTCCTGGGGCAGGGCGCTTCCAAGACGCCAGGTCATGCGGACCCGGCTCCAACCGTCCCCGGCATCTGTTATCGTGACATCGGGGCGGAGTCCATTTTTCAGGAGTGGAACTTCGAACCTTGCCGCTTCTCCCGCTGCATTCCGGATCATATAGGTCGAGCCGCCTGATGCGGCTTGGATGAGTGTGGGTGTCTGAGCTCGGGCCGATAAGACCGCGGCAACCATCAAAATAAAAACAACCGCCCTCATTTTCATCACGGGCCTCCAGGGTCGTCCGGAATTTATCCCGCCCGGCCGCGGGAGTCAAGACAAAGCCGCACCGTTTGCGGCGCGCGGAAGATTGCGCTATGATCCGGCTTCCCCATTTCGTCGAGGAGTACGCCATGCGTAAGAGCTTCATTTTTGCGGCCGCCGGCACCATTGTGTTTGTCGCCGCGGCGGCCCTGTTGGCAAGGCCGGGAAACCAGCAAGTCGTTTCCCGATCCTACGTCGGACACAAAGTGGGCGCCGACTCCCAGGCCATCCTTCTCCGGTATCCTCAAACGGCCGGAACCCGGCTCGACGATTGCCAGATCTGCCATCGCGGCGGCCCGAGGGGAACCGACGCCGAACGGGAATACAGCCCCTGCAGCTATTGTCATCTCCTCGTCTACCCCAATGCCCGCTACAAAACCGGCGTGCCTAAGAGCTATGAAGAGACTTTGAATCCCTTTGGCTTGGCCTATAAGAAAGCCGGACGGGGCGCCGCGGCATTGGCCGCTATCGAAGCGCAAGATTCCGATGGGGATGGGGCGTCCAACGCCGCCGAAATCGAAGCCCTGCGTTTCCCCGGCGATCCGGCCAGCCGTCCGGGCCAGACCCTGGCCCCGACCGTCCGGTTTAGTTGGGACGATTTGCACAAGCTTCCGGCCCGCAAACAGTTCCAATTGATGAACACGACCAAGGAGTCGACCGACGATTATGTGAATTACACGGGCGTTTCCATGCTCGACGTTCTTAAAGCCGCCGGCCTCGATCTTCAGGGCGCGACGGGCATCACCGTTTTCGCCCCGGACGGCTACAGCATCGATGTCACCCTGGACGATATTCTCAAACCTTTCCCAGAGGGCTATTTCTACGCCGGGCCGCGTTCGCTGGCCGGAACCGAGCGGGCCTTTATGAAGTATCCGGAGAGAATTCCTCCCGATGTTGCGGACGGAAAGAAAATCCCCGAAGCCCCCTGGCTATTGCTGGCTTTCGAACGCGAGGACAAACCTCTCGATCCGTCTTCCTACGAAAAAGGAACGGGACGGCTGACCGGCGAGGGCCCTTATCGGCTTATCAAACCCCAGCGCGATCTGAACGGCGATCCGGCCAAGCCCGGCCGCCCCGACCGTTCGATGAAATCCAAGATATACGGAGACGGCTGGGACTTCAGCCCGGCCATCGACCACAACGCGGGGGCCTGTGTCCGCGGCGCCTGCGTCCTCCGCGTCAATCCGATGCCGGCGGGCCTGGAGGAATACGACTGGAAGAACGGCTGGCCGCTCATCGCCGACCGGACCGTTGTCCTCTACGGCCTCGGAGTCAAGCCTAAAAGATAGCGATTCACGCGGGCCGCAGGCGCCGTCGAGACCGGATCGATCAAATCGGGGCCAGGAGCGACGTCAGGCTGCGGCCTTCGACGCGGATGATCGGCCCGTTTGCGGAGGCTTCGATCCGCGGCTCTGTCTCCATGGTGCTCCACGCTACGCGCCACGGCCGGCCGGGCCGTTCGGGAAGGCAGAACGCCTGCCCGTCCGAGCCGCCGTTGACGAGGATCAGCAGATCACCGTCATCGGCCGCCGCGCCCGTATTATGATGATCGCCGTCGACGAGAAAGGCCAAGGCATCCCCATTTTCCCAATCCGGCTTCTCGCCGTCCGGCCCATACCACCGGATGTCCGGCCCATGCTCTCCCCCGTCCTTGCCGTTGAAAAAATGTTCACGGCGCAAGCCCGGATGAGCCCCGCGGAAGTCGATCAGGCCGCGGACGAACAAGCGCAGGCCGCTATTTTTGCGGACCAGATCCCAATCCATCCAGGATATCTCATTATCCTGGGAATAAGCGTTGTTGTTGCCGCGTTGGGTCCGGCCGCACTCGTCGCCGGCCATCAGCATCGGCACCCCCTGAGACAGGAAGAGCGTGGCCAGCAGGTTTTTCTGCTGGCGGAGGCGCAGGGACTCGATGTCCGGATCGTCCGTCGGTCCTTCCACACCGTAGTTGGCGCTGTGGTTGTATCGTTCGCCATCGCGGCCGCCCTCGCCGTTGGCGTCGTTGTGGGGAATGGCATAGCGGACGAGATCGGCCAAAGTAAATCCGTCATGGCAGGCCACGAAATTCACGCCTTTCTGCGGATTCTGGCCGGGACGCTCGTAAAGGTCGGCGCTCCCGGCCAGGCGGGTCGCCAAACGTCCGAGCCGGTGAGGCTCTCCGGCCCAGAAGCGGCGGACATCATCACGGAAGAGCCCGTTCCATTCCAACCATCGGGAATGAGGGAACGATCCGACCTGGAACAATCCGGACGCATCCCAGGCTTCGGCGAACAGCTTGACCGCGGCCAGGCTCGGATCGGTGGAGATGCGGTCGATGAGCGGAGAGCGTTCCAGCACCCGGCCGTCGACGTCGCGGGCGAAGACCGAGGCCAGGTCGAATCGGAATCCGTCGACATGCATCTCTTCGACCCAATAGCGGAGGCAATCGAGGATGAACTCCTGAACGGCCGGATGGTTGGCCTTGACGGTGTTCCCGCAGCCGGAAAAATTCTCATAGCCGGACCCGTCCGGCTTCAGAATGTAATAAGCCGTCTGGTCCAAGCCCTTGAAAGAGAAGACGGGCCCGTTTTCGTCGAGCTCGCCTGTGTGGTTGAAAACGACGTCCAGAATGACCTCGAGGCCGGCCCCATGGAGATCCCTGACCAGATCGCGGAACTCGCCGATCGGCCCATGAGCGGTCCGATTCGAGGCATAGCGGGCCATGGGGGCGAAATAGGACTGGGTGCTGTAGCCCCAGAAATTCCGCAGGCCGCAGCGGGGCCCATTCTGGAGGAAAAATTCCATCTCGTTGAATTCATGGAGAGGCAGAAATTCGATGGCCGTGACGCCAAGACCCTTGAGATAGGGGATCTTCCTGGCGAAGCCCCGGTACGTGCCGGGATGGACGACACCCGAATTCGGGTGGGCGGTGAACCCGCGGAGGTGGGCTTCATAGATCACCGAATCGGCCAGCGGCGTCCCCGGCGGACGGTCGCCGGCCCAATCGTAATCGTCTTGGGCCAGGAGCAGGCCTTTGGGGAAGGCCGCGCCGTTGCGGGGCCAGAGGCCGGGCTCGAGCCCGGTCCATTCGCCCCAGCCCCGGCCGGTGTGGACGGCCCGGGCGTAGGGATCGAGGAGCCACTGGTCGGGATCGAACAGGCCGAGGCGGCCGTCCATGCGGAAGAGATAGCCTTGCCCGGGCCGGACGCCCTCGACCTCGATTGTCCAGAAATCGCCCCGGCGGTGAAGATCCGGATCAAGCGCAATTTCCCGATCGGGGGCCGCGGCATCGAGGCTGTCGAAGAGCATCAGCCAGACACGTTCGGCATGCCGGCTGTAGACGGTGAAGACGGCACCCGTATGCGTCCAGCGGAAACCCGGCCGAAGGCCCGCTGTATCGGTCATGCCGAGACTATAGCGCCCCGGGGGAAAACCGTCAATACGAAGCGATCCAGTCTTGCGTCCGTCCAAACGCTGAATTAAAGTAGACCGAACGAGATGTCCCGTCAAACAAGGAGCGGACTATGAATTCTCGCCCGACCGCCGCGCTGATAAGCCTGTTGCTCGTTGCCGGACTCGCCCGGACTTGGCCGGCTTCCCCCGACGGACGAACTCCGACGCCGCCAAAGCCTGCCGTTCGCCCTATCTCCGACGAAGCCTCGGCCTGGGCCGAGAAGACCCTGGCCGGCCTGACCCTGGAGAAGAAGATCGCCCAGATCGTTTGCGCCGATCTGGCGGGCGGATACATCGCGGACGACGATCCGCGCCTGGCCAATTGGATCCGCCAGGCCCGCGATCTCGGCCTGGGCATGTTCGTGTTCTACGGCGGGACGCCTCGCGACTTGGCCCGACTCCTGAACCGTCTGCAAAAGGAAGCGGCCATTCCCCTGCTCATTTCCGCGGATTTCGAGGGTGGCCCGGGCCAGCAGGTCACGGGCGCCAGCGAATATCCGGCCAACATGGGCTTCGCCGCGGCCGGTTCGGAGGACCTCGTTTACCGCGCCGCGGCCGCGGCGGCCGTCGAAGGCCGGGCCATGGGCGTGCACCTCACGTATACTCCGGTTTCGGACATCGCCTGGCGGCCCGAAAATCCGGCCGAGGGAGTCCGCTCTTTCGGAGGCAACCTGGAGCTCATGGGCCGGCTGCTCAAGGCCTATGTGCGCGGCTACCACGACAACGGCATGCTGACCACGGCCAAGCATTTTCCCGGCCGGGGCGATGTCGAAGCCATGCCTCAATCGCCGCTCTGGAGCTGGATCTCCAAGCCGGCCGAAGCCGTGGAAGCGCAAGAATTCAAGGCCTTCCGGCTGGCCATCGAAGCGGGCGTCGATTTCGTCATGAGCGAGCATATCGCCGTCCCCTCAGTGACCGCCGGCTCGGAGCTTCCGGCCAGCGTGGAAAAGAAGCTGATCACGGACTGGCTGAAGGGCAAGCTCGGATTCCGCGGCATCGTGACGTCCGACGATTTGTGGTACGACCATGTCATCAAGCGTTTCGGCGCCGAGGAAGTGGCCATCAAGGCCCTGGAAGCGGGCCACGACATCATCCTGAAACCCAAGGACCCCGCGGCGACGATCGCCGCCGTGGCCGCCGCGGTGCGCTCGGGCCGGCTGACGGAAAAACGGATCGAGGAATCGGCCCGCAAGCTCCTCGTCCTGAAGGCCCGTCTGGAGCTCCCCAAAAACCGCTTCGTCGATGAATCCAAGATCGGGGAATTTGTCGGCACGGCCGAGCATGCGGCGATCGTCCAGGAGGCGGCCGACAAGTCGCTGACCCTGCTTAAAAACGATGGACTTCTGCCCCTGGCCGCCGGACGGACGGCTCGGATGGTGAACATCAGCGTCCAGAAAGCGGACGGCGATCCGGCCCCGGCGGCGCTGGCGGCCAAGCTGGCCGCGGCTTTCCCCGGATCGGCCAGCTTCGCCCTGCGGCCCGACCTGGATCCGGCCTATTATGATAAAGTCTGGGCGGCCGTCTCCGGGGCCGATGTAGTCGTTCTATCGCTCTTCACGGCCCGCAATCGGTTGGGCGACGCCGCGCCGTTCCGCGAAAGCGATCTGGCCTTCCTCAACAGGATCATCGCCGCCAAACCCGGAGCGGTCGTAGCTATGACCTACGGAAACCCGCATCTCATCCGGAAGATCCCCGCCGTCGCCGCATATCTCATCGGCTACGGCGAAAAAGGCTGGTTCGGCAACCAGGCGGTTTACTTCGATTCGTTCATCAAGACGCTCAAGGGAGATCTCAAACCGAGAGGCAAGCTGCCCATCCGGATCAGCGACGCCTACCCGATCGGCAGCGGAGTCACATATTAGGAGCGCGCGTCCGACGGCGAAGGCCGCGTCGGATCAAACGAAATCGCCGGAGTATTTGGTCAGGAGCTTGTTCCGCAGCTCACGAAAGAGCCGGACGACCTTTTCCATCCGCGAGACGGTCAGGTCGGTCAGATATTTCAGTGCCGCCGTGACGTCCTTGGCCAGGAGCTCTTGGGCCCGGGCGTCGACTCCGGCCTGTTCGGCAAAGAAACCGTCTTCGACGGGATCCCGGGCTTCGTGCAGATCCTTGACCGCGGACTGCCAGCGCAGGAGCATCAGTTTCTCCACGAAATCGACCGCCCAACGGGCCGAATTCTCGCTATAAGCGGCGAAGTCGTAATTCTTGTAGGAATCGGCTACGTCTTTGACCCCGGCGTAAACAGGGACATAGGCGCTGACGAAAGGATTGTCGACGTAGAACCAATAGATACCGCCAATGGCGTCAGGCAGCCAGGACCGCAGCTGGGCGACCATGCCATAGCCCTCGGTGGCGATCGTCCGGTGATGGCGGATGCGCAGGACCCGCTCCATCTCCGGGGCCAGGAACGGCGTGGCCATGATGCTCTTCTCCAGCTTCCCGCCGTTCGAGACGAGCCAGGACGGATCGCGGGTCATGTCGTAGATCGTGTTTTCAAATGTCGAGCGTTGGAAAGCCAGGACCTCCCGAACGCCCAGCTTTTTATCGGGCTTGACCGAGAACGGATAGAACTCGGCGCCCTCGATGGGCTGGGCGTAAAACGTGCCCGGCCCGGCGGCGTCGGTAAGGGCCCGCTTGGGCCAGGCCTTCCACGACGGAGCGATGGTGCTGTAGATGAGCCAGAGGCGGCTGAGATTGCCTTCCTTGATGGAGGGAGAGTAGGCGTCCTGCCAGATGAAAGGCTTGCCGCTCCGGGGATCGTACCAGCCGCGGTCCACCGCTTCCTTCATATAATTGGACGAAACCAGTGTGTCCGGATTTTTGGGATCAATTTCCCTTTGGCGGACATAATTGGAAATGACGACGACGTGGTCATCCGGGACGCGCCTGGCCGCCCAGATCGCTCCCGGCTTGCCGCTCTCGGGCGTCCATTCCGGCCCGACGCTGAAGATCTCCAGGACCCACAGCTCGCGCGGATCGGCGATGCAGAGGGCTTCCGATCCGCCGCAGGAGGGCAGGAATCCATATTTTTCGATCAGCGAAGCGATAAGCCGGACGGCTTCGCGGGCCTTCGTGCAGCGCTCCAGGGCAAAGACCTGGGCTTGCTCGATGGTCATGATCTGGCGGGTGACGCCCTCGACATACGGCACGTCAAGCTCGGGCTTTTGCAAACATGTGCTCTCGCCGATGGCCAATTGCCGCTCGTTCATTTGGGAATAGCCGGTATGGAAGTACGTGTATGATTTTTCAACCTGCGGGATCTGCCCGATCACTTTGCCGAAATCACCGAGAGGCAGGGCCCGGCGGTCATCGTCGCCGCCGAAATAGACCATTCCCCAATGGACGGGAGCCAAGGACCCTTTGGGAAACGTGCGGCCGGGGACGATCTGGATCCGGCATTCGCTGCAGCAGTCGGTGTGCGAGGTGATAACCGAGCCGTCGACCGAAGCCAGACGCCCGACGCCGATAACGGTGCACCCCTCCCGGCCGTCCTCCCCCGCGGCCAAACCCGCCGCCAGGATAATCCCCGCCAAGAACCCCAGGACAAAATGATGCGGCCGTGGTTCGAATGAAGACGCGCGATTTTCGGGACCCATGTCTGCCCTCCTATTTTTTGATCAGGAAAACGTAATCAAGCCCGAAAAGATTGCCGGGTTTGGCCGCCCCATTGGGCTCCAGCGTCTCGGCCGTCAGGACGTTGTCGCCTTGGAGAAGGTTAAAAACGCCCAGACGCGCCTGCTGCCAGAAAAGCTTCGGCGAATAGCCGTCCACCGAAGGGAGCGCCCGACGGCCGTTGACCAGGAGGCGATGGCGGCCGTAATCCGGCGACATGCAAAGATTGATTTCGATGGAATAGCGGCCGGCCGTGGGAACGGGAAAATGGACCGTCAGCCTATCGCTGGGCTTGGCCCCGCGCCAGACCAGATGCTCAGCTCCGGAGCAATTGGCCAGGCGCTCCTTTTTTGCCGCCCCGCCCGTTTCCTCATGACCGAGCGCCTCGCCTTCCAGCGGCTCAAGCATGTCCTCGCGAATGCCCAGATCCCGCGGGGCCAGTTTGGTCCGATCAACCGCCCGCGGTCCCGGCGTCCCCGGAGCGGCATACCAATAAATGACGTGCGTCCAGGTCGGGCGGCAGGGCATCCAATGCCACATCTCTTCGTCGAAGCGCAGGCCGGATCGGTACGGCAAGGCGTCCAGAACGTACCAGCGGTTCAGGCTGATATGCCCCCCGCTCCAGGGGCCGTCGACCCGCGTTTGGGCATGGAAGGGGCGGACGAAGGGATGATTATCTCCATAGGCGAACCCATAATCATCCTCGGTGCCCGTCCCGAACGTGCTGGGAAACGGCTCGCCGTCGACGAAGATCTTCTGGTCGCCTTCGCCCCACCAGATCAGGGTCGGATTGGCAATTTGGTAGACCGTTCCGACGACCTTGCCCTCCCCCTTCGCGTCCAGAAAATTCACATCGAAAAAAGGCCACGAGTCTCGAGTCAGGGTCCCCCATTGAGCGCGCAGATGATAGGCGCCCTCGGTGAAAAGCCGGGGCCCCGCCAGGACCTTCAGTTCGATCGAATAGGCGATCGGGCCCGTATTCGTCAACCGCAAGCGCATTTCTTTCTTGAACGGCATCAGCAGGCGGCTGGTCATCGTGCCGCCGGCGGCCACGGTGAAAAAGAAGTTCTCGTAGGGATTGACGCCCGGGGCCGAGCCGAAAAAGTCCCCCAGCGGAACGGAAATGCTTCGTTGGCCGTCGAAGTCGATGTCCAGGATCAAATTGCGCCAGGCGTTGTGAGGCCGTTTCGGATCGGACCAATTCCGGCTTTCGTGCGTCTCCAAAATCCGGGCGGACCACTCATAGACGGCCTGCTCCCCCTTCAATCCGGGGAATTCCGCCGTCTTCCCGGGTTCGATTATCAGGCGCGCCGATTGAAGCTTCGCCGCGGGCGCGGCCGCGGGCTTGGGATGGCTGAAGTCCCGGGCCGTTTCGGCTTGCGCGCCCGCCCAGTTCGACGCCCGCGAGGGATCATAGGTTTCGACGATCGTCCCTTCCGGATAGGCGCGATGGCCGATCTCGTAGTACAGTCGGACCGGTCTGTCTTTTTCCTCAATGGTGATCTTGAGCGCGGCGCCGAAAGGGATCGGATAGTAGAGATTGCCGCCCGTGCCGCTGATGTATGAAAATTCAGGTCCCCAGGGCGGCGTCCGGCCGGTGAAGAGCGAAGACAGAGGAATCTCCAAG
>Ga0182021_10010557_pt1 | contig 10949 bp, 8 predicted proteins | sample 612E3MmetaG_FD_120493 | JGI IMG/M metagenome (GOLD analysis project Ga0182021, IMG submission 120493) | Permafrost microbial communities from Stordalen Mire, Sweden - 612E3M metaG (Illumina Assembly) | ecosystem: Environmental > Terrestrial > Soil > Wetlands > Permafrost | place: Sweden...
GAGAACCCGTACGACGAAGGCGACAACGTGCTCTACGAGCTGTTTGACGTTGAGTATCTTGAGCTGGAGCAGGAGTCGTTCGCCTACCGGGTGCGCACCAACGGCGATGCGTCGCAGGCGGAGGGCTTTGCCGTGCACCGGTGTCTCGCCACCAGCCTCTACCCGAGCTTTGCCCTCAGTCCGGCCGTGGCCGATCGGTTCGTGGCGGCCCTGCGTCTGGCCGGAAGGTGGGAGTGATCGAGATTGCCTACGGCCGCTCGATCCAACAGTGCTTGCTCTGCTTCGTAGGCTGCGTCGGTCAGTGAGCCGCCGGGGCGCCGCCCTTCTCGCGCTTGGTCTGGCGCCGCCGCTCCTGCTGGCGGCGGTCGCCGGCGCCATGCACGGCGCCGGGGTCGTCGGTGTAGACGCCGCCGCCCACGCCTACAAGATCGACCAGCTCCGTCACGGCCTGGGAGCGCTATTCTGGGACTCGTCCTGGTACGGCGGTACGTACGGCGTGATCGACTACGGACCGTTCTACTATCTGAGCGCCCTCCTGCTGCCCGGGGTGGTGCTGGTGGTGCTCGCGGCCGGTTCGCTGCCGCTGCTCACCCATCTCTATCTGCGGCGCACCTATCGCGTGACGAGCTATCTGCCAGCGATCGCTCTGACCGTCGTGCTCTGTCTGTACCTGAGCAACGGCCAGGATCCCTTCCTCTTCGCCCTGGCCCTCATGATCGGCGCCCTGACTCTGCTGGCTCACCAGCGGCGGGCGCTGGCTGCCGTGGCGGCCGGCCTGGCGCTGTTCAGCAACCCCCTGGCGCTTGTGGTCGGCGGCGTCTTCCTAGTCGCCGATTTCATCGCCAGGCCGGAGCTGCGGCGGTCGTATCTGCTCTTCCTGGCGTGGCTGGCGCCGTTCCTGGTGGCACGCGGCGCGCTCAGCGTTGTCTTCGCCGAGCGCGCCGCGTACCTCGACGACTTCGACCAGATCGTGCGTCCGCTGGCCTTTGCCCTGGCCGCTGCCGCTCTGGCCTGGTGCGCACCGCACGAACGGCGCCGCCATCTGGTCACGCTCTTTCTGACCTACGCGGTCGTCTGCTTGTTGGCGCTGGCCATCCAGCCGCTGCCGCTCGGCAACAATGTGAACCGCTTCTTCATGGTCTTCGGGGCGCCGCTGCTGCTCGCCGTCGGCCTGCCGCGGCTGCCGTCTCCGCGTCGTCTGCCGCTTGCGGCGCTGGCTCTCGCCGTCGTGATCGGCCTGTCGTCCTGGCAGCAGTTGGCAACGCCCATAGGGCACATGTTCGTGCCGCCCGACCCCCAGGCCGCCGATGCGGCATTCTTCGCGCCGGCGCTGCACTGGGCCGCCGCACACCCGGACCCGCAGCATCGCCTGCACGTGGTGGCGCTCAGCAAGCACTGGGAGGCGTTCTACTTCCCGCGCGCCGGCTACGCCATCACGCGCGGCTGGTATCGGCAGGAGGACGCTATCCACAACACTCTCTTCCTGCCGCCGCGCTACGGCGCCGGACGCTACGTGGCGTGGTTGAGGTCTATGGGCGTGCGCTACGTGTTTTTGCCGCACGCCCCCCTTGACTTCAGCAGCGCGGGCGAGCCGGCCATCCTGGCCGGCTCGCCCGCCTTCACCGTGGCCGCGCAGCTCCCGAACTGGACCGTCTACCAGCTGCGCAGCCCCGGGATCCTCTTTGGCCCGGCGCCGGGCACGGCGGGCTCCGGACATGTCCTGGCCCTCGACCACCGGTCCGTGCGCCTGCAGGCAGACGCCGCCGGCGCCTACGTTCTCAAGGTGACCTGGTCGCCGTTCTGGAGCCTGCGGGCGGGCGCCGGCGAGCTTGCGCGCGCCGCCGGGGACTGGCTCTTGCTGCGCGCCGAGCGCCCCGGCGTCTTCCAGCTTCAGTTCAGCGTCGACGGCGCCGGCCTGGGACGAGCACTCTAGCGGGCGCCGGTCGCCGAGGCGCAGCGTCCCGCCGCCGGCGCCTGTCCGGGCGCCGAAGTCCGCTGCGGCGCCTCGCCGCCACCCTCGCCGACCCGGTGTACACTGGCGCGCAACGAGCGTGGCAGCGGCTGCGCCGGCACGACCGAGGTGCGCCAGTGCTCACACAGTTCAGCTCAGCGACCAACGCCGGTACACGCTGATGGGCGGCGCCGGCACGGCGCGCCGCCGCCGCTTGGATCCATCGGCCTTCGCCCTCCCGGTCGAGCGGCTGCGCGAGGGCTACTACTCGGACGCCTACTTCAACTACACCAAGGGCGTCCTGGAGCACGACGACCTGCATCCGCGCGCGCTCATGCAGGTCTTTCAGAAGCACCAGGGCGCCGTGCTCGGCGGCATGGACGAGGCCCTGGCCATGCTCAAGCTCTGCGCCGGCCGTCATCTGGAGGCGCCCAGCGGCCGCCGCTGGGAGCCCGCCTGGGACGAGCTGCGTGTGAACGCCCTGTACGACGGCGACGAAGTGGCGGCCTGGGAGACGGTGCTCACCATAGAGGGCGACTATGCCCTGTTCGCCCACCTGGAGACCGTCTACCTCGGCGCGCTCTCGCGGCGCACGCTGGTCAGCACCAACGTGCGCCGCGTGGTGCAAGCGGCCGGCGGCAAGTCGATCCTCTTCTTCCCGGCCCGCTTCGACCACTATCGGGTGCAGACCGGCGACGGCTATGCGGCCCACATCGCCGGCGCCATCGGCGTGTCCACCGACGCGCAGGCCTCGTGGTGGGGCGGCAAGGGCATAGGCACGGTGCCGCATGGCCTCATCGCCGCCTGCGCTGGAGACACCGTGGAGGCGGCCCGCCGCTTCGCGGACCTGTACTACCCGGACGTGAACGTCGTCGCCCTCGTCGACTTCGACAACGACTGCGTGAATACATCCGTGGCCTGCGCGAGGGCGCTGGGCGAGCGCCTGTGGGGCGTGCGTCTGGACACGGCGGAGACGATGGTCGACCGGTCGCTGTGGGACAAGATGGGGCGCTTTCGGCCCAACGGCGTCGCACCGGAGCTGGTGAGGGCCGTGCGTGAAGCCCTGGATGCCGAGGGCTTCACGCACGTCAGGATCGTCGTCAGCGGCGGCTTCGACGCTGAGCGCATCCGCGCCTTCGAGGCGGCCGGTGTGCCGGCCGACGCCTACGGCGTGGGCAGCAGCCTGCTACGCGGCAACACCGACTTCACCGCCGACGTGGTCGTCGTCGACGGGCGGCCGTGCGCCAAGAAAGGTCGTGAGTACAGGCCCAACCCGAGGCTTGAACCGGTCGAGTAGACGGTCGCCGCGGTGATCCGCGGCCGGCCGCCTCGGCGCTGTCCACAGCAGTCTGGGGCGGACGTACGACGTGCTGCGCCACTCCGGCGATGCGGTGGATCGCTGGGCGCCGGCTCACATGCGGGACATGCTCGGCGCCAGGGTCAAGCAGGTGTCGGCAGCGTCGATCGGCAGCGTCGATGAACAGGCTCTCGCAACGAACGTTGCCCGCCGGCCTCGCCGGGACATGCTCCTGTCGCAGACGTTGACGGCTCCGTCGTCCGGCTTGTAGAGTTCGCCCGTTAGAAACGGACCACAGTGGTCCGTTCGGGTAGGAAGTCCAGATCGAAGGTTCCCATGGGTCTGCAACTCACACGCGGCAGCGAATACGCCATCCGGGCCATGATGTACCTGGCCGCTCGTCCGGCCGCAGAAGTCTCGTCGCTGCGCGACGTGGGCCGCGAGCAGAACATTCCCGAGAGCTTCCTGGCCAAGATCTTCCAGAGTCTGGTGCACTCCGGCCTGGTTGTCAGCCAGCGCGGCGCGCACGGCGGTTTCGCCCTCGCGCGCCCCGGTTCTCAGATCACCGTTGCTCAGGTGGTGCAGGCTATCGACGGTCCTGTCTCACTCAACGGCTGCGTCCTGTGGCCGGAGACGTGCGAGCGCAGCCAGATCTGCACAATGCACCGCGTCTGGATCGCCGCCCAAGAGCGCATGATGGATGTGCTCAGCGGCGTTACCTTCGCGGAGCTGGCGCCGGAGCTTGCCGACCACGACGCGACGCGCTCCGCCGCCGGCCCTCAGCTCTCCGCCGTCTGATTCCTCAGGGTGTCTGCCCGGCGTAGCCCGTCGGGTGGGTGCACATCCACGCCCACGCGTCGTTGACCGCGTCGCTCAGCGTGCGTTCCGGCCTCCATCCCAACTGGGATCCCGCCAGCTCGTTGGAAGCGACCAGACGGGCGGGATCGCCGGCGCGACGCGGCCCGACGCGCCAGCGCAGCGGCAGGCCGCTGGCGCGTCGGGCCGCGTCCAGCACCTGCAAGACAGAGTCGCCGCGACCGGTGCCGAGGTTGTAGGCGCCGGCCGCTGCCGGCAGCAGCTCCAGGGCGGCCACGTGCGCCGCCGCCAGGTCGACCACGTGCACATAGTCGCGCACGCAGGTTCCGTCGGCGGTGGCGTAGTCGTCACCGAACACCTGGAGCTCGGCGCCGGCGCGAGCGGCACGCAGGGCGAGCGGCACGAGGTGGCTCTCGGGATCGTGGTCCTCACCGCACTCGCCGTCGGCGCCGCAGGCGTTGAAATAGCGCAGCGCCACAACGCCCAGGCGGCCGTTGCTGCGGGCCGCCGCGGCGGCGAGCGCGCGCTCGCCGTCCAGCTTGCTCTGACCGTAGGGGCTGGACGGCCGCAAGGAAGCCGACTCTGGGATCGGCACCTCATCGGGCTCGCCGTAGACGGCGGCCGTGGAGGAGAAGACCAAGCGGCGCACGCCGGCTCGCAGCGCCGCCCGGGCGACCGACGCTGTGCCGCCGGCGTTGACGTCGTCGTACAGCTCGGGCTTGGCGACGGACTCGGCCACCTCCGCCAGCGCCGCCATGTGCACGATGCCGTCGCCGCCGCAGGACGTGAGGGCGGCCAGCACCGCGGCTTCGTCGCGCACGTCGCCGATCACGAGGCGGGCGCCGGTGGGGACCGCCGCCCGGTGCCCGCGCGAAAGATCGTCGAAGACCGTGACGTCGTGGCCGCGCGCCAGCAGGCGAGCGGCGATGACGCTGCCGATGTAGCCCGCCCCGCCGGTGACCAGCACGTTCATGCCCGGCATGATATCAGCAGCTCCTGTGAAGCGTCCGTGAAAAGGCACCCCGCGCCCGGACCGTAGGCGGTCCGGGCGCGGGGTGCCTTCTCCTGCGTCTGTTGGCGAAACGGTGCGACCGCGCCGCAGCGTCAGCCTCAGCCGAAGCCGCTGCCGCGAGTCGGCGAGCAGCCTTCGCTTGTGGCGCCCGAGCCGATGTTCCTCAAGAAGCTGGAGAACTTCTGGCGCACATCTGTCGACCCGCACTGCGGGCAGCGCCTGTCCTTCTGCTTCAGGAAGCCCGACACGAAGAGCTCGAACTCGTTGGCACATTGCTGGCAGACGAAGTCGTAGCTGGCCATAAGACCTCACGGTTGTAGGGGTAATACCGGCAGGGGTATTCTAACCGGGCGGCGGCCGCCCGTAAACTGAGGTCGCCGATGGACGTGCCGATGACAGAGGCCACGCCCCAAACGGGCCGCCGGGCGACCTTCGCGATACGGCGCCGCGATGGGAGCCGGACACCGCGCTCAAACGTGGACCAACGTGACGAGTCGTGGAGGGAGCAGATGTCCGCTTGCGCGATTCGTTCGGACCGGCGGGACTCTAGCCGGTGAGCGGGCCAGCTAGCGCTGCCGGCCGCCGCGCCGCGCCGCCGTTGCGTCGTGGTGGACAGTGGCACGCCGGCCGTTTCGTCCCGGCCTGCCCTCTCGTGCCACGTTCGGCCACCCGGTATCATGCGACCGTATGAGCGCAGCCTCCGTCCTGCCCGAGCCCACCGCCGCCGGCCGCGCCGCCGCGGCCGAGTTGCGGCGCGTCGTGCGCGGCGAGGTGCGCACCAGCCCGCTCTCGCGCTGGCTGTACTCCACCGACTCGTCGAGCTACCGGCTGGTGCCGGACGCGGTGCTGGTCGCGGGCTCGCCCGACGACCTGCAGGCGGCTGCCGAGGTGGCTGCGCGCCATGGTGTGCCGCTGGCGACGCGCGGTTCCGGGACCAGTACGGCCGGGCAGGCGATCGGCCGCGGAATCCTGGTCGACTGCTTCCGTCTTGATTCGATCCTGCAGATCGATCCTGATCGTCGCGTAGCTTGTGTGCAGCCCGGTGTCATCCAGGCTTCGCTGAACCGTGCCGCCGCCCCGTACGGCCTCGAGTTTGGGCCGGACACCTCGACCGTGGACCAGGCGACCATCGGCGGCATGGCCGGCAACAACTCCTCCGGCTCGCGCTCCATCATCTACGGCGAGACGGTCGACAAGATGGTCGGCGTGCAGGCGGTGCTCGTTGGCGGCGAGACGATGCGATTCGGGGGCTGTGCCGGCTCCGACCCGCGCACGGGCATGAGCGGGCCGGCTACCGGGCGCCTGGCCGCCGAGCTGGACGCGATCCGCTCCCGATCCGCTGAGCGGATCGCCGGCGGCTATCCGCAGACGCGCCGCTGCACCTCCGGCTATAACCTGCGGGCACTGCTCGATCCTCAGCCGAATCTGGCCAAGCTGCTCACCGGCTCCGAGGGTTCGCTGGCGCTGTTCACGGAGCTCGAGGTGACGCTGGATCCACGCCCGGCTGCGCGCATGGGCGCCGCGCTGACCTTTGACACCCTGCGCGGCGCCCTGGACGCCAACGTCGCGATCCTCACCACCGGCCCCTCCGCCGTGGAGTTCCTCGACCTTGAGCCGCTGCGCCGCTCGCCCAACCTGGCGACCTTCCGGCGCGTGCAGCCTCTGGTCACCGGCGGTGAGCAGGCGTTGCTCACGGTCGAGTATCAGGGCAGCGAGGAGGAGGCGCGCGCCGGCCTGGATCGGCTTCGTGCCATCCACGGCGAGCTCGGCGTGCGACAGACCATGTATCTGGAGGATGCCGCCTCGCTGGGCGAGGCGGCAGCGCTGCGCCGGGCCGTGTTGCCGCTGCTCATGGGCGCCCCCGGCGCGGAGCGCCCGGCCGCTTTCGTCGAAGACACGGTCGTCGCACCCGAGCGTCTATCCGCTTTCGTGGACGATCTGCAGAAGATCCTGGGCGCGCACGGCGTGCGGGCCTCGTTCACCGGCCACGCGTCGGCCGGCTGCCTGCACCTGCGGCCGCTGATCGACCTCAAGACGGCCAAGGGCGTAGGGACAATGGACGTGCTCGCCCACGCGGTCGCGCGCCTGGTGGCCGACTACCACGGCGCCATCTCCGGTGAGCACGGCTGCGGGTTCTCGCGCTCGTGGTTCCTGCCGCAGCTCTTCGGGCCCGAGCTGTATGCGGAGTTCGTGGCGCTCAAGCGCGCCTTCGACCCGCAGGGGCTACTCGGGCCCGGGCACATTGTCGACGGGCCGGCCCTCACCGAGGATCTCCGTTTCGGGCCGGCCTACCGCGGCCGTTCCCCGTGGCGGCCGCGGCTCTCCTACGCCGCCGAGGGCGGCTTCGACATGGCAATCGAGCGCTGCTTCGGCGCCGGCCTGTGCAAGAAGCTCACCGGCACCATGTGCCCGCCGGCCGCGGTGACCCGGGACGAAGGCCGCTCCACCCGCGCCCGCGCCAACGCGCTCCAGGCGCTGGTCGCCGGCGTGGTGCAGATCGGCGACCTGACGGAGCGGGAGTTCGTCGAGGTCATGGGCACCTGCGTGGCCTGCAAGGCCTGCAAGACGGAGTGCCCGGCCGGCGTGGACATGGCGGCTCTGAAGGTCGAGTGGCTGGCAGAACGCCGCGCGCGCCAGGGCGTGCCCATCCTGGCGCGCGTGATCTCCAACTTCCGGCGGCTGTTCGCGCTGGCGTCGCCGTTCGCCCCGCTCGTTAACGCCATCGCGAGCACGCCGCTCGTCAAACCGGCCATGCGGCTGGCCGGCGTGGCGCCGCAGCGGCCGGCGCCGGCCATCGCCCGCCGGCCGTTCACGCGTCGCGTGACGGCCGACGCCCAGCCGGATGTGGCGGTTTTCGCCGACTGCTTCATCCAGTACCAGGAGCCGCACGTCGGCGAGGCGCTGGTCACACTCCTGCACGCCGCCGGCCACAAGGTGACCGTCGCCGACGTCGGCTGCTGTGGGCGGACGATGATGAGCACCGGCATGCTCGAGCAAGCCCGCCGCTCCGCGGCCCGCGCCCTGGCGGGCTTGCACGTCCACGTGCGCGCCGGCCGCACCATCGCCTTCATCGAGCCGAGCTGCATCAGCATGGTCTGCGACGACTGGAAGCGGCTGCTGCCGGACGACTCACGGGTGGACGACGTGGCGGCCGCCTCACGCTTCGGCCTGGACCTGGTGGCCGAGGCGGCGGCCGGCGGCCGCCTGTGCTTCCGTCCGGGCGGCGCGGCGCTGCTGCACCCTCACTGCCACGAGCGTTCGCTCTTCACTAGCGCCGCCACCGAGGCCGCCCTGTGCGCCGTCCCCGACCTGCAGCTCGCCGTCCTCGACGCCGGCTGCTGCGGCATGAGCGGCGTCTTCGGCTACGAGGCCGACCACTACGAGCTCAGCGTCGCCATCGCCAATCGCGATCTGCTGCCCGCCGTCCGTGCCGCCTCCGCCGACACGGCCGTTCTGGCCACCGGTACCTCCTGCCGGACCCAGATCGGCGACCTCTCCGGCCGTGTCGCCACCCATCCCGCCGTCTTCCTTGCCGAGCGGCTGATGCCTTGAGCGCGGAGGCGAGCTGCCGGGCCGCGCCGGCAAGCGATAGCAGTGCAGGAATCACGGGTCTTCTGGCCGAATGGCTCTTCACGCGGCAAGGAGACAAGTCCTACGTGCCCACGCCATCGGTCATCACGCCAGGTTGCAGCCCGTTTGGCGCTGCCGATATGCCACGGCGCGCGGTTGAGCCAAGCCGCCGCGACCTCTACAGTGTAGTCATGCGCTCATTCGCGCCACGCGACATCCGCTCCAACACTCCCGGCCCACCCCGTGTCTGACCAGACAGGCACTGAGGCTGCGCAGCGGCGGGCCGTCGCCCGCCCGCGGAGCTTGCGGCAGCCGCCGCGCGTGGTCGTCGACCTCGAACTGTGCAAGTCGTGCGGCATCTGCCTGCGGCTGTGCCCGGTCAACGTGTTCGACAAAGATCGCAAGGGCCGGCCGACTGTTGCCCGTGCCGAAGACTGCACCGCCTGCCGCTTCTGCGAGCAGCACTGCCCGGACTTCGCTATCGAGGTCTTCCAGGCGGGCGGCGAACGGGAGCGAAAGACGGGCGCCGGCGCCACGAAGGCGACGGCCGGCGCCACGCCCGGGAAGGGCGGCGTCTGAGATGCCGCAAGCACGCCGCCTTGTGCAAGGGAACGAAGCGGTAGCCGAGGGGGCTATTGCCGCCGGCTGCCGCTTCTTCGCCGGTTACCCGATCACGCCGTCCACCGAGATCGCTGAGGTGCTCAGCCGGCGCATGCCGCAGGTGGGCGGGTCGTTCCTGCAGATGGAAGACGAGATCGCCAGCATCGCGGCCGTCATCGGCGCCTCGCTGGCCGGCACCAAGGCGTTCACGGCGACGTCCGGCCCGGGCTTCTCTCTCATGCAGGAGAACATCGGCTTCGCCTCCATGTCGCAGGTGCCTTGCGTCATCGTCAACGTGATGCGTGGCGGCCCATCCACCGGACTGCCGACGGAGCCCTCCCAGGGCGACGTGATGCAGGCGCGCTGGGGAACGCACGGCGAGCACTCCATCATCGCCCTGGTGCCCAGCTCGGTCTACGAGTGCTTCACGCTCACCGTACAGGCGTTCAACCTGGCCGAGAAGTTCCGCACGCCGGTGATCCTGCTCAGCGACGCGCTCGTCGGCCATATGAGCGAGGCCGTCACCCTGCCCACGGCGGAAGAGTTGCAGATCGCCGAGCGGGGCGAGCCGGACTGCGATCCGGCGGACTACGACACGGTCGTCTCAACCCTGGACAACATCCTGCCCCGGCCGCCGCTGGGTTCGCGCTTCAGGGTGCACGTCACCGGGCTGGTCTACAACCGTCGCAGCGGCGCTCCGGACACGGGCAGCCCCGACGTGGCCCAAGACCTGGGTCGCTATCTCCGCGAGAAGATCTACCAGCACCGCGACTCAATCACCATGGTCGACGAGTTCATGATGGAAGACGCCGAGGTGGCTATCTTCGCCTACGGCTCCGTAGCTCGATCGGCGCGCGCCGTCGTCAGGTGGGCGCGCGCCCAGGGCCTGGCCGTCGGCCTGGTGCGGCCACTCACCATCTGGCCGTTCCCGAACACGGCGGTCGATCACATGGCGGAGCAGGTCCGCTCGGTGATCGTGCCGGAGATGAACCTCAAGCAGATCTCCTGGGAGGTGCAGGCCGCCGTGCGCGGTCGCGCCAAAGTCGTCGACTACGGCCGGGTGGACGGCAAGCTCATCAGCCCGGCCGAGATCAAGGAGCTCGTCCAGAAGGAGTTCTACTATCACCGCTTTAGTTGACGAAGAGCTTCTGCAGCGCCCGCCCGGCGACCCGCAGCTGCCGCGCATAACGGCCCACAGCACGGCCGAGATCCGCAGCCACCTGCGCTCGTCGCGCACGCTATGGTGCCCCGGCTGCACAAACGGCATCGCCACCCGGGCGCTCATCGACGCGGTGCTTTCGTTGAAGCTCGACCAGGACAAGGTCTCCGTGATCGCGGGTATCGGCTGCAGCGGCCGCATCACGGCGTATCTGGACTATTCCACCGTCCACTGCACGCACGGTCGTGCCCTCCCGGTGGCCACCGGCGCCAAGGTCGCGGACCCAAGCTTGCAGGTGATCGTGGTCATGGGCGACGGCGACTGCGCCGCCATCGGCGGCAACCACCTCATCCACGCCGCCCGCCGCAACGTCGACATCACCGCGGTGGTGCTCAACAACGCCATCTACGGCATGACCGGCGGCCAAGCCGGGCCCACCACGCACGAGGGCGACATCTCCAAGACGAGCCCCTACGGCAACGCCGAGCCGGCCTTCGACATCTGCGAGCTGGCGCGGGCGGCGGGAGCCACCTTCGTCGCTCGC
>Ga0182021_10010558_pt1 | contig 10948 bp, 14 predicted proteins | sample 612E3MmetaG_FD_120493 | JGI IMG/M metagenome (GOLD analysis project Ga0182021, IMG submission 120493) | Permafrost microbial communities from Stordalen Mire, Sweden - 612E3M metaG (Illumina Assembly) | ecosystem: Environmental > Terrestrial > Soil > Wetlands > Permafrost | place: Sweden...
ATAGTTAGGGGAAACAATATATCTTTTTTAGACATATATCTTTAAAATACATACTTCCTTTTTAAACAACAACCTCTATTTTATAAAGTGATTTATTTTGAAAAGCTCCTGGGGAAACATTCGGTTAAACCATAAAGACGGCTTACTCTATGGTTGCGTACGCAAAACCTATACACGAAATCATCCTTACCCAACTAATACACAAAGAATCAAAGTTTTACCTAGAGAAAAAGCAGCTATAATCGCACTACGAGGACACGGCTACCCCATAAATATGTTATCAAAGTTTCTTGGCAGATCAACCAGTTTTGTACACCGCACATTAAACACCGTGAGCGCACGCCTTTTTAGAAGAACCGTCGACATGAGAAAAATGCCGAACCAAGCACGCATATACAACAGTGGAAGCCGATGGAGAACCTTCCAAAAATACATGAGTTTATGGGAAGCATTCATTTATGGCGAAGTTGATAAGCCTCCATAATCGATCTGGGACCTCATTTTGGGTAAAAACCTTACTATAGACTTACTGGTAAGTAAGGAAAGAAAAAGAAAAAGTAACTTAATCATCATCATTTTTAGGTTAGAATTAGTGTTTATGTGGTTGTTTGTGTGTTGTGGTTTGAGGAGTTTTCTCTTTGTAGATGTAGTCGCAACTTTTAAAAATAGGATGATTCTTTATGTTAGGTATGAAACGAAAAAGCCTAATTGTTTTGATTCCTTTTTTGTTTGTTGTTTTTTTTGTTGGTTGGGCCCTATGTGTTATGGGTGATTCCAGAAAACGTAAAAAGAGTGGGTGTTTGTGTGGTCATTTAGGGTAGGGTAAATGGCTCACAAAGTGTTAAGGCTTGAAATACCTTATTAGATCATGAAAGTTTATTGTTTCTCCACAGTAGGAAGGTTGGTCGCTGCTGTGTTCGTTGATATAGTCGATAATATAGTTTAAGCGTGTAAGCATTATCTCACGGGGTATTGGTTGTATCTGCGTCTTAAGTAAGGTTGCAATGATCTTGGGTCCGCTTTTGTTTTGTCGCTTACAGCCATGATGTCATGGTTCATGTGGTCATAATCATAGTTGTAGCCGAATGCTCTTAGCCAATGTTCCGTATATTCTGGTAGAAGCGCATTTACGATTTGCCAGGCTCTTACGGTTCCCACCATTTTTATGCTGAATCGGTTGTGTGGTTCATTGTCGCCGTGTACTTTGTAGGTCCAGTTTTTTAACTCGGTTTTAGTGATTTTTAGGCTCCACGGATAAAGTCTTTGCCCAGGCTTTAAAGTTGTTAAGTAATCTGTTATTAGTTTTGTGAAGCAGGCTCGTTCTCCAGTGTAGGGCAGTTTTGCTTCTCGGTATTCAAGTTTGCCTTGTTTCTTCTTTGCTACCTTCACGTCTTTTACCCATAAGTAGTCTATGGTTTCTTCAAAGTTGTTTGATGTTAAAGGCAAAACTTCGCTTATGCGAAAGTCACCTAAATAAAGCAGAGAGGCGAGGCTGCGGTCTCGGATAAGATACTGCTCTCTTGTTGATTCTCTTATGTAGAGCCAGCCTTCTGAAAGCATAAGTTTATCGTAGAGTTCCTTTGGCGATGGGTTATGTTTGATTTGGTTAAGTGTTTTACGCATGAACATCTATGTCCTGTTCTATTAGGTATTCAATGATGATTGTTTTTACTTTGTTTTGAATCCAGATGGGGACATTGTTTTCGGTTAATCTTTCATCTAAGGTTTTCATTAGCTTAAGTTTTTGTTTCATTTACCCTAACCCCAAACACGTTAAAGTTTATTAGTGCTTCACATATCGATGGAATGGTTACTGTGTTGGTTAAGTGAACGGTTCCATGGCAGCCAAGCAGATCAAACGTTTCTGAAATATCGGAGTTTGACCATGGAACACTATAAGCGATTGTTGCGGTTTGACCGTACAATCCGCTAAAGATTGTTGGGTTTGTTAATGATGGGTTTGCTAATTCAACGACTGTGCCATTGCTGAAAGAAACTGACACATCAGTGACGTTTGCGACGCCGTTTCCTATCCAACTTTTAACCACTACTCTATCGTGTGAGCAACTAATTATTAAGAGAATTAATGCAGACAAGAATACTATTAGAAACACCAGGGTTTTTCTGTTTAGTTTCTTCATAGCTATTCTCCGTGTGAATTAATCCTTTGCTTATTAAGTATTACATGCCTAATACTTAATAAAGGTTGTTGTTAGTGTGTTTGGGATTGAATTGGGTTGGTTTGTTTGTTTTCTATTAATATATAATGGACATGATGATTCATGAACGTTTAAATGTGGGTAGTTACCCTTTATTGGGTATGCCTACAGACAACAATCTTCTTACTGCAACTGGACAATCGATGTATAGTATAGTGATGTCGACAGCATTGCAGAGGTTACTCGATAAAGACTATGTGGGTTGTTGGGATGCGTTTAAAGCCGTCTATTGCATTCTTGATCCAGAGTGCACTAAAGATTGTACTCCTATCTATCAAGAAACCGTTGAATCTTTAAGGGCAATAAGCGAAGAAAAAACTAATATGTTCTTTGTCGACTATGAAATCAAATTAAAAATAGAAGATTATCTTAGCGTAAAACTTTGGGAAATCCTAAGAGTTTTCAGTACAAGCCTCTACAACAAGGGCTACACGGTTTTCGTGTCGAATCGCCCGCCAACAAGGGAAAGCAGCTTAAAGGACCTGGAGTTTAATTTGGCTAAATCAAAATATGGAAAGACTTAACATGAATGCGATTGAGCGTTTTTTAAAGTGGATTCTGGAGGCTATTTTCAGTGCCAAAGATTACTAAGCCTTTTTTCGAGTATATAGTAGATGCTGTTTCAAAGAATTACCTTATCATAGCAGCCATAACATCGTATACTCAAGCTAAGTGGCAAACCGCTAACTTGCCTTTTGGATTAGGAAAAACTACTTTAGCTATGGATTTTATGTATATTCTATGTGGAGGCAAAAGAGACGATCTTTTTAATGGAACCACTGAACAAAGAGTATGGGATAAGGTGCATAAATTGTTGTGTTATAATCCTTATGCTTTAGCTGAATTACTTGAGCCAGGCAGCGAAAGAAAAGATGGAGTTGTATATGATGATGTGCAAGCGACAGCGCCCGCAGCTTCTTCTGTTCCTATAGCGATAAGGAAACTTGCAAACTTTATTTCTACTGAACGGCCCGAGGTTCCCATTATTTTCTTCACGACACCTAACCTAAACTATATTGCAGCGCCCTTACGTAAACTTGTTAACTTTTAAATCATCATAAGCGAACGAGGATTCTATGAAGTCCACAAAATAAGCTATTATAAAGATTTTGGCAATCCCTTAATGGATAAGATGCATTTCGATTACGTCGACGAAAACATTCACGAAGACGACGAAGAAAAAGGTAAGCATGTGGAGCCTTTCCCTGCTTTGCCTCCAAGCGAACAGTTATGGTATGATAATTGGCGTATCGATCATAAACGGCAGCTTTATCCTTCTATGATGCAATCGCTTAAAGGTTATGTGCAGTTGAAGCAGTGGGAATCTTCTGGTTCTGCTTTAGCGCTTAGTTCTATTCAAGGCAAAGTTATAAGGGCAGGAAACGGCTATGCTATTAGATTAGATAATGCTATTGGCGAGAGGTTACATATGAAAGATGTGGAAATGGCGATTACCGCAACAAACTAAACCTTTTTATGCTTACCTCTGATAAGCCCTATTGTGGTTTAGCGTCTTGTGTAGATAGGAGACGCTAAACTCTAATTATTCTGTCTACAAACTAAACGTTTAATTAAAACCTCTATCTTTATGTTCATGATTCATATGCCGTTTAGAGCCATAATATTCTCTTTAGATCATAGCCCAACATACATTTATTTAAATGACAGTGTCGGAAATTGGTTTAACTTTAACAGAGGTGCATATCGTAGAGATAGAAAAGCTGTTTTTCAAGTCATGCAAAAAGGAAACAAAATAAAAAATCTTGTTGAATCCTTCTACGTTGAAGGCAATCCTATCCCTCTTTTTAGCGAGTTAAAAGTTGAAACAGTCACCCAGGAACATGTAGATCAAGCTATGGCTAAAGCTGGAAACAAACCTTTAGGTACAGGTTTCTGGGACCGATTATTTGGGAGATAACACTATGCGTTTACTTCATAGAAAACCTCAAGATGAAAAAGAAATTGTTGTTGACAACAACTTAGCAGAGAAAACCGAGATCATCGTTAACGTAGCTGCACGCACAGCTTACCACGAAACTTTTATGTCAAGCGTCGATCACTGCGAGTTTAAAGGAGTATGTTATAATGAGCCGATTGGAGAAACACAGCACTATCATATTGGTTTTTGGAATTGGGGCCGTAAACTTTCCATGCATTTCTCGCAGCATCTTACTCAAGCAAAGTTTTTGGATTGGCTACATTTCGCAGCAAACGTTGCTTATCCAGTAGGCTACATTCACGAAGAAGGCAAGCCTGAACCTTTAGAGTTAAAAGTTAAGAACTTAGATAACTTTGTTGATCCAGCAACCGAGGAAGACGTTGATATTAAAGAGCATTTAGATAATTTTACTTCACTAGAAGAAAACGCTAATATTGACTGGAGCAAAATAAACTATGATATATCGCAAGGTTCAACAATCGAGGGTACACATGAAGACATCGATAATTTATACCCTGGATTGCAAAGATTCAAGTTTAGCCCATTCATGCTAATATTGGTTATTGTGATTGCGATTGTTTGTTGTGTTGTAGCTGGCTTTTACTTTTTGGGAAACCATGACGCTGCAACTCAAGCATTTCAGAATGCTACAGTGACAAATAGTTCTTTAACGCCTACACCCTTCTTAATTAAATAGGTTGATTAGTATGAGTACAAAACAACAGAAACCCCAAACAGCGCCTGAAGTTCAAATAGCACTTACTCAAAAATGGATTAGCAACAAAAATGAAGACTTAAACACTGGCTCATCCAGCATAACTTCTACACAGATCATAAGTGGCAATATGTATCGTTTACTTGTTTTTGGCGAGTGGCTTAAGCAACATAGAGTTAAAGTTTCTAAAACTTTTGAAACAATGAAAGCAGCGACGGCAGGCATCACTTTAGCGGTCGAAAAAGGTGGGCAAAGAGGAGCTATCTTAAAGGTTTTAGCGCCTACTGCACCTCAAAGTGAGGTTCCACAACGTCAACCACAAGAACAAACTGAGGAGAATAACCAAAAATGAGCGAAGATAAACCAATAATAAACAATCCATATATCACGATTGATGGCGAAGTGCCTCCATTGCCAGTGTCGCCAATTAATAAGCGCCTTGAGAAACTTGCTTATGTCGCTGGAATGTTTGTTGGCGTCATAGTTTATTTGTTGCTTGCTCACCTTTAACACATACTCTTTTTTGGTATGCTACTCAAAAATAGGTAAGGTTTTAAAGTATCTTATTGCATTAACTAAGCTATGGTACAAGCAACAATGGATTCTCGTTTAAAAACGCTTTTTCTGTTAGTTTCCTTAACGATGTTGCTATTTTGTTTAATGTGGTTTATGTCTGCTTACGAGTACGTGATGAACTCAGGCGTTTTTGGTACACCATCAACAAACCTCTTTAATGAAGGCCCAATAGGCTACGGTTTGTTAACGTCAATTTTTGTTTGCGCTTACTTCTGGATTAAACAATGGTTTACCCTTCAAAATCAAGTTCAATTCAATCGGTTTTTACCCATAAAATGTGTGGAGGGGGTGAAATAAACATGGCAAAAGGCAGCGGACCAGTAAATGCTCTAATCGGATTTGTCATTACGGCAGTCGTGGTAATCATCATGTACACTAAAGTTATTCTGAATCAATCCCTCTTCAACACAAGCGCAACAGCTCCAGAATACAGCATCACCTCAGTAGTGGTTCCAATGATAGGAGTAGCAATCACAGTTGGGCTAATCCTCGGCGCAGTCTATCTTATAGTGCATTTCGTTAAAGGCTCATCTACAAGTCGCTAAATTCTATGCGGTCGAACGGGTACAGCGCCCAAACCCAAGCGCATAATGTTTAAGTTAACTAAAGAACAATAGTTTCTTACTGTTCGAGGTATTTGAAAATGAACGTTAACATCAAAAAAAGCATGGTTTACACAGTGATAACACTGTTTCTTTTAAGTTCTTTTATGGTTGCAGGTTTAGCTTCTGCAACCACGAATACAGCAATAACGTTAACAACTCAGTCGCATGGCTCCGCATTCTGGACTTTAAACGGAGGAGTATTACCTACTCAAGGCGGATTAGGCACAACGACTTTTCAGTCAGGCGACACCATAGTTTTTCATGCACAACCAAACAGCGGATATAGTTTTGCTGGATTCTATTTCTACTATGCTAACGGCTCAAACTTTGCGCAGAGCTTCGATTTAAACACGCAAATTACGCTTCCAGTTAATATGCCAAGTTTCACTATTCAAGCCCACTATACAGTCTCAGTGGTTGCTCAATACCACATGATATGTACTCAGGACCCAAACACCTACGTTTCTTTAGCTGGCACAACACTGGTTAATGCTGGGCAATCCCTCACGTATTACTATAGCGCAGACACTGGCTATCAACTTAGCTCCGTAGTTGTAGATGGCGCAAACGTGGCAATAGTAGGCTACTACACATTTACAAACATTCAAAAAGACCATTCGATAACGATTCATTCAATATCTATTCCAAACTCCGACGTCATGTTAACCTTCGTTAACGATTCTATGGGGGGAATAAGCTGGACAGATTACGGACAGGGACCTTTTCCGCCACTAAACCCCACAATCGGAGGCGCAGGAACATTCGGTTTTCCAGTAGGCGAAAACATACAAATCCAAGCGTTTCCTAATGCGATAGGAGGCAACGTTTTTGACAGCATAGAAATAGGCTACAATGGCAACCCATTAACAACCTTCTATTATAGTCCAGTTTTGCCTTTAGTTGTTAGTCAACCAATGACTTTTACAGCACACTTTGTTTATCAACCAACCACAAACTACACCGTCGACGTTTCAAGTTCAGGCGGTGGACAGTTAACATGGTATGATGATACTACTTCTCAAAGCGGAGGCAGCGGTTCTCACTCATTTAATATAGGCGATCAAGTAACTTTTACAGCAACACCCTACAGCGGATATTTCTTTAAAGGCATGTACTCCACTTTTGGCTTACTAGGTGGACATTCAATGAATCAACAAGCCGTTTTAATTATGATGGAAGACTTCAATATTTCCGCTGTTTTCTCTGATTCAAGCCTCGATTACACGGCTATATTACACTTTGATCCAACACCCTTAAACTATGATTTAAACGATAGCACAACCAACTTTGTTCTTGATCAAAGCAAAACTTATACGGGAACTTTAATCTTGACAGATTTAAGCAACGATGCGATTTTTGGAACCTACAACATAAGCATTACTCACCCAAATTATAACCCTGCAGTTGTACAAGATGTAGGAACCCCACTTTTGAACGTTCTTAATATTGATCCGACACATAATTATGCCACAAACAACCAATGGAGTATTTACTTTAGTGCTACAGAACCAGTTTATGATGCTGGAGGCAGCTATATCCAAATAATTACGAATCAGCAATATGGTTCAGGCCAACTACAGTTTAATTTAGCGACAAACGGAACTTTTCCACAATCAGTTTATCAAGGCTTAGAAATAAGCGTGTTCGATCAACTAAACCATAAAAACTTTAATACTCCACTCTATACGATTACATGGTTAACTTCTTCGCAAGCATTAACTTATCCAACAGCCACTCCTACACCAACCACATCGACAATCCCAGGTGGATTAGGAAACATAACTAATCTACTATGGAATACTACAACACGCCTAATTTATGGATGCATTGTTTTAGCTGGCTTATGTTTAGCTGCGCTTATAGCGAAACTTGGAATCTCAGGCTTAATCTTCATGGGAATAATAGCGTTAGTCATAAATGTTTTAGCGTTTCAATGGAGTATCTTGACTTTGTTTCCAGTGTTATTAGGCATAATTTACCTTATCATAGCAGGGTTAGCTTCGAGTAATAAAGGCGGATACTAACGTGAATATTTCTGGCCCAGCGTTTCTTTTGCTATCTTTTGCGCCAATATTCGCAGTCATATTTATGACAGGCGACTTTAGCAGCATAACAGGCGCTAACCTATGGATTTCTTTAAGCGCGGCCTTTGTTGTTGGGGTAGCAGCTGGAATAACAGTTTTAAGCAGTGGCTTAAGTGGAGTAAGTATTATGATGGCTTTTATTCTTGCTTTTTCTACTACATTATACGCTATTTTCACGTTAAGTGTGTTAGGTATTCTTAGCGGTTTACCCTACACTTTTGGCGCTATAATAGAAGGGTTTTCAGCGTTTTTCTTTGTGTTAGGAATATTCTTTATAACAGCTAGTCCACATCAGCCAAATAATTAGAAGCTAACGTTTAAGAGGTACATCTACTCATTATTGAGTAGCTTACCCAATATTAAGTGGTTACCTAATATGAAACTGAAAACTTCACACAAAAAGGCTTTTTCTCTAATAACAATTACGTTTTTTCTGTTAAGTTTAGTTTGTTTAGCTTTTACGCTTACAGCAAAAGCAGACGACACAAACCTTTTACCTATGCCTCAAGGATGGGACCACAACATCACAGGTCAAAGAGGATTAAATGACGCTCAATTCCCAGATCAAATGCAATATCCAGTTTCCTTTGACGGTTACTCAGACGTATTTGAATTTGATAACTTTGGCAGTTTAGGCAGCCCATATAACGGCTACACAAACAATTATAACGGCACAAACGGCAACGGTCAATGTGATAGAGAAATGGATAGCGCTTGGACGGCTGTTAGTGCTGGCGAAAAGTTGCATTATGCGTGTGACATCTATACTGGCTCAAGCACGATTGGAGATAATAATGATCCTAATCATGGCTATCTAATTGAATTTGATGCTTATGGTTCGGGTGGCAGAATTCAACAGGTTACAGATTATCAAGGACAAGGGGTATTAGTAAGAACCGTTTCAGGGACTTCAACGGACCCATCAAGTTATAATTATGAAAAAACTACTGTTCCGTTTGGTAGTGGTGGATGGGTTCATTATACGATGGATTGGACTGTTCCTTCAACACCTATATATTATGACGGTTTCGGAACTGCTACAAACCAATTTGGCACAGCATATAATGTCGTTGCTGTTATAGTTGCTATGGCGGGTCAATCTTCCGATCCTTCAAGAGAGACTGCACCATTTTATCTTAGAAACATAGTTTTCACTATCGATGGGGATACCTCTGTTATTTCAGGTTCAGGTGACACTATCGGTGACACATCAAACGCCGTTAATCTTGCTCCAGATTATATGTTTGCATTCCCTATTACAATATCAAATTCGGGAACTGTCACAAGTTTAGGCGTCGATGTAGCTACAGCAGTCGGAAGTGCAAGAATGTCGCTATATTCTAACTATAACAGCGGAACAAATACATTATCTGGATTATTAACGCAAACTAATTCGGTGGTGTTAAATCAAGGTTGGAGTGATTTAGCAGTTCAAAACTCCGTTAACGTGACTTATGGCACATATTACTTAGGGCTTCAATTGACAGATTCAAACGCCTTTATCTATTATTCAACTTCTGGAACTCAATATTTCGCAAATACAGGAACTTACGGAGTATTCACCGATCCCTCTGTTGCTTTAGACAGTACCACATCAACATTTAATTTAAGAGTTCTATATGATAACAGTGTCGTTGCTTCTCCAACTCCAACGCCTACACCAACAGCTAACCCAACAGCTAACCCAACAGCTAACCCAACAGCTTCGCCTACTCCAGCGCCCACAGCAAGCAACGTCGTTAACTATACAACGAATCCACAATCAACCTTAGCAACATTTTTAATTTTTAACGCTGTCTTATTCTGTTTAGCAATGATTGCTTACATGATTAATGCGAAACTTGGGTTTTTCTTTGGAATAATCGGATTAGTCGGCACAGTTTTCTTTGCGAGCGCAGGCGTCTTGATCGTTTCCAGCTACACAAACACAGCAACCTTAGTCACAACTACAGAAGTGATGCCTCTTGGATGGTTCCTTATGTTCCCGATAATTCTTAGCATAATGAATTTCACGATGATTCTATTGCAGCCTCTTATGGATAAATCAAGAATTCACGCTTAACTCTTTTTTTTCTTTTGTTTTTGTAGAAACACAAATAAAGTACACTACGCTTTAACTTAATGATTAATATGAGTAATTCAGAGCACCGAAGCAATAATATTATGGTTGCAGGTATGGTTATCTGCGCTATGCTAATTTGTGGTACTTTAATTGTTTCTACTAACCCAAATGTTTTAGGGGTAAGTGGAGGTTCAGGAACAGGGATGCCCGGTATTCAGGGTATACAGGGTCCTAAAGGAGATAAAGGCGATACTGGCTTAACAGGCGCTTCCGGAAATGGAACAGGCGCTTCCGGAAATGGAACCGCTGGAACCAACGGTTTAAACGGCTCTAACGGCGCAGATTTCAACACAACAACTATAGAGTGGCTATATAATGGAACCAACGGTTTAAACGGTCAGGATGCTAACCAGCCAGTTAACACTGCTTCTTATGTGATTCTTCCAGCTAACACAACAGGATATTATCAAGCCCAAAATGGGACCACTGGAAAAATCATTAATTCATGGTCTTCAACTGACGCATCAATCGTAACACAGTCAGCTATTAACACAACAACAACAAACCCCAACAAAGCCGTTAACATCATATTCACTCAAGGAACATTTATGTTCTATCAGCATTTTAACAGCAATTATGGAAACGGTTTTCATATTTTATCCTCAATGATCATAGGAGGCGAACAATACTCAAATGCTTCAATAAGAATAAGTGGGGCAGGACAAAACCAGACAATTTTAGAGCTTGC
>Ga0182021_10010559_pt1 | contig 10948 bp, 7 predicted proteins | sample 612E3MmetaG_FD_120493 | JGI IMG/M metagenome (GOLD analysis project Ga0182021, IMG submission 120493) | Permafrost microbial communities from Stordalen Mire, Sweden - 612E3M metaG (Illumina Assembly) | ecosystem: Environmental > Terrestrial > Soil > Wetlands > Permafrost | place: Sweden...
GGAGAGGGTTAGGGCGAGGGGCGCCCCTCACCGCCACGCTCCGCGTGGCTGCCTCTCAGCCCTGCGGGCACTTCGGGTCCTTCACGCCCTGCCCCTGCCCCCGCGGCTTCGCCGCGCCCTCGCCCGCGTTGCGGGGCGAGGCGGGAAGTGGGGTCCGCCTGGGTAAGGCGGAGGGTCAATTGCCGATCCGTCACCCCCTCGATCTTCATCGTCTTGATGTTCCCATCGGCGGCGATGGTCCACGTCGCTGGCAGGAGCCGCCGGATCTCGAGGCGGATCTGCTCGATGGCGGGTTCATCGAGCGCCGCCATTTCCACGGGCTTGGTCTCGTCGAACGAGTCCAAAGCATAGGGCACATGGAAGGTGGCAATCAGGGCAGCTATCAGCGCGAGGTTCATCCGTCAGCCAAGCTGATCGACATCGGGCCTGGCCAGGTTAACAGATGGCCTTGCATGAGATCGACCCCCAGCTCGACCAAGGTCCTGCATTCCGATTCGGTTTCGACCCCCACGGCGACCACGTTCACTCCCGTCTCGGCGAACAAGGCCGTCATCGCCGAGATGACCTTGCGCCGGGTGGGCGAGCTGTCGACGCCGCGGACCAGGGACATGTCGTACTTGACGAACGTGGGATTCAAGGTGGTGAAACTGGCAAGACCCGCGTAGCCGGACCCCAGGCTGTCGAGCGCGATGCGGAATCCCAGGGCTCGCAGGCGATCGAGGCGTGCCCTAACATCCGGGACCGACGCGAGAGAGGCCCGTTCGGTCACCTCCAGGACCACGCGGTCCGCCACCTTCGACAGCGCCGAGCCAGGGTCGTAGAGGTGCTCATCAAGCAGATCGCTACTGTGCACATTGACGAAGATGAAGGGTACGGGTGCGCCCGGCATTTGGGCCGCCACCCGGTCGCGCACGATGCGTCCCATCTCGACCATTCGGTCAAGCCGCTCGGCTGCGGAGAGAAACACGCAGGGATCGACCATGGTTGGCTCGCCGGTGCGCAGCAGGGCCTCATACGACACGATTCGCTTTTCCTTACACGAGAAGACCGGTTGGTAGGCCATCCAGACGGATTGCAGCCCACGGTCGAAAAGCTGCTGGAGGCCTGCGCGATCTTCCGCCGGTCTCCACGCCGCGCCGGCCAGCTCGATCGCAATCCGGCGAAGCACCAAGATACGGTGCGTCTGGGCCGATAGGATGGCCGTTTCTTGCAGCTGCTCCACGGACAAGGGTTTGTAGAGATAGCGGAAGGCCGCGTGCTCCACGGCCGAGATCGCCGTGTCGAGGCGCGGAGTCCCCGTGATGAGAACGACCGGAACGTCGGGATCGCACTTCTGCGCGGCTTGCAACACCCCCACCCCATCCACGCAGGGTAGGTTGATGTCGCTAACAATCGTGTCATAGGCATTGGTGAGGAGAGCATTCACCGCCTCCTGGCCGTTGTCGGCACTGTCGACTTCGAATCCCACATTGCGGAGGGCGCGCCCATAGGCCCGCAACAGCAGGGGGTCATCCTCGGCAATGAGAACGCGAGAGCCGGCTGGGGCGGAGCGAGTCGCCTTGGCAGGCGCGACACTTTCGACAGACACGGAAGCAGCGGTGGTGAACATGCGTTGGGCAACAGCAAGGTACGTGCCGGCCTGCGGAGGAATCCGCGGGCCAATTTCCCCAACAATGTTCGCGGGTCAAGAGGCTTCGGCGGCCAGGCCCGGAATGAGGAACGTCGGACTTCCGTCACGGCCAAGTGGCGACACGGGGCGGAATTCCGACGGCTGGCCTTCCCCCAATCGAGCGAAGGTCGCCTTTCGCTTCGTCATGTGTCATCACGGGAGTCGGGGCGCGTTTCGCCCATGGAAGCGAAAACCCCGCCTAGCCAGCATGGTTAGGCAGCATTGCGCAAGCACCGGCGCATTTCGACCGTCGTCGCCTCATCCCCACCATTGTTCCCGCCAAGGCGCTGCCACAGCTTCGTAAGCGCGCCGAGCTCTATCTGACGCACACGCTCGCGCGTGACCGACAATCGAGTGGCGATTTCCTCAAGGGTCATACCGCCGCGCTCGGCGGCCTCGAGCGCGCACGCCTCGCGCACGACGGGAAGATGCATCTCCGCCGGCTTGGCGCCGCGGTTGTCTCGACGTTCGGCTGTCAGGTTGAAACGGCACACGGTGTGTTGGCACTGACCTGGGAGCTTTCGGCAAACACCGCCGGTGATCTCGTAGAGATTGAGATGTAGTTCCGGTGCCATGGGACACGTCTTTCTCTGGGGTTGATGGTGCATCCGCGCGGATTGCGGTCAACCCAAGCAGCTTTCGAGCCACAACCGAAACGCAACAATCTCAACTGGTTGCAGCGTGGGTTGCTGCAACGGACGGGCCTGCTCAATCAAACTGAAGTTGTATCTCAGTCGATTTGGAGGAGTCTCGCCCGACTGGAGCCTAGTGGACCTCTTCCGTCGGGATACCGACGAGATCGTGGCCCCGGCGCCGTCTGATATCCGTGGGTCCGCCGTGAAAGTGACGGCGAGGCGCCAATCCGCGAATGGACCTCGGTATGCATTGCAACAGCGCGAGTTGACTAGAGGTCGTCGAAGACGGGTGCGAGACAGCACTCGCGCATGAACCCTTGCACAGGAGACTCTCATGACCCATTCGGTCGGCAAGCCACTGGCTCTTTTCGTCGTCGGCATCATGGCGGTTGGATGCGGTGGTGCGGGCGGTGACGCCGGCAGCGATGCTGCCGCGAGCTGCCCAAGTGGCAACTGTTCCCCGGTGTGCTCGGATGGCACGTTTCTTTCGGGCGGAGCGTGTGTCGCCACTTCGGCCTGCCCACCCGGCACCTACATCGCGCAAGCGAGCAGCGAAGTCACGGACCGAATCTGCGCCACTTGCCCGTCCGGAACCTTCAGTGCTGCCGCCAACAGCGTGTCCTGCACGAGCTGGAGCGTGTGCAATCCGGGCAACTACGTGAGCGTCGCGCCCTCGGCCACGACGGACCGTGGGTGCGCGAAGTGCCCGGCTGGGACGCTCACCGCGAGCGCGAACCAATCCTCGTGCCTCGCCAGTGAGGACTGCCCGGCTGGCACCGTTCAGACTGGATCCGGCACGGCATCGTCGGCTCCGGTATGTGCTCCCTGCCGTGCGGGACAGTACTGCGCGGGTGCCAGTGCCGCCGCGGCCTCCTGCATGGGTGACACGTGGGACGACGACGGCAACCCCGCAACCGCCTGCGTGGACATGACCATCTGCAATGCTGGCACCTCCATCTCCCAACCCGGCTCCGCGACCGCCAATCGATCGTGCACGCCTTGCGCGCCGGGCTCGTTCAGCACGATGAACAACATGACCTCGTGCACGCCGTGGAGCAATTGCCCGGCCGGCACCTTCGTCAGCAACCTGCCGACCGCGGCGGCCGATCGCATCTGCACCCCGTGCGCCGCGGGCACCTCCGCGACGGCTGACAACCAGTCCGCATGCCTGGCCGCGACGAGCTGCGCGGCCGGGACCGTTCAGACGGCCTCTGCAACGACGACCACCGCAAGGTCATGCCTGTCGTGCGGCAGTGGTGAGTTTTGCGCCGGCGGCCTCGCTGCCGCGGTCTCTTGTACGGGAGACACCTGGGACGATGATGGCAATCCCAGCACGGCCTGCGCGGTCAAAACGCTCTGCGCGCCCGGGGCCTACGTCTCCCAGTCAGGTTCGCCGACCACCGACCGCGCCTGCTCGCCCTGCGCTTCCGGCAGCTTCAGCACAACGACCAATGCGGCGGCATGTTCGACCTGGAGTACCTGCCCGGCGGGCAGTCAGGTCGTAACCCCGCCGTCAGCGAGCAACGACCGCCTGTGCGCAGCCTGTGCGGCGGCGACCTATTCGAAATCCGAGAACCAGTCCACCTGTCTGGCGGTGGGCGACTGCGCGGCCGGCACCGTGCAGACGAGGGCCGCCACCTCGACCTCCGCACCCGTGTGTGCCCCTTGTAGCGCCGGCGAATACTGCGCGGGCCACCTCGCTCCGGCCGCTCCGTGTGTTGATGACAGCTGGGACAACGACGGCAATCCCGCCACTGCCTGCGTCGGCAAGACCGTGTGCAAGGCCGGCGCCAAGGTCGATAGCCCGGGATCGGCAACGACCGACCGAATCTGCGTGTCGTGCACCTCGGGAAGCTTCAGCACCGTGGACAACGCGGTGACGTGCGCAGCATGGACCGACTGCCCGGCGGGCAGCTACTCCACCTTTCCCTGGCCGACGACCGATAGGGGGTGCGCTCCGTGCGCCGCGGGCACCTACTCCGCCTCGGCCAATCTGTCGTCGTGCCTCCCGGTGGGGGTGTGCCAGGCCGGCACCGTGCAGACGAGGGCTGCCACCTCGACTTCCGCACCCGTATGTGCCCCTTGTAGCGTCGGTGCATATTGCGCCGGCCACCTCGCTCCGGCGGCTCCGTGCCTTGAGGACAGCTGGGACAACGACCGCAATCCCGCCACTGCCTGCGTCGGCAAGACCGTGTGCAAGGCCGGCGCCAAGATCGATAGCCCGGGATCGGCAACGACGGACCAAACCTGCGTGGCTTGCACCTCGGGAAGTTTCAGCACCGTGGACAACGCGGTGACGTGCGCGGCGTGGACCGACTGTCCGGCGGGCAGCTACGCAACCAACCTTCCCTCGACCACGAGCGATCGGGCCTGCGCCCCCTGCGCCGCGGGGACCTACTCCGCGTCGGCCAATCTATCGTCGTGCCTCCCGGTGGGTGACTGCCAGGCCGGAACCGTGCAAACCGCGGCGGCCACCTCGACCTCGCCAACGGTGTGTGCGGCGTGCAGCGCAGGTGAATACTGCGCGGGTGGCACCGAAACTGCCCAGAGCTGCGGCAACGGCACCTGGGACAACGACCTGAATCCGGCGACCGCATGCGTGGGCTGGGCGTTGTGCCAGCCGGGCCTCATGCTTGCCCCGGGCAGCGCCACCACCAATCCGGTATGCGCCCCTGCCTGCGCTTTGCACATGTACTACAACCTTACGCAGGGGGCATGCAATTGTGACGACCTGTATGCTGAGCACAACGGTTCCTGCCAACTGTGCCCCGCGCCCTGGATCTACACCAATGGGGTATGCACGTGCGTCAAGACCAAGACGCATCTCTGCAATTGGCCTTAGGAACTCAGCGCTACTTCATTCCGCGAGGGTGGTGCCAGCATTCTCCTGAAGTTTTTCTGAAGGCCAAGGCCACCTCGATTGCGGCCGATCACGGACGTCTTTCACCAGCTTTCCTGGAATTCACTGACACCCCCCCCGACGCCACCCCCACGACCCCGCGTGGCCTCTTGAGGCGCGCGCTCAGGCGATGCAGTAGGTGGACATCCTCTGTCCGAAACTCCCCTCCCAGGTTGCTCCGGAACTCCCCTCCCAGGTTGCTCCGCGAGAGACGCTTCGAAGAACTCCCCTCCCAGGTTGCTCCGCGAGAGGCGCCTAGCGAAGGAGTCGGCGGGCGAACGCAGCGGGCGCGTTCGGTGGATCCACGCCCCAAAGCCCGTCAGGCAGGAGGCGTTCCGCCGCGTCGGTGCGCCGCGGACACGTTGCGCGCCGGGCGGCTCGAATGCCGCCCTTATCAGGCCAGACGTCGACCTTCGCTTCAGCACGAAGCGGACGATTTCCTTGCCCAGGCCAGTCTCAGGCAGGCGCGGCGGTGCCGTCGGCAGGCCAGGGTTCACATATCGCTGCGGCGAAGCGGCGGAGCCAGTAGGTGCCGGCTGGGAACAGGACGTCCCTGATGCCGTTGCGAAATGCCTCGAAGGCCTTGCGGTAGCCGTTGCCGAATTCATTGTTCCGTTGCAGCGCCTCGATGCGGCTCCACTTGTTCTTGGCGGCCACGCGAGGGTTGAGCTCGCGTCGAGGCTCGTGGCTGCTCGGACTGCCGCTCCAGTCCTGGTCGAGGATGGCCTGCCTTCCCAGGACACGAGCACCGGTCGCCAGTCTTTTGGCTTCAGCCTCGGTCTCGGCGGCCCCGACGCGGTTTCGTAGCATGCCCGCGAATTCCTCGTGCGACATGCCCTCGAATCCGGGTGGGCGATCGAAGGTCAAAGTGACGGTGGCGGGCATGGGGCCGTCCTCGCGGAAGAAGTGTGCCGGTCGCGCGGCGGTGATGCTGCCGCCGCCGGCGATGGTGTCGAACGCGTTGACGCCGGGCCACTCGTTGACCGTGGCAACCAGGTTGTCCTTCACGGGGTTGGTCAGAGCATAGACCATCTTGTCCAAGACGTCGGCGGGGTCCACAAGGCGCAGGACGCTGGTTTGCTCGGAGGACCAGAAGTTCTCCCACCGGCCGCGGAGGGAGTTCATGCATTTCGCGAGGAGCTTGTGGAAGTGCTCGATGAAATCCGGGTAGGTGCCGAGCGGGTCGTAGATACCCGTATGGTGGTGGTTGGATTCGGCGGCGGTGAAGATGGCGCGAACACCGGTTCGCTGGACCGCGACGGCCAGGCAGTAGACGAAGGCGTTGTTTGTGGCCGAATCAGGCCGGAGGAGGAACTGCCGCTGGGTGCAGCGGCGTGTGATCATGTAGGTACGGCCAGGCAGGACTTCGCGTGGGAGAGGCATGCCGACCTATCGGCACGCGACCTGAAAAGTTGCTTGGGAAAATCAACCTGGGAGAGGGAACGCGAGGCAAATCAACCTGGGAGAGGGAACGCCAACCTGGGAGAGGGAACGCAAGGGAAGAGGGAACGCGGCAGGAACGCGAGAGAAAAATCAACCTGGGAGAGGGAACGCCTTGCGGGCGGCGTTCTGCAGGATCTTCTTCGACACATGCCCTCGACCTGGGTCGCACCCGCCTGGGACCAGCGAAGAGAGCCGCCGTTTCTTGAACTTTCTCTTGGCGGGATGCACAATCGATACCCGGTTGCGGTGTACGGTGATCGTGTTCCTTCCTTGCGTGGGGTTAGTGGGGTGGGGACGGAAGCACGAACCGCACCGGATGGACATAGAGCAGGGAGAGAATCGTGAAGGGAAAGCGGTCCACGCGGCAAGCGAAGGTGGCGAAGGTGCGCGAACCGGCGCCGTCTCGCCCATCCGGAACAGCGGCGGGCACGGCCTTCCCCATCGTCGGTATCGGCGCCTCGGCCGGCGGACTGGAAGCCCTGGAGCAGTTCCTGCGTCACGTGCCGGAGCGGACCGGGCTGGCCTTCGTCGTGGTCCAGCACCTCGACCCCACCCACAAGGACATGATGGTGGAGCTGCTCTCGCGCGCCACCGCCATGAAGGTCGTCCAGGTCAGGGATCGCCTGAAGGTCAAGCCCGATCACGTGTACGTGATTCCCCCCAACAAGGACCTGTCCATCCTGCACGGGGTGCTGCACCTGCTGCCGCCGGCGGCGCCGCGCGGGCTGCGCCTGCCCATCGACTTCTTCTTCCGCTCCCTGGCCGCTGATCTGCGCGACCGGAGTATCGGTGTGATCCTCTCGGGCATGGGCTCGGACGGCACGCTCGGCCTGCGCGGCATCAAGGAGCAGGCGGGCGCCGTGTTCGTGCAGGCGCCGGCCTCGGCCAAGTTCGACGCCATGCCTCGCAGCGCGATCGATGCCGGGCTGGCCGATGTCGTGGCTCCGGCCGAGGAACTGGCCGGCAAGATCCTCACCTACCTCGATCACGTCCCGCTGGGTGCCCAACCCGACGTGAGCCTCGCCTCGAAGACGCAGAGTGCGATCGAGAAGATCTGCATCCTGCTGCGCGGGCAGACCGGCAACGATTTTTCCCAGTACAAGCGCAGCACCATCTACCGTCGCATCGAGCGGCGCATGGGTCTGCACCAGATCGACAACATCGCCGGCTACGTGAGCTATCTGCGGGACAGCCCCCAGGAGACGATGCTGCTCTTCAACGAGCTGCTCATCGGCGTGACCAGCTTCTTCCGCGATCCACTCGCCTGGGAGCAACTGACCAAGAAGGCCCTGCCCGCCTTGCTGTCGGAGCGCCCGTCCGTAGGCGCGCTGCGCGCCTGGGTGCCGGGATGCTCGACCGGCGAGGAGGCATACTCGCTGGCCATCGCGTTCAAGGAGGCGCTCGCGGAGTTGCGGCCGGCCCGGAACCCATCCCTCCAGATCTTCGCCACCGACCTCGCTAGGGACGCCATCGAACGGGCGCGCCAAGGACACTATCCCGCGAGCATCGCGGGCGACGTCTCGCCGGAGCGCCTGCGCCGGTTCTTCGTCGAGGACGAGCACGGCTGGCGCGTGGGCCCGGAGATCCGCGAGATGGTGATCTTCGCCACGCAGAACCTCATCATGGATCCGCCGTTCACCAAACTCGACCTGCTCTCTTGCCGCAATCTCCTCATCTATCTGACGCCCGAGCTGCAGAAGAGACTGCTGCCCCTGTTTCACTACAGCCTCAATCCCGACGGGATCCTCTTCCTGGGCAGCGCGGAGACGCTGGGCACGGCCGCCGAGCTCTTTTCCCCGGTGGACGGCAAGGCACGCGTCTACCGCCGGATCGAGGCCCTCGCGGGGACCGAGGCGGTCGAGTTTCCCATCTCGCGCCGCGCCCGCCCGGCCACGCCCGAAGCCACCCCGAAAACCCCGGCGGCCAACCTGCCGGCACTTGCCGATCGATTCCTCCTGCAACGCTTTTCGCCGGCCGCGGTGCTGACCAACGGCGAGGGGGACATCCTCTATGTCAGCGGACGCACCGGCAAGTACCTGGAGCCGACAGCGGGGAAGGCCAACTGGAACATCCACGCGATGGCGGCCGAGGGGTTGCGCCAGGAGCTGGGCAGCTTGTTTCAGAAGGCGCTGCGCGAGGGACGGTCCGTTGTCCGGGCTGGCGTGAAGCTGGAGGGCAGCGCCGCCGGGCAGACCGTGGACGTCACCATCGAGCCGCTCGTGGAACCCGAGGGGCTGCGCGGCATCGTGATGATCGCGTTCACGGACGTGGCCGTGCCTCCCGCCGTCGGGCGGCCGGGCAAGGGACGGCCGGCCCCCGCGGCGCAGGCCAGTCTGGAGTTGGAGCGGCGCCATGCGCGCGAGGAGCTGCAAACCACGCGCGAGCAGATGCAGACCTCGAAAGAGGAATTGAAGTCGGCCAACGAGGAGCTGCAATCGACGAACGAGGAACTACAGAGCACGAACGAGGAGCTAACCACCTCCAAGGAGGAGATGCAGTCGATGAACGAGGAGCTGCAGACGCTCAACCACGAGCTGCAGGCCAAGGTGGAAGATCTGTCGCTCGCCAACGATGACATGCGCAATCTGCTCGAGAGCACCGACATCGCCACCCTGTTCCTGGACGCCGAACTGAAGGTGCGGCGCTTCACCGCCCAGACGACCAGGATCATCAAGCTCATCCCGGGCGACATCGATCGGCCGATCACCGACCTGGCCTCGGATCTCGTCTACCCCGAGCTGGCCGCCGACGCGCGCGCGGTGCTACAGACCCTGGTGTTCAAGGAGACCCAGGTCACGACCACGGACGGGCGCTGGTTCTTGATGCGCATCATGCCCTACCGAAGGATGGACAACCGCATCGACGGGGTCGTGATCACCTTCGTCGATATCACCGCCGCCAAACTCCTGGAGGCGACGCTGCGGGGAAAGCAGGCGGAGCAGAGGGGAGGCCCATGACGAGGAAGAAACCTGACACGGATCATTCGCGCGAGTTGCGCCTCCGGGCCGAAAAGGAGCTTCCCGCGGCTCGCCGCGGCACGGCTGCCGCGGCCACGGATCCCGCTCGCCTGCTCCACGAGCTGCAGGTCCACGAGATCGAGCTGGAGCTGCAGAACGAGGAACTGCAACGAACCCGGAAGGACCTGGAGGAATCGCTCGCCCGCTACACCAGCCTGTACGAATCCGCGCCGGTCGGCTTCCTGACCCTGGACCGTGACGGCATCATCCGGCGGGTGAACCTCACCGGGGCACGCCTGCTCGGGCTAGAACGCGCCCGGCTGATCGGCAGACGTTTCGGGCTTCTGCTCGCCGCCCAAAGCCGCCCGGTCTTCCATGCGTTCCTCGCGAAGGTGTGGGGCAGCCAATCCAAGGAGGCCTGCGAGGTCGTGTTGCAGGCGGAAGGGGCCACGCCGTTCACTCTGGGACTTGGCGGCACCGCCACGGAGGACGGGCAAGAATGCCTGATCGTCGCGGCCGACATCAGCGACCGCAAGCTGGCGGACGAGAAGATCGGAAGCCAGCTCGATGAACTGCAGCGCTGGCAGGGCGTGATGCTGGGTCGCGAGGACCGCGTGCAGGAGCTCAAACGCGAGGTCAACGAGCTGTGCCGCCGCGCCGGCCGCCCCGCGCGTTATCCCAGCCAGGAAGGTGAGCCGGCGACCCCTGCGCCGAGAGAGCCGAGCCAGGAGGGAAGATGACCGACCCCCCCACCATCCTGGCGGTCGACGACACACCCTCGGTGCTCGCTGTGCTGGTCGCGCTGCTGACTCCCGAAGGTTACCTGGTGCGCGCCGCCGACAGTGGCGAGCTGGCGCTGGCGGCGGTGGCGGCGAGCCCGCCGGATCTGATCCTGCTCAACGTCCAGATGAACGGGATGGACGGGATCGAGGTGTGCCGGCGGCTCAAGGCGGGCGAGAACACGCGGCACATTCCCATCATCCTGATCAGCGCGATCGCCGACGTGGAGGAGGGGGTGGCCGGCCTGCAGGCGGGCGCCGCGGACTACCTCACGAAGCCCTTCCGGAATGAGGAGCTCCTGTCCCGGGTCGCGACCCACCTGGCCCTGCGCCGGGCGAGGCTCGCCCTCGAAGAGGAAGCGGTCATGCTCTACCAGACCACCACACGACTGGAAGCCGAGATCGTGCGGCGCCAGCGCGTGGAGGAAGAACTGCGCCGGAACCTGGAACAGGCCGAGCGTTCCCGCCTGGCGCTGCTCAGCGCTCTGGAGGATCAGAAGCTGAGCGATGCCGCCCTGCGCGAGAGCGAGACGAAGTACCGTGAGATGATCGAGAGCCTCAACGAC
>Ga0182021_10010560_pt1 | contig 10948 bp, 7 predicted proteins | sample 612E3MmetaG_FD_120493 | JGI IMG/M metagenome (GOLD analysis project Ga0182021, IMG submission 120493) | Permafrost microbial communities from Stordalen Mire, Sweden - 612E3M metaG (Illumina Assembly) | ecosystem: Environmental > Terrestrial > Soil > Wetlands > Permafrost | place: Sweden...
CGCGCTATGCGTCAGCATTTCGCAATATCTCTGCTTGAACCGGGTTTGTGTTCTCTATGCCAGCCGTGGCTTAAAGGTTTCAATGGTCAAATCCATTCTACCTGGATGGGGGGCGGAGGCCCTGGTATGGCAAGTTTCTATTTGGGGCGGTTTTGGATAGATCAAAAACTGAAGAAGTCCATGGGATACTAATAAAAGGTTTATTTGATTTGTTACCCCTGTTCTTAGATAATAGCATCAATAAATTATAAAATAATAAGGAGGTTTCTAATGACAAAGGCTGTACTAATTGGCGCCGGAAGTTATCACTTCGCGCGGAACTTCATCACGGATCTCTTAATGTATCCCGAGCTTAGAGACAGCACGATCGCTCTCGTCGACATCGATCAAGAACGTCTGGACCTCACGACTGCTTTCGCTAAGAAACTGGTAGCGCAGCATGGATTTAACACGAAGATCGAGTCGACCACGAATCGCCGTGAAGTGCTCAAAGACGCGAACTACGTAATCGTCGCAATCAAAGTGGGCAAGCCGCGGCTGGGGCAGCTCGATCACAAGGTTACCTGGAAGTACGGCGTTGAATGGGACGATACGCTGGGACCTTGCGGGGTTTTCTACGGGCACCGCCACATACAGACGATACTGGAGATCTGCCGTGACATGGAAGAACTCTGTCCTGACGCATGGCTCCTGAACTATTCCAACCCGCAAGCAATGATCTGCTGGGCGATAAATGACTACACCCGGATCAAGAATGTAGGATTATGCCCCAACCAGCGTAATCTCGCCGAAGACATCGCCAGGAATGCCGGCGTGCCATTTGAAGAAGTTTCCTACTGGCTGGCTGGCATCAACCATTTCGCATTTTACCTGGAATACAAATGGCGCGGGGAGGACTTATATCCACGCCTGAGAGAGAAATTTAAAGAACCGGTTTATACCGGACCGGATGCCGGCTGGCGGTATGAAAATCCCCCAGGCAATCGTGTGGGGATAGATCTGGTAGAAGTTGAGATGATGAAGAAATTCGGATACTTTACCACCGGGAGTTCCGGTCATATCTCGAAATATGTTCCATACTTCATGCGCACCGAAAAAGATAAAGAACGGTATAAACTGGGTAATGAATTGGGCAGCGTCTCCGGTGTTAAATTCGAGACCGGCGGCAGGGATGCCCAGGTCGAAGAACTAAAAAAACATCTGAAAAGCGGCTACAAATTCCCGATTACTAACGAATACCGATGGACGATATATGCTGTGAATATTATCCATTCGATGGCAACCGGCGTAGTACGGCGGATCAATTGTAACGTCAAGAACAATGGTCTGATCACCAACATCACACAGGGGTGTTGCGTTGAGGTTCCGTGCTTGATCGACAAGGAAGGTGTTCATCCCTGTTACGTTGGCAACTTGCCGACACAATGTGCTGCTTTAATTCAGCCTAATATCTATGTTCAAGAACTGGCAGTCAGAGGCAGTGTTGAAAAAGATAAAAGGAAAATCCTGCAAGCAATTCTGCTTGACCCGTTAACCAGCGCCATATGCAGCATTGATGAAACAGAAAAGATGGTGAACGAAATGTTCGAGGCAGAGAAAGAATACTGGAAATGATAATATCTGCATTAAAAACGTGTACATCTTATTTATGACATTGCATTACAAATAAATCAGGAGGATTATTTTAAATGACAACAGTGCAACGTATCTTTAAAGTGCATGGAGAACCGTTCTATCCCATCGGCAGGCATCGCATTTACATGGCCGGATATCATGTCCGGGATGATGCTGAAATGGAAGCACAATTGAAGGCGACCAAATTAAGCAACGCCAATACTGTATCTTGTGCCATCTTCTGGGACCAGATCGAACCCGAAGAAGGCAAATTTGATTTTTCCAGTGTCGACACTCTAATCACCCTGTGCCGCAAATATGACTTAAAAGTGATTCCGTTGTGGTTTGCGGTCTGGAAAAATGCCGTCATGGATTACGCCCCGAAGTATATCAAATCCAATCCCCGAAAATATAAAAGGGTAATTGCGCCCACCGGTAATAACATCTGGGTACTTTCTTCCCATTGTAAGGCAACACTCGAAGCCGACAAAAGAGCATTCGCCGCCCTTTGCAAGCATCTGAAAGCTTTTGATGGTAAAGAGCAAACCGTAATCGGTCTACAGGTTGAAAACGAACCGGGTATTTCCGGCAGCGACCGCGATTTTGGACCCGAAGCCCAAGCCGAATATGATGGCCCGGTGCCGGCTAAATTAATATCTTCCATGAAAAAAGCCGGCAAGGGGTCTGTTTACGATTTATGGCAGAAAGTCGGCGGCAAAACATCAGGTAGTTGGCCGGAGTTATTTGATTGGGAAGCCGGCCAGTTGCTGACTGCATGGAGTATCGCTGTCTTTATTAATGATGTAACCAGGGCCGGGAAAGCGGCTTATGACATCCCGATGTTCGTCAATTTCGCCGGTGGCCGGGGGATGCCGGGTGAAGGCGCTTCTTCCGAAAAAAGGCTCGATATCTACAGGTGGTTCGGTCAGGACATAGATCTGATTGCGCCGGATAATTTCAGGACGCAACCAATGGCACGTCAAGCCGCAAATGCCAGCTTTGCGCGTGATGATAACCCTCTACTACTGGTTGAAGCAAACGGTGATTCCATGTTCTCCGACATTGCGTATCTCAACGCCATCGGGTATTTTTTACACTACGATCAAAACGAGGATGGTACAATTCCTCCCCAACAACAAAGACTGGTTAGTTTTATCCGCAATGTGGCAGCCGCCGTCCCGCTTTTACTCAAATACCAGGGCACCGGTAAAATCCACGCTCTGGAAGAACCCATATTTGAATCTGTTGGCCGTGGCGGCCGTGGAATGCAGATCGAACTGGATGGTTACTGGGGCATGATCCAATTTGGCAATAGTTATTCTTACATGGGTTATGGACAGCCCGGTACTAAAGAACAACAGGTTGCGCGGGGAGCCGGTCTGGTATTTCAGGTTAGCCGGCATGAGTTCTATATCGTCGGTTATAACTTCCGCTTGATGCTGCGTCCTAAACCAACTCTGCAGAACATGCAGTACACCCTGCACGGACGTGACACGGATCATCCCAGCTACATTAATTTCGTGCTGAGCGTAGAAGAAGGTAAATTTAATAAGAAGGGTGAATTTGTAGCTTATCGGCAGATCAACGGTGACGATTTACGCGGTGGTGTCTGGGTAGGACCAGATGACAGCGCCAGGCGGATTGTTACCTGCGATTGATTTATAAACGATACAGAGGAAGGCAATAATAATGCAGGTATACTTACGCTTCCTTTCTCTGTCAAGTCAATCTGTTATGTAAACTTATATTTTATTTATGGGTGTAAAGATGTGGGGAATACCCCACATCTTTACATGGATGGAATATTAACCCGGTGCATGCTGATAATTGGTATTCCGGTGACAAATGGTCTCTCCTGAATTGTTGTATTCTCATAATTATCGATATTGATAAGTTGATATTAAAGGGAATATAATCATTTTTAATCTTGTAATACAGGGAATAACCGGCCACCGGCGCCGAAGCCCGTATCCGCATCGCGGGTATCCCGATATGATTCACAAGATATTTAAACTCGATGAAAATAATACTGGGAAGGTGAAATAGTGAAAAATTCCACTAAACTGCGTAAGCTGCTGAAACAACCTGGACTCCTGATTGCTCCTCATGCGTTTGACTGTAATACGGCGGCGTGTATTGAGTATGTGGGATTCAAAGCGATGTTTATGTGTACTGCGGGCATTCGCAATACCGAGTTCGGTTTCCCATACGGACTGATCACAGCCACTGAGTCGATAAACTCTCTGAGAAACATGATGAACTCAATTCACTTACCGCTCATCTTTGACGCAGAAGACGGATTTGGCGGCGCTATATCGGCATATCGGACCGCTCAGGATCTCATCCGGCTCGGAGTAGCCGGATTATTTCTAAACGACCAAAAACACCCCTATAAAGGTCCCGGCCTGGCTATCCAACAGGTAATTTCCCGAGACGAGTATTTGGGCAAAATCGGGGCTGTATTGGAGGCGCGAGATAAAGAGGACAAAGACGTAATCATCGTTGCCCGCATCGAAGCCGGCTCAACCCTGGGGGATGAGGAAGTGGTAGAACGCGCCAAAGCCTGTCTTAAATTAGGAGTAGATGTAATACTCCCTCAAGCCAGATTACCGGAATCGAAATTCGGGTTAAGAACTAAAGAGGAAATCAGACGGCTTTACAAGGCAATTGGAGCTCCGGAAGTATTGATTTGGGGGATGGGGGGCAAAGGCGCAGCCGCCGATTTTTCCGCTAAGGATTGGGAGGATATCGGGGCTAAAATATGGGCGCCCGGACCTTTAAACGGAGCTTTGATGAAACTAGCCATTGAATTATTACAGGTACTGCATGATAAAGGGACAATCAAAGGTTACAATCCTCCCGGTGGCCCCTCGGCGCAATTATTACATCAACTTGAAGGATTGGATTTTTGGGAAGGACTGGAAAAGAAATACGTGCCCTGATACAACCTTGAAAACCAGGATTACCGTAATATCAGTTGACGAATACCGGTGGGAATGATCAGCCAATTTCAGCGGTTTTATAAAAAGTATAGGGCTGAAGAGGGAGAAATAAGATGCGATTTGATGGTAAAGTTGCCATTGTCACCGGGTCGGGTCAAGGCATCGGAAAATCGATCGCGATGGTCTTCGCGGCCGCGGGCGCTAAAGTGGTGACCAATAATCGGGCGCCGGGGACCAGCGGAGGAGACGCAGCGACTGTAGCCGCTGAGATCAAAGCAGCGGGCGGCACTGCTGTGCCTGCTTTCGGTAGTGTTGCGGATTACAAAGAGTCTCAAAATATTATCCAAACGGCCATGGATGCTTTTGGCAGGATTGATATACTGGTCAATAATGCGGCCATCATGGTGTCCGGTCCGCTCATCAATTACTCGGAAAAACAGATTCGCGATATTATCGATGTCAATATTACAGGGTGTATGTTTTGCTGCCAGCATGTTATCCCTTATATGGCCAGGCAGAAATACGGTAAGATCGTCAATATCTCTTCCGGCGCCGGACTCATGGGTGATGCGAACCTAACCGCCTACTCTGCCACCAAGTATGCGGTCATCGGCTTTACTGAAGCTCTGGCAGTAGAACTTGCCTACTATAATATTAATGTAAATGCGGTTTGCCCCGGTGGTGTCCCCACAAGAATGAATTTCCGGCCCGGCGCCACTTACGACTATAATTTCTTCCACCGGGGAATAAGCGGCGAAGATATTGCCGCTGCAGTAATGTTTCTGGCTTCGGACGAAGCTCGTAACATAACCTCGTCATGGCTCCCGGTTACCGCCGGTGTGGAGAAAAAAGTACCGGATAATAAACCGTTTTTTACCGTCTAGGCCTGCTTGATCATCTGACCCCGGTAACCGGACATTTATATACGACCTCCTGAGTGGCGCATTCATCTGTGCTGGTAATACTAAAAAAGAACATTGAGGTTGTTCATGAACCAAATAAAAATTGACCTGGAACGCATTGTCAGTGATATCGATCGCAATATTTTTGGTGGATATTTGGAAGGCCTCGTTTACGGCGGTATTTATTGTCCCGGTTCTCCTCTGGCTGACAAAGACGGGCTGCGCAGCGATGTACGAGCCTCTCTTGAGCGGATGAACATGTCAAATATACGCTTCCCCGGTGGTAGTTTCGCTTCCGGATATCAATGGCTAGACGGAGTCGGACCGCTACAGGAGCGGCCGGCACGTTACAACCTGGCCTGGCGGTCTGTCGTATCAAATCATTTTGGCACCAATGAATTCATCCGGTTATGCCGTAAACTCAACATACAGCCATATCTCTGTGCTAATGGCGGTGATGGCGATATGAGACAGGCGGCCGATTGGGTTGAGTATTGCAATGGTACCGGTGAGACAGCCCTGGTGAAACTGCGCCACGAACATGGTTTTCCAGAACCGCATAATGTCAAATATTGGGGTATCGGTAATGAGGTTGATAGTCCGGGGGAAATCGGATATAAAACTCCCCAGGAATACGCACGAGCGCTTACCGAGTTCAGCAAGGTCATGAAAAGGGTAGACCCTGATATTAAACTGATTGCCTCGGCGGCATGCAGCTGGGAAGATCATCCGCTGGGACCCCAATTTCTTTATCGTGCGACCGAGTGGGTAGAGCGGGCGCAACTGATGCTGGAACAAGCCGGTGACCGTATCGATTATCTGGCAATTCACCGTTATGCTCATCCGTATGATGATGACCCGTACGAAACTTATATGGCCTTTGCCGAAGATTTCAATGAACGTCTGAGCGCTTATGAGGGATTAATTCGTGCGGTTAGTCTGGAAAGAGGCATCAAACATAATATTAGCATCGCTGTAGACGAGTGGGCGCTTAATCGCATTCCTGCCGGTTCACGTAGAAATGCTCCTGTCAGTCTGTCCGCCAGTGAGTGGAGTTCCATGAAATTGACAGCAGATCAAGGAGATATTCGTCATCTTCCGGACAGGATAATAATCAACCTTGAGGACGCCCTGGTTACCGCTCTACATTTTAATGCCTTTATCCGTCACGCTTCTTCTGTCCGGCTGGCCAACTTTAGTCCGATGATGAGGTCGATGGAATGGAGCAGTTCAGTACCTCACCCGATGAAAGTCCTGAAAACCCCATTGGTGCTGCAGCCGGTTTTCTATCCCTTTGAGCTTTACGGCCGTTCCTGCGGACAACTGGCCCTGGATGTATTCTGGACTGGAGATACGTTCTCCGGAACTTATAAAAACCGTTCCTACTCCGGCATTCGGACACTTGATGTTGCTGCCACATTGGATAAATCTTGTAAACAACTGGTCGTATATGTGGTCAACCGGAGCAAAGACAAAACAATGGAGACCACGATTACATTAACCAGCGGACAATTCACCGGGAGTGTCAAAGCCTTCGTGATCAACGGCCCGGATATCAAGTCCGAGAATACCGAAGAAAAGCCAAACCAGGTAATAATCCGGGATACTACCCTGAAAGCCTCGGGAAAATCATTAACATTTACTTTCGAGCCTCATTCGGTAACGGCTTTGATATGCGGCGTTAGCTAACGATGATCAAAAAGGAAGTCCTTTATGAATAATATAAAAATTGATCCGGAACGCATTCTGAGCGACATTGACCGTAATATTTTTGGCGGTTATATGGAGATCGGACATCTGGATTCTAAATTTAGCTTTCTAGACGTTGGCGATCCTCCTAATGCAGATAAAAGCAATTTACGCCCGGATATGCGGTTAGCTCTGGAACAGATGAATTTTCCCAATATCCGTTTTCCAGGCGGTAATTTCGCTTCGGGTTACCGGTGGATGGATGGCATCGGACCGAGGGATCAACGTCCGGGGCGCCGGGATCTGGCGCATGATTTTGTATTATCGAACTATTACGGCACCGATGAATTCATCCGGTTTTGCCGCGCCATGAATATCGAGCCGTATTTGTGTGTTAATTGCGGTGATGGCGATATGCGGGAAGCAGCCGATTGGGTGGAGTATTGCAACGGCACCGGAGACACAGCCCTGGTGAAACTACGCTATAAACACGGCTTCACGGAACCACTCAAGGTCAAATATTGGGGTATCGGCAATGAGGTTGATAGTCCCGGACAAATAGGTTACAAAACTCCCCAGGAATATGCCCGCGCATACACTGAGTACAGTAAAGTCATGAAACGGGTAGACCCTGATATTAAACTAATTGCCTCAGCAGTGTGCAGCTGGGAAGACTTCCCGCTTGGGCCGGAATTTCTTTATCGGCCAACCGAGTGGGTTGAGCGAACACAACAGCTTCTGGAACAGGCCGGTGACCGTATCGATTATCTGGCAATTCACCGCTATGCTCATCCGTACATTGACGATCCCTATGAAACCTATATGGCTTTTGCTGCCGACTGGAATGAACGTCTCACCGCTTATGAAGGACTGATTCGCGCGGTTAGTCTGGAAAGGGGCATTAGGCATAGCATCGGTATTGCGGTAGACGAGTGGGGGCTCAACCGTATTCCCGCTGGTTTACACAGGGGTACCCCGGTTACTATCACCCGTGATGAATGGGGCGTTTTGCGTTTTCCAGAAAATGTTCGTAATATCCGCCGCCGCGACAGCAGGATAATAAATAATCTGGAAAATGCCCTGATCACGGGTTTGGGTTTGAATTCCTTTATCCGTCATGCTGGTTCTGTGCGGTTCGCTAATTATACTTCATTACCGACAGCGATCTGCAGGGGTTTAAAAAATCCTGATAGTCCGTTAGCTTTGCAGCCGGGGTTTTATGCGTTCAAACTTTACAGCGGCACTTGCGGACAACTGGCTCTGGACGTACTCTGGTCAGGGGATACCTTCTCCGGAACTTATAAAAACCGAACTTTCAATGGCATCCGGACGCTTGATGTGGCCGCTACGCTGGATAAATCACGCCAACAGCTGGTTTTATACGTGGTCAATCAAAGTAAAGATGAAGCGATGGAAACTAATATTTCTCTGACTAGCGGGGAATTTAAAGGCAGTGTACAAGTATCCGCCGTCAATGGATCGGATATTAAAGCCGAGAATACGGAAGAAAAACCGAATGAGGTAGGAATACAGGATACTACCCTGAAAGTTTCAGGGAAATCTTTTACTTTCATATTTGAGCCTCACTCGATCACAGCGCTGGTATGCGCTGTTGGTTCAGAGTGATTATCTTAATATAACCTGAGTTTACCAGGGAGGTGGAATGTAACTTATAACAGCACATACTATATTCATACAGGTAGTAACAAAAGATTGCAAAATAATCGGGAGGTGTATTTTAGATGACAACTGTTAACCGCATTTTTAAAGTCAATGGCAAGCCGTTCTTTCCCCTGGGCAGACACCGCATTTATATGGCCGGATATCATGTCCGCGACGAATCCGAAATTGAAGAACAATTAAAGGCAACAAAACTTTGCAACGCTAATACTGTTAGTTGTGCCATTTTCTGGGATCAGATCGAACCCGAAGAAGGTAAGTTCGATTTTTCCAGCATCGATACACTGATCACCCTTGCCCGTAAATACGAGTTAAAACTAATTCCACTTTGGTTTGCTACCTGGAAGAATGCTGTCATGGACTACGCCCCGAAGTATATCAAATCCAATCCGAAACTTTACAAGCGAGTGATAGCGCCCACCGGTAATGCTATCTGGGTGCTTTCTTCACATTGTAAAGCCACGCTTGAAGCCGATAAAAGAGCCTTCGCAGCTCTCTGTAAACATCTGAAAGCTTTTGACGGTAAAGAACAAACCGTCATTGGTCTGCAGGTTGAAAACGAACCCGGTATTTCCGGCAGCGACCGTGATTATAGCCCGGAAGCTCAAGCTATCTACGATAACCCGGTGCCCGCCAAGTTTATGTCCGCAATGAAAACAGCCGGTAAGGGGGCTGTCTACGATGTGTGGCAGCAAAACGGCGGCAAAGAATCCGGCACCTGGCCGGAGTTATTTGATTGGGAAGCCGGACAGTTGATGTCTGCATGGAGTATTGCAACTTTTATTGGCGAAGTAGCAAAAGCCGGAAAAGCAGTTTATGATATCCCGATGTTAGTCAATATCTGGGGAGGAGCCGGGATGCCGGGCGAAGGAGCTACCGATCCGAATCTGGTAAATATGTATAAATGGTTCGCGCCGTATCTGGATATCGCCGCGCCTGACGGTTTGTCAGCTAACCCCCTGATACATCAGAAACAGGTTGCTCCGTATGCCGAGGCCTACCCTCTGTTCGTCATTGAATCTAATGCCGGTTTAAATGGCATGCTCTGGGATATTGCGGATTATAATGCGATCGGGTACTTTGTGCACTACGATCAAAACGAGGATGGGACAGTCCCTCCTGAGCAGCAAAGACGGGTTAGTCTTACCCGCAGCATGGTAGCAGCAATACCGCTTTTACTCAAATATCAGGGCACAGGCAAGATTCACGCAATAGAAGAACCTCTCTCCGAACCAACCAGACATGGTCGGGGAGCTCAGATGGAACTCGATGGTTACTGGGGGATAATCCAATTCGGTGATCGTCATGCAGGCATGGGATACTTACATTTAGGTTCCAAAGAACGAGAGGTTGAGCGCGGCGCCGGTCTGGTAATTCAGGCAAACCATCATGAATTCTATTTGGTCGGTTTCAACTACCGGATTATGTTTCGGCCTAAACCGACTCTTAAAAATATGCAATACACGCTGCACGGCCGTGATGTGGATCATCCCAGCTACGTTAATTTCGCTTTGAGTGTGGAAGAAGGTCATTTTAACGGGAAAGATGAATTTGTAGTTCATCGCCAGATTAATGGTGATGATTTACGCGGCGGCGTGTGGGTAGGACCCGATGATAGTGTCATGCGGGTATTAACCTGCGATTGATTAAAGTAATAGATATAGTTATTATGTAAACAGAATGGTTTATACTATCAATCCAAATTTAGGTAGTCCATTATGTCAATCTGAATTTGATAGTGAAAGTCGCGAAGAGGCTGGAATCAACCAGCCTCTTCGCTTTTCATCCCATTTCAAATAACTGAACATATAAAACATAGCGAAAATGCAGTTGCTCGTTTTACTCACAAATTGTGCCGTTCTTTTTGCACAAGCGGTAAATAGAGTACAATTAAAGTAGCATAGACAACCGTCACTTACAATAGCACATAAAAATTTAGACGGATGCAGGTGAACGAAAATGAAGAATACATCGAGATTCAAACTATTATTACGTAAAAATAAGTATCTATTACTACTGGTTACGTTTTTATTGATTATGACCATAATCGGTCAACGTGTTACTGTCCAGGCACAAGAAAACGACAGTCAGCCTCCGATAACATCAGCGGTAATAAATGGC
>Ga0182021_10010561_pt1 | contig 10947 bp, 10 predicted proteins | sample 612E3MmetaG_FD_120493 | JGI IMG/M metagenome (GOLD analysis project Ga0182021, IMG submission 120493) | Permafrost microbial communities from Stordalen Mire, Sweden - 612E3M metaG (Illumina Assembly) | ecosystem: Environmental > Terrestrial > Soil > Wetlands > Permafrost | place: Sweden...
CTACAGGGAAATACCGAAACTTATTGCTGCATTGCAGCAGAGATCCATTGACAGAAAGGAGGCCGCTGCATAATATAATGCAACCGGGTCCTTTCTACTTCAACGCAAAAAGGGACAACCTCTCATTAAGTGTTGGCTGTGCCATTAGAGAGTGGCAGCGCCAGCAGAGAAAGGCCACGTCCGCTCTGAATAATACATCTTTTGTTCTGTCAACCGTGGGATCTGGTGTTGTTACATGGCATACTACGCATACCGGTTTGCCGTTTACCTCTATTATCTTACCTTCGTTATCTAGCATACTATGTGGATAAATCTGAGCATAATCCTCTTCGTAGTGACATTTGAAACAAATCTCTCTTCTGCTAGAATACGGTCCTCCCCTTAGCATGTGCAGCTCGCTTCCCCTATGATTCTCGATATGACAAGTCAGACACTCGACTTTTCCTTCGTATAGCGGAAAAGGAAAATTGGACGAATGCGCGGGGACAAAATCGACAGGATGGTGATTTTCCCTATATTGATGACACTTGAGGCAGGCCGATAATGCGCCGTCGTCCGATGCGGCCACAGAGTGAACATCAGGTTGGGATGTGCTTTCTCTTGATTCCCCCGATAGATGTTGAGCGTTAATGGATTTAGTGCCCTCTCCGGCCTGACGGAGATTCGGGGAGCAAGAAGCTAAAATAAGTGCAAAAAATACCGCTTTATACGCTGTGGACTGGATGATCCAGTATACATGCATTTTCTCTCTATTAATACTTGCCTTCATGATTACAAGCATATCAATATTCAAAACAAATTTGAAGGAGGTGTATTTTGCAGATTGTTAAAGCTTTTTCCCTGTCGAGACAAGACATTAGAAGGACTTTTATTGCCCCCATTCATAACCTTGACGATGCCTGCCCTTAAGAATGAATTCATCTATTACAACTTCGTATGAAAGAGGGCAGCATTGCACCGAATAAGAGATGCTATCGGTTGTTAGCATAAATATAGTTGAAAATGGAGTTGAGATGGAAAACGACAAGGTTCGAAATTTTGTCCCTTTCACAAATACAAATAAACAAACTAGTGACACTAGTACTAAGGAATATAGCGTTCAGATAGCATTGGCTGCAATAGTTGAGCCATCATCCCCTGCTCCATTCACAATGGATTACTTGTCACGTCAGGTCTAATCACACAGTCCGTACCCAGTGGAATCATGGTGTGTGAATTGTCACTAATACTGATCGAATGACATCTATGGACAATGGTATATTTGCCCACGGGTTCAGGAATGTTTGATTATGTTCCAGCAGATGTGCTACGAAATCGAGGATAGAATGCTATACTTGAAGGATGTCCCTGAAAAGAAAACTGAGGCAGGCAGCTGTACAATAGGTCTTAGATGATTTCATGAGGCTATCAGACAGTTTTGTTTGGATTTAGATAGGGCAATTGGATGCAATCAAAAGTGATGGTAATTCGGCAATTTGAATTGGGTTAAACAAATTGTGTAATTTACTAATAGCTATTGTACTGTTTCATAAGTCACTGTAATATGTCTGACATCCGGAGCGGAGTAAAATATCTTGCTGCAGGATTGCTTAGTCTTACTACTCCTTGGTTGTGACAATATAGAAAAACACTGGAGTATTAAGAACTTATGAAACACTCCACTATAACAGGAAGGCGTCTCTATGAATAAAACAGTAGGTATTACATTTGCTGTTGTAGTATGCCTGCTTTTGGCAGGCTGCTACGAAGTCAAAAGAACTGAAGGGCTTAGGGCTGCATACGAAAAAATCTTACTTGCAAATGATTTGCTTGATAAGACAAGCGCAGGAAAAGACCTTTCCACCGACAAACTTAAACCTCTCATTGATTCATATAATCAGGCAACTGTATCCGTGAATTCATTTCTAGATGTCATAGCGGATAAATCCGTAAATGGCGTAGATGTTCCATTGAGCGATTTTTATACAAGCGATGCTTCCTCTGATCTTGACAGGTTTATCAGTAATGCTGTTAATGCCATGGCAGAACCAGATGCCGGGCAAATGGAAAAAGCTGAACGAGCCACGCAAAATGATGAGCAAAGCAAACAAGGACTTGATAACGATACTATGGGAAATCTCACTGATGAGCGCAAGACGGAAAAACAAAAAAAAGAAAGAGAAAAAAAGGAACGCCAAAGGGAAGAGGTGAAACGCTTTGAAGGTATAGCTGTCTCTGCAAATGCAAAAGTCAAAGGCATTATGGAGCTGAACGGCAATAAATCTGAAGCATCCTACAAGAGATTCAAAAGTCTTATTAACGGACTTAAAATGAACGCACTTCCACTACAAAGGCCTGAATCACAGGGACCAAGCAAGAGTCAAATACTCTGAACTAAATTACCTGGCTGGCGGTTCAACAAATTCTTAGTGCAGATAACTTCTCGGGCGACAGGGCTTTTACAATGACTGCCAGCTCCCTGAATTTCGTCTAGACATCCTTCCATGCATTTTCTTTCGTGGATCCATATCGCATTGGACAAACTCGTATCACTCATAATGGCATGACGTATATTTCAGAAACTGAAATTCAAGCCACGAGATTGGTTTTACACCAGACTGGTTTCCAGCATTGTGTCGCTTGCCCCGCACCACTTAACTAAAGTCGCCCATATTTCCGCTTTACTCAAGTCGCGTCTAAGGCAGTTTTTCATCATTCGCAGTATTTCGACCTCCCCTTTTTTTGCGTCATGTCCGGCATGCGGACCGAACACAAAGAGTTCTGCAGTGAGTAGAAAGACAGGGACATTTCTTGCCCATATTTTCCTATTGTACAATACTGAATATCTCAACTCTGCTATTGTCCCTGTCTGCAATGAACAGATTGCCGCTGTTTGTAATGCACATTTGAGTCGGAAAGTGCAGAAGGCCGTCTTTCCACCCTTGGCCAAGATGCCTAGCCTGAAAGGAGCCGTCTCTGTTAACAGTAATTATCGTACTGCTATCCTGGTCTGACAGGAATATGGTTCCCTTGCTCTCAATAGTGATATTGGCGGAGAAGGTGATATTCTCTTTCAAGGATTTTGTCAGGGGAGTAAAACCCTGAGCGTCCTTACCCGCGGTGTATAGCATGGAATTGGTGCTGTCGATCAGAAATATTATACCTTGGAAGTCTACCGCAAGGTCCGATATGAAACCGTATCCGTCGGGAAACGGCAGTGACCGCACGAATTTTCCTGATGGATCTAGGACCAGCACTCGGGCATTAAGTATATCAAGGATATAAATGGCGTCACTTCCATCAATCTTAAAGCTCCTCGGTATAAAATCAGACGGATCCGGTAATCCTTGGGGTGTGACATAGTCCGTCGGCCCGCCATTAGGATTTATCCGGGCAATACGACGTTGCTTCCCGTCAAGAACGAATATCTCTCCCTTTGAATTCACCTGGACCCGCAGTGGATTGGACAGGCCTGAAACCGACAGCTCTTCTCCCCCCTGCAATGAGCCGTCAGCGAATGCATACTTGAGGAGACGATTTCCCCCCGTATCAGCCACAACAACAAGTGATTTAGAGTTGCAGGCCACCCCCTCCGGCAGTTTTAGCGCGCCACCCTTGCCGTCAGCATATATTGACGTAACAAAACGAAGCTTGGGCAAGTCAGCGCTAAATGAGACAGTCGCAAGGAGCAGAAGCACCATGATGGCAAACAGTTTGCTTATCCTCTTTATCATTTCATCACCTCTTCAACTTAACGTGGCACTGTGTGCACAGTTCATTAATCGGAGAAGCATAAATCATGTACTTATGTTCGGTGCCGTGAGCGCGGTGACAGCTCAGACACTGAAGCGTGAGGTTTTTGTTCCGCGGGTCTATTACCTTTTCCCCGATCGGATGTGTCGAATGCTTCTGCCACTCATGACATGTGCCGCATAAGTCGATCACATTCGGCTGTTTGAAAAAGTATACATTGTCACCGGCATGGGGCTCATGACATGAGCTGCACATCCCATCTTTTATTGGCGGATGCTTGGTCTGTGACCTGTCCTGACGCTCGATGCTATCTGCATGACAGGCGCCGCAGACCTGACGCATCGGTGCTCTTACAAGTTTGGGTTCAGCTGAAGCATGCGGATTGTGGCAGGTAAGACAGCTTTTCTTGGTCATTAGGGGCCAGTGTATCCTGTTCTTGCTCAAAGCATTGTTAATCATGCTGGCATGGCAGTCCATGCACAACTTGGATCCCGACTTCTTTGTCGCCAGCGGATTCGGCGAGGCCGGATCCTCATGACATTGGCTGCACATCTTGGCCGCAACCGGTTTGTGGACATTCTCAAAGAGTATGCCTGCCTTATTGGAGCCGTGTGGATTATGGCAGGTCGTGCAGCGAGCCTTCGCCACTGGGTAATTCATGTGCTGTTTGGAAAATATTGGCCTATTGCTGGCATGGCATTTCAGGCACAATGACGGCACTTCATCCCTCAGCAGGAACTTGGCCTTTGTTGATGCGTGAGGGTCGTGGCAGTTTAAGCACCCTTTTTCAACCGGGGAGTGCTTGAATTTCACACTCTTCACCTTTTCCCCCATCTCCTTATGGCATCCGAAGCACAGTTCATTGCCTGCCCTCAGCAGATTGAATTTACTTTGGGATGAATGAGGATCATGACAGAGCACGCAATTGTTTTCCACGACAACCTTATGAGTGCTTACGCTCTTTTCTGGGATCACTGTCTTGTGACAGGCACTGCAGATGTTGTTACGGTCTGCAATCAGGAGTTTACCATGCTTTGAGGTATGCGGACTGTGACATCCCGTGCATTCACCTGCCTTAACCGGTGTGTGAATAAAAGCATTCTTGAGCTTGTCTTGAAAGTCAACGTGGCAGTTAAGGCAGACCTTTCCCCGAGCCCCCAGTTTAAGGTTAAATCTGTTGTCCGCTGAATGCGCAGGAGTTCCCGCGGATAGGACACAGGCAATGAAAAGCATAAGAAGCAATATGTTCTTTAAATATATAACAGCTCCCTTCATTTCTTACCTCCTACCACGTGGCATTCTTCACATGTCCGGGCGTCAAAGGGCGAGTGGATGATATCCTTGAAGAAATGCGCATCCTTTGACGCATGGGGATCATGACACTTCCGACAGTCGATCACATCGGGATCAATGCCTATATGTGCTTTGCTGAAGGCCTCGTCTTTCAGATCGTGACATTGACTGCACATATCTTTAAGGGGTTGGGCAAGCAGTGTCCGCTCGCCTGAATAGTGAGGCTTGTGGCAGGTCAGACAATCGCTGGCGGCCGGCGGATGGGCCTTTTCTTTCTTCATTTTCTCACTCTTGTCCTTATGGCATGAGAAGCAGAGATCGGGACCTTCCGATAGCAGAAGCTTATTCAGTTTCGACTTGTGAGGGTTATGGCACTTTGTGCACTCGCCTGATGCAACAGGTGTGTGTTTGCTCACGCCCCCGTTAAGTCCTTTGCCGAGTTCAGCATGGCACGAAATACAGAGCTTATTTTGCTTATCAAGAAGTACCCCTGAAACATCGCTTGAATGCGAGCTATGGCAGGAAAAGCACATGCCACCTGCAAATGGGATGTGGTTTGAACCGCCTTTAACTTCTTTCATGAGCTCGGCGTGGCACTTTTCGCATAACTGCGCTCCGTCAGCCTTCAATAGTTTCTCTGTTGCCGATCCGTGAGGGTTATGGCAGGCGGTACATTGCGCTTTCCGCACCGGATCATGCATATATGTTTTCTGGAACCGTATTTCGGCATCGCTATGGCAGCTGAAGCAGACCTTGTCCATTCTGTCCTTCATCATACCCGGCAGGTTTGAACCATGAGCATCGTGACACGTGCTGCACGCTTGCTCGGCAAACGGGGGGTGAATGACCTTGCTCTTCAGCACCTCCTTCATTTTTACGTGGCAGGTCAGGCAGATCTCTCCATCCTTGATCTGCAGGAGCTTAGGATTCTTTGCAGCATGCGGTGAATGGCATGACAGGCAGCCTTTTTCACTTGTAACCGCAGCGTGGCTAAAGGAAGGTTTTGCATCTTTATCTTTATGACATCCGAAACAAAGATTATTTCCGCCTTGCAGGAGCAGCTTTGGATTTTCCGATGAGTGCGGATTATGGCATGATAGGCAGAGGCCGTTTTTGAACGGGGAATGATCAATCGTCCCACCCGCCCTCAAAGATGCTGAATCATGGCACATTTCGCACATAGTGCCGCCCTTTTGTGTCACCTCAAATGGCCTCTGCGATTTGGCAGCCACGTGGCATACATCACATGTGCCCGACGCTACAGGGTTATGCACGCTCGTCTTCAGCAGTTTCGGCTGTTCAGATGAATGGGGATTATGGCAAACAGTGCACGATTTGGTTTCCACCGGATACTCCCCGTGCGCCTTCTTAAAAGCCGCAGCGCTTTTGTCATGACAGGAAAGGCATAATGTAGCTTCAGGCTTTGTAAGTAGATTTGGCTCGTCGGAGCTGTGTGAGAAATGGCATGCCTTGCAGCCCTCTGTTTGCAGCACTTTATGCATAACTTTCTTTTCAAACATCTCCTTCTTATGACACTGGAAGCAGATATCATTGCCCGTTGCGTTCAACAAATGATCGGCTTGCGACGCGTGGGGATTATGGCATTGAGTACATTTGCCCGACTTCAACACGGAATGGACATGAGGCTTGGACAGACCGAGCTTCTCCTTTGCGTGGCAGGTATAGCAGAGCTCGTTACCGGTTTTCTTTAGGACGTTCTTCGGCACCATTCCATGCCTTATGTGGCAGTCTTCGCACTTCTTCTCTTTCACCACGGCATGGACGTTCTTCATCGAAAGGTATTTTTCGGCAAACTTTGTATGGCAGTCCAGGCATTCCTTACGGGTAAATTTCCTCTCGGCCGCAGTAACCAGCACCGCAAAGAGAATTGCTATTACGCACAGAAGCAGTACCAGACCTGCCAATCCCCTTTTATGTTTTGCGAGCAAGCTTATCTGCATATCTTCTCCTTAATTGGATTTAGTAAGGAAAATCCTTACGTCGCCGGCTGCTCTCAGCTTAGCCGCATATTCTTCCACAGAATCTCTAAGCTTCCCGTTGTAAAGCTTCTCCGCTATTTTCTGCTGAACCGCACCGAGTGTTTCAGCCTTCGGAGGCACTACCTGTTTTACAATCAGCACATAAGAGTAGCCCCCGGGACTTGAGTAGAGTTTCACCTCATCCTCTTTAGCCCCGGTTACAATTTTCTGTATCCCCTCCGGCAGGCTCTTAATAGTAAGGATATTGCCCTCAAACGAGAGCAGGTCCTTGGCATCTTTCTTCACCTGCCCTTCGGAATTGCTCAGAAGCCAATTATAGTCGGTGCCCTTTCTCAGTTTCTCCATGGCATTTTCAGCATCTTCCTTTTTTGTAAAGGCAAGACTGTTCAGTCTAATCATCTCGGGAGAGGAGTATTCGTCTATATGCTCTTTATAGTAAGCCTCAATCTCATCTTTACTTACTTTCACGTCGGGGGCTACGACCTTTTCGACAAACGTGCCGAAGATAACAGAGTCCCTGTATTCTTTCATCAAGGTCTTGTATTCATCAGTCTTGTCCACACCCTGTCTGACGGCTTCCCTGTCCAGAAGCGCTTTATCAAGCATGTTCCCAAGAATCTCATATTTCTTTTCATTGATTCGCTTCTCAGTAGCGGCCTCCTTCATGCCATGAAAGAAGGACTTCTTAATGGCAGCAGTCAATATCCCAACAGTGACAGGCTTCTCTCCCTGTATTACTGCGACGACCCTTTTATCCTTCGAGAGTTTTTCTATTCCTGGTTTCTTGGCCTCAAAATCAAGGTTTTTGAGCAGCTGCTTGTCGACTTTCACATATTTCTTAATGAGCGTTTGCATGTATTGCTGAGTCATTTTGACCTTCTGGTCGTCACGCGATTGCTGTTCCGCTTTTTCCTTCGCCTCTGCATTGTCCACATAGCGTATATCTATCAGCTTGACCACCGAATATCCCGAATTTTCCTTGCCCGCCATAATTGTGAGAATCGGACTTACAGAACCGGTCTTCATCGCCGCGACGGCCTGAGCCACCTGCGGGAGAAGATAGGCGGGCTTGATGAACTCTTCCTGTTCATTCCCCTTCGCTTTTTTGTCTGCTACTGCCTTTGCAGCTAGTTCCTCAAAGCTCTTCCCAGCCTTTATATCTTCCAGCATCTTCTTCGCGTCTTCTTCCTGGAAGAAGAGAACCGACCTTATCTTCCATTCCTTTATCCTGTCTTTGTATAGTGCCTCAACTTCCTGAGGGTCCGCCTTGGCATCTTTCGCAGCCCCCTGCAGGAGCAGGTCCCTGCGTAAGTGTATCTCATAAGCAGCTACCGCATCTGTGACTTCAGGCAGCTCGTCGATACCCATTCCGTGGGCCTCCTGGACGATCAGCCTCACGTTAATCAAACGATCGAGTATTGAGGTATAATCCACCTTCTGCGCAGCAGCTTCTTCAGTTCTCTCGCCGTGAGAGGCAATCAACGCCTCGCTGACTTCTTTTAGCGTGATGTTCTCGTCGTTTACCTTGGCCACCGGGACTTTGGAGAAAAGCGGTGAAAAAAGCGGTACTCTTAGACCGATAATAACCTCTCCAAGTCCGGGCGTCGGTGCAGGGGTTGCTGCAATGCCGGCGCTCTCAGATGTGGGCGCGGGACTATCTACAGGCGGTTTCTTATCTTCTGAGCGTGCCGGCACGACTGCAGACAAAGCTACCATCAGCACGCAAATAAACACAACAACCTTTCTTATTATTTTGTCCACTGGATTTCCCCTCTATGTACCTCACTTGAATGGCTGCCTTTCCGCATGATATAAATATATCGTATTTAGTATCGTGTTTCAATGAATCATCATAATTTATTTGTGAAGAGTTTTTCCTGCAGCATTCGCAAGATCCTCTCGGTCATTCTGGAAGTCAACTCGTGGGCCGTGTATACTTTACCCCAGTCAAAGGCGTACATATAGTCATCCCCTTCATTATCACTTCTCGATGACCATATGATTCTGCCGCTTGTGAATATTCCGCCTGTCCTGTATATGACGTCCATCGAGAATTCCACTTTTGCCGTCCCTGCCGAACCCTGAGGGTCCTGATAATCAAAATCGCTGCCGATCAGCACAAGGTCTGCGTCGAGAAGGTTGAAGAGAAGTTCGATGTCGGAGATTGATATGCCTTCCGGCATTATCAGTCTCATGTTTAAAAGGTTCTGGCGCACTATTCCAGGCTCGACAACCTCGAAGTCTCCGCTCTTCACAAGTTTTTCGGCAAAATTCAATGCAATGAAGTCACCTGCGTTACGCCTCTCGCTTCTATTTGTGAATGGGACCACCGCAATAGTATACCGTTTGTCCTTTTGAAGAGCCGGGGATCCGAAAACGGTCCTGGGACCATATCCCCATCCGGCTCCATTCAAAGTCCCGAGGGTGCCCGAAAAATGAGTCGCAAAGGAGTCAAATAGCCGTCCCAACGCCTTTTCTTTCAGCTTTTCGGGATCTTCTATCAGCCCGAGGCCTAATATGCCCATTGACTCATCGCCTACAAGAGATACACTATCAATCCAGAGAATCGACACCTGTTTCTCGGTCGAAACAAGACGGCTGGCCAGGGCGATTTTAGGAGGCGGCTTCTCATCGTATAATTCGATATTAGTGATAAGCACCGCGTCAACGCCCACCTCGGACCTTAATGCTTGCGCAGTATCGATGTCTATGCCACCTGTATAACGCATTCTGTGGGCCACCATAAATCGATCGAGAGTTGCATCCTCTAAGATGGAAAACCCAAGGGACTTCAGACGATCAACTGACGATTGCCGGAGGGCTTTAAGCGGGACCGCCTTTCCGGTCAGGTTTTGAAACGGCAACACAGCAATGTGGAGTCGGCTGGAGCCCAGCTGCTTTGGAAGTGTCTGCTGCCTTGAGCCTGTGGCGCAACCCGAAAGAGTTAGCAGGCTCAGGCAAACAGCAATAAAAAATTTATTTAAAAAGCTTATCGAGAAGATCATTCACTGCTTTTTCGGTCACATCATTCATGGGGTTTCCGCCTCCACCAAGGAGCCTGTCTTTGAGGGTTATTCCTCCTTTTGTGGTAGATGCCGTCCATACGACTCTTCCCGTTTGGCCATCGAGCATCTGCAGACTCATCGAAATGACGTTTGCCTCACTACTTCCGGAACGCACATCTCCGTATTCTCTTATTACGCCAGTGAATACGGCATTCACTTTCATGTTGGTGGCCAGGCTCATCACTTCTTCACCGGAAGGCGCAGCAGGATTGGCAACATTAATCCTTGAGAGTGCACGATAGACTTCACCGGGCGGCAATACATAAACACTCCCCGTCTCCATCAACACTGGAATGAAAACGTCCCTCACTCTTTCGCCCGCCAACGAGTCCCTTGTGAGATTCGCAAACGGCATCACCGCCACTGTCTGTATTGAGGTGAAGTCCATATTCTGGTCCCGCCAGACCTCGCCTGCACCATGGCCGCCACATGCCGACAGGGCGCTCACCACGACCAAAAGGATAATCAGTTTAAATACGGTGGGTTTCATAGTTTTTATAATACCTATTGACTAATTCTAACATTAATGCCAACTTCCTTCAAATTATTTGCACATATTTTACAAATATTTCCAAATGCTCAGCAAAGTTCAGAATGTGACGTGGAATATCGAATTAAGCGTTTCCTGGCTTGTGTGCTGAGGCGCGCTTACTACGACAGACTGGGACTTAAATGCCAGATATGAAATGGTCAGAAATGCATACTTGCTGATATTCCAGCGGAGGCTTGGCACCAGTAATGTATCCTTAGTACTGTTCAATGAGGACAGATTTTGATTGTAGCTGAAATTGAACAGGAGTGTGCCATCTGGGAACGGCGACCAGTTTGCGCCGTAACTCGTTAGCGTCGTCTGCTGA
>Ga0182021_10010562_pt1 | contig 10947 bp, 9 predicted proteins | sample 612E3MmetaG_FD_120493 | JGI IMG/M metagenome (GOLD analysis project Ga0182021, IMG submission 120493) | Permafrost microbial communities from Stordalen Mire, Sweden - 612E3M metaG (Illumina Assembly) | ecosystem: Environmental > Terrestrial > Soil > Wetlands > Permafrost | place: Sweden...
CTTCAAGGCGCTTCAGCACTTCATTGAACAGCACGCCGGCGCGCCCGAGAAGATCCGCGAGGCTCTCCTGCAAGGTGATTTGGCTGCGGCTGAGCGGATGGTGCGGTCGTTGAAAACATCGGCGGGCGACATTGGGGCGAGCGCAGTGGAGAGCACTGCCGCGGCCTTGGCGCGCGCCGTCCGCGAGCAGCCTGATCCGGGGGAAATTGAGTCGCGCTGGGAGGAGTTGGAGAAAGTCGTGCGTGATCTCGTTGCCGACCTCAAACCCGTGCTGAAGCCGAAGGAAGGTAAACCTGCGCCCGCCCGTCGGTTGCCAGCCCCGCCTCCGGTGAATCCTGCGCAACTGCGCAAGGCGGTGAACGAGATCCTCCCTCTGCTCGCCGATCAGGATCCCGGCGCGAAAGACTGCCTGAAGGCCAACCGCGCCACATTCCGGTCCGCGTTCGCTTCGGAAGCCTACGAGGAATTCGAGCAATTCGTTAAGAAAGGCGACTTTGGCATCGCACTGGAGCAGCTGAAGAAAGCCGCAAAGAAGCATGGGATCTCCCTGTAGCCTGCCCTTTTCTCCTGCTGTCCTTGCGACCAACAGCGTCTGCTGTGCGCCGCCCTGGACGTCTTGAAGCAGGTTCTGTCGAAGCGGACGCCGATTCGGTATTCTGGAGGTTCAATGCTCACCCGCAGGTTGACCCGGGAGGGGTTCCGCTCCCGACGGCTTTTCCGAGACACACACCCGTTCCGCTGGTCCGTGGACAGCGTCTCGCCTCGTTCCAGCTTCCGCTGTATGGGTGCTATCCTGTGTTCAATATCGCCAAAGGCGTCCTCGATTGCCTGGCTGTAAAGATTCTCCTCGCTGCCGAAGGACTTGGGGCGCTCGATTGATGGTGCCTTTGTTGTCATTGGTTTTTGGCTTTCGTTCCATTTTTATCCTCCTGTTTTTCGTTTTGAAAGGGCATCCCTTTCACAAGCTTTGAAGAGATGACCAAAAACGGAAAACAGGAGAGCGAAAGAATTGCGGACAAACGCGCTGCATTGCGGGCGGCATGACAGGTTCCCTGGCATGACCGGCTGCGCGGCGGGAATGGCCGACTTGAGCACGAAAAATGGAACGAAACGAAGAGCGAGCGTTAAGGGAATGTCGACGCCCTCAAGTGCAGGGCCCTCAAGGAATCTCAAAAGGACTCGGCCAATGAGCGGGTTTTGACACGCTGCGGTCAGCTTTCGCTTGGTCGGCCCACCCGATGAGGCGCTGACATGAGCATTCTTTGTTTGGCTCGCGGACATCTTCGGCCAAAGCAAACGACGGCAAGCCGACATCGAACTGGAATCGCTGGTGCGGAATTGTGCCTGCGCCAAGAATGAGAGTTTGAGCGTAACCCGCACCCATCGCACCGAGCATCGTGGTTAAATAGCCCACTGTAAGCTCCGGCGGCGGAGTGCCTCCCCAATATTGGGCGCCGTCAACACCCCTTCGCTCCGCCTCAGCAGCGGCGTTCTCCATGAACTCTCGTTCACCTTCTGTGCTCGTCTCGTAGCGGATGGCTCCTGCCGTAACACGGTTGCAGCACCAAGGGCACGGGGAACCAGGAGCGTAGTAGGCGATTTCACTAAGTTGCTCCCGAAGAACCCCCTCTTCGGCGCGCATTTGAACGGCGAGGTCAATGACGGGCACTAGGTATTGCGCGGCGATGTCCCCTAACGCGGCACGTGCATAGTTGGAGTCGCTGCAACCAAGAACCACATCGCACCGCAGCAATTCATCCAACACCATGTCATCCAATACATCTCCAACAAAAGAGCGCACTCCGACCTCGGGATTGATTTCTTCAATCATTCGGCGCGCCAAGGCTACCTTATAGGGCTTTTGGCCTGCGTTGAGGTCACTAAATCGCATTGCGAGATTTCGCTGATGATTTGAGTCTTTTGCTTGACCAGGGTCTACAACCACAATTTTCCCAATTCTGGATCGGGCGAGTAAGTTTAGCGCCGGGCTCCCGGTTCCACTTGCCCCCACAACGCCCACGGCAGCGTTCCTTAGCTTTTGTGGGGTCTGTGGCCCGAGCAATTGGGCCACGCGCTCAAGGATCCTTCCGTTAGCGGTTTCCTCGCCACGAGTTGTGAATCGTCGCCCCGTCGCGGACTGTTCGCGGAGCAGCTCCGCCCCTACAGTAAGTGCCGTTGTCAGTTCAAACCACTCTCCCCTGTCGAAAAGCCGGCCGCTGAAGCGCAACTCCCCGTCTTCGTTCTTTGCCACGATGATGCTTGCATAAGGACGGCCAGCGCTGAAGCGCTCAAACTCTTCAGAAAAGTAAGAATCCATATCGTCGTCTGTCATACTAGGCAAAACACCACACCCTTCTGGATGCGAATGAATCATACCGATTCCGAGCGGGTGATCATCAAAGCTTGTAAGAGCGCGCTGGATGTAGCCAGGCCTGAATTCCACGATTCCACTTCTCCGGTCTAAATCTCCGGGCTCGGGCACAAGCATATCCACGTAAGCCAGCAGGATTCCCCACGCGGTTCGGCGAAAGCCGAATCGAAAGAAGGTTCCCCACTCCCTTTCGGGGTAGCGGTGAAAAAGCAGGCGGAGAAGCTTTTGTTTATCGTCCGCCCGTATCCGCCACAGACCTTCGCGCCCGTCTCGTTGGAGGAGAATCTCTTTCATTATTGGCGTGCGCGTTGAATCCACGAAAGGACCTCAGTGTAATAGGTGTGAAGCCCGTGACGGTCCTTGTTCCAAGCCGGCCCACCACCGCCGTTGTGCGGGTGGTAGCTAACCAACTGCCAGTTACGACCAAGTGCTTGGATGGTCGCTCCCTGCGGAGCTCCCTCGACACGGCCAAGCAAGGGAGATCCCACAGGCAAGTAGGCACCGTCCAACATCACGCCCGGATAGGCAGCGGGGACCGTGACGAGCACATCGGTTTCGCTGATGTGCGGGTAGCCAGCACGGGTTGGAAGGCGATGGTAAATGGTGCATGGCACGGGGGTAGCCACAAACGTCACCTCACCCCCGTTCTCCTTGAGTGTCCCAAGTTCACGTTCGATTCGAGAGATTTCGAATCCGCCTTTCACGTTGGTGCGAATGACGCAGAACTCTTCGCAGTTGTGGATTTTGATTTTCTCGTCCAAGCCCACCTTGATGCGTTCCTTCCCCTTGACTTGGGTAACCTCGGTTTGGTTCGGGTCGGGGCTCACGAGGCTTGCAATCTCACGCCCCGTCATTTCAAGCTTCACGCCGTCCGCCTCACCGAAGTCCTGCTTGTTGACGATGATCGTCAGCCCCTTTTCGCCTCGGCGTGTGTAGAAAACCGGACCAGCAACGAAGAGGACGACTTCATCCAAGCCGATGGGTTGGTCGTGTGGCGACTCATAGTCGCGGAACAAGCGCACCGCCGGCACGTAGCCGAAGAGTTCCCGCAGCGTGCGGCCTGTCTGGTGAGGGTTGAGGGTTTCCTCCGGGCGGTCATCAACGATGAAGGCGAATTTCGGTTTCTCGGGGCAGCCTTCAGGTTGCTTCACGTCGCAGCGCGGCAGCGTGTAGAAAACGTTCCCATCCGCCAGGTCAACCTTGGTGTCATCCTCCAAGGGGAGGTCGTTTGGGGAGCCGTAGTCGCGGACCAGCACCATTTCAGGGGCAACTCCCGCTTCTTCCTTTATGAGACGGGCGGTGGCGTGCCTCGGTATTAAAACGAGGGCGTCATTCACGGTCGCTGCCCACTTTGCAGCCGGGCGATCGGTTGCGGTTTCGGGGGCCAAAGCAGCGCTCTGGCTCGTAATGTTGTTGTTCTGTTCAGGCATAAAGTTAAGATTTTGTTGTTGCGCGGCCTTTGGCATCCTCACACCAGTGAATCGATGCTTCGCCGCTCAACCACTAAAACTGAAATTGGGGCGTTTTTTGGAAAATAAAATTTGCTCGGGTTGAGAGATTTTCCACAAAAAATCGAAAGTTCTTAGCTTAAGCACGTTGAAGGCATGAAAGAGAACTCGGCGGAAATTGAGTTTAGAGAAGCCAACTGGGAGTCGGTAGGCTTGCGACTGCTCGTTTTCGCAAGATATTGGGCCAAGGCGCATTACGGCTGGTTTGACGGAAAGCCAATGCCGGGGGGCTACACGCCGGAAGACATCGTGTGCGAGGTTTACACAGCCTTTCAGCTTGGGTTAACGCGCCGCGATGATCCTGACGAGTCGGTTCGACATTTTAATTCGAAGGACGGCATGTGGATACAGCTAAAGCGCGCGGTCAAAAGCGTGCTCTGGAACATCCACAAGCTAAAAAAATTCAATGCCGTAATTGTCGAGGATCCCGAGTTTTTCGATCCGATTTCGGACGAAAAGCCAAGCCCTGAAGCGGCCTTGCGGACGTCTGAATTCTGCGAGGATCTTTTTGATGCCATTTACTCGGATTCCCGTGTGGCAAAGAGCGAGGATTTGAGGAAAACCGTGAAGGCGTTTGAGAATGGAGCCACCACAGTGGACGAGATTGTTGAGGACACGGGACTGTCAGTTGCCCGTGTGTATGAAATGCGACGTGTGCTCAAAGTGGTGGCTGAAACAGCATTAAACAAAATAAATAAAGATGGAGAGGGTTATGAACGACAAATTTCAAAGCGCAGCTCAAAAACTGCATAATTTCGTTTTGGATGATGCCGACCTCACCGATGCGGAAATCGTGGAGTCTTTGAAGGCCGATGGCGTTGACGTCCGGCAATTCCTGGCCCGCCTGGGGAAAGCTTCCGGGCGTGCTGCGAAGCAACCCACGACATCTGAACGCTTGCGCGCGTTGGCGAATCGGGCCGGAAGCAGAGTGAAGCAACTCTTGGGCGAGGGCTGCACGGAAGCGCAAACTCCGGGCGGTGCCCTTGCTTACGGCCGTAAAGGGAAATCGGCGGAGCGCAACAAAAAGAATTTTTCGTCCTCAAAGCGAACGAAGTAGTTGTTATGCGGCGCACATTCCAACGTGCGGCAAATGGTCTCATGTGGTCATTTAGTCGCGACCAGACGCTTCGCTCCTGTGAGCGCAAATACTATTTTCAGTATTTGTCGAACGCATACCTAAATAGCCCCGATCCCTGGCTTCGCCAGATCGCCCTGCTCAAGAAGGTAAAGAACATGCCCATGTGGCAAGGCGAGTGCGTGCATGAGGCGATTGCAGACTTTCTGACGCAAATCCAGGGTGGACGGCAAGTGCCGTTCGAAAGTCTGGCCCTTGCCTTGCAACAGCGAATGGTGCGCGACTGGACATTTTCCGAGAAGCGTCAATTTCGGGAGGAGCCGGGCTCAGTTGGCCGCTCTGGTGTGGCACTTTTCGAGCACGAATACAACGAGGTTCCGCCGGAGACGCAAATTGCGGACCTTGTCAATGAAACGCGGGAGATGCTGGGAAGTTTTTATCGGTGGGCGCAAGCTCATCCAAGCTTCCTTGCCGATTTCAAGACGGCGAAACGCCGTTGGATCGAACCACCACCCTGGGGTGACGGCGCGCCCGGTTTTGCGGTTGGCGATGTGCAGGCAGTCACAAAGGTTGACCTTGCGCTCCACCTCGCGGACGGACAGTTTCGAATCTACGACTGGAAAACGGGCAAGCGGCCGGCGACCGAAAAAGGCGGCGCAAGCAATTCAACCCAAATCAGCATTTACATGCTTTGGCCGCATTTGGTGATGAATTTTCCATTGGGAAAGGTCGGCAGTAGCTTAGTATATCTCGGAGAGGCTCAGGCCCAGGAGGTCAGCTTCCATCTGGATGAGGAGCTGGCTCTTGAAACCAAACAAATCATCCGGAGCAGCGTGGAGCAGGCTCAACGCTGGGAAAACTACGCCAAATCAGGACGCCTCAAAATCGAGAATATCGATTTTGCAGACTCGGTTAACGAATGCAGAAAGTGTAATTACAAGAGCGTATGCCGCGCGGCACTAACACGACGGGTAATACCATGAACGATAAAAAGCTAGGCGCTACCCTTTTTTCGATCAACGGGCTTCCAAACGAGCCTTTTCGCCTCCGCGTGCTCAGAGTGAGGGAGCAGGTTCCGCAAGACAGCCACACCCCTGTTCGCCTGAACAAATGGGCCACGATTCTTTGGAAGAAAGAATTGAAGCAGGCTGTGGTTCCTTCATTTGGACCGGGTTATGCGGCGTTCTTGACGCCTGACACGGACGCCTGCCCGATTGGGCAAATCTACACGCTGGATGAAGATGTGCCCGACCAAAAATATTCGGTTGAGGTCACGAGTAAAACAATTAACGTCGAGCCACGAACCGCCTCAAAGGAAGAACTCAAGGTTGCGGCTGAAATGCTCAAGCGCTCCATAAGCGATGCCTTTGCCAGAGCATCCGATCAATTCTGGCGAAAGCACTGGAATTTATTTTTCAGAGTCGCGCCGGAGAATTACGACACTGAAACTGACGAGGCATATGCTTATCGAGGAATGCGGTTCGCCGTTCTCTTTATTCAGGCGAAGGCGTTTCTCGCCGCGGATATTGTCACCACCTATCGCAACATTCGCGCTTTGTCGGCATACCCGGAAAACGAATGGGAGGAAAAGTTCTATTATCACGTATCGAGCCAAGTGGATTTGGAAGAGCGCGATTACTTCTTGAGGGACAATGGTGCGAACAAAATTCCATGTCGGTTTGTTTCGAGGTCCAAGGACACGGTTTCGAGCTTCTGGCTAACAATTGGCGATGAGCGGAAGACCGTGAAGCAATACTATGCCGACAAATATCGAATCGATTTGCCGAGCGCCGACAAAGTAGTGTTCGTCCGCGACAGGGGATCGCCTGAGAGTTGGCCAGTGCCGACTTCGAGACTCTTCCCCATTTTTAAGACCGATAGTGACGAAATGAGCGGATGCTCGGTTGCCCCGTTTATGTCCCCTGCCGACCGAATTCGTTCCATTCAGGGTTTTGTTAGCGACCTTGGTCCAATTTCCTTTAGCGGCTCGCGCATCACGGTTTCGACGAATCCGTATGAGACAGAACGCTCTTATTTCATTGCGCCAACTCTTGAGTTCCGCGACGGGGCGATTTTGCAAATGGATGAATCGCTTCCTATTGAAAGAGCATTTTCCGAGTATCGCCGTGGGAAACTAGAAACACTTTATCAGCACGGAACTTTTTCTGAGCAGAGCCCGGCTGATTTAGTTTTGTTCTATCCAGACTCTCTCCAGAGAACGGTTCGAGAGTCTTTTCAGACACGGTTAAATTTGGAGATTAAGAAAATCACAGAGAGCGCGCCGAGAATTGCTCGTCAGATAGAATACAAATTAGGAAACCAGCCCTCCTCCGGTGCTGGCCTGCTTAAAGCAGTTGAGGATTTTCTAAAGAATCCCGTTGACAAGATTTTACCTTTGGTAGTGCTCGCGGAGCCTTTTCGTGACCGCGTTTACGACCTGCTAAAGCAGCGCCTTCGCTCGAATCCCTCGCAATGCGTAACGGAGCGAACAGTAAAGAAAATTGCCGGCGACGAACGCGCGGTTGGTGGTAGCAGGCTCAGAAATTTGGCTCTTGCCATTTTGACCGCAGGTGGAATTCAGCCTTGGGTATTGGCTGAACCACTCAACTATGATTTTTACATGGGCGTGGACCTTCTCTATGGACAGGTCATTTACGTATTTGTCTGTGGTAAGGGAGGACGCAATGTGTGGGTTCGGCGAGGCATGCCGCGAAAGCGACACTTATCAACAGAAAAAATCGACGAGTTCGAGCTCGCAGACCGTTTCGCGGAGGCCGTGCGGGAGGCAAAGCAACTCGGAGTGGATGTGAACAGTGTCATAATTCACCGAGATGGAAGATGGTGGTCGAACGAAGACGAGGCTCTGACGAACGCAATAACCGATCTTCAGTCGGACGACACGCTTCCTGCCGACTGTAAAGTTGGCGTCGTAGAGGTGCATAAGAGCCATTTACCGGCGAGACTTTTCACGGTCACGAAGAACGCGAATCTGCCGCTGGAGAATCCAATACCTGGAAGCTTTTTGAAGCTAAACTCCGCCGAGATTCTTTTAACCTCGACCGGGCAACCGGGTCCCTGGGATCGCCAAAGCAGAACCGCCCGCACGCTTCTGTTGAAGCTCGTGAGAGGGGAAGAAGCCGGCGCGATTGACATCAAAAACATTGCGCAGGATGCCTACGGCCTGACGCACCTCAACTGGAACGCTCCAGAAATCGAGATTTCTTTGCCCGTGACAATCAGGTGGAGTGACGAGCGGTTGAGGGAAATAGTTAGGAACACCGGAATCGATGAAAGGATGGACACTGAGGAACAGGAGGCCGCGATATGAGCACATTAGGACAACTTTCAGGTAGCATTGCTCAGAATCTTGGGCGGGTCGATGATCTGACAAAATGGCTCATCGCGGTTCGTGCGGACATGCTGGGCAAAGTGGCGGCTTTGAAGCTCTCCGCCGAACAGGTTGTGGAGGCGAAGAAGAAAGTCGCCGAGTTTTTGGATGCTCTTGCTCCAGTCTTGGAGGGCAAGGCAGACGGCGACAACCAGCAAAAGCTAATTCTGAAACGGCTTGTAGATGGCGGCCGTCAACCAACGGATTACGGGTCGGATTTTGCGGGGATTTCGTCCGCGATGAAATCGAACATCAAATTGACTGCGGAGCAGTTGAATAAAGTTTCTGAAGTGGTTGGGTATCTGCAAGGCGAAGTAGCCGGGGAGGTTCGCCGATTGCGCTCCCGCTAAGAATGCGACCGAATGTATTCTTACCAACCGCTCAAAGCCGACGAGGTGAAGTTTGTTTTGGTGGGACTCCACGAAAGACTTGACGCCTGTCCCCGAGGAAGTCGGGATCCAGTCTTCATGTTGGATTGCCTAAAGGAGCGTGTGGAGGACATCGCCGTGCTCTACGAAGCTGAGGAGCCAGCCTTTCGAGACCCGGATTTCGGGCTGGATGGCCTCAACCGTTTGGGAGCGATAATGGCGTCACTGGCCCTTATCGAGGAAGAGTATCTGCCGGCGGTGGCGCACGTAACGGACGAGGAGCGGGCGTTGAGGCTGGTGTTCCTCGGGGCCGTTCAACGGCTTGGGTTGCACTGGATCAAAGACTTAGTGGTTCATTCTTCCGGAAACCTCGCCATCTTTCCTAAATTTTTCGCCGTCCTCGATATTCCGGTGGTGCATGTTCAGGCGAACTTTTTAGACAAATGTCTTTGCCTTCCCGGCGCGTTCCACGAGTTTGGGCACAGTGTATTTTTGAAGTTTGTCGAATTTTATAACGCGATGAAGGCCGAGCTTGCCGCTCATTTTGACGCATTGAGGAAGGCGATTGGGCCGGTGACCGAGGAACAAAAAAAGCGGTTGCTCGAAGATCTCGACGAAGCGCAGGCATATTGGACGGACAGTCGTCTAGCCGAATTATTTTGCGATTTGTTCGCTCAGTATGTGGCCGGGTGCGCGAACATGATTTCGATGGTCGATCTTTCGATGGGCACGGGGCAGCCTGCCTGTGACACGGACATCCAAGGTTACCCGCCAGATGCTGCGCGGGTAAAGGTTTGCGAGTTTGCCCTCACACCGGAACAGGCCGCGTCGAGCGAAGTAAAACACCTTTTGGCCGATTGGGAGCGGTATGCCGAGGTTGACAGAGCTGATTCTTTCTACCGTGATGTGTGCAGCGAAAAGTTGCTGCGGCGCTTTACCATTGTCGTTCTCGAACTCTTGCCAAAGCTCATGCCGCAAACCCAGCGAAATGTTTCCTTAATGCCGGACATCGAGGCGGTTTTGGGGCCATACGACAGCCTAACGCTTGAAGAGGCCACACAGAGAGCGATAACGGTGCTTATGAAAAGGCCCGACATCTATGATTCGTGGTGGCGTGAAGCTCGGAAAAAACTTGCGTAGCACTGCCACTGAGTGCCGTCTTCGGCCCGATGGGACGCGAATCACCCTGGCGTCAGCGGGTACGAAGTGGAGCAGGCCCTCCACGAGGGGAGGATTCGCGACTTTTGAATTTCGTGCTCAGGTGCCGGCCGCGCGACACTTTTACTGCACTGTTGCGTAAGTCATTGATAATCAATGGAGCGGGTGAAGGGAATCGAACCCTCATTCCAGACCGGCGCGCGGCTGGTGTGGTGCGCAAACAGTTCCAGATAATTCTTGGAGCCCAAGCCACGGTCAGATGGAGGAACGCAGGCTGGCGCAGGTTCAAAAGGTCGGAATCAAACCGACGCGCTAGGCCCCTGCGGCGCGCGAACTGGTCTTCTTGTGCAGGTTTGCAGGGCTTGAGTGACCGAATTCTTGGCTTCTTTTCCTAAATCCGGGCACAGATTTCGTAGCTTTGGAGCTTATTGGGTGTGAGGCACCCGCGCCGGCCCTAAAATGGAAATGTGAAAGTGAATCTAGGATTGCGCGCGGAGGAGCTGGCCCAGGCGAATCTGGCTTACAGCAAGGATCCGGGGGGCTCAACCTACCTCTCCGCGCCTGCGCTGCGCGCCAGTCACCTGGCCTTGCAGACAGCATCCCGCCGTCCGGCTCTGGCCAGTCTTCAGTCGTTGCCGGGGGATCCCGTCTCGCCGCGCGATGAGCTTTACGCAAAGACCGATCTGGCCGCTGCGCTCCTGGATTCCAACCTGAGCGTTCTGGGCTTCGTGGAACAGTTGATCCAAAAGCTTCCGGAACCGGGACAAGAGCGGGAGGCGTTCTCCCGGACTCCTTTGGACGACAATTTCTGCCGCTTGAAAGGCCTCATGGCCGACCTGCAACGCCCTGCGGTTGCCCTCCAGGTCGGGGGGTATGACCAGTTCAAACAGACGGCAGGCAAGACGATCGACTTGCTGGCGGAGGATTGCCGGCGACATGTGTTCGAGGCCGTCGGCAACGCAACGACCATGCAAAACGGCCTTTCGTCCGCGGAAATGGAGACGGTCCAGACTTTCAACCATCTTCGCCGGGCGATGCAGACCGTGTTCAATCTGCCAGTCGAGGATGGGGAGGTCTAC
>Ga0182021_10010563_pt1 | contig 10946 bp, 10 predicted proteins | sample 612E3MmetaG_FD_120493 | JGI IMG/M metagenome (GOLD analysis project Ga0182021, IMG submission 120493) | Permafrost microbial communities from Stordalen Mire, Sweden - 612E3M metaG (Illumina Assembly) | ecosystem: Environmental > Terrestrial > Soil > Wetlands > Permafrost | place: Sweden...
ATGGAAAATGTGTTTATCTTTCAATTCCCGGTTGTACTCCTTGTGGTTCTAATTTAAACTGTGAAGATAATAATTCATGCACAAATAATATATGCATGCAGGGAAGATGTTTATACACTTCGATATTGAATTGTAAATCTTGTACAATAGATTCTGGATGTGAAGATAATGAAGCTTGCACATCAAATACTTGTTCTAATGGAGCTTGTACTTTTACTTCAATATCTAATTGTAAAGCATGTACATTGTCTTTTCAATGTGAAGATAATGATTCAAGTACAACTTCTTCATGTTCTAATGGCAAATGTGTTTATACAAAAATAACTTCTTGTACAAGCAACGACGGATATTGCCCTTCAGGTTGTACTGCTGTGAATGATAATGATTGCTCTTACATATGTGGAAATGGAATAAGAGAAGGAAATGAAAAATGTGATGGGACTAATCTTGGTGGAGCAACTTGTTCTGGAGTTTTAGGAGCAGGATATACAGGAACATTAAAATGTTTTTCAGGTTTATGCACTTTTGATACAAGTTTGTGTGTTGCTCCCTGCACTTGTTCTGACGATGGAAATATATGCACAACTGATAGTTGTATTAATGGTATTTGTCAGCATACTTCACTAACAGGAAATTCTTGTTTAAGTGACGGTAATGTTTGTACAAATGACCTTTGTGGTGTGAATGGAACTTGTGCACATGCTCCAATAAGTGGATGCTGTACTTCAAGTTCTCAGTGCAGTGATAGCAATGCTTGTACAACAGATAGTTGCTCAGGCAATGCTTGTACACATTCTACAATAAGTAATTGTTGCGCTTCTGCTTCTCAATGTAATGATAATAATATTTGTACAACGGATGGTTGCTCTGGAAGTAATTCTTGTACAAATACTGTAATAAATAATTGCTGTACTTCAACTTCTCAATGTGGAAGTAATCAGGTTTGTACAAATAATGTTTGTGTTACTTCTTCAAATCCCCCTATTCCTACCACAGGTAAAATATATTATATTGCTCCTTCTCCAACTGGGAACGATAATACAGGCAATGGCTCAATACAAAAACCGTGGTTTAGCTTGACAAAAGCATGGAATTATGTTAGTGCAGGAGATACAATATACATGAGAGGAGGGACTTATTCTTATGTTAAGCAAACTTTGGAAGGAAAAAGTGGAAGTTCTGGAAAGATGATTAATGTATTTAATTATCCTGGAGAAAATCCTATTATTACAAAAAGCAGTTCATACGCAGTAGAGTATCCTATGGGATTAATTATTATTAATGATGGGGATTATTTACATTTCAAAGGTCTTGAAATATCACATTTTGATCAGGAAGATAATCATGTTTGGCCTGGCTTTTGGGTGTTTAAATCAGCTCATAGTATATTTGAATCATTAAATATTCATGATTGTGGGGAAGGGGCAGTGTTTGAGAATATAGATGATTGTCTCATAATAAATTCTGACTTCCATAATAATTTTGACCCATTGACTGACTATGACCCATATGGGAATGCTGATGGATTGGATTTAATAACAAGTGCTGGAACTACAAATACAATTAGGGGATGTCGTTTCTGGTCTAATTCAGATGATGGATTTGACGGATGGTGGTCTGTTGGTTTTATTACAATTGATAATTGTTGGTCTTGGGAAAATGGCTACAGAGAAGATGGTGAAACAAAGGGAGGCAATGGGGAAGGATTTAAAATAGGAGATACTAATGGACTGGGCAGTTATCCCAATACTCATTTAAGGACAGTTACTAATTCCTTAGCATTTGATAATCGAGAAGGAGGGTTTGTACAAGAAGAAGCATCTTATATATCTTGGATGTTTAATAATGTTGGATATCATAATGCTGATCAAACTGGATATAGATTGAATTTTGAATTTAACACATATGCTAATATACTAAGAAACAACATAGCTTTTGCAAATCAAAATCCTTCTAATGTACAAGCAAGTTATGATAATGCTATTGAAGATCATAATTCTTGGGATTCAGGATTTAGCGTTAGTAATGCTGATTTCTTAAGTGTTAATTCAACTGGAGTGGATGGACCAAGACAAGCAGACGGTAGTTTACCTAATCTTAACTTCTTACATTTAAAGGCGGGTTCAAAATTGATTAATGCAGGAACAAATGTTGAATTACCTTTTTCTGGTAGTGCTCCAGATTTAGGAGCTTATGAAACGAATTATTAATTACTTTTTTAAACACCTTATCAAAAAACTCATATTCATATTAATAATAACTTAACACAAAAGAAAAGATTATTAAATTACTTAACCCTCTTTGAGATTATGGGCAAGGAAGATGAAAAAGAAATGGTTGTAAATCCTTATGAAGTTGTTGGGGAAGTCAATTATGACAGGCTCATAAAGGAATTTGGACTTGAAAAAATTGACGATAAAATTCTAAAGAAAATTAAAAAACAAACTGGAGAGATTCATCCAATGCTTAGAAGAGGAATATTCTTTGCAGGAAGGGATTTGAACTGGGTTTTGGATGAATATGAAAAAGGAAACAAGTTTTTCTTATATACTGGTTGCGGACCTTCAGGACCTATACATATAGGACATTTAATGGCATGGTATTTTACTAAATGGTTGCAGGATAAATTTGATTGTGAGTTATATTTCCAGTTTACAGATGATGAGAAGTTTTTGTACAAAGATAAGTCATATGAAGAAATACAAGAATGGACGCAAGAAAATATGCTTGATGTAATTGCCGTTGGATTTAATCCAAAGAAAACCCATTTTATTGTTGATACAAAGCATGCAGGAATAATGTATCCGCAAGCAATAAAGGTTGCAAAGAAACTTACTTTCTCAACAATAAAGGCAAGCTTTGGTTTTACAGATAGCAATAATGTTGGTTCTATATTTTACACAGCAATGCAAGCAGTTCCAGCATTCCTGCCTTGCGTTTTAAAAAATAAAAAAATACCATGTTTAATTCCCCATGGAATTGATCAGGACCCTCATTTCAGAATAACAAGAGATATACTTCCAAAATTAGGATATTACAAACCTGCAAGTATTCAGTGTTCATTTCTTCCTTCTATGGGCGGTGCAGATGGAAAGATGAGCAGCTCAGAAGAAACAAAAGGAATTCTTTCAACTGATACACCAGGAGAAGTAAAAAATAAAATAAACAAATATGCTTTCTCTGGAGGAAGAGATACAGTTGAAGAGCATAGAAAACTTGGTGGAAATCCTGATGTAGATGTTTCTTTCCAGTATCTTAAATATTTATTTGAAGAAGACGACAATAAACTCGCAGAGATTGAAAGAGATTACAAGTCTGGAAAAATGCTTACAGGGGAATTAAAGAAATATACAATTGAAAAGATAAATGAATTTTTGGCAAAACATCAGGAAAGAAGAAAGAATGCTAAAAAACTTATATCGCAGTATATGTTAAAAGTATAAACCCCTTGTTAAACAAATAATAAATATGAAAAATAAAAGAGGACAGTTCTATTTGGTTGCAACGATTATAATAGTAGGACTTGTCATAGCTCTCTCAGTTGCAATAAATTATTCAACAAAAACAAATTATTCTGACGTGGAAGAAGTTGCAAAAATGCTTAGTATAGAAAGCCAGTATGTTCTTGACCATGATACATACAATACAAAAAATGAATTTGATAATTTTGGAATGATATACTCACAATATGCAGGAGCAGATAAAAGCATTTATTTTATATTTGTTAATGGGAAAGACACGAGCGAAAAAGAAGCTTACAAATACAGCGGGGGAAACAAAGTTGATTTAAGTTCTAATTTAGCTGTTGGTAGTGATATACAATACACTCTTGACAGCAGAGTATATCACTTCAAACTAGAATATGGAAAAAACTTTTATTTTATAGTTGCTCAGGATAAGGGAGGAGAAAGATATGTCTTTACAGGATAGATATTCAAAAATAAAATCTAAAAATAGAAAAGCTAAATCAAAGAAGGCTGTAAGCGTAATAATAGGATATGTTCTTCTTATTACATTTGCCGTTGTTCTGGGAGTTATTGTATACAAATGGATGAAAACATATGTTCCTCAGGAAGATGTAAACTGTCCTGACGGAACTTCTCTGTATATAGAGAGCTATCATTATGATTGCACTGCGAAGGTTCTTACTCTCACAATAAAAAACAATGGAAAATTTGATGTTGGAGGATATTTTATACGTGCAACAGATTCTCCTCAGGAGGAACTGGCAGTGATAGATTTAACCCAAATGAATATGAACCCTGGTTCAAAATTAAATCCATTGGGAATAAAATTCGGGGATTATGTAAGCAAAAATTCTCTTGCACCAAATGATGTGGAAGAACATTTGTATAATGTGAGTTCAATGATAAGGGGAATATATAAAATTGAAATAGTCCCAGTAAGATGGGAAACCCAGAACAGGAAAATGGTTCTTTTAAGCTGCAAAGATGCAGGAATAGTTCAAGATATTGCATGCAATTAATCAAAGAATTTAAAAATAAAGAAATGCACATACTATAATGAAAAATTGGAAATTTTTCAAAAATACAAAACCCCGTAGGAGTTTTGCATAATGAGAAAGGGGTTGAGAGTAAAGAATAAAAGAGATGTCAGAGGTTTATCCCCTGTGATTGCTACTGTTCTTCTTATTGTTCTTGTTGTTGCTATTGCTCTTATAGTATTTCTATGGGTAAGAGGAATGACTCAGGAAGCGATAACAAAATTTGGAGGCTCTGGGAAACCAGAAAATATACAATTAATTTGTGGCCAGGTTTCCTTTGAAGCAAGTTATACTGCTGGAACTGGATTGTACATAACAAATCCTGGAAGCATTCCTATATTCGGAATAGACGCTAAGGAAATAGGAGATGGAAGCCACAAGACCATTGACCTGAGAGATAATGCTAATTGGCCAACAGTAGGATTAAATCAGGGAGGAGTATTTTCAGATCAAAATTTCAATGTAAGCTCAGGAGTAACAGAGATGGTTCTCATTCCTGTTCTTATAGGAGAATCTGACAGCGGAAGAAAAACTTATGTTTGTGATGAAGCTCAATATGGGTATCAAATTATGGTGTGAATATGAAAATCAAAGATTTAAAACATAAAAATAAAAAAGCTCTATCTACTGTGGTTGCTACTGTTCTTATTATACTTCTTACAGTAGTCGCGGTCGCGATAGTTTGGACTTTTGTAAAAGGGATAGTAAACCCTGAGAAACTTGCAGGAACTCAGTCCTGTTTTGAATTAACCTCCGGTGAAAAAATAACAATAAACGATTATTACACATGTTATGACAAGACGTCAAATACAGTTCAATTCTCTATAGATATGAAAGATGCTCAGGTAGATGCAGTGGTTGTATCAATTCTCGTTGGAGGAAATTCAAAGAGTTTTACTTTAACAAATAACGATACAAATATTTCAAATTTAAAACCTTACAAAGGAAATGCTGGATATAACGCTACCCGTCTTCCTGGGAAGAATGAGGGAAGAACATATGTTGCAGAAGGATTTGAGTCTGGCGTAGGGAAAGTTGATTGGATAAAAATAGCTCCTGTAATAGCAGGGAAACAATGTGACCCCAGCGATGAAACTTCCCAGATTGATTATTGTGCTTTATACGGAGATTAAAATAATTAATTGTGTTTTAAGAAAGTTAGCAAAGTTTAATAATATTGGAATCAAATAATTGTTAATGAGGAAATTATAAATATGAATTTCATTAATTAAATATGTTAAAAGATAAAAGAGGTAATTTATTTTTCAAAGGTCGTAAATTTTGGAAAAACTTTGGTTCTGACGAAATAAGTAAGAAAATAGGGAATTTTAATAACCAGTATATGAACGCTTTAAGAGATGGAGATTTAGAAAAAGCAGATTTAATAAAAAATCAAATAAAGTATTTAGATAATGTAAGATATGATCTAGCCGTTCATTCAACGGGGGGATTTGACGTTCATGGCGAATTATTAAACAGAGAAAAATATAAAGCTATGAATCATGAGCAGTATAAATATGATTATGTGACTCCAAAGGAAAATGAATCAAAATTAGAAAAATACTCACAAGCAGCAGCAATTATAGGAATATCTGGAGGAATAATATTTTTATCTCCCAACTTAACAGGAAATGTAATTGCAGATTTCTCAATAAAAACAACCTCATTTATTGGTATTGGTTTACTAATTGTAGGTTTAATTGCAGGTTTTTTACTTATAAAGAAAGGAAATAAAAGAAGAAAGCAGAAAATTAAGAAGAAGGTTAAAATAACAAAATCCCCAACAAAGAAAAATATTATAAACTGAATTTTATTTAAGATAATATGAATAAGAGGCGTGGTCAGGTGTGGGTGGAAACTGTCGTTTATCTTTTGGTAGCTTTTGTTATGATTGGCTTGGTTCTTTCTTTCATAAAACCAAAAATAGAAGAACTAAAAGATAAATCAATAACAGAGCAGTCAATAGAAATACTAAAAAATATAGACAATTCTATTCTTACAATGGGAGATTCTGGAAACAAAAGAGTTCTTGAAATTTCAATAAAAAAAGGTTCCTTAATTATAGATTCAGAAAATAACTCTGTAATTTTTGAAATGGACAGCACTTATCAGGCAGGTGAACCGGGAGAAATTGTGTACGTTGGAAATATTCAGACACTTACAGAAGTAAGTGGAAGAAACAGCAAGATAACATTAACGAGATATTTTGGAGACGTTTATAACATAACATACAATGGAGATAAGATACTTAAGACTTTAAATAAAGCTCCAACTCCATATAAATTATCTATAACAAATAATGGAGAGATAGGAAATAAAATAAATATGGACTTTAGCACGGCATAAAGATAAAATATGGTAGAAATAGTAAATAAATACATAAAGGATTATCCAACACCAAAGATAAATTTCAATCCAGTTATACCTCCGCTAAAGAGGATAAAGGACAAAACAAAAGTTGATGTAAGATATTGCCTTATTGCCCCATACACTTTTGTTCATATACACTGGGACCCTAAAATATACGAAGTAGTTTATGATATTGAAGAGCCAATATTAACCCCAGCAGAAGAAAAACAGAGAGCGGAAATAATTACAGCAATGAATAATATGATTGACTTTGAAACAATAATTGATAAGGAAACTTCAAAATTGCTCGAATATATAGATAAAAGATTCAAACTTCTTGCTATAGAATTGGGAATAGATTTATCCTATGAGAGTTATAAAAAAATATTCTATTATCTATGCCGGGATTTTATGGGATTCAATGAGACAGAACCACTGCTCCGAGATTATTTTGTGGAGGATATAGAATGTAATGGAGCTAATTCTTCTGTATACGTTGTTCATAGAGTATATAGAAACATGAAAACAAGCCTTATTTTCAAAGATATAGACAAACTTCAAAGTTTTGTTGAAAAACTTGCACAGAGGTGTGGAAAATATATTTCATACGCAAAACCAATCCTAGATGGAAGTCTTCCAGATGGTTCGAGAGTAAATGCAACATACACTAAAGATATTACAAGCAAAGGTCCTACATTCACAATAAGAAAGTTCACAAAAAATCCATGGACACCAACTCAATTAATTTCATTTGGAACTCTTAGTCCAGAGATTCTTGCATATCTATGGATATTAGTTCAGTATAAAATGAATATACTTATTACAGGAGGAACTTCCTCAGGAAAAACAACTCTTCTTAATGCTATAGCGTTTTTTATTCCCCCAGAATCAAGAGTTGTTTCAATTGAAGATACGAGGGAATTAAATTTACCACGTGATAACTGGTTGCCTAGCGTTGTAAGAAATGCAACGGGTGTAGGAACAACAGGAGAAATAAGTCTTTTTGATTTGCTTAGAAGTTCATTTAGACAGAACCCAGATTATGTAATTGTGGGAGAAGTTAGAGGTGCAGAAGCATCAGTTCTATTCCAGGGAATGGCTAGCGGTCATTCATCCATAAGTACAATACACGCAGATTCAGTTGATACTTTAATAAAAAGGTTGGAAACTCCACCAATTGAATTATCTCCTACTCTTCTTAATGTACTTGATTGTGTATGCATTATGACTCACGCGATTGTAAATAAAGAAGAAACAAGAAAGCTGAAGGAAGTTGTAGAAATAATAAATGTAACTCTTGATGGTATTGCCCTCACAAATACACCTTTTGTATGGAATGCTATGGAAAATGAATTCTATTCAAAGAAAAACAGCAAAATATTTGACAAAATAAGAAAAAGATACGGAATAAAGGTGGAGGAATTGGAGTTGGAATTTCGAAGAAGAGTTCAGCTTTTATATAAAGTATATCAGTCTAATGTATTCAAGTTTGAGGAAGTGCAGGAATTAATAAACGAATATTATAAGAAACCTCAGGAAATTCTAAAGAAATTCGGAGTGGAGTAATAAAGAATTTGACAATCAAATTCTAAAGAAGTTTGGTGTTGAGTGAAACCATTCTATTATCAATAACTTAAATTAAACATTGTTCAACTTATAATAGTATTAAATCGGTCAAATCCATCAACGTAAATTTTATATCTGATAACTAATCCATTCTATTATAAATAACTTAAATTAAACCTTGTTTTACTATAATAACAATGTTTTCCCGGGGGTGGGCGGGTGGGAATGATTTTACCCTTATCACATGCTATAACAAAATATTTAATAACGCAAATTACATTTTTCTTTAATGGGTATTGAGGTAAAAAAGGGGAGTGATTCTGCCGGAGGCATTTCTATTTTAAATCAACTAACTGCTAGCCTGGAAGAAGCAGAAACGAAGCTTGAACAGGCCTATGAAAAGGAGAATTATGAACAGGTAAAGGCAATAAAGGAATTTATTCTAAAATTACAAATAAAAGTAGCTGAGGAGCTAAAGCAAAAATAAAAATATAATAAAAATGAAAAACAGGAAATTTTTGACAAATATAAAATCAGGAGATTTTACATAATGAAAACACACATAGAAGATTTTCAAAGATTAAAGGAAGTTGTAATGAGGGAGAGAACAACATATCTTGAGCTCAACTCTTTAGAAAAATACATGCAGGGGGCAGAACCTGAAGAGAAAAAAATGATAGCCTCACAAATATTCCTTATAAAACAGGCTCTTATAAGACTTAACGAACAAATCCCTTCTCTTATAGATAAGATAAATATTATAAGACCTTTGAATCCTGTAAAAAAAGTTGAGGAAGATAAAAAAGAAGTTCCAAAGCAGCCAGAGAGCCTTTTGTACAGACCTTCAGATACAAACACTTTTACCAGTGATGGTAAATCAAAAGTATATACTCTCAAAGAATTGAGACCAACGAGTCTTGAAAAATTAACTCTAAAGAGAATGAAGAAGAGGGAAGAGAAACATGAAGTTGTAAAAGAAAAAAAGCCAAGCGAATACATAAAAATTGCAAATAAGTACTTTGCACACACCTCAGAAAAAATAATAAATGAAAAAACTTTCAAAGAATTGGAAACAGATTTAAGACAGGCAAACATGCAGTTCACTCCAAGAAGCTACATATCAGTTATATTTTTGACTTCTTTGATTATGCTTGCTGTAGGAATATTATCCGGGATTTTCTTTTTCTTTTTCAAGATATCCCCTGATATGCCCATACTATTCAAAGCTACAGGAAGTATTGGAAAAAGACTTTTGGTAGCAGCTGGCATTGCAATTGCTTCTCCAATTATTACTTTTATAATAATGTACAGTTATCCGGGGCTTGAAAAAAGTTCAACTGCAACAAGAATAGAAGATGAATTGCCTTTTGCAACAATTCATATGTCAGCAATTTCAGGTTCAATGATTGACCCAAGCCAGATATTTAATATTATAATATCCACAGGAGAATATCCTTTCATTGAAAAGGAATTTAAGAAACTTATAAATGAAATAAATCTTTATGGATATGATTTGGTAAGTGCCTTGAGAAATGGCGCATATAATAATCCAAGCAGAAAACTTTCAGAATTATTCAACGGTTTAGCAACGACAATAAATTCAGGAGGAGACTTACCCCAATTTTTTGATAAAAGATCACAGACACTTCTATTTGAGAATAAACTTGAACAAGAAAAGAAGACAAAGGCTGCTGAGACATTCATGGATATATACATTAGCCTTGTAGTTGCAGCCCCTATGATACTCATGATATTGCTTATGATGATGAAGATAAGTGGACTAGGAGTTGCAATGAGCACACAGATGATAACAGTTGTTATGGTTGTGGCTGTAACTATGATAAATATTGTCTTTTTGACATTTTTGCAATTAAAGAAGTAAATGGCAAAAACATGATAAAAAAAGATATACATAAAACAAAAAGGAGATAAGAAACAATAACAAAATAATAATATGGAGATAAAAAAGATACACTACATAGGAATTGGAGCAGCTGTACTAATTGTAGCTTTGTCTTTCCTATTCAAAGATACAAAGTTATTCTTCCTTTTTATAGGAATTGGAGTTCTTGCAGGAGTCTCACCATTTGTAATTTCTCTTATAAATGAAACTAGAGATGAAACTGAAAAAGAAGAAATGTTCCTTGAATTTACAAGAAATCTTGTTGAGAGCGTTAAAACAGGAACACCCATAAGTAAGAGTATAATGAATCTTAAGGATAAGGGATATGGTGTTTTAGGTATAAACATAAAGAAACTTGCAAATCAGATTTCCCTAGGAATACCATTAAACATGGCTTTGCAGGTTTTTGCGAAGGATGTAAATAATAAAACAGTTTCAAGAACAATTATACTTATAGGGCAGGCTGAAAAAGCTGGAGGAGATATAGGAGAAATACTTGAAGCAGTTGCAGAGGCAGTAACTATATCTGATAAGTTAAAGAAAGAAAGAAAAGCTGCAATATCAACTCTGGTTGTTCAGGGATATATAATTTTCTTTGTTTTCATGATTATAATATTAATTATG
>Ga0182021_10010564_pt1 | contig 10946 bp, 9 predicted proteins | sample 612E3MmetaG_FD_120493 | JGI IMG/M metagenome (GOLD analysis project Ga0182021, IMG submission 120493) | Permafrost microbial communities from Stordalen Mire, Sweden - 612E3M metaG (Illumina Assembly) | ecosystem: Environmental > Terrestrial > Soil > Wetlands > Permafrost | place: Sweden...
CGTTTGTTTTGCTCCATTCAAGTACCTTTTTCAAATCATCCCAATAGTCAACCTGCTCAAATTTCAGAAGCTCTACGGGAGCCCCGGTGATTATCAAACCATCATAGCGTCTGTCTTTTAATTGGTCAAATGGCTTGTAAAAAATATTCAAATGCTCTTTGGATGTGTTTTTTGAGTCATGCTTATCCATGTAGAAAAAGTCGAGTTCAACCTGCAGGGGAGTATTTGAAAGAACACGTATAAAGTCGGTTTCAGTAACTATTTTTAAGGGCATTAAATTACATAATGCGAGATGCAACGGACGAATGTCCTGATGCAAAGCCCGCATCTTTTCCATGATAAAAATGTTCTCATCTTTGAGGATGTTTATCGCTGGTAAATTATTCGGAACATTTATTGGCATGGTTATTTGGCCTTTTTATAAACTAAAAATGTTGTTTCAAAGTTAATGGATACGATAATCATTAAAATCCCATAAACATGGTATATTTCATACCCCATACCGGGGATTGTTCAAGTTAACCCAATGCTTTTTTTAAATCATTAATCAAATCTTTACTGTCTTCAATACCCACCGAAACTCTTATGAGCGTGTCTGTTATACCTATTTTTTCGCGCGATTCTTTGGAAACGGAAGCATGGGTCATAACCGCCGGAAGTTCAATCAGGGATTCAACACCGCCAAGGCTTTCGGCGAGGGCAAAAAGGGTGAGCCGTTCGAGGAATGCTTTTGCATCGTTGATGGTTCCTTTAATTTCGAAGGAAATAATACCGCCAAAACCGGATGTTTGTTGCTTTGCCAATTGGTGTTGCGGATGGCTTTGCAGTCCCGGATAAATTACCTTATTAATTTTTGGGTGTTTTTCGAGAAATTCGGCTATTTCTATTGCATTTTGATTGTGGCGTTGCATTCGCAGTTGCAGGGTTTTAATGCCGCGCATGGTCAGGTAGGAATCGAACGGTGGAAGAACTGCCCCAACGGCATTCTGATAATATTTTAATTTTTCGTACAATGCGGGGTTCGATAACATCACCGAACCGCCCAGCACATCGCTGTGTCCGCCAATATATTTGGTAGAACTGTGAACCACAATATCGGCGCCTAAATCGAGCGGGTTTTGAAAATAGGGCGACAGAAATGTATTGTCAACGATTAAAATCAGGTTATGCTTTCGTGTAATGGCCGATACAGCCTTGATGTCGCTGAGTTTAAGCAATGGATTTGAAGGAGATTCGATCCAAACCAACCTCGTATTTTTTTGAACTGCTTTTTCAACATTTTCTGCAATAGAAGCATCAACATAATCAATTTCGAAATTGTAACCTTCAAAAACTTTGTTGAATATCCTTTTAGTGCCTCCATACAGGTCGTCAAAAGCAATTATATGGTCGCCGGGTTTAAGCAACGAAAGCAAAATAGTAGATTCGGCAGCAAGCCCGGAGCTGAACGCCAGCCCGTAGTTTGCATTTTCGAGTGCGGCGAGCTTTTCTTCCAGCGCTTTGCGGGTGGGGTTTAACGAACGGGTGTAATCGTAGCCGAGCGTTGGTTCATCCACTTTTTTTCGGGCAAACGTGGTGGATAAATGGATGGGCGAAACTACATCGCCGGCGCTACCTTCGCTAAAATTGGGTTCTTCGCCCACATGGATTGCGTTTGTGGCAAATCCGTAAGTATTAATATTTCCCATTCCGTAAATAATTGATTAAGTCAATTTTTGTGATGATGCCATGAAACACTTCATTTTTGTCTTCAATAATGGCCACAAAACCTTTGTTTAAAACATCCACAAGCGAATCAAGCGAGGCATCAGGTAAAATCTTTGTCAGTTTGGTTGTCATTATTTTTTCAATTGATACGGTACGAAAATTACAGTCCCGCGAATACAATGCCGATAGCAAGTCCGATTCATCTACAATGCCTATTATTTTGTTGTCGTCCAAAACCGGAATTTGAGAAATGTCGTACGATTTCATTCGGCAGTAAACGGTATTTACCGTATCCTGTGGTGATACGAAAACAGTTGCGTTGTCTTCAAAGCGACGCGAAATCACATCGCGCAAATCGCCGTAAGCTTCCCTCTTTTTCAGGCCCTGGTCGAACATCCAGGCCTCGTTGTACATTTTTGAGAGGTACTTGTTTCCGCTATCGCAGGCGAAAGTTACCACACGTTTGGGTGTTGTTTGTTCGCGGCAATATTTTAATGCTGCGCTTAGGAGAGTGCCGGAAGAAGAACCTGCCAAAAGCCCTTCCTTTTTTAAAAGTTCATGCACAGTTTCAAAACTTTCTTTGTCGCTAATGGTGTAGGCTTTTTTGGTGAGCGAAAAATCGGCTATGGAAGGGACAAAATCCTCACCAATACCCTCGACCAGCCAGGAACCAGCTTCTTTTGTTATTTCCCCGGTTTGAATGAATTCGGCCAATACGGAGCCTTCCGGATCAGCCAATACCATTTCGGTTTTATCCGACACTTTTTTAAAAAAATTTGTTAATCCTGTTATGGTACCGGAAGAACCCACACCAACCACCACGGCATCAACATCGTGCCCTAATTGTTCCCATATCTCCGGCCCGGTAGTGGTTTCGTGTGCATAAGGATTAGCAAGGTTTTCGAACTGGTTGACAAAAAGGGCCCCGGTTTCTTTGGAAATCTTGCGGGCCAGGTCCTGATAATATTGAGGGTGTCCCTTGCCCACATCAGAACGCGTAAGGATGATTTCGGCGCCTAACGAGCGTAAGTGGTTTATTTTTTCCTGGCTCATCTTATCGGGAATTACCAGGATGATTTTATACCCTTTCATTAATGCTACCAGGGCCAATCCAATACCGGTATTGCCGGCAGTGGCTTCTATGAGTGTGCCTCCGGGTTTTAGTGTACCGTTTTTTTCCGCTGCGGCAATCATCGACAAGCCAATACGGTCTTTGATAGAGCCTCCTGGATTTTGGTTTTCGAGTTTCAGGAAAAGCCTGCATTTACCCGTATCCATTTTGGTAAGTTCCACAATGGGCGTGTTACCGATCATTTCTAAAACATTTGTAGCTACTTGTTGTGACATGCTATAATTTTATGAAATATTTAAATTTAACATTAGCGTTCATATAGTACTATTATCCATGGCTTTCCAAGGAAGATACGCGAGATATTGTTTTGAATGCCTGGTCAATATCCCAGATTAAATCCTCTATGTCTTCCGTACCAATAGAAAAACGGATCTGTTCGGGTTTTACACCTGCCAGAATTTGTTCGGCTTCGGTAAGCTGTCCGTGCGTTACGGTTGCCGGATGCACTACCAATGATTTGGAATCTCCTACATTGGCGAGAAATGAAAAGAGTTTAAGGCTTTCGATGAACTTTTTGGCTTGTTCAAATCCTCCTTTCACACCAAAAGAGAGTATTGCTCCCGGGCCTTTGGGCAGATATTTTTGGGCAAGGGCATTGTATGGGCTGCTTTTTAAGCCAGGATAGGATACCCAGGCAACTTTAGGATGTGCTTCCAGATATTCGGCAATGCGCTGCGCACTTGTAACCTGCCGCGAGAGCCGGAAGGAAAGCGTTTCAAGTCCCTGTAAGAGCAAGAACGCATTAAAAGGACTGAGGCAAGCTCCAAAATCTCGCAAATAGTGCAACCGAACTTTAATGATGTAGGCAATGTTTCCAAGACCGGGGAAATTTCCCCATTTGTCCCAAAACACGAAACCGCTATAGGCCGAATCGGGTGTTGTAAAGTCAGAGAATTTGCCGCTTTTCGACCAGTTGAAATTACCTCCATCCACAATTAACCCGCCAATACTGTTGCCATGTCCGCCAATGTATTTTGTAGCCGAATGAACGATGATGTTGGCTCCGTAATCGAATGGCCGAAACAGGTATGGCGTTCCAAATGTGTTGTCGACAATAAGCGGTATGCCGTTTTCTTCAGCTATGCGTGCCACTTTTTCAAAGTCGATGATGTTAATATCGGGATTGCCTATGGTTTCGATAAACAAGGCTTTGGTCTTGTCCGTAATGGCCTTGTGGAAATTTTCGGGATCGGCAGGGTCAACCAGCACGGTATTTACGCCATGTTTGGGTAAGGTGTTTTTGAAGAGATTGAAGCTTCCGCCATACAACGTTTTGGCAGCCACAATTTCATCGCCCGCATGGGTAATATTTAAAATTGAATATGCTGTTGCCGCTGATCCCGATGCTACTGCTAATGCACCACTACCTCCTTCAAGAACTGCAATCCTGTTCTCAAGGACCTCACAGGTGGGATTGGTGATCCGGGTATAATCGAAGCCAAATTCTTCCACGGAACTAATAAGTTTAGCCTGTTCAAAATCCTTAAATACAAATGAGGTTGTTTGGTATATGGGCACAGCACGAGCCCTTGTATCCGAATCAAGCACATGCCCGGCATGCACCTGAAGTGTATCGAAACTATATTTTCTTGTACTCATTATTATACAGTTTTTTGATACTTGCCTGAGTCCGCAAAAGCTATCTCCGGTTGAAGCTTAAAAGCATCTAACGATTCATCCAAATCAATTTGCAGAGCTCCATTGAAGATATTGTTCACGATCATTAATGCCCCAAAAACCGTGAGTTCTACAATTTGCTTTGGGGTGAGAAATGTTTTTAGCTTGCTGAACAATGCCGAAGAAACACGGTTTGGATCAGCAGCCAGTTGACGGCCGAAGTCGATAATTGCCTGGTCTTTTTCATCCAGTTTCAATTGAGCCGGATCTTCACCGCCTTTGATGATAGACCTGCGCATAAAAGTTGAGCAAAGGATGCAGGCATTTTCGCGCGAAATTGCATCGCAGAAAAGGATTGCCCTCCGTTCGCCAATTACGGGTTTCACAATGTCAAACAGACTATACCATTCGAGGACAGCATTCAGGGCTGCAGGTGAATGTAGCAGTGTGGCCTTCATGTTTGTAACCACACCATGTTCTTTTTCTACTTTTTTAAAAAGCTCCTGAAGTTCAGGTGTAGCTTCTTCGTAAATTACTTTTGCGATACGTGCCATAAATTAATTGTTTATTTTTTATTGATAATTTTCTATTGTTTAAGTGTCAATTGAAAGATTATTAACCGTTTCAATTACAATATCCGCTATTTGGTCAATTTGTTTTTCGGTTGCTATTAATGGAGGGGCAAGGCATATTATATTGTCGAGCACACGAGTGTACAAACCCCGATTCAGGAGTTCCTGCCGGACTTTTTTACCAAAAGCTATGTCGGACGGAAAATTTTCCTTGGTTTCCCGGTTTGCAACAAGCTCAATACCCACCAGGAGGCCTAAACCACGGATTTCGCCAACGTATTTATTTGATTTAATGCTTTGTAACCTATCCAATAATCGCTTGCCCAAAATGGCCGAACGTTCCACAAGTTTGTTTTCCTCAATTACCCGGAGATTAGCTATTGCAATGGCGCAACCTACCGGATGGGCTGAGCATGTGTATCCATGCCACCAACGATTATTGGGGCTAACGGAATCCAGGGCATCTTTTATTTCGCCCGATACTCCAATGCCTCCCAGGGGAAAATATCCACTGGTTATTCCTTTTGCAAACTGAACAATGTCGGGCTGAATGCCCCAATGCTCCAATGCAAACCATTTACCCGTGCGACCGAACCCGGTAATCACCTCATCGCTGATCAGTAATACATTGTGTAGGTCGCATATCTCGCGAATGCGTTTAAAATAGTCGTCCTGAGGCACAATAACACCGCCTCCGCCTCCCTGTATTGGCTCGGCTATAAAGGCCGCTACTGTTTCCGCCCTTTCTCTTAAAATGGCTTCTTCCAATAAGTCAGCGGCAGCAATGCCTGGCGAAACATCAGTTCGTTCGGTTGTAAAACGGTATGGGTTGGGCGATTCAATAAACACGAAATTGGGTAATCGCGGGCCAAACCCGTTCGAGAATTCGTCGACACCAGTAGCTGAAGCTGCGCCTACTGTTGAGCCGTGGTACGATAATTTACGGGAAATGATTTTCAGTTTTTCGGGTTTCCCTTTTGCCCCCCAATAAAAACGGGCTGTACGAATGGACGTATCGGTGGCATCGGAACCTCCCAAGGTAAAATAGAAAGCTTCGATATTTGAATAAATGTGACGTTTTAGAACCTGAACAAGCTCTATTGCTGGCGTGTTTGTTGAGCCAGCGTATGCGGTTGCAAAGTCCAGCTTTTTTAGCTGTTTTGTGGCTGCATCAATTAATTCCTTCCGGCCATGCCCTAAATAGACATTCCACATTCCACTCAACCCGTCAATATAAGTTTTCTTCTCGTAATTGGTGAGGTAAATTCCTTCGCCCGAAATCCAAACCTGTGGGTCGAGATATTCGCTGGGATGGTGTTGCGGATGGATAAGGGATTGACGGTCGGATTCTATAAGTTTACGCTTTGATACTTTCATATTTTGTGATATGTTGTAAACCAAAATATTCAAGAAGACAACTATGTTAGTGGTAAGCATACCCCTACAAGGCATCAATTGCTTTCATATTTTGGTTGATTAATATTGTAAGGCATAAAACAACCCTTTGCACGAAAGGGAGGTGTTTTATAATTGACATGGTATGTGGATGTGAAATCAACAAGAAATAAATGCGTTCAATTATTATTTATTTCTCTTTTAGAGTTGATTTCACCAGCGACAGTTCGCCTTATAATAAACACCCTTTAGACCAGAAATATGACTTACAATCCGCAACACTGTTTTCGTTTTTAAGATTAGCACAAATATCTTAACTATTAAAATTTTATAAATCCCATAGATAGGGTAATTTCATATCCCATGTTTAAGGGATGCCAGTGGAACATTTAATCAAACACAACCGGTACCTATAAAATAGAACAAGTTAAATTGTCGTATGCCTAAGCGACAATTTAACCTGAAAAAACACCCGAATGAATGAAACCTATTGTTTACAAAGATGCGCTGGCGAGCGAATCATAATGATCGTCAATTGCCTGTATATCCGTTTTAATGTTTTGGCCTATTTCGGGGGTTACTTTCTTGGCAATTAAAAACCAGATTATGCCAATTGCTATTATTCCCAGGAATATGTATGGCAGATAGTTGTATGGCGCAGGCGGAACCGGATAAACACTGCCCACAATTGCTATCCCCAGAAAAATTATAGCTCCAATGGATACTAAAACACTGCTGGTTGTTAATTTCTTTTTGCTATACAAATAAACCGGCGCAGCAATAGAAACCAAAATATAGGCAACAATAAAGGCCAAAGTTGCAATGGTTCCGATGATACCGTATATATCGAACGGGCCAACATTTTTTAAAATAAGAATTGCCGCAGGAATAAATGTTACAATGGCTGAAATAGTAACTGCATGATGAGGCGTTTCGTTTTTTTCGTGCGCCTGACCAATTGATGAGTGGAAAAGCCCGTGGCGGGACATGTGAAACAATATACGGGATCCCGCATTGATACAAGCAAGGGTACATGCAAAGAAACTGATAATAGAACCCAAGGCTATTAAAGGAATGAAGAACGTTACGTGTGCCTTTTCCGCCAGCACATTAAAAGGCGCTGTGCTTTGTCCTAAGGTTTCTTTGTTTCCAATAAAACCAAGCGTTTCGGCATAAGAGCTAAATACAAATAATGCGCCAATAGAAATAACACTGAGAATTAACGATCGGGGAATGGTTTTCAATGGGTTCTTAGCTTCTTCACCTAGAGTAGCCGCGCTTTCAAAGCCGGTGAAACTGAATATTGCCAATACCAGACCTAATCGTATGTTTTCGAATGTTATTCCTTTCAATGATAATTGGTCGTAATCAAATTTAAAACCATGCGACCAAAGGGTTATTACCAATAATATAAGAATAAGAAATACCGAAACGCCCTCAAAAATTAACATTAACCGGGTTGAAAGTCTAATATCTTTATAAGCCACAAACCATGCAAATGCAACAACAATCGCTGTAAGCAAAAGATAGGAAGCATGTCCGAGCCCAAAATACTCTAACAAAACATTAAAATAGTTTGTAACCCCACCTGTAACTGACGATGCACAGGCAAGATAAGCAACCAGCAAAACCCAACCGGCCACTACACCAAAACGATTACCCAACCCTTTAACAATGTAAATGTAAAATGAGCCGGGTGAAGCAGAATCTTTGGCAAATTGCCTGATATTCCATGCAACCAAAAAAACGGCAACAGTAGCAAAAACATAGGCAAACCAAGTTCCGCCTGCTGCCAGGGCAAACACTAATGGAATTACTACTGTGGGAGTAGCAGATGGCGCAATATTGGCCACCGATTGGGCAAAGGTTTCTAAGGGACCTAAAGTTTTTGATTTTAGGCCATATTTACTCGAATTTTTAACTGTACTCATGATGATTTCCTCCTGATTATAATGTTATTCCAAATACCAAATCCCTTATTTAAGTTGATTTCACCAACGACAGTTGGCTTTATAATATACACCCTTTAAACCGGAAATATGTACTACAATTCGTAACACTTGTTTTTATTAAATTTCATATGGCAAAGTTGTCGACTATTGGGCTAAAAAAAATCCCATATATCGGGTAATTTATATCCCATATTTGCGGGATATTAAAAAGTACAACCTCCTATTTATTAGTTGGATATTGTTGTTTTATAACTTCTTTCATAAGTAGGCGTTTAAAATCCACTGATTTTTTGTTGTATATTGTTCGGTCTAATTTTTAGTACCCTCTAATGGATGAATACATTAAATGATTATATTATGAAAAGAAACATTGTTTTGAGTGTCTTTATTCTTTTGGGCTTTTTGTTTTTAGGATGTAAAAAGAATGGTAACCTTAATAATAAAACTTCTAAAGGTATTGAAAATGAATACTTTGTAACAAATATAAAAAAACATCAGCCATCACCAGGCTTAACATTACTTGATGTTAAATCTTACCAACAGACTACTGAATATACCTGTGGCCCATCATCGGTAATTACCGTACTTAATTATTACAAGCGAACAGGTAATGAAATGAAAATTGCATCTGAAATGGGAACCGATACAACAACAGGCACTACTCCGGAGCAGTTGCTTGATAGTTGCACCAATAGATTGGGCTTGTAACAATTGGTCGAAATGACTTTCAAGAGTTTTTTGATCCTGAAAATCAGCGGTCTGCTCTTTTTGTTTGGTTTTGAGCATAGATTGGTTGCAAAGCAAAAACTATAGCTATACTCCACAATAATTTGGAAGATTGTTTTAACATACGGGTATCATTCAATTATTTTTCTCCTAAATTCCAATGCTTTTTTTTATTCAGTAACCAAAAGTTTTATTATAATATATGTACCACTTAGAACCCAAAAATTAGTGCCATCAGTTGTCATTCCACCCAATGTATAGCTATCCAGGTAATGTGGCAAATAACCCTTACTAACGATGGTGCCTGTTGCAGTATCATATTTATAAATAGTGTATCCTTTATGGGGATTATTAATTTGCACTTCTTTATTTAAGATGTATAGAAAATTGTTAAACTTAGTAATGCTAATAACCTTTAAATCAGATATTAATAAACTAAGATCAATGTACATGGCCTGATTACCAGTCAATGATAACTTATAAAGTCCACCATTGTTGGCAACCCAGATATTGTTATTTAATATCTCAAAATCGTAACTATTGCTGCTGGAAATTTGACACGTTACCGAACCTAATAGTTTCCCGCCTTTTTGTCCCAACTTTGACAAAATATTTGCAGCATATCCTTTAATATAATAAAAGGTATCCTGACTGGAAATGTAATCTGCATTATTCAACGCGGAAAAGCTTCGTTTGATTGTTCCATCAGAATTGTATTCATATATTGTAGAATTATAAATACCTACCAACCGCGTTCCATTGTAAGATATATCATCTGTACCATAAACTAATGAGATCGCTGTATTGTAATTAACAACAAAAACCGGTGTCAGATCAGGAACGTTTAAAACAAAATCATACGGTTTATCACTACTTATCGTAATTATAGTATCATAAGTATCAAACATATACTTATTTTCATATCCTTCTTTGGTTGCGCTTATGATATAATCATGTTTTCCCTCAACATATAAGTTATATAAACCTTCGGCTTTTGACGAAGTGCTATATTGGGTGTTTGAACCATAAAGTTTTGCAGTAACTGTAACACCTGCCATTGGTGCATTTGTTGCTCTATCAGTGATGGTACCCGATATTTTTACCGGATTTACAAATTTATTTTTATAATATTGCGTCTCCAGGTCTACCTTTTGGGAAATAATATCCAATGGTCCATTGTCCCCATCAGGAGCGCAACTGTAAAAATTTATAGAAAGCAGAAATAGTCCTGCAAGTCTGAAAATTATGTAATGTTTTTTCATCCGTACAAAATTGTTTTTTAAAGGTCGAATGTAGCTCGTCCGCCAGCTGGCGGATTCATACAAGTTTGTGTTTTGAGTAAAACATGCTCGGTTCATAATTTATTTCTTTTTAAAATCAAAACTTAATCCTACTGTAAAATGTACGATGCTTAAATCGACATTACCATAGTTATCATCCATTAGTTCGTTAAAAAAATATCCGGAATCGTTGTAACTTATTTCACAAAATATCCCTAAGTGCTTGTTAAATTTATACTTGGCGCCAAACCCAATCTGGGGCCCAAAACGGTCAAATTTGTTTGTTTGTGCAACATCCTCAAATGCTCCGGTTTCTGAAAATTTCATATAATTTAATCCAATTAACAGGTATGGGCGTAGTTTCCCGTTCCCAAAATAAAAATTAAACCCATTGTTAATGTTAAGATATTTTACTGAAGCAGATGTTAAACCAGACGGGACATTGTTCATCTGATTATTTAAACTTACGGAATTGACCCTGAAATTTATGGCAATACGATCTTTAAAGATTACTGATAATTGACCTCCTATACCCATTAAATGGAAGTTTTCATTTAAGGTAGAG
>Ga0182021_10010565_pt1 | contig 10946 bp, 4 predicted proteins | sample 612E3MmetaG_FD_120493 | JGI IMG/M metagenome (GOLD analysis project Ga0182021, IMG submission 120493) | Permafrost microbial communities from Stordalen Mire, Sweden - 612E3M metaG (Illumina Assembly) | ecosystem: Environmental > Terrestrial > Soil > Wetlands > Permafrost | place: Sweden...
CATCGCCGGATCAGGGGAGTTGCTCACAAACCCCGCTCGCTGCGCAGCCTTTCGGCTCCAGGCTGCGCTCGCGGGGTTGCTGAACAACTCCCCGGACTCGGAGGCGATGGAGGTGCTATAAGCCTGTCGAACGGGCAAGCAGGCTTCCTACATTGTTCACCGGATGATTCGTGTCGTTGCGAGGACGATGGTGGTTCGTCTGCATGGGTCAGACCATCGACTGTAGCGCGGGATCGCCGGATCCCGCCGCTTCACTACGAGGCCGGCCCCATCTGCATGATCCCGCTCATTGCAATTCGAAGAACACCCGCGGGCCCTGGTTCTTCCTGGCAGGGTCCGATGCGGACAGCTTGGCCAGGAACAACCGCTCCGAGGCAACCTTGCCTGTCGTCAAAAGGTAGTCGCGCACGCGGGTGGCGCGCGCCATCGCGAGCGTTCGCAGATCGTCGTCAGTGACTTCCATGGTCTCGGCAAGGCGCGCGGTCATCACCTCCGGCGGGAGGCCGCCGGCTACGGCCGTCGCGGCGGCGCTCTTCAATTCCTCGGCCGCCTTGGCTTGCTCCTTTTCCGTGGCGTGGCGTTCGCGCGCGCCCTGAAAGGTGACGATGTTCACGACGCGTTTTACCAAGCCCGGCGCGGGCTTCGGCGGCGGCGGAGCCACGGCAGGCGGTTTGGGCAGCGGGGTGCCGAACTCGGTGCCCGGGGGAAACTTCGCGTCAAATAGTTTCTTCAGCATCGCTCCACGCTCTTCCGGCGAGATGGTCAACTGCTCGGGTGGCGCGATGTTCGGATCGGTTGCCCGGCGCGCCTCCCAGATCTGCCGGCGGATCAAATCGGCGAGCTTCTGTTGCCTCAGTGCGTAGGCATCCGCCGCGGCATCATAGCCTCCCTCAATGCCGAGGTTGAGCCCCGGCCGGTTGGTCAACGCTTTGACCAGCGTCTCGAGTTTCTGCGCCTCGGCCGCTAGTGGGACCGCCGCGCCGGGGGTGAATTCCTGATAGGAAAGTTCCTCGCCCCCGCCGCCGAACATCGAGCCGAGCAGCGAAAACGGCGAGACGGCCGCCTTGATCAGCAGGTTGCCGATCACGCGCCAGACCACCTTGCCGATGCGGAAGCTAGGGTCGTCGAGACTGCCCGCCACCGGCACATCGATGACAATCTTGCCGTCGAGGTCCTTCAGGAGCGCCACTCCCAGGCGCACCGGCAGGTGACTGGCGTCCGCGCTGTTGGTCCCCGCTCCGAAGGTGAACTGATTGAGCGTGACGATATTCGCCATCTCGACCTTGCGATCGGCCACCTTGGCCTTGATCGCGAGAAACAGCTTGCCGCGGGCAAGCTCGTATCCGGCGAATTTGCCGCTGTATGGGCTGAGCGGCAGCAGGTCGACGGATTTGACGTCAACTGTGAGATCAAGGAATTTGTTCTCGCTGAGCGGGTCCAGTTTGCCAGCGATAACCACCGGCCCGGCTCCGTCCACCGTGGCCTTTAAATCGACCTCGGCCCGACCGAGGTTCCCGGAGGAAAGGCCGGCAATGGTGCCGCCGAATTGGTTCACCGTCATCTTCGCGTTGGGTTCGAGCGAACGGTCGGTGAAGCTGAGATCGCCGTCGGTGATCGTGACCTTCGCAATTTCAATTTTGGGGAGAGGCGCGGCGGCGCCGGCTTTCAGCCCCGCCGGCGCCGGCCCGGGCAGTCTCGCCACCGCGGCAAAATTGAGTGCCTTCTCCTTGTCGATCACCACCCGCGCATAGGGCCCCGCCACCGCGATCTCGGCCAGGGCGACACTCAGTTGCGGCACGGTGCCGATCTTGAGTCCGTTGAGCGCCAGGGCCGAGAAACCAGCCAGTTCCTCAAGGTGCGCTCCGTCCACGAGCCCGAACTTGTCCACCCGCACGTCCCCTTCAAAGGTCGCGGCCGGCTGGGAACCGTCCAGCGCGAATTGCACCCGGTTGGAGGTCGAAATCGTGCCTTCTGTGATGCGGGCGTCTGCAAACTGCTCGAGGTAGGGGCTGAGCGGCAGAATCGCCAGCCCGGCTACTTCCGTCTTCAGCGCGAGTTTGAGTGAGGGCTTCACCGACAGGCTGCCCTCGATCTGCACCGTGCCTTGGGGCGCCCAGGTCAGCGAGAATTGCAGCGGCATGATGGCGCCATCGGCGAGCGTAACATTCTTCAGCGAGCCTTGGACATTGCTGAGGCCAAGCTGGGCCGGCCGCGGAGCCGCCAGATCGTTGACGTCGACCTTGAAATCCTTGAGCACAACCTCCCCTACCATCAGGTCAACCGGCGGCAGCGCTGCGGCGGGCACCGGTGTCGCGCCGGTTGCAGGTCCGGCCGACGGCAACAGCGCGAGCAGATTGATCGTGCCGTCCTTTTCCCGCCGGACCATGAGGTGGCCGCCAGCCAGCGCGACGCGGCCGATGCCGGTTTTCAGCGCGACCCCATCGGCGTTGATTCCAGTGACCTCCAGCGCCGCCAGTTCGATGGCCGGCTGGCCGTTCCCGCGCTCGGCGATCCGGAGGTCGCGCAGGCTCAGCCCGCCATCGGTCAGCTTGAGCACCCGGCTCCCGGAGGAAAATTTCGCCTCATAGTGTCCGTGGACGGTGAGCTTGCCCGCCGTGATATCGGCGTTTGCCGCCTGGTCGGTGTAGGGCGCGTACTTCGGCAGATCGAGATTCTCGACGCTGAGTTCACCCGCGGAGGAAACCGGATCGGCGCTCAGCGTTCCGGTCCAGGCGAAGCGCTCCCCAGCCTCCGTCACGGCCTCGAAATGATACGGAGCGCCGCGATCCCCGGCGGTGCGGAATTCAGTCAGCGTAAAGCTGACCGGACCGACGATTGTCCGGAACGGTCGCTTGCGGCTGTTGTCGGAGAAATCAACACGCGCCCCGGTGATCCTGAGGCTATCGATCAGGATCGGTCGTGGGGGTTTGGCGGCCGCCGACTGGACGGGCATCGCGGCAACTTTGGCCAGCAGATCGGAGAAGTTGAACGTGCCATCCTGATTGATCGCGACATGTGAGTGAAAGCCATCGAGCGCGATCTCGCTGAACACCCATTCGCCCATCAACGAGGGAATCGCCTCGAAGTTCAGGTAAAGGCGCTGCCAGCCGAAGAAGGAACCGGGGGCATTGCTCTCCCCCACGTCGAGGTCTTCCAAGGTGACCGAAAGCACGAAGGGATTCATGCGCACCTTGCCGAGCGTCACCGGGCGGCCGAGCTCGGCGGAAAGCCGCTTCACCAGCTGACTCTTCACAATCGGCGGCAGGATGAAAAACCCAGTTATCGTAAACAAAACCAGCAGAGTCGCGACAATCCAGAGGGCACAGCGGGCCCTGGGTGAGAGTCTGGCCATGTTCATGGTGGGGAAGGATAACGGGCGCCCGGCGGGTTGCAACCCGCCGGGCGCGGACGGGTGACAGCCCGGACCGTGCCGATTTGGTTTGGGCATCTCTTGGAGCCGCGGCTTCAAACGGAAGCAAGCGCGATCGTCCCTCCCAACTCCGCGGCAATCCGATTACCGCGAATTGCGCGGATGGGCGCGAATCGCCCAGGGTCTTATCCGCGCCATCCGCGGGAAGAATCGTCAGCGATCATTTGGCTGCGGTCCAGCGCGTTGGAACCACCGCCCCAGAAGAAATCCCAACAGCCGTGATTAGCGAAATTGCTCTCTGCGTCGGAAAACGCCTCTCTCCTTGACGTTCTACAGGAGAGGCGATTTCACCTCCTGTAGAACATCTAGGAGAGCTCCATGACCAAAGAGAAAACCGACTTATTGCAGGGCACGCTGGACATGCTCATTCTGAAAGCGCTCCAGCTCGAACCGATGCACGGCTTCGGCATCTCCGTCCGCATCCGGCAGATTTCGGACGAGGTGCTGCAGGTGGAACAGGGCTCGCTCTACCCCGCCCTCTACCGGCTCGAAGATCAGGGCTGGATCAAATCGGAATGGGGCACCTCCGATAACAACCGCAAAGCGAAATTCTACTCGCTCACCGCGAGCGGTCGCCGCCAGCTCGAGTCCGAGACGGCCAACTGGGCGAAGCTCTCCGCCGCGATCAATCTGGTGCTGAAGGGCGCGTAGCCGCGCCGCCGCGGCGCGGAAGTGCCAAGTCCCAAACACCAAGTTCCAAGGAAGCCAGGTCAGTTGGAGGGGCCTGCTCGCAAGCGAACTCCGCCCCGATGAAAACTCGCAGGCCAAATCCCGAAGAAGGTCACGAAGACTGCAGGTCCAACATCCGTCCTTCTCCGTTCCCTCCGTTGCCTCCTGTTAAACAAAACATTTCCCGATGAAGATCCGGTCGAGGCTGAAAGCGCTCCTGTCAAGAAAGCAGCTGGAACGCGACCTAGCCGCCGAGCTGCAGGCCCACCTCGAAATGCAGGAGGCCGCCAATCGCGCCGCGGGCATGGCGCCCGACGAGGCGCGCTGCGCCGCGCGGCGGCAGTTCGGTGGAGTCGACCAGATCAAGGAGCAGGCGCGTGAGCAGCGCAGCTGGGTCTGGCTGGAGCACCTCATGAAGGACGCTCAGGTCAGTCTGCGGATGCTGGCGAAGAACCGGGGGGCAACGATGCTCGCGATCGGTTCGATTGCCCTGGGCATCGGAGTCACAACGTCATTGTTCAGCATAGCCGATGCCTTGGTTTTTCGGCCAGGTGCGTTTTTTCGGCCCGAGGAGATCTACTCCGTTCTTTCGCGCGGCGACGACCAGCGGTTCATTGGCTACGGGTGGCGGGACTGCGAGGACATGGCCCGCGCCACCGCCGGCGCCGCCGAGGTCGTCGCCTACCAGCGAAGCGTCCTGGCTTTGGCCGGGGAGGAAAGCAGCGAGGTCGTGACCGCCTATCTGACTACCCCGAACTTCTTCTCGATGCTCGGGGTCCGCGCCGCCCTCGGTCAGGCGAATTTGGCGCCGCGCAGCGACGGGCGTCCACAGGCGGTTCTGGGTCACGGCCTCTGGATGCGACGGTTCGGCGGCAATCCCGCCATCGTGGGAAAGACGATCGTCCTGAACTCCAAGGCGTTCGCGGTCGCGGGTGTGACGCCGCCCGCCTTCACCGGCTTGGTTCGCGGCGTGCCCTGCGATGTCTGGATCGACGCCGACGCGCTGGGCCGCAGAGCAGAACGGGATTCGCGCAGCGGCCAGTTCCAGATCATCGTGCGGCTCCGGCCGGCGGCGGCGCCAGAAGCCATCGCCGCGCGCTGCGATGCGGCGATCCGCGGGCCGGACGGGTACAAGCCGGCCCCGGCGGGCACTCCGGGCACGTGGCTGAACGCGTTTGCGCTGACCTGGCGCCAGAAACTCGCGGCCGGGGGCGGCCTGCTGCCGGTCTTCGGCTTGCTGCTGCTCGTCGCCTGCGCCAACGCCGCCCAGTTGAGGCTCGCCCAGGCCGAGGCGCGCCGGAAGGAAATGGGCATGCGCCTCGCGCTCGGCTCGAGCCCGTGGGGTCTTGCCCGGCTCCTGTTGATCGAGACGACAATCGTGAGTGCGGCCGGCGCCGCCGCGGGACTGTTCCTCGCGGCCAAGGTGATCGACCTGATCACCCTCACGATCTCCGCCGTGGTGGGCTTTGTCGACCTGGGTCTGCGAATCGACTGGCGGGTGGGCGCTTTCACCCTGGTGGCAACGGTTCTCGCCTCGGCGCTGGCCGGCGTCGCGCCGGCGCGCCATGCGTTGCGGCTGGATGTGCTCGACATCTTGCGATCCGAGGACGGCACGGCGAGGGCCAAGAACCGAATGCAACGGGTGCTGGTCGCCGGACAGACCGCGGCCAGCGTGGTGTTCTTCGGCCTTGCCCTGCTGTTCACGATGAGTTTTCGCCATGCGCTGGCGGTGTGGCCGGGCTTCGATCCGGGCAAATCGATGGTGGCAATTCCAGCCGCATCGGGCGGGCCAATGGCGCGCACGACCTGGGGCGACCAAGCCGCTGAACGGCTGCAGGCCATGCCTGGTGTGCGGGCGGTCACCTATGCCCGCCGGCTCCCGCTCAGCCTGAGCGGTGGCGGCCTGCGGTTGCGCGTCGAAGTGCCCGGGCAGGCGCCGCTCGCCGTGGACGCCAACATGGTTGGGCCGAACTATTTTCCCGTCATGGGCACGCGTGTGCTAGCCGGTCGGGGCATCGATCCCGGCGATCGCGCCGACGCCTCTCCTGTCGTCGTCGTGTCGAAGACGCTGGCGCGGCAGGCTTTCGGTGAGCGCAATCCGATCGGGGAATCGATCACCATCGAGGGCCGACTTTGGCAGGTCGTCGGCCTCGTTGAAGATGCGCCGTCGAACGACCTCCACGAGACCATTCTCCCTTTGGCCTACTTCTCCTTCGCGCAGATGCCCCGGGGCGATCTCACGCTGCTCGTTGAGACGGCCGTCGAACCCGGATCAATGGTCCGCCCGCTTCTCCAGGAGCTCAAGCGCTTCGATCCGGACGTCGTGACCATTGATGTGAAGACGCTGAGGCAGTATGTCGACCGCGCGTTGTTCCTCGACCGGGTGGCTGCCCTCGGTTCGGTCGGCTTGGGTGTCCTCGGCTTCCTACTGACGGCCGCGGGGCTCTTCGGCATGGTCCAGTATTCGGTGAACCGCCGCACCCGCGAATTCGGGGTGCGCATTGCTCTCGGCGCCGGGCCGGGGGCAATCCAGCGGTCAGTGTTGACCGAGTCGCTGCGCATTGTCGCCCCCGGCGTCGTGCTGGGACTCGCGCTGCTCGCCGGAGGGGCGTGGACCGTCCAGTCGTTCCTTCTGGGAGTCAGCCCGCTCAATCCGCTGGCCTATGCCACATGCGCAGGGGCGGCCGTGGCCTTCGCCCTGCTCGCCGCCTGGTTGCCCGCCCGCCGGGCGACGCGGCTCGACCTCGTCGAGGTGCTGCGAGCGGAGTGACCAGATTTCCGATTTGCGATTGCCGATTGTCGAATGAACACACCAAGACAAATCCTCGCGCGTCTGCGCGCGCTGTTCCGCAGGAACCGACTCGAGATCGACATGGCCGAGGAGATGCGCGCGCACCTCGAAATGCAGTCGGCCGCCAATCGCGCCGCGGGCATGAACACCGACGAGGCCCGGTATGCTGCGCGGAGGCAGTTCGGTCACCTCGACGGCGTCAAGGAAGCCGTCCGCGACCAGCGCGGTTGGGTGTGGTTGGAGCAAACGCTTCGCGATGTCCGCCATGCCGGGCGGATGCTCCGGAGAAGCCCTGGCTTTACCGCCGTGGCGGTCCTGCTCCTCGCGCTCGGCATCGGCGGCAACACGATCGTCTTCAGTCTCGTCAACGGGCTTTACCTTCGGCCACTGCCGTTCCCCGACCCGGGACGGCTGGTCGATCTCGACGAGACCGCGCCGCAATGGGACCTCCGCTACGCCGGCACCAACTATGACGACTTCACCGCCTGGCGGGAGCAGAACCAGACCTTCACCAGCATGGCGCATTGGCGGGATGGCCAATGCAATGTCGCGACGGAGCGCCGGAGCGAGCGCCTGCCGGGGCGGCAAGTCACCCACGATCTCGCCGACGTGTTCGGCTTCCGACCGGTGCTCGGCCGGATGTTCCGGGCGGACGAGGAACTGCGCGCCGGGCCCAAGATCGCACTGATTGGGCACCACATCTGGAAGGAATGGTTCGGTGGCGATCCCGCCGTCATCGGCCAGACCCTCACGATTGATGCCGAGCCTTACGAGATCATCGGCGTGTTGCCGCCCACCGCCGTCCTGCCGTCGCCTGCGGCGTACTGGATCCCGTTCGAATCCAAGCCAGGTGCCTACGGCGGCGGGAGCATCGGGCGCTTGAAGCCGGGAGTCACGGTTGAGCAGGCGGCGGCCGATCTCCTGCGCATCCACCGCGCGCGGATCCCCGAATCGAAGGACAACGCCGTCACCTCCCCCACCGTCCAACCGCTGAGCGATCGCTATCTCGGCGACGGTCGGATTGTCGCCGCCGTGCTGTTGACGGCCGTCGTGGTCCTGCTGCTGATTGCCTGCGCCAACGTCGCCGGCCTGATGCTGGCGCGAACGCTGGGCCGGGCGCCCGAACTCGGGCTGCGCGCTGCGCTCGGCGCCTCGCGGCTGCAAATCGTGCGGCAGATCATGACGGAAAGTCTGGTGCTTACGCTGCTCGGTGGCGTGGCCGGCGTGTTGCTCGGCCGCTGGTTGCTCGCCGGCGAACTCTCCGCGTTGGTCGCCCAGCTGCCGGCCTGGATCGGCGTGGACATGGACTTTCGTTTCCTGGCGTTTATCGGTCTCCTGCTCGGACTCTGCGCGACCGCCGCGGGATTGGTGCCGGCACGGCACATTCTCGGCCGGCTCGATCTGCGCAGCGTGCTTGGTTCGGGCGCCCACCAAGTTACCCCGCCGGCCTCACGGGTGCGCTCGCTGCGCCTCCTCGTCGTGGTCGAGCTCGGGCTGGCGGTGGTCCTGCTGTTGGTCGCCGGTTTTCTCGGCCGGGCGCTGCTGCGGGTGCAGCAAATCGATCCAGGACTCCGCCCCGCTCATGTGCTGGTTTATGGCGTTGCGCTGCCGGAGGCGAAATATCGCGATGCCGCCGCTCGTGTGGCATTCTTCCAACAGCACCTGGAGCGACTGCGCGCCCTGCCGGAAGTCGAGTCGGCCAGCGCGTCGACCACCCTGCCGTTCACAGGCGAACACTGGGGCGTTTTCTTCGAGCCCGAAGGAGGACGCCCAGGCGGACCGGACGCCAAACTGCCGGTCGTGCTGACCCGGGCCACCTTCTCGCAGTATTTCGAGGCTATGGGCATCCCGCTGGTCGCCGGCCACTACTTCCGGGAGGCCGAGGGCCCGCGCGGGATCATCGTCAATGAGACTCTTGCCCGGCTCTTCTGGCCCGGCCAGTCGGCGGTCGGCAAACAGGTGCGCACCGTGGGGCCCGGAGCGCCCTGGATTGAGGTGATCGGCGTGGCCCACGATGTGCGGCATTACGGATTGGAGGCGGACGTCCGCCCCGGCGCCTACGTGCCCTACCGGTTTGCCGCACAGACGAGCGTCGGAGTCGTCATTCGAACCAAGGGCGATCCGATCGCACTGGCTCCAACGGTCCGCGCGCTGCTGCGCCAGCAGGATGCCACCCTGTCCCCGTCCGCCCTGACGACCATGGAAACGCTCATTCGGCAGTCGCTCTTCCTCCGACGGATGTACTCCACCATGACGGCGGCGTTTGCGCTCATCGCGGCCGCGATGGCGGCCGCCGGCCTCTACGGAATCCTCGCGTACGTCGTCGGCCAGCGGATGCACGAGTTCGGCATCCGCCTGGCGCTGGGCGCCCAGGCGCGCGATCTGCGCCGGCTCGTCGTGCGCGAGGGTATTCTCCTCGCGGCGATCGGGATCGGGCTGGGGCTGGTCGGCGGCGTCCTCGCCGCCGCGGCGATGCGGGCGATCCTCATGGGAGTGAATCCGCTCGACCCGCTCGTCGTGTTCGGGATCACCGGCTTGCTAACCGCGATTGTCTTGGCGGCCTGTCTGATTCCCGCCCGCCGGGCGACGCGGCTCGACCTCGTCGAGGTGCTGCGGGCGGAGTGACCAGATTTCCGATTTGCGATTGCCGGTTGTCGAATGAACACACCAAGACAAATCCTCGCGCGTCTGCGCGCGCTGTTCCGCCGGAACCGCCTCGAGACCGACATGGCCGCGGAACTGCAGGCGCATCTCGAGATGCAGGAGGCAGCCAACCGCGCCGCGGGGATGCCGCCTGACGATGCGCATTTCACCGCCCGGCGCCAGTTCGGTCACCTGGACGGGATCAAGGAAACGTGTCGCGACCAGCGCGCCTGGGTGTGGCTGGAGCAGCTCTGGAAAGATTTCCTGCTCGCCGCCCGCACCCTGCGGAGGAACCGCGCTTCTTCCATTGTCGCCATCGTGACGCTCGCCGTCGGCATCGCCGCCACGGCGTCGCTCTTCAGCCTGGTGAACGGACTCGTGCGCGACCCGCTGCCGTATCCGGATGCCGGACGGTTGGTCCCAGTTTGGAAGAAGAACCTCGGCACGCCGTTCGACTGGATGCAGCTCTCCACGCTGGAGGTCCTCGACCTGCAGGAACGCGCCAAGTCCTTTTCCGATCTCGGCGCATTCGGCGTCCGCCGGTTCAATCTCGGTGGAGAGCAGGCGGAAGCGGTCGAGGGCGCCCTGTGCACCGCCGGCCTGTTCCGGACGCTGGGCGTGCAACCGTTGCATGGCCGGTGGTTCGTGCCAGAGGATGAATCGAGTGACGACACCGCTCCGGTGATCCTGAGTTACGCGCTCTGGAAACATCGTTTCAGCGCCGACCCCATATGCATCGGCCGCTCCGTCCGGCTCGACGGACACAACCACACCATCGTCGGCGTGATGCCCGAAAACTTCGCCCTGCTTTCGCTGTTCACCCGCAACCATCCGCTCGGCCTTTGGACCTTGCTGACGCTGCGCCGTGAGGCAGGGGGCAGAAACGGCGGCTGGCTCAGTGTGCTCGCCCGGCTGAAGCCTGGAGTCACCAGCGGGCAGGTGTCGGAGGAGTTGAAGACGATTGCGCGGCAGATCCCGGAGGAGGATCCCAGCCGCGATTCGCACACCACTTTTTGGTCGATACCGCTCGTCGCCGAACTCGGCGGCATTCCCGCGTTGCGGGTCTCCGTCCTGTTGGGCGCGGGCTGGGCGCTCCTTACGCTGGCGGGGAAAAATGTGGCGGGCATGATGCTTGCGCGAGGCATCGGCCGGCAGCCGGAGATCGCGGTGCGGCTCGCGCTTGGGGCGCGACGCGGGCACATTCTGCGGCTCGTTCTTATGGAAAGTCTGCTGTTGAGCCTGCTAGCGAGCGCGGGCGGCTTCCTGCTAACCCTCTGGTCGTTGTCGGCTCTCGCCGGGATTCTGCCGGCCGAGGTGCTGCCGCGCGCGGGGCTGCACGTCGATGCGGCGTTGCTGGGCAGCATCGTAGTCCTGACGCTGATCACCACGCAGATGGCTGGCCTGGCGCCCGCG
>Ga0182021_10010566_pt1 | contig 10946 bp, 10 predicted proteins | sample 612E3MmetaG_FD_120493 | JGI IMG/M metagenome (GOLD analysis project Ga0182021, IMG submission 120493) | Permafrost microbial communities from Stordalen Mire, Sweden - 612E3M metaG (Illumina Assembly) | ecosystem: Environmental > Terrestrial > Soil > Wetlands > Permafrost | place: Sweden...
AAGGGGGCGAACCTACGCGTGGTTAGCCATGAGCAGATGCTGCTCCACGTGTCCGCGGAATCAGGCTCTCAGGCCACGCAATCCACCCCATAAGCCGCACAGGAGTAGAATCCGACCTGAGTAGGTGAGGTAAATCAAATGTTTGAATCCATGACGCCCGTCCTGATCGTTACCGCGATTGTCGTGCTCTATTTGCTCAACTCCATCAAGATCCTCCGTGAATACGAGCGCGGGGTCATTTTCCGCCTGGGCCGCGTTCTGGGAACTCCCAAGGGCCCCGGCATCATCCTCGTCTTCCGTCCGCTGGATCAGATGGTCCGGATCTCGCTGCGGCAGGAGGTGCTCGAGGTTCCTCCGCAGGACGTGATCACGCGCGACAACGTCACCATCAAGGTCAACGCCGTGGTCACGCTCTACGTGGTCAATCCCAACGACGCCGCGATCAAGGTGGTCAATTACGTATACCAGACCTCGCAGTTTGCCCAGACTACCCTGCGCTCGGTGCTGGGCGAGGTGGAACTGGACGAGCTACTGAGCCATCGCGACAAGCTCAACCTCAAGATTCAAACCATCATCGATCAACGGACAGAACCGTTCGGCGTTAAAGTCGTCTCAGTCGAAGTGAAGCAGGTGGACCTTCCCGAGTCGATGCTTCGCGCGATGGCCAAGCAGGCCGAAGCAGAGCGCGAAAAACGGTCGAAGATCATTCACGCCGAGGGCGAGTTCAATGCCGCGCAAAAGCTTGTAGACGCTGCCGCGCTGATGGCCACTCAGCCTATGACCCTGCAGTTGCGCTACCTGCAGACCCTGTCCGACATCGGCGTCGAAAAGAACACCACCATCGTCTTCCCGCTGCCGCTGGAAATGATGACCCTGCTGAACAAGCTCTCAGCCTCAATCAAGCCGGCTGCGGACAAACCGTAGTTCAGAGGACGGTGCATGAGGGGAGTATTTGACGACGAAGAGTCTGAGGAAGCCAGGCCCAGGCGCGATACCGAACTGACGCTTGGGCTCGGTTCGCTGCTGCTCATCTTCCTCGGATTGGTGGTCGTCTGTGGGCTCTGCTTCGGCCTCGGCTATACCTTGGGCGGTCGTCATGGCGCCGCGCCGGACGTGGCGGCCGGGCAACTACCCGCGGCGAGTGCGCAATCGCCCGTAGAGGGGCACGGATCGCTTTCCAAGCCTTCTGCCACCGCGCAAACAGTCCTGGCTCCGCCGGCCCAAACCGCTGCCCCTCAGAGCGGCACCCTGCAGCCGGGCGCCGCTGGTCCTCCGCAATCCGCGGCCCCTCTGCAAACTTCCGGTCCGGCAGCGGCTTCTTCCGCTCAGACCCTGGTTCGTCCGGCCCTGCCTGCCCCGGCAAGCCCGGTCCAGGTTGCCTCAGCCTCCAATGCGGCTCCGGCCCTGCCTGTGGCTGCTACCCTTATGGTCCAAATTGCCGCAGTCTCTCACCAGGAGGACGCCGATGTCCTGGTGGCGGCGCTGCGCAAGCGGGGCTATGCGGTGAGCGCCCAGCGCGAGCCTGCGGACAATCTGATCCACGTGCGCATCGGTCCCTTCAACAATCGCGACGAAGCCAACCGCTGGCGCACCAGGCTGCTCAACGACGGGTACAACGCCATGATTCAGCCTTGAGAGCGGTGTTGAGGCCGGATGTACTCACAGCAAACCGTCCCAAAGCCTCAATTCCGCTTCCTGAGGTTGCAGCTCCACATGGCTCTGCTTGTCGAAGGCCATCGTCGCCCTCGTATCGCTGGTGTACTCCGGCCATGGCGGCAGCCCGCTGCTCGCGGGAACTTCCCCGCGCAGGAACGCAATCCACGCCTGATCCATCTCCTGTGCCAGTTCTGTCTCGGCTGCGGGATTTTCCGCCAGCGCGGAGGGCCGGCCCCACGCCAGATGAAGTTCCAGCGAGTGATGCGCGTAGCCGCGCAGCAGTCCGCTGGATTCCGGATAATCCAGCCGGTACATCCACGCCTTTCCGCCAGTCTTGATGAAAGCCTCGGCCACACGGACTGACGGAACCCAGTACTCCTCGGCTGTGGCCGCGCGAATGCGGAGTTGCTCATCCGTAAGCTGTGGGTAGACTGCCCTGTACTTGTGCAGCACTTCAGAGAATCGCACCACGGGCAGATTGCCCAGGTCGGCGGAGCCGGGATCGAGCGCGGGATGTGGCCCGAGGAACGAAGCGCTCTCTTCCCGGTTCGTTCCAATCAGGAGCCGCTTGCCCAGGCTTGATCCAGCGGCGATTGTCTCCACTGGCCGGCGCGGCAGTAAGGTACCGTCAATTTCCGCGCGCAGTGGAAAGTGTTGCGGCCACTGCGCGATGAATCGCTGTTGCGCCTGAATCAGCAACCCCGCCGGAGCCGTCATCAGGCCTGCATTCGTGTTTCCCGAGCCCTTGCGCCATTCGCCGCCATACCCACGGGCCACCACCAGGCTGTCTGCTCGCGCGGCCACGCGTTCCGCGCCTCCGCTCTCTGAGATGGCCTGATTGAACAACTGCTGTGCCGCAGGCACTCCGAGAAGAATATCCGTCAGCTTTGCGCCCGCCGACTGGCCGCCCAGAGTCACCTTCGCCGGATCGCCATTGAAGGCGGCAATGTTCTCCCGCACCCAGGTGAGCGCTTCAATCAGGTCGCGTAGTCCGTTGTTGGCGCTGCCCGCATACTCGGCGCCGAGCAGCGGTTCGAGATCGAGAAAGCCGAAGACGCCCAGCCGATAGGCAACCGTGACGCAGAGGATTCCAGCCTGCGCCAACAGCGTTCCGTCAAAGATGGGTGCAAAGGAATAGCCCCCTGTAAAGCCTCCGCCATGAATCCATACGTAAACGGGAAACGGACCTTTGCCCTGCGGCGCCCAGATGTTCAGGTAGAGACAATCCTCGCTTTGCTCAACGTCCGCTTCGCCGGACTGCATGGCTGCGGCAGCAAAACGGTTGGCATCCCGTTCCCCGGTCCACGGCCTTGCTTTTGCCGGGGGGCGAAAACGCAGTGGCCCTACCGGAGGCTCCGCAAACGGCACGCCGCGAAATATGTTCACGCCGCCGGTTTGTTCGCCGCGCAGCATTCCGTTCAGCGTCAACACTTTCACCGGGGCGGCGCCGTCAAGCGCATGAAGCAGGCCGCCCCGCAGCGCGAGTGCAGCCAGCCCTGCATTGGTGAGGAATGCACGGCGCGAGAGATTCATTTGCATCATGAGTCCAGCTCCTTGCTGACCGTTTAGCTCCGCATCCACTCCGGCAAACCTGAAGCGATCGCGGTGCGCACCGCGGCCATCAATTGCTCGCGGGTCGCAAAATTCTGGGGAAAGATCGGCGGATGGAAGACAAAATGCGCCGTGCCCGGCTTGATGGCGAAGCTGCCTTTCGCCATCAGCGCCTCCGTTCCGTACACCGACACAGGAATGCACGGCGCGCCGGTTTCCATCGCAAGGAAGAAGGGGCCCTTCTTGAATGGAAGCAGACGTCCATCGTCCGAGCGCCTGCCCTCGACGAACGTTGTGATGTGCAGACCCTTCTCGAGGATCCGCCTGGCCGTGGCCACGCTCTCCTGCGCCCGCGAAACACTGCCCGTTCGGTCGACGGGGATGAACTCGCCGAGCTTCATGCAATAGCCGAAGATGGGGATGTTGAACACCGATCGTTTGGCGAATCCGGCCGTGCGTCCGGGAATACGGGGAATCAGGCCCGGGGGGTCGAGATTCGACACGTGGTTAGCCATGAAGATGCATGCCCGGCCTGCGGGAACATTCTCGCGTCCTTCAACCCGCACGCGGATGCCGGCCGCGCGAAAGCCGGTGCGGACGATAAAGCAGGTAACTGAGTAGAGCGGTCCCACGTTGCCGGTAATCACAGCCAGCGGAATGAAGATGGCCGCTGAGGGAATGCTCAACACCAGAATAACCACAAAGACAAAAAGCGAAGCAATCATAAGTGTTCCTTCATTGAAACCTCTGCCTAGGCAATGACCTGAAAACTGCAAGGTAGAAGCTAACAGCTGTCTCTCTATGTTCGCATCCACTCCGGCAGCCCGCTGGCAATTGCGGCGCGAACCGCCTGCGTCAGGTCTTCGCGATTGGGGAAAGCAGCCGGATCGATGGGCGGATGAAAGACGACATGCGCGATCCCGGGATGCATGCGCAGGCTCCCCTTGCGCAGTATCTTCTCCGTGCCATGAATGGAAACCGGTACACACGGCGCACCGGCATTCAGGGCCAGGAAAAACGGGCCTTTCTTGAACGGAAGCATGCGGCCGTCGGGTGAACGGGTGCCTTCAACAAAGGTGGCGATGTGGACGCCCCTGGCAAGCACGCGCTCGGCCGCGGCCACGCTCTCCTTTGCGGCGACCGCGCTGCCACTGCGATCGACGGCAATGAACTCGCCCATGCGAAAGCCGGTACCCAGCACGGGCAGCTCCATCAACGAGCGCTTCATGAAGGCCGAGGTGCGGCCTGGGATCAGCGAGATCAGCGCGGGGGGATCGAGGTTCGACACGTGGTTCGACATGAAGATGCAGGCGCGGTCTCTGGGTACGTTCTGCAGGCCGATGGTGTTGAAACGCACACCGGCCATGCGGCAACTGCTGCGGAGCATGAAGCGGGTGCCTTTGTAGAGTGGCATTACATTTCCCGTCAGCCAGCACCAGGGAATGAACAGCAATGCCGTGGGAATGCCGGTGACGACCATGGTGGCCAGGAAGAGGAGAGATGAAAGCATACGCGTCTTTCTTTGCGATCAGGGATGGAGTTCGCTGAGCCTCGCTGGCAGCTTCTCATAGATGCCGTCGAATCCACCATTGGAGAGGATTGCTACGACATCGCCGGCCTTGAGCCGCGGCGCAAGGCCGTTCACGATTGCGTCTGCATCGGGCAGCAGTTCCGCCTTTGCGCTCTCAGCGGTTGCCCCGCCGGCATTCAGCGCCGCCACCACGTCCTCCGGGTGCAGCCGCTCGGCGTCGGGAATGCGCTGCTGCTGATAAACGCCCGCCAGCACCACCTGATCGGCGAGACTCAGGCTTGCCACCAGGTCGGATTCCAGAACCTTGCGGCGGAGCGTGTTCGAGCGCGGCTCCAGCACCGCCCAAAGCCGCGCCTCTGGATAGACCGAGCGCAGCGCCCGCAATGTTTCGCGGATCGCGGTGGGATGGTGCGCGAAATCTTCAATGACAGTGATGCCGGCAATCTCCGCGCGGATCTCGAGGCGCCGCTTCACGCTCTTAAAGGTTGCGAGCGCCATTTGGATAGCGTCCTTGCTGATACCTTGTCCGAAGGCCAGCGCCGCTGCGGCTGTTGCGTTCAGCGCATTGTGCTCGCCGGCCATGCCCATGGCTAGGTCGGCCCATTTTGAGTTGGCGTGCCAGACTTCCCACTGTGATTGATTCTTCTGGTAGCGCAGATTCTTGAGCCGCCAATCGGCGCTCTCTGAGAAACCGTAGCGCTCGACGCGACAGAGCGCATGAGCAATGCATTCGGTGACGTTTTCGCTGCCATCGTAGGCGACGAGAAGGCCGCGGCGCGGAATCAGATTCACGAGGCGCTTGAAGGCGGTCTTCACCGCGTCGAGGTCCGCGTAGATGTCGGCGTGGTCGAATTCGATGTGGGTAAGGATAAGTGCGTCGGGGAAATAGTGGAGGAACTTCGGTCCCTTGTCGAAGAAGGCGGTGTCGTACTCGTCGCCTTCGACGATAAAGGTGCGCGTGGGGCGGAGTTGGAAGCTAGAGCCAAAGTTTTCGGCGACGCCGCCGATGAGGAATGACGGCTCAAGTTCAGGCGTCTCGCGCGCGGCGGTTTGATAGATCCATGCCAGCATGCTGGTGGTGGTGGTCTTGCCGTGCGTGCCGGCCACCACCAGCGACTCGCGGCCAACTAGAAACTCATCGCGCAGCAGGGCAGCCATGGAGGTGAAGGGAATCCGCTCGTCGAGGACGCGTTCCACTTCAGGATTTCCCCGCGAGAGCGCGTTGCCGATGACGACGACATCAGGTGCGGGGTCAAGATTGATTTCGGCGTAGGGCTCCATGATGGGAATGCCGAGATCGTGCAGGAGGTCGCACATGGGCGGATAGGCAGCCTTGTCGGAGCCCGTGATGCGGTGACCTTCCAACTGCAACAGTCCGGCTAGCGACGCCATGGCCGTGCCGCAAATCCCGCTCAGGTGAATATGCTTCGGCAACTTCATCCTCGCTTTACCGCTGGCTCAAGTAGTCTGAGCTGCGTCTCTTCACCAGCCACAAGTTCAGCCGGGACGCCGAAGGTCAGCGTCACGTTTTGCCGCGAGACATGGCCGCTGCGCAGGCCCATGGCGATTGGCCCTTCGAAGCCGGCCAGCGCGTTCAAAATTGCTTCTTCCAACAGCTCCGGCCCAGCGCCAGGGGAGACACAATCCACCATTTCACCGAAGATGATTCCGGTGACGCCTTCAAGCTTGCCTGCTTGGCGCAGTTGCCACAACATGCGGTCCACCTGGTAGGGCTTGGCACCGGTGTCTTCAAGAAATAAAAGCTTGCCTTCGGTTTTCGGCTCCCATTGTGTGCCGAGCAGCGAGACCAGGATGCTGAGGCAACCGCCATAGAGAATGCCGCTCGCTGTGCCGGGCTTCAAGGCGCGCAGGCCTTCAGCGGAGCTCACACTGTAGGGCTCGCCAGCGAGTGCAGCTTGAAAACTGGGCAGGTGCACTCCGTCTTCAAGATAAAAATCCGCGGCCGCCATCGGACCATGGAAGGCGGGCAGGCCGAGTTCGTCGAGAAGGCGCAGGTGCATACCAGTGAGGTCGCTGTATGCGAAGAACGGCTTAGGGTGGTTGCAGAGGAGTTTAATATTCAGACCTTGGAGCAGGTAGTTGGAGCCGTAGCCACCGCGCAGGCACATCACTGCGCTTGTCGATTCGTCCGCGAAGGCGGCATGAAGATCGGCCAGGCGCTGTTCGGCTGATCCGGCAAAATAGAGTGGCCCGCGCTCGAGAGCCGCAGTGGAAAGCCGCGGAGAAAACCCGAGCGCGCGCAGAGCCTCAAGGCCGCCGTTGACGCGGTCAGGCTGAGCAAACGAAGCCGGCGCCACCACGCTGATTCCCGCGCCTTCGGCGACGGCCGGAGGTTTCAGCAGGGGTAGCTTCTCGATTGCCATGGTCACCAGGCCTCGCCGCACGCAATCAGTGCTGCCGGTCCGGTGAGCCGCAGTTCGGTGCCGGGTCCATCCCAGGCCACGGTCTGCGCGCCGCCGGGAGCGACTACGCAGAGCGGCGACTTGCATCCATTGAACGCCAGCGCCGCTGTCGCCGAGGCGCTGCTGCCGGTGCCCGATGAGGTCGTGGGCCCCACTCCACGTTCGAAGATGCGAATCTCGATCTCGCTCTTGTTGACCACGCGCACAAATTCCACGTTCGTCTGTTGCGGGAAGTCCTCGTGCGTGCAGATTTCCCCGCCGATCATTTGCCAAGGCTCGTCCTGCACGGCAAACTCGGCGTTGTTCACCACGATCACAAAATGCGGATTGCCCGTGGAAACCTCAATGCCCGCAATCTCCGTGCCGCCAGTCAACTTCACGGTCCGTGGCGCGAACGACGGGATGCCCATTCCGGTCGTCACGTCGACAGCGTACTCGTCTTTGCCTCTGATTCCGTTGATGTGGCAAACCCGCACGCCCGCGTCGGTTGCAATCTCCACATCGTCTCCCGGGATCAAATTGTTCTTGCGTGCCATCCATGCGGCTACACAGCGCGTGCCGTTGCCGCTGATCTCGGCGATGGAGCCATCTGCATTGTGCAGGCGAATGCGTCCAGACTTTGGTCCGGTCCACGCAAAGAACTCGATGCCGTCGGCGCCCACCCCGGTATTGCGCGCGCAGAGCCGGCGCGTCAGGCGAGCCCAATCGTGATCTGCCGCGGCTTCTTCCGTCACGATGAGAAAGTCGTTGCCGCAGGCATGGGCTTTGGTAAACGGAATCAATCTTCCTCCCGATAGCGAATTGCCTTGCCCGATGCTACCACCGTCGCGGCTCCATTGCTGAGGTTGGAGGAGCCGGGAGTATCGGAGACGTAAAGCGTCCCCGAAGGCTGACCTTTGGCTGCGAAATGGCAAACGGCCCGCAGGCCCTCGGGATGCGCCTTCACCGCGCGGTCAACAGCATCGCCATCGAAGGCCAGCACGATTGCTGCGTGCTGTGCGGGCGCATTCAGTGCCGCATCCCAGATCTCCTGATCGGCCTCGTTGATGGTTTGCCGCAGCGGGATTCCAGTGAGTGCCACGATCTCTGGATCGACAGACGTTTCCATCAGAATGGTTGCGCCCGGCTGCCCGGCAAGCAGGGCGCGAAGGGCTGGCGGAATCGCGGACTGGTAAGGCCGGTGCGCCTCGATATTCTTCAAACCCTCCACGTAGGCCAGCGGCCGCTCGCGCATCACTTGCCACGCATTCAACGCCACAGCCGCAAACAGAACTCCTGCGGCATACTTCGCCCATTGCGGCTTGAAATCCCGGACTGCGCCGATCGCGAAGCTCGCCGCAAAGCCCAGGCCAAGCGCCAGCGCCGGCAGCATTTCCATTCCATAACGCGTGTTGTACCAGGAATGCGGCCACCACGCCGGCAGAAAAATCGGCACCGATCCGTAGGCCACCGAATAGGCATAGAAGGGAACTGGCAGCCACAAGAGCAACGCCCAGGTGAATGCATGCTTGCGCGCCGCCATCCAAGCTCCTGCTATTCCCAGCGCGCTCAGAGCCAGCAGCCGGTTGCCCCAGGCTATCGCGAATGCATCCATCTCTGAGGCTTTCAGGAAGAAGAGCAGCGAGACCCAAGGATTGTGCCAGCCCGGATGCGGCGGACCTGCGCCGTGCGAGGCCGTGCGCAACTCGATCGCCTTGGCGGAGTAGGGCCCGCGCGCAAATTCGAGCCAATCGCCAAACGAAACCGCGTTGTAAATGAACCAGGCAATGGGCGCGGCGACCACAACCGCGCTTGCCAGCCAAAACGTGCGCGAACGCAGCCGTCCACGCTTGAGCAGAACAATCCCGATGCAACTCCATGCCAGCAGCGCCATGATCCAGCCGTCGTAGCGCGTGTAGATGGCCGCCACCAGCGCGCCTGCAATCCACATCATCGTTCGGTCGGCGCTTGCAGCGTCTTCGTCCAGCAGTGTCCGCCACTCCACCAGCCACACCACAATCCAGACCATCTCGCAAAGAAACAGCGGCTCGGTCATGGCAGTGGTCTGCAGGTAGAGCAGGTTGGGATTGAGCGCGAAAAATGCGAGCGAGAGTGCAGCGGCACTGGGCCGCAGCCAGCGTCGCGATAGCCTGTACAAGCCTGTGCAGGCAGCAATGTAGGCCAGCGCCGAAGGGAAGACGCCGGCAATTCCGTTTGCCCACCAGCTGTAAACCTGGACGAACGGAATCATGAGGATATGCGGCAGAGGCAACCATACCGAGCCAAGTTGCGAGAGCCGCGGCTGATGGCAATCGAAGACACGACGGGCAATGTGGAGATGGGCCACGGCGTCACCCCAGTTCAGAAGCGCCCTGTTGCTCCAACTCCATGCGATTGCAGCCAAGGATGCAGCGCAGGAACAAATGAGCACGGCAGCGATCTCAGCACGAGATGCGGCGGCGCGCGGGATGGTTTTTTCAGTCAAGGTGAGTCAACTCGCGGAACTGAAGGAAGCGGGCGTCGATCTCCTTCCGGGAGAGCTCGGCAATTCGCTCGGTGCCGAAGCGTTCCACGGCAAACGAGCCCATCACGCTGCCGTAGAACATCGCGGCTCGGTAGGCCGCCGGCGTGAGTTCTGGCTGCGAAGCCAGGTAACCGAAGAAACCGCCGGCAAAGCTGTCGCCCGCGCCGGTCGGGTCCACCACTTCTTCAAGAGGCAGCGCCGGCGCTCTGAAGGTGCGGCGCTCCGCGCTCTTATCCTTTGGATCGGATTTGTGGAAGAGAGACGCTCCGTATTCGCCGTGCTTGATGACCAGCGAGCTGGGCCCCATCGCCATTACACCGCGCGCGGCAAGCACCAGGTTGTTGTTGCCGGCCAGCATGCGCGCTTCGGTGTCGTTAATGAGCAGAATGTCCAGGCCTTTCAACACTTCAAGCAGCGCCGGTTTGTGATCCTTGATCCAGTAATTCATGGTGTCGCCGGCCACCAGCTTCACGTCCGGCATTGCTTCGCGCACGCGTCGCTGCAGCACCGGATCGATGTTGGCAAGAAACAGGAACTCCGAGTCGCGATATGCGTCGGGAATCTTTGGCTCGAACGTCGCAAAGACATTCAGGTCGGTCTGGCGGGTTTTGGCCTCGTTCAGATTGTCGAGGTACGAGCCCTCCCAGAAAAAGCTCTTTCCGGGCGCGCGCTCAATGCCGCGTGTGTCGATGTTGCGGGCGTGGAAGACGGCCTCCTGCTCGGGACCAAAGTCCTCGCCTACAACGGCGATGACGCGGACATCGGTAAAAAAGCTTGCCGCCAGTGCAAAGTGAGTCGCAGCGCCGCCCAGGCACCGCTCACGCCGGCCAGCCGGAGTTTCAATCGAATCGTACGCAACGCTGCCCACAACGGTAATGGCCATTCTTTCTTTCTCTCCTGGACGCACTTGAAAATGCGTGTCTAAGATTCAGCGAGTCAGCCCCTCACGGGGACGGGCAAGTCAGCAAGTCAGCGGCGGCATAGTCCAAATCGGGTTCTCGGAAGCCCGCGGAGTCCGAGCCAGCCTCTACGACCCCAGATACTTGCCGAACAGCAGCTTCAGCTTCTCCTTGGTTGCTTCTGGAATCGCATCCGGCTGGGTCAGCACCGCGAACTTTGCCGCCGACGCGCACGCGCACGCTCTCTCGCGTGGCATGGCCGCAACTGCCGCCTTCACCACCCTCGCCGCGTTGTCGGCATTCTTGTGCAGCACGGCCACAATCTCTTCGACGGTTACCGCGTCGTGTCCCTCGCGCCAGCAGTCGTAGTCGGTCACCATGGC
>Ga0182021_10010567_pt1 | contig 10946 bp, 11 predicted proteins | sample 612E3MmetaG_FD_120493 | JGI IMG/M metagenome (GOLD analysis project Ga0182021, IMG submission 120493) | Permafrost microbial communities from Stordalen Mire, Sweden - 612E3M metaG (Illumina Assembly) | ecosystem: Environmental > Terrestrial > Soil > Wetlands > Permafrost | place: Sweden...
CCTCCCGGACGGCGGGCGACCCATCGTCGTGCGCGCGCCCTACCCGGTCGGCACCTGGAAGAGCCCCGGCCTCGAGCAGCGCGTCGACTGCTTCAACGCCGCCCTGGGCGAGGCCGCCGCCGCGGTGCCCGGCGTCGCCACGCTGGACCTCGTGGGACACCTCTGCCCCGAACGCGAGTGCGTGCTGTTCAGTGACGGAGCGCCCATTCGCCCCGACGGCATGCACTTCGACGGACCGGGCGCCGACGCGACCGCGCGATGGGTGCTCACGAAGGTGCGGTGAGAGGAGAGGAAACCCTATGCGCGGGTCAGGGTCGGTTGCTGTCAGAACGGGTCGTCGGGCTCGTCCTATCCCTGCGCCGACGTACCGAAGCGCGCCAACCTTTGCCGAGAAAGTTCACGACCATGAGCCACCACAACCTCTTCAACCTCCGCCTCGTTGCCCTCGTCGTTGCCCTCGGCCTGGGAGCGTCGATGACGTACTCCGGAAGCGCAAGCGCCGACGAGGACCAGCACGTTGAGCCTTCGAAGATCGATGACTCGAACCGCGGGGAGCCCGTCAAACCGGAGATCCCGGCGGTGCCCTTCAATCCTCCTCCGCAGTTCGAGCCGGCGAAGAACAAGTAGCCTGCGTCGCTCGATGCCGCACATGCCGCGACGTCGGAGGATCCCCTCACATGATGGTCCCGCGATCGGCGTCAGGGATGGGCGACGCGGAAGGTGAATTCTCCGTAGGCCGAGCACCCCGCAGTGACGCTTTGCTCGAAGGCGACGAGGTATGTTCCCGACTCGGCGAAAGGGTACGCGAGCGAGGCGCAGGCCGGCGTGCTCGCGACGGGCGACGCCGCGAGCTCGGTGGCGCCGTCGCTGCTGCGCAGTCGAATCCGTGACGTGTCCGCGCACGGGGCGTCGTACGCGCCGGCGCCGGTGGAGAGCACGTTGTCGCCGGCGGCGCTCACGTTCAACCGGATCCATGTGTCCGCACACTTGGGCTGAAGCGAGACCCCGTGGATGCAGCCCGGATCGTCGCTGGCGATCGGAGCGTTCCACCACGGCGGGCTCGTGCCCGAATCCGCGGGCGAGGGCGCATCGGCCTGGTTGCGTGTCCTGCCCGAGACGAGGCACGTCATCTGGTTGAACAGCGGATCGAGCGAACCGTAGTCGATCACCGGAAGGCCGTCGCCGCCCCTGCCGAACTCGTTTCCCACCACGGCGTGGTACGTCGCCACGGAGTCGTTGCGGTCGGTGCTCTGGATCATGATGTTCTGCGGATCGCTCCACGGTCCGATCACGGGCGCATGGACGCAGAGCGCGTCGAGCAACGAGAGCTGGGAGGGGCTCAGCTCGGTGCGGGCCCTTTCGTAGCCGGAGTACCCTTCCGGCCAGAAGCTCCCGTCGATTCGAAGGTGCACGCTCGACGGCGTCCACGCCGTTCCGCGAACGCAATCCCTCGGGATCGCGCTCAGATCGGACGTCGTCGTCGTCGTGGTCGTGCACGCGAGCGCGAGGCACGGGCCGAGCAGGCAGAGCGACGTGCCGGAGGCCGAGCATCCGAGGGCTCATGGCCCCTTCGCGTGCATGGGCCGTGCCCTCCGCGAGAACGAGCCCGTTCGGTTGAGCGCGGGTCCGAAGAGGAAGACACGCAGCCCGCGCCTGGCGCGTTCCGGCACACTCGCGGGTTTCAGGGCTCGCGACCCGTGCCGATCCAGCGTTGGGTCCCGGCGACGCGATCGATCTCGGCCTCGATGAGGCCGAGGGCCGCCGGCGCCCAGCAGTAGCCCTCGCTCGGCCTCTTGGCGGGCGGAACGGACGCGTCGCCCAGGTAGTGACGCACGCGCTTGGTGCGGCCGTCGGCCGTCAGCGTCGTGTTGGCCCAGGCGTGGTCGGTCACCGGATAGAAGTACTCCTCGGAGAGCTCGGAGAAGCACGACTCGAGCATCGTGTCGAACAACCGCCGCACGTCTTCGGGGGGAATCCGCGCCTCCGCGTGCCCCTTGGTGTCGACGAACGCCACGCCGTCGAACGTCACGAGGCCGTCGGCGTGGATCGTGACCGTGTACGAGGGGCACGTGCCGTAGCAGCCGGTTCGTTCGAGCGAGATCGACGCGTCCGCCGGCATGGGCCGCGAGGCGCACGCGCCGTCGGCGGGCCGATCGACGAGCGGCCGCGCCACCGAGCCGCCGCCGAAGCCCACGAGCAAGCCCGCGAGCACCATCGTCGTCGCGAGCGCGGTGCGCCGTCCCTTGGCCGGAGGGGCCACGGGAAGCGACGCCAACGCGTCGCGCTCGAGCGTCGTCCTTTCGGCGCGCCCCCGCAACGCTTCGACCTCCACCTCGAGCGCACGCAGCTCCTCCCGGCTCATGGCGCGCACGCCTTCGACGGGGCCGGGGCGTGGTGGACGAAGCGCGCGACCTCGACGCGCCACCTCCCGAGCATCGCGCCCGACGCGAGCGCGACGACCACGAGCGACCAGACCACGATCGACCTCGTCACGCGCGCGAGCGCTCCTCGGCGCGCGATCGACAGCGCGCGGACCTCGCCCTCGAGCTCGGCGACCGAGGCCGCGACCTCGTCGCGCTCGTGCGAGAGGGTCTTCTTGCGCTCTCGGAGGGCCGCGTCGTCGTCGCGAAAGGGACTGGTCATGGGAAGGGGCCGCGAAGGCCTCCCTCACGTTAACACTCCGGCCGCGCGCGCGTTGGATCGGCTGCGCGGGCCGCCCTCGACGGCGGCGGCTGCGTGCTACCTTGAGGCCATGAACGGACCCCGCTTGCTTGTGTTCCTTCCCCTCGGCGCGGCTCTCGGTTTGCTTCACTGCGTGGGTGACACGCCGATCGCAATCGTCGGGCCCGACTCGGGCTCCCCGAGCGACTCCGGAGGAGGGGACACGAACCCGACGGGCGATGCCGCCGACGCAGCGCTACCTTCCGGCACCGTCGAATGGGTCCAGGTCTTCACGACGGACGAGACCGGAGATCTCGTGTCCGATGCCGCTCACGTGGCCATCGCAGCCGATGGGACCATTCTCGTCGAGGGGCACTTCGCGGGTCCCACCCAATTTGGGACCCTCGCGCTCGTCCCCACCGGCTCCGGAGCGAACGTCTTCGCCACGAAGCTCGACCGCACGGGCAAGGTGGTGTGGGCCAAGGATTTCGGCAACCTCGGGGCCATCCTGCCCGCGGCGATTGCGGCGAACGACGGCAGCGACGCCTACGTGGGCCTCCAGACCGGCGGCGGCACGGTCACCGTGGACGGCATTTCCGCGCAGGACAACACGGCTGGGGGCTTCGGGTGCTCCATGTTCAAGCTCGGCGCCGCCGACGGCAAGGCCCAGTGGGCGTACGCGTTTGGCGCGTCGGCCTCGACCAGCACGGTATTCATGGACGGCATCGCAGTCCACGGGACCACGGTCGGAGTGGCGACTCGCTTCAATGGCAAGGTCCAGATCGTGGGCCCCTCCAGCACCGTCCTCACCAGCACGAGTGTTGGGCAAGATGGGCTCGTGACCTTGCACGACGACGCGCAGTCCGGGAAGATTCCGCACTACGGCGTCATGGGCGGCGCGGGTGCGGACGAGGTGACCTCCATCGCCGCCGACAGCTCGGGCGCCTTTTACATCGCAGGATCGTTCGCCAGCGGGATATCGCCGCTGGGACTGACGATCGCGAACGGCGGCACGCAAAACACGTTCGTCGCCAAGGTCGATTCGAACGTAGCCAAGGTTTGGGCGCAGAACCTGACGGGCGCGGCGCCGACCACCAACACCGGAAACCCGTTGGCGATCGCGACCGACGGCGCAGGCAACGTCTACCTGGCGGGCGGGCTCTGGGGCTACACGACCTTCGGTGCGCCCATCCCGTCGACCGCGAGCGCGGGAGGCGAGGACGGCTTCCTCGCACAGGTGCTCGCCACGGACGGGACGGTGAAATACGCGAGGGCGATCGGCGGCACGTCCGACGACGAGGCCCAGGCCATCGCCGCGGGGCCGGGCGGATACGTCGCGGTGGCCGGCAACTACACGTCGTCGGGAGTGACGATCGGCAGCACGGCGCTGCCCGCGCCGCAGCCAGCCAGGCCGGCCGCGTTCGTGGCTCGCGCGGCCGGAGCCGGGACGTACACCTGGGCCAAGGGCGCGGCGGCACCGAACTCCGCGGACTTCGTGAAGGCCGGAGGCGTCGCGATCGATCCCAACGACGGTTCGGTGGTCGTGGCGGGCACGTTCTCCGGGCAGATCGATCTCGGGGACGGGAAGATGCGACCGAGCAGCTCGGCGGGGGCGCATCAGGCGTTCTACGTGATGAAGATCGCTCCCTGACTGCTGCTACTGCGGAAACTGCAGAGCGCGCACGAGGTCGTAGTAGATCTCTTCGTACTGCGCCTCGTAGGGCGCCCCGCGGTAGAAGAGGAAGACTTTGTACATGCGGTCTCCCACGAAGAACCCATGAATCAACATGTGTCCCTCGGGAATGACGCGGTCATGGTCCAAGGTGATCCGCCCGGCGGGAACCGTTCCACGTTGGGTCTGCAGCTGCGCTTCTTCGAACCGATAGCCGTTGTCCTTCGTGAGGCCGTCGGCCTCCAACCATTCTTCGATGGAATGGACGCGCTGCATGGAAATCACGATGTACGCGCCACCTACCGGGACGAGTAGCTGCGGCGGTCGCTCCTTGGCCGGGAAGCTCTCGATGGCGAAGAACGACGAGTCGCGGTCGATGTGCCAGCTCTTCGGATAGTGGATCACGAGGCCGGTGCGGCTGTCGCGAACGCTCGCGTCGAGCGCCAGCGGCCCGGCGGGAACGCCGCCGTCGGCGATCGGGCTCACCGGCGCGCCGGCAACGACCGGTGCAACGGCGGTTGCCTGACGCGCGACGTTGGGCTCGGCGTGCGGGCTGCACGAGGCGGCGAGGACGGAAACGATGCCGGCTCGTGCGAAGCGCATGGCGCGGAGTGTAGCAACACCGCGACCTCGACCACGGTCGCACGATGGGTCCTCACGAAGGTTCGTCGAGCCGCTACGATGAGCACATGACCCCTGCCGTCGCGCCCCAGCAGCTTCGCGCTCCCGCCATGCGCGCGCGCCGCGCGGCGCTGGGGCTCTCGGCGGCGGCCGTGTTCTTTTCGCTGATCTTCGGCGTGCTCCTCCGCAGGTGGCTCGCCTTCCCCCACCCCGACGACGAGCCGCTCGCCCTCGCGGCGGCGCTGTCGTTTCTGCTGGTAGCGTTTCTCCTCCGCATCATCGCGTCGATCTTCGAGCTGCTCTGGCTGGAGCGCACGTGGGGAAATTTGCCGGAAGATCTTCGCCGCGTGGGCCCCATCGACAAGGTCGAGTCGGTCATGGTGATTGGCTTCGCCTTCGTGCCGGTGCTCGCGTGGTTCTGGAAGCTGGCCCTCATCGCGGGCATCGCCAACGGCTTCGAGACGGTGCGGACGCGGGTGCCTTTCACGGCTCCGGTGCCGAAAGGGCTGGGCGTGGCGGCGGCCATGCTGGGGTGGATCCCGGGTCTCAACGTCTACGTCGCGCCGTTCCTGTGGGAGATGTTCGCGCGGAGGATCGATCGCGTGTGCGTCGAGCTGGGCGCTCCGCCGGGCGCGTAGTGTGAACCAACGCTCACGCCGAGCAGATTTTCACCGGCAATTTGCCCGTTTTCGGGTCGGCATGAGATTCGCTTTGGCGCTCCGCGCCATGCGTCGACATCATCTCGCCCCGGTCGGTCTCGCCCTCCTCGTCACCGCGTGCGGCGCTTCGCGCACGGCGTCGTGGCCGGGTGGGGGGGCGCCCGTCGTCACCATCACCTCGGCCGAGCAGGCGACGCTCGATCGCCAGGCGGTCGTCGTCTCGGACACGCCCTCGCAGAGCTTCCACATCGGGTACGACTCGGTCTTCCGGAGCCACAAGCGCGTCTACGTCACCGCCGACGCCGTGCTGTACGCCTGGCACGACTCCTACGACGCCATCCTGCTGGGGCTCGAGACGAGCGCGCTCATCGGGAGGCTGCGACAGATGCTCACGGGTCTGCGCGACGCGCTTCCGACCTCGACGGCGGACCCGGCCGCCCGGGCCGATGTCGACGCCTACCTCGCGGTGGCGCTCTCGCTCCTCGAAGGCAAGCCGGCCACACCCGTGGCCGGCGCGTCGGCAAAGGAGGTCGAGGCCATCGTCGCGCTCGCGCTCGCGGCCGCCAGCGACGGCTCGCTCACGCTCGCGGGTCAGGAGATGCACTTCGACTACTCGATGCTCAAGCCGCGAGGGCATTACACCCAGTCGCCCGAGCTCGAGCGCTACTTCCGCGCGATGTCGTTCGTCGGGCGGGCCGAGCTGCGGCTCGCGTCGCGCACGAGCGGCGGTCCCTGGAAGGTGTCGCGACGGGCGTTCGCCGCGAGCGAGCTCCTCCGCGCGCTCTTCGCCGTGAAGCCCTCCGCGAAGGACGCGTGGCACACCCTCGACGTCACGCTCGCCGGCCTCGTCGGCCCCGCCGACTCGATGGGCGAAGGGAGCTACGAGCAAGCCATCGGCACGCGCTTCGTGACACCCGAAGGGGTGAAGATCGATCCGAAGACCGCGACCGACGACCAGCTCGTCGCCGCGTTGCTTCCCGCGTCGCAGCAGCGCGTGAAGACCCAGCTCGCGCCGCCCGAGCAGAACGATCTTGCCTACCTCGTCCTCGGCCAGCGCTACGTCGCCGACGCCCACACGTTCGGCGACGTGACCTACGGCGCGCTCCACACGAAGCGGATGATGCCGACCCCGCTCGACGTCGGCCAGGTGGTGTTTCGGAACCCCGCCGCCGCCGAGCTGCTCGCGCCGGAGAAGAAGACGTTCGGCGCCGAGTACGAGGCCGCGCTGATGTCGAGCGCTGCACGCATCGACGCCGAGCGGGCCGATCTCGCCAGGGGGAGCCTCTATCACGGCTGGCTCTTCGCCCTCCGCGAGCTCAGCCCGGACCGAGAGCGCGACGCCGCGCTCCCGGCGCCGTTCACCTCGAACGTCTGGGCGAAGCGCATGCTGAACACGCAGCTCGCCTCGTGGACCGAGCTCCGGCACGACAACCTCCTCTATGCGAAGCAGTCGGTCACCGCCGAAGCGGGCTGCGACTATCCCGATGGCTACGTCGATCCGTACCCCGCGTTCTGGACCGCGTACGCCGGGCTCGGGAAGAAGGGGCTCGCGCTCACGGATGGCCTCCCGATCATCCCCGCGGCGAAGGAGCGGCTGCGGACGTACTTCGAGCGCGTCGTGACCGCGGGCGAGCGGCTCGCGCAGATCGCCGAGCGCGAACGCAAGAACGAGCCCCTCACCGACGAGGACGGAGAGTTCTTCAACCACATGGTGTCGGTCACCGGTCGGGACGCCGTCTGCACGGTCGTCCTCGATCCGGGCGGGTGGTATGCCGATCTCTACTACGACAAGCGGAACGCGCTCGCGTTCGAGCCGGTCATCGCCGACGTCCACACGCAGCCCACCGACGAGGACGGAAACCCGGTCGGCAAGGTGCTGCACGTGGCGACGGCGAGGCCGCGGATGATCGCGGTGACGATCAACCACGACGGCGGAGCGCATCCCCAGACGTACTTCGGGTTCGTGTCGACCTACGCGGAGGTCACGACCTCGGGCTACAAGCGGTACACCGACGAGGAGTGGCGGTCGACGCTCGCCAAGGGTGTACCAGTGCCGGGTTGGGAAGCGGAGCTGGGCGCGGCGCGGTAGCTGCGTCGCAGCCGCCGGCGTCGTCACGCTCCGCGTGCAGCGCCTTTCACAGCTGTGCAGCGGCTTGCACGACGCCGCCTGGAACACCGCGCGCAACCGCGCGACACCCACCCTCCCACAACCGCGCGCCGTCCATGGCCGAGAGACACCGGACGGCGCCCTCCGCGCCCACGAATACGAGCCCATCCTCCACGAGCAGGGTGTCGTAAGGCCCCTCGCTCGCCCAACGAAGGTCGCCGGTGCGGTACTCGATGCACACGAGATGGTCGCCGAGGGCGAAGACGCAACCGTTGGCGAAGCCAAGACGGACACCTCGGAGGTCACCGAGCTCGTGCTGCCAGACATTCAGGAGGCTCGCGATCCGAAAGACGTTGGTTTGCATGGCCTCCCCTAGAGCAACGCCCGTGCCATGGTCATCGCGGTGGAGACGACGGCTTGGGTCTTCCCCATCGTGGCGGCGACGTTCCGATCGACCGCGTCCTCGAATGGTAGAGTCCTCTCCGACGATGCGGCGCTTCGCTACGGCAACCCTTCTTTTTGCCTGCGCGCTCGCGCCCGCGACGGCTTCGGCGTCTGTCGCCAAACCGCTCGACCGCCATCCCGTGCCGACGCTCGCGTGGCTCGTCTTTCAGGCGATTCCCAGCCCCGAGCTCGTGCTCGCTGGCGAACGCGTCGCGTTCGGTCTCAAGTGGCAGTGGACCCCGCTGCTCTATGGCTTCGGCCTCTATCGCAAGGTCTCGCCGTGGCGAATCTTCGTCGTCGATCCTCTGGCGCGCCAGGCGGGCTCCCTCGGGCTCATCCTCGGGCCCGAGTACCTCGGCATCGGCGAGCACGCCACCGAGCGCTGGCTCTTTCGCGCCGGTCTCTCGCTCACGGTCCCCATCGCCGAACGCGGCGAGGCGCTCGCGCTCTCCCTCGGGGCCGGCGCGCAGGTCTACCGCGGCGACGTGGGCGCCCACGTCGAGGTCGGTCTCTCGACGGCCTACGGGGCCTTCGGCCTCTTCCTCACGGCGTCGTCGCAGCTCGCCGCCGCGCCGCTCATCCTCACCTTCCGCATCCGGTACTTCTGATGCGCCGCTCCCTGGCTCTGCTCGCGCTCGTGGTCCTCGCCGGTTGCTCGGCCATGAAGTCGCTGGTTGTCGATCCGAAGGCGCCGCCGCAGACGCAGGAGACCCCGCGCGATCCTGCCGCGCGCCTGGCCGTGACGTTCATCGGCCACGCGACCACCCTGCTGCAGCTCGGCGACAAGATGGTGCTCACCGATCCGGTCCTCACCACCGCCGTCGGCCTCATCTCCCGCCGGAACGTCGCGCCCGGCATCGACGCGGCGCACCTGCCCGCGCTCGACGCCGTGCTCATCTCGCACATGCACTTCGATCATCTGTCGCTGGGCAGCCTCGAGCTCATCGAGTCGAAGGTCCGCAAGCTCTACGTCCCCGAGGGGGGCCTCGTGTACCTCACCGATTTTTCCTTCGACGCCTACGACGTGGCGCCGTGGGAGACGGCCGAGACCGACGGCCTGCGCATCACGGCGGTGCCCGCGCAGCACAACGGGTGGCGCTACGTGCTCGACGGGGCCTGGATGCACGCGTTCGCCGGGTGGGTCGTGCAGTACGACGGTCTGACCGTCTTCTTCGCCGGCGACACGGGCTACGGCCCGCATTTTCGCGCCATCCACGCGCGCTTCCCCCACATCGATCTGGCCCTGCTCCCCATCGCGCCGATTCACCCGCGCTCGTTCATGCAGCACGTCCACATGGATCCGGCCGAGGCGCTCGAGGCCTTCGCGGATCTCGGGGCCGACCGCATGGTGCCGATCCACTTCGACACCTTCGTCAACGGAACCGACACCGACGGCGAGGCGCGGGAGACGCTGAAGACGCTCGTGGCCCAACATGGGCTAGTCGACAAGGTGTCCGTGCTGGAGATCGGCGAGCGGAAGACCCTCCTGGCGCGCTGACCCTCACCCCGCCAGGTGCCAGCTCCGCAAAAACCCGCCCAGATCGCGCCGCATGTCGAAGAACACCTCGGCGTCGGCCACCTTTGCGCCGGCCTCGTCCAGGATGTCAGCCGGGAGGTGGGTCATCGTCCGGAGCAGAGCCCACGGCTTCACGGTCTTCTTGCCCGTGAAGCGATAGCGTTTCCCGTCGTCGGCCGTGAAGAAGAAGTCGTACGGCAGATGACCGGTGACCAGGACGTCGAGCGTCAGCGTCCCTTCGAGCGGACAGTACGTCCCGAAGCCCTCACCGGAGAGCGCACCCTCGATGGCGAACCGGCGCGTCTCGAGCAGGTCAGCCACCTTGCCCGAGCGCGCGCGCAGCGTGAAGGAGAGCGGTCGCGCTTCTGCGCCGGCGACGCGGAACGTGCCCCTCATCGTCTCCCGGAAGACGACGCGCGTCCCGGCCTCGGTGTCGTCGGCCTTCGGGGGTGCAGCGGCCGACGGGCGCGGCGCGCTCGCGGGCCGATTGAGCTCGTCGAGGCGGCCGTCGATGGTCTCGGCGGCGAGCAGCGCGAGCGCCATGATCGTCATCTGCGGGTTCACGCCCAGACTTGACGGGATCGCGCTCCCGTCGGCGATGAACAGCCCCTTCACGTCGTGCGCCTCGTGGTCGGGACCGACGCACGAACGCGCCGGATCGGTGCCCATACGGCACGTGCCCAGCGGATGGAAGGCCGTGACCTCGAAGTCGCCCGCGCGGAGCTTCCGCTTGCGAAGGCGCGCGAGATCCGCTTCGTTCCGGATCTCGTCGCAGCCGTGCATCATCGGCAGCACGCGCTCGGCGCCCGCCTTGAGGAAGACCTCGCAAAGGATCTCGATCCCGCGCTGCATCCGGGCCACGTCCCCGTCGTTGAGATCGTAGAAGATGAGCGGCAGCCCGTTGGGGCCTTGACGCACGCTACCCCGGCTTTTGTCCTGGATCATGAAGCCGAAGGTCGCGAGGTTCGGGTAGCGATCCATGACGTCCATGAAGCGGTGGCCGATCAAGGGGATCGCGACCGCGGCCACGTCGAGCGGCGTGGAGCCGCCCTCGTACATGAGGCCTTCGCCGGCGTACTCGTCGATCGTATAGCTCTGCGGAATCCCGCGCGACATGTCGATGACCTCGCCGAAGAGCGCCATGACCTTCGACACAAGATGGATCAAGAGGTTCTTGCCGAGCCAGCCCGAGCTCATGCACAGGCCGCTCTTGCGGAGGAGCAGCGGCGTAAGGAGCACGCCGCCCGCGGCCACGACCGCCTCGGC
>Ga0182021_10010568_pt1 | contig 10944 bp, 8 predicted proteins | sample 612E3MmetaG_FD_120493 | JGI IMG/M metagenome (GOLD analysis project Ga0182021, IMG submission 120493) | Permafrost microbial communities from Stordalen Mire, Sweden - 612E3M metaG (Illumina Assembly) | ecosystem: Environmental > Terrestrial > Soil > Wetlands > Permafrost | place: Sweden...
ATCCACCTTCCGGAACGACCCGGTCAAACCATTCTGGGGACTTAACCACATCGACCCGAATAAGTACATCATTGCCGGGGAGATGGAGACAGGCGGAGGAGCATTGATGTGGTTCCGGGATGCCATCTGCCAGGAGGAGAAACGCCTGGCGGCCGAATCAGGCCAGTCGAGTTATGAGCTGCTCAGTGCCATGGCGGAAGCGGTCCCTGCCGGTTCGGACAAGCTGATCTTTCTGCCGTGGCTTTCGGGTGAACGGGCGCCCGTGCTGGACCATTACGCGCGCGGCGGTTTCATTGGATTGAATCTATCCCATAACAAGAGCAGCATGGTGCGGGCGGTCATGGAAGGGGTAGCCTATCACCTGCGTTGGATCTGCGAATCGATGGAGAAAGTCGGTTTCCAGATCGACGGATTTAACGGCATCGGGGGCGGCTGCAACAGTGCCGTCTGGATGCAAATCATCAGCGACATTACCGGGAAACCTCTCAGCAAGGTAAAAAACCACCTGGAAGCCGGGGCGGCCGGGGCAGCCCTGACCGTAGCGGTCGGGCTGGGGATATATTCCAGCGTGGAGGAGATCGACGACCTGATCAAGATCGAGCGGGTCATCCGGCCGGACGCAAACCGGCAAAAGCGCTATGAAGCCCTGTACAGGGAATACCGCGAACTGTATACTGCCCTGGTTCCAATCCATCGCAGGTTGTACGAGGTCCAATGAAAACATATATCGACCGGAAAAAGATCGGCATGCGCGCCGAGCTGTCCAATACTGCCAGCATCGGCGGACTGGTGCTCCTGTTGGCCAGCGTGCTGCTGCCGCTGTTCCTGCCGAAGGCCGCTAATTTCTCCTTCGCCTTGATGGTGGTTGGCTTGGGGACTGCCATGCTGGGAATCTTCTACGCCAACCGCTGGGTGCGTAAACCGCGCCCGGAAGAGCGCCTGGATAAGTCGTTGAAAGGTTTGGCGGATTCGTATCACCTGTTCCATTACCCGCCTTTCCCTCCCGACCATTTGCTGCTGACCCCCAATGGCGTGGTCATCCTGGAAACCATCAGTCTGGCGGGCAGTTTCTCCTACAAGGATGGAAAATGGCGGGAGGCGATGACCATCGGCCGGGCGCTCCGTTCGATTGTGGAGGAACATGTCGGCGACCCGATCAGGAGTGCCTTGCGAACCGAGCAGACTTTGCGGGCGCGGCTGGGTAATGTTGTCACTGAGGCGGTTCCGATCAAACCCGTGGTGGTCTTTATCCACCCGGCGGTCGAGTTGGAAATCGAAAAAGCCCCCATTCTGGTCCTGCCAGCGGAAAAACTCAAGAAACAGGTCACCATTGATGCGCCCAAGCTGGATCAGGCGGTTTACGACCAGCTGGATGCTTTTTTCCAAAAGACGACGCTCAATAAATAATCAGCCGCTTTCTCTTTCTTAGGTAATCAGACTCGAATTTCACAGGCCGGGATCAGCAGGCCGCCCGAAAGCCTGCACAGGTAAAAGGAAGGGGATATGGGGGCGTTTGTTTCTTATCTCTGCGACCCCAGCCATGCTGAGCGGCATGAATTCAGCGACCCACGCATCCGGCGGAAACCGGAAATAAATGGACCAATCAAAGGAAAAAATCAGCTTTCATCCAAAGCATATGCAAATGCCTGGTTGAGGGGCATTTTTTGTCCGATCTCGTATTCAGCTTGAAAGGCTTGCTCGTCCAACCTGGAAAGGATAACCTCCCGATTGTGTTCCACTTCGGCCCGATCTGCCGGCCACCAGGCCGTACCGCTTTCCGCCAAAATAGCCTCGGCCGCGCTAAACAGCCGGGCGGCTTGCTGCGGTTGTCCATCTTCAGCTTTTAGCCCGGAGAGCCCCATCAGGCACTCGGCAATGCCGCGCTTGTTGCCGAATTTTCTAAACATTGCCAGACTCTCCGAATATAGCGATTTGGCTTTCTCGAAATTCCCTTCATGCAGGGCCACACTTCCGAGGTTGTGAACCAAGCGCGCCAGGTCGCCCGGATCGCCCATGACCCGCAAGAGTGACTCGCTTTCTTCATAATACTGGCGGGCCTTCTCATAATCTCCCTGAACACGGGCAACTTCTCCCAGGTTATTCAAAGCAAACGAGATCGCCCATTGATCGCCCACTTCCCGGGCAATCGGGTAAGCCTTTTCCAACCAGGTGCTCGCTTCGGTTGGAATGCCCAATCCAAGCGCCACATTTCCTAGATGCACCAGGGACACCGCATAGAAAAATTTTTGGCCGGCCTCCAGAAACAAGGAGCTGGCTTCTTTTAGCAGGGGATGGGCGGCGGCATCGTTACCCATGTTAATATGGATGACTCCCAAATTAAGCATTGCCACCGGGATAAATTGCGGATCTTCCTTCCGCTGGAAGATCCCAAGACATTCTTCAGATTCAACGATGGCTGTTTTTGCTTCGCCCTGCCAAAGCGCCAACATGGCACTGCTCAAAAGGGCGCCGCCTTGCCCCTCCGTTCCTGGTGAGGCCCAATCCGTCCCTAAAAACCTTTCGGTCCAAACACGTCCCTCGTGCAGGTAGCCACGCCGGTACCAAAACCAGCTCAGGAAGAGCAATAAAACCGATTTGAACTCATCGGCTTCCGGATTTTTTTGCGCCCAGTCCAGGGCGGCTCGAATATTATCGTTTTCGGATTCACACCAATCCAGCCACATTACAGATTCTGAAGAGAACAATTTAAATCCCATATCGCGGGTTATTTTGGAAAGGTAATAGAGTGCATGCAGACGCGTTAACGTCGGCAGTTCGGCCTGTTTCTGCAGTTCCTCCAAGGCGTACTCGCGCACCGTTCCCAACATTCTGAAATGGGCTGCGCCATTGGGATCTTCCTCCTGCCGCAACAAACTGTTATTTAGAAGAATTTCCACTCCAGCCAGGACGTCCAAAGTTCCATCCGGATTGCAGATGGATTCGGCCGCCTCAAGGCTGAATCCGCCGGCAAATATCCCCAGCCTTGCAAACAGGGTCCTTTCCGGGGCGCTTAAAAGACTGTGACTCCAATCCAGCGTGTTGCGCAGCGTTTGTTGCCGCGCCGGCAGGTCACTCGCTCCTCCAGTGAGGAAAGACAAGCGGTCACTCAGCCTGGCCAGCATGGCTTGTGGAGGCAGGACTTTAATACGCGCGGCTGCCAGTTCAATTGCTAGGGGCAGCCCTTCCAGGCCCTGGCAGATCGCGGCGACGGTAGAGGCATTCTCCCTGGTCAAAACAAAATTTGGATTGACTGCCCGGGCGCGTTGGATGAATAACTGGATGGATTCGTTTTGTTGGAGCTGTTCCAAGGCCAGCAAGTTGGTTAAGTCAGGAATATCCAGAGGCGATACAGGAAACTCATGTTCGCCGCGCATATGCAAGAGGATGCGACTGCTAATGATTAACTTTAATTTGGGTGCTACAACCAGCAGGTCTGTGGTCAAGGAAGACGCACCGGCCAATTGTTCGAAGTTATCCAATACCAGTAAGAGAGTCTTGGGCCCCAGGAAGTCTTTGAGCGTATCGATCAGGAAGCGACCATTGCCTTCACGAACCTCCAATACCTGGGCAATCCTGGAAACCGCCAGATCGGGATCGATGGTTTCTGCCAAAGGAACGAAGAAAATGCCATCGGAGAAATAATCACCGAGTGCGCTGGCAACTTGCAAGCTGAGACGGGTCTTGCCCGTGCCGCCCGCTCCGGTCAGGGTTACCAGGCGAACATCTGGGTTGCAGATGAGTTCCACCAGAGAAGCGATTTCATGCTCCCGCCCGATAAAAGGAGTAAGCTGGGTCGGGAGATTATTTAATCGCACGTCGAGAGTCTTCAGGGGAGGAAAGTCAGCCGGCAGGTCCGCCAGATTAACCTGATAAATATGTTCGGGGCGAATAAGGCCTTTCAGTTGGTGTTCCCCCAGGTCGCACAAGGACACATTTTCAGGCAATTCATTGGCTATTAATTGCTCGGTTTCCTGTGAAATGAGAGTTTGCTGTCCATGTCCGGCGGACATAACGCGTTGTACCCGGCTGAGGGTTAGATAGCCGCTATAGTCGCCCGAGTCCTGAATTTCCGCCTGGCCGGTGTGGATTCCCATTCTCACTTTGATGGGGGTATTCCCCCAATCTTCCTTATAAAGGTTTGCCTGTGATTGAAGCGCCGCATTGAGCGCCTGTTGGGCCGTGATGAATGCCACGCAGAAGGCATCACCGATAACATGGAAAATATAGCCCTGCTGGGCGTTGATGACAGAATGCAAAATGGCGTGATGCCGCTCGCGCAGGACTTCCCATTTCTCAGGATTTTCCTGGGCGAGCCGGGTGCTGCCTTCGATATCTGTGAAAAGGAATGAGACGGTTCCGGTGGGCAAATTGGACATACTTTTTTCCCTATAAAGAACAAAGCAGGAAGTACTTATACCCCATTTATATTAGTTTATCAGTATCCAATTTGTCCAATTATTGAAAAGTGAGGCTGGCTTTTGAATAGAATAAAACAAAGCGGAATTATGAGGGCGTGTTTCAAACAAAGCGCCCTCACTTATACTAAGAAGATTCCATGAATGCCTTTATTGAACCTTATATTGTGTCAATACGATAGTCTCGGTACTGCTTAGACTGCTGGCCCGAATCGATTTGACCAATCCCACTCCCTTGGCATACCAGTCGGTAATGCTGACCGTATCAGGGGCGCCGGCAGGTGTCGGCGTTCCTTGCATCAGGAAAGATACTTGCAAGGTTTGATTACAAGTGGCCTTGACCGCATCGAACGTCCCGGCCGGGACGGTAACTGATTCGGTGCCGGCCGCACTGCAATTGACATTGGAGACAATTTGCGAATTCGCACTGTTCGCGCCCGATTGGACTGTGCCATCAACCGTTACTTTTTCAGACCAGGTATTTCCATTATTAAAATTATTCGGGATATTGTAGCCATCGGCCGTGATGGAAGTGCTGGTCATCTTGAATGTAGAGGATGAGTTTGTCACGCTGAGGCTGGTCGATCCGGCATCCAAAGCGGCCAGGTTGCCATTCTGACAGTTCCATTTTATCGCGGCAGTAACGCCCGTGCTGTATTGATCGTTGGTGCTAAACCCGCCATTCCCAAGGTCAGTTACGGTCCATGTATAGGTGAAAGCTCCCAAAGTACTACCGGTACTTGAATAGGCCCAATTGGTCCCGACTGAAACCGGGAAATAGGCATTGCTACAGCCCCCAGAGGAAGCCGCGCTAACGGGCTGGCTGGTCGCTCCAGCCGGGATGGCTGTGCTGCCAGTTGTCGAACCCGCAGGCGATAAGGAACAGGCTGCGATAACCGCGAATAACACCAGACTACTGACAATAATTTGAAAACGGCGCGAATTCATAAGTCTGATCTCCAAGATCTTCTGAATAAATAAATGCGAACAAAATATATTTAAGATAATTATAGTCTATTATGGCTTTATTTCAGAAATTCAAAGCGTCCAAAAGTACCATTCAAATTCATGCAAAAAAAGGCTCCAAGAAAATAAGGTCAGGTTTTTTAATCCCACCTGATTGAGACTACGTTGGTATGAAATTAATCCTGCCCAGGGTAAAGCACCTGGGCAGTCATATCTGCATGAAATTATTCTGGATGGTAAATGAATTTTTATGGTGTCTTAACGGCTTCCTGCTCGCGCAGCTTCTCGGCTGCACGGAAATATTTGATGTAGCGAAGCGAGTTATCATCACGGCCCAACAGCAGGTCGGCAGCTTTGATCGTGGCGCCGAGCTTGGTGGGGTCGGTGATGGAGCAGGTGGCGCCCAACTGGATCGCCAGCGCGAGGAAGGCCTGGTTAACTGACAATCGATCCGGTAGGCCGAATGAGACATTGCTGGCACCCAGGTTGATATTCACACCGAACTCTTTACGCACCAGGTCGATGGTCTGGAGCGTAACCAGGGCAGCCTGACTGTCTGAACCCACCGTCAACACCAACGGGTCGATGACGATATCATCAACCGGAATTCCCATCTTGACAGCCCGCTCAATGATCTTTTCAGCCACGGCGACGCGTTCCTCGGCCGTCTTGGGAATGCCGTTATCATCCATGGTCAGGCCAATCACGGCTGCGCCGTGCTCCTTGACCAGCGGGAGAACATTCATTAACCGCTTCTCTTCACCGCTGACCGAGTTGACCAGCGGTTTGCCTGGGGCAACTGCCAGACCGGCGGCCAGCACCTCCGGATTGCCGGAGTCCAGGCACAATGGGACGGAAACAACCGAAGCCACCGCCTGGATGACTTTCCGGATGGCGGCCACCTCGTCCAAACCGGGTGTGCCCACGTTCACATCCAAAAGATCTGCGGCACAGGCCACCTGGCTTTCGGCTAGCTGGCGAACATAATCGGAGTTTCCTTCGGTCAGCGCAGCAGCCAATTTCTTGCGGCCGGTGGGGTTTATTTTCTCGCCAATGATAATGAAAGGCCGGTCGATTCCCACCATGACTTCTTTAGATGCGCTTCTCAAAATAGTATGCATGAGTTCTCCTTGTTAAGTGGTTGCCAACACGCCATTTTGCGCAAGCTAATTTCCACGTGTGCTGTCTGTCCCAGCCGGAATGGATGGAGCGTGCACGAAAAACACAAGAACTGCCGGCCCGTCTTGCCATGCGCCTGCCATTTTCCGGCAATAAATGCCAGTTTTCCCCAGAAGGTCAGGCCATTTTTTCAGCCAATTTCGCCCCGCAGGAAGCACAAAAACGCGCTTCGGGCGGATTGGCTGAACCGCACTGGATGCAGAAATTTCCCGGAGTAGTTACAGGTTGGGCGGCTGCCGGGGAAACCGTTTGGGCAGGTTGTGTCGCTTTATCATCTGGTTTACTGACTTCTTCTTTAAATCCCTCAGCGGCTTCCTTGGTGCCTTTCCTGAATTCGTTGATTGTTTTTCCGAGACTGCGCCCCAACTCAGGTAATTTTGTGGCCCCAAAGAGCAGGAAGGCCACAACTATGATGATCACGATGTGTATGGGTTGGATTCCGAATGGCATATCAATCTCCTAATAAGTTGACTAACAGCCCTGGCAAGTGTCAGCCAATGGTTGTTTGAGACCTGGAATCTTTTACCCGCCCAGCTTCGATCCGGACTGCTACAATGACGCTGGCTTCGTATAAAAGAACCAGAGGAATCATTACCACCAACGGCGCGATGATTGGATCGGTGACAGGCGTGGCAACCTCGGCAAAGACAAACAAGGCAAAATAGGCGATCCGGCGTTGTTTTTTCAGGATGGTTGCCGAGAGGATGCGCAACTCGACCAGGATGGTGAGAACCACCGGCAATTGAAAAGCCACCCCACAGGCCACCAGGAAGAAAGTTACAAATGAAATGTAATCATCGGCGGCAGGCAGGAAGGCTACTTCGGGCGGAAAAAGCGCGATCATTACAGAAATCATCTCGCGCAGCAGGTAATATCCAAATAGCACTCCCAGAAGAAACAACACCGTGGAGGCGAGCAATCCGGGCAGCAGGGCTTTGCGTTCCTTATCCATCAGGGCCGGGCCAATAAAACGGTACAGTTCAAAGCCCCAGATCGGGAACGCCATGGCGATGCCTAGGTACAGGGCAATGCGGAATTTGATCATGAACCCGTCCATCAGGCTGAACGCGTTCAGTTTCATGCCCCCGGCTGGCATCAATAATACTTTCAGGATGTTATCAGAAAAGACCAGCGCCACTGCCGTCACGATCAGAATCGCCAGCAGCGAGATCAGGATGCGCTTGCGCAACTCCTCCAGATGATCCAGAAAAGGCATTGATTTTTTAGTCACAAGATAAAACCGCCTGCCATTTCATTCCGATAAACCTGCGGAAATTATCCAAAGAAATGCATCCTTAGGAGTTCAGCTCAGGGAGTTTCACTCCGCAACTATTACAGAAACGCGCCTCCGCAGGGTTCGGGGCACCGCATTGAATGCAAAACCGCCCGGATGAAGCAGCCGGGGCTGACTGGGACGGGGTTGTTTGGATAGATGGTGAAGAGTTTGGGATTGAAAGCGGAGGAGACTGGAACGATGCAGCAGCCGCTGCGGTTGTTCCAGGTTGACCAACTTCCTCGCGAAAGCCATCCGTCATCTCCTTGGTGCCTTTTTTAAACTCGCTGATGGCTTTACCGGCGCTCCGGCCCAGCTCAGGCAGCTTGTTGCCCCCAAAAATCAAGAAAGCTACTACTATTATGATCACAATATGGATGGGTTGGATTCCGAATGGCATTTGAAATTCCTTTCTTAAATTAATAAAGAGTGGTTTGCGTGGAAATCTTAGCATCGAACATAGCAGAAGTCAATCATGGTATATGTCACTTGCATATTGATTTATCAGATGATAATATTTTCATGGGAAGTGACCATCGTCCCAGCCTGCCAGGATCAGTAGTATGCAAATGGCATGTCTAGAGCCCTGCAGATTTTGACCAATTTGGAACACTCTAGCCGGCGAAACGGTTTAATATGGAAATGATCATGAAACAGCACAACAGCCGGGCTTTATCGGTATGTGAAGCCTTGATGGAAGGGAGCCGGAAAGCGGGTTGTCAGACAATTATCCAAAACATTGACAACGTTGTCAGATTATTGTATCATCCATTTGTAAGAAAATGATGAAGGACTTGCAGGAAATCAGAAACTATCTTTGAAATCAAATATAAATGGAGGCCTTATGACCAGGAAATTTGTACCTACAAAATTAAAATTACGCCATCCGGTACCCTCCGATATCGAAATCGCCCAGGAATCGGATATCAAGCCGATCACCCAGATTGCCGAAGAAGTCGGCATTCTGGCAGAGGAACTGGAGCTTTACGGCGCATATAAAGCCAAAGTAAAGCTGGATATCCTGGAACGTTTGAAAGATCTCCCGGACGGAAAATACATTGATGTAACCGCCATCACCCCCACTCCACTGGGAGAGGGCAAAACCACCACAACGGTGGGATTGAGCCAGGCCCTGGGCGCGCACCTGGGCAAAAAGGTCATCACGGTCATCCGCCAACCTTCCCAGGGCCCGACCTTTGGGATTAAAGGTGGTGCGGCCGGCGGCGGGTACAGCCAGATCATTCCCATGGAGGATTTCAACCTGCACCTGACTGGAGATATACACGCCATCACCGCCGCACACAACCTGTGCTCTGCGGCGCTGGATGCGCGCATGATGCACGAATCCATGCAGGATGACGACAAGCTTTTCAATGCGCTTTGCCCGCCGGGCAAACAGGGCGGACGCACTTTCTCCCCGAGCATGCTGCGCCGCCTGAAAAAACTTGGGATCACCAAGACCGACCCTAACGCACTGACCGCTGAAGAGCGCAGCCGCTTTGCCCGCCTGGATATCGACCCCAACGGCGTCACCTGGAGGCGGGTAATTGACGTCAATGACCGCTTCCTGCGTGAGATCATGGTCGGCCTGGGCAAGGAAGAAAAAGGCTTCGAGCACCGTTCCGGCTACGACATCACGGTGGCGAGCGAGATCATGGCAATCCTGGCCCTTACCACCGGCCTTCGTGATATGCGCGAGCGCCTGGGCGCCATGGTGGTGGCCACGGATAAGCACGGCAATGCTGTCACCGCCGAGGACCTGGGTGTCGCGGGTGCGATGACGGTCCTGATGAAGGATGCCATCAAACCCAACCTGATGCAGACGCTGGAAGGCACGCCAGCCTTTGTGCATGCCGGCCCGTTCGCCAACATTGCCCATGGGCAATCGTCCATCATCGCCGACAAGATCGCTCTCAAGCTAGTGGGGAAGGATGGCTATGTCATCACTGAATCCGGTTTTGGGGCGGATGTGGGGATGGAGAAATTCTTCGACATCAAGTGCCGCTACTCCGGCTTGATCCCGCAGGTGGTGGTGATGGTTGCCACGGTGCGGGCGCTCAAGATGCACGGCGGTGGGCCGAAGGTGGTGGCTGGCAAGCCGCTGGCTGCTGAATACACCGAGGAGAACCTGGAACTGCTCAAGAAGGGCATTCCCAACATGGAGAAGCACATCCAGAATGCCCTCAAGTACGGCGTGAATGTGGTCGTGGCGGTCAATTCCTTCAAAGACGACAAGCCGGCCGAAGTGGAGTTGGTGCGAAAAGCCGCCCTGGCAGCCGGCGCAATGGATGCGATCGTCTGCACCCATTGGATGGATGGCGGCAAAGGCGCACTGCCACTGGCGGAAGCCGTGGTGAAGGCCGCCGAACAACCCAGCCACTTCAAATTCCTCTACCCGCTGGAACTGTCAATCAAGGAAAAGATCGAGACGGTCTGTCGCGAGATCTACGGCGCGGACGGCGTGGATTATTCCGAAGCGGCCGAAGAAAAGATCAAGTTGTATACCAAGCTTGGTTTCGACAAGCTGCCGCTCTGCATGGCCAAGACACACCTGAGCCTGAGTGCTGATCCTAGCCTGAAGGGTGTACCGAAAGGCTTCCGCATCCCGATCAACGACATCCGCGCCTCCATCGGAGCCGGCTTCCTGTACCCCCTGCTGGGTGAGATGCGCACCATGCCGGGACTGCCGACCCGACCGGTCTTCTACGACGTGGACCTGGATCTCGAGACCGGCAAGGTACTGGGGTTGTTCTAAATCAATCTTGCGAGGGGCGGGCTTGCCCTTGCCCCTCGTTTTTTTTGCAATAACAGGAGTTCTTAATGTCGATCTTCACGCCCGGGCGACGCTGGCAGCCTGCCTATTCGCCTTTCAAGAAAGAAACTTTCGGCAACAGGGTCCTGGAAAACGTAGAATACGCCATCAAAAGTCCGCTGTTTGCCTGCCGCATGTGCGGAAACTGCCTGCTGCAGGAGACGGCTTTCATCTGCCCGATGGAATGCCCCAAGGGCCTGCGCAACGGCCCGTGCGGAGGCTCCACCCCGGAATATTGTTACGTGGATAAGACGCGTCCGTGCGTCTGGTATAAGATTTACGAGCGGTCCTTCAAGATG
>Ga0182021_10010569_pt1 | contig 10943 bp, 8 predicted proteins | sample 612E3MmetaG_FD_120493 | JGI IMG/M metagenome (GOLD analysis project Ga0182021, IMG submission 120493) | Permafrost microbial communities from Stordalen Mire, Sweden - 612E3M metaG (Illumina Assembly) | ecosystem: Environmental > Terrestrial > Soil > Wetlands > Permafrost | place: Sweden...
CGTGCGGATCGCCGAAATACGGCGGGCCAGAAGCCAAAACCGGCTCGGTCGCCGCCGGCCGGAACACTTCGCGATTGCGCGGACGGCGGGGAATCCGCATCAAATCGGGGATGAACCTCCACGTCAGGCCGGCGGGTCCGATCCAGACCAACGCCTACCTGCTGACCGCGCCGGAGTCAGGCGACGCCGTGCTCATCGACGCGCCGGGCGGCATCTGGGAGCAGATCGCGCCGATCCTGGCGAAGGAGAGGTGCACTCTCCGGGAGCTCTGGCTGACCCACGGCCACTGGGATCACACCCAGGGCGGGGCCGAGGTGGTGGCGGCGACCCATGCGAAGGTGCGCGCCCACCGCGACGACCAGCTGCTGATCGAGAGCCCCGAAGTCATGGAAATGTTTCTGATCCCCGGCGTGCGGCTTGGGCCGGTGAAGATCGACGAGTTCGTGGTGCAGGGGCAGCGCTGGACGGCGCCGGGGCAGACGGTGGAGGTGCGGCATGTCCCGGGACATTGTCCGGGCAACGTGTTGTATTACTTCGCCGCGATGAAGGCGGCGTTTGTAGGCGATGCGCTTTTCCACAGCAGCGTTGGCCGCACCGATCTGCCGGGAGGCAGCCTCGAAGTTCTGGAGCGCTCCATTCGCGAGCAGATCTACACGCTGCCCGACGACACGGTGGTGTATCCCGGTCACGGGCCCGATACCACGGTCGGCGTGGAGCGGGAAACCAATCCCTTTGTCCACGGGTAGCGGGAGACCGATGTGGGCAGCCGACGAATCTGAGTGCATCAACTGATGATCCGTTTTTTGATCAAACACCATGGACCCCCAGGAGATTTTACTCCACGAGCACTTCATGCGGCGCGCCCTAGCGGTCGCCCGGCAGGGTTGGGGTAACACGCACCCGAATCCCCTGGTGGGCGCCGTCATCGTGGAGCAGGGCGAGGTGGTGGCGGAGGGTTTTCACGCCCGCGACGGCGAACCGCACGCGGAAGTCATGGCGTTGCACCACCTCGAGCGCCTGCCCCGGCCGGGCGCGACGCTTTACGTCACCCTCGAGCCCTGCAGCACGCAGGGGCGCACCGGCGCGTGCACCAGCGCCATCATCGCGGCCGGCATCCAGCAGGTGGTGGTCGGAACCACGGATCCCAACCCCGTGCATGCCGGCCATGGTTTCGAGGTGCTGCGGGCAGCCGGCGTCGACGTGACCGAGGGGGTGCTGGCCGAGGAGTGCATCGATCTGAACCTGATTTTCAACCACTGGATCACCACGCAGACCCCGTTGCTTGCGGCCAAGGCCGCCGTAACCCTCGATGGCAAGATCGCCACGCGGACGAACGACTCGGAGTGGATCACGGGCGAGGCGGCGCGCGCGGATGTGCACCACTGGCGGCGGCTGTTCCCGGCCATCGCCGTCGGCGCGGGGACGATCCTGAGCGATAATCCCAGCCTCACCAGCCGGGTGGGGGATGAGGTGTGGTGCCCGGTGCGCTTTGTGTTCGATGGCCTGTTGCGCACCGTCCTCGATAAGAACCTGCCGAAGGTTTACACGGACGAATACAAGCATCGGACTATCGTGGTCACCACGCCGCATGGCGGCCTCGGCTACATGCGCAAGCTGCAGGCGCTGGGCGTCCAGGTCTGGAATCTGCCGTCGTCCACCATGCGCGCGCCGCTGCCGGATTTTCGCAGGAAGTGCGCGGAGGCGGGCATCACCGGAGTCTATTTCGAGGGCGGCGCGCTGATCATCAGCGAGCTGCTGCAGTTCCGCCAGCTCGACTACCTGTTCGTCTACCGGGCACCCGTGCTGCTGGGGGATGAAAAGGCCAAGGCCGTGTTCAAGGGGCTGCGGACGGAAAAGCTCGTCAACGCCGTGCGGATGAAAAACGTGCGGCACGCCTCGTTCGGGCCGGACCAGTTGATGCGGGGGCACGTGGACTATCCGGAAAAACTGCAGGTGGATGAGACGACCTTCAGCCTGGGATGAGGGAGCGCCATGGATCCGGCCTCACGCAAAGTCCGCCAAGGCATTGGGGAGGTTGATACGCCGGTATGCCGATGAAGCTCTATCTTGCCTCGGGCAACGCCCACAAGGCGCGCGAATTCCAGGCGCTGGCGGACGCGGGCGCCCTGTCGGTTGAGATCATCTCGGCGGTGGCGATTGGCGGCATGTCACCGGTGACGGAGGATACGGGGACCTTCGCCGGCAATGCGTGCAAGAAAGCGCGGGCGCTCAAGGAGCGGCTGCCGGCGGGAGGCTGGGCGCTGGCCGACGACAGCGGCCTGTGCGTGGACGTCCTCGGCGGCGCGCCGGGCGTGGAATCAGCCTACTTTGCCGGACCGCGGGCCAGCGGCGCGGAGAATCTGGCCAAACTGGTAGGGGTCCTGCGCGACGTGCCGGAGGAGAGCCGGGCCGCGCATTTTGTCTGCGTGCTGGTGCTGGTGGGGCCTAGCGGAGAAGAGCATGTCTTCGAGGGTCGCTGCGAGGGAAAGTTGCGCCGGGAACCGGCGGGCATGGGCGGCTTCGGCTACGACCCGCTCTTCGTGCCAGTCGGGCACACCCTGACCTTCGCGGAACTGCCCGACGCGGAAAAAAACCTGCTCAGCCACCGCGCCCTGGCCTGGGCCGCCCTGACCGCCTGGCTGCGTGAAAACGCCCCGGCGTGAGGCAGGGCGGAGCGCTTTTCTCGAAAGCGAACCTCATTGAAGAAATAGATGATGAGGCCAGCGAAGGGGAAGAATCCAAAAACCTTGTGCAACCAGCCGGCGTCATAGCATATTGCATGCAGCACTCGGCGACCGGGCGGACCCACGTCAATCTCGGCTAGCCGCTCCTGGCCCACTCCCATGGATCTTTCAATCGTCGTCCCAGTTTACAGGGAGGAGAAGAACATCCCGGAGTTTCTTCGCCAGATAACGCCGGTCTTGGAAGGTCTCTCCATCGACTATGAAATCATCTTTGGTCTCGATCCCTCGCCCGATCGCACGGAGCAGGTGATTCTCGAACAGCGAGAACACAACCCGCACCTCAAGCTTCTCAAGTTCAGCCGCCGGATCGGCCAGCCGATGGCGACTCTGGCCGGTCTGCAATACTCACAGGGAGACGCCGTGATCGTGATGGATGTCGACCTTCAGGATCCTCCGGGACTGGTCGCGGACATGATGGCCAAGTGGCGCGAGGGATACGACATCGTCCTCGCGCAGCGGCGGACTCGCGAGGGTGAGCCGTTGATACGAACGATCGGCGCGCGGGTGGCCTATTGGCTGATCCGACGGATCGCGGAGGTGGACATTCCGGAAAACACGGGTGATTTCCGGTTGCTGAGCCGTCGGGTGGTCGACGAAATCAATCGCCTGAAAGAATGCCACGGATTCCTCCGCGGACTGGTTGCCCTGGTTGGTTTCCGGCAGACGGTGGTGCATTTTGACCGGCCCACGCGTTTCGCGGGCCAGACCAACTACCCGTCCAGCGGCTCGTTGCTGATCGCGATGAACGGTCTGATTTGCTTCTCATCAGCCGCGGTGCGGCTAAGCACGGTCTTCGGCTTTCTCACCGTCGGTTGTTCTTTGCTGCTGACCGGGGGGTATCTGTTCCTGAAGCTGATCGGCCATCCGATTGTCTGGAGCAACCCGACGATCGTGTTCCTCGTCACCTTCCTGGCGGGAATGTATTTGATCAACCTTGGCATCCTCGGGGAATACATCGCCCGCATCTACGACGAAGTCCGCCTGCGGCCCAGGTTTGTCATCGATCGGATGATCGGTCTCTCACCGGAGGGTGGCGCGCGAGACTGCCCAGCGGGAAGCAAAACCCGTTGACCCGTCTGACAACCTGCCGGCATGCTCTTGGGTGCATGCTCGTCCAACAGGCAGTAATTCTCTGCGGCGGGAAGGGCACCCGTCTGGCCGAACGGGGAGCGGAATTGCCCAAGCCGATGATCCTGCTCGATGGGCGCCCGGTGCTCGACCATATCATCTCGAACCTGGCGAAGGCGGGCATCCGGAGGTTCCTGCTTGCCGCCGGTTATCGTGGCGAGGTGGTGGCACGGTATTACACGGCGACCCGACATCCTGACTGCCGAATCGAGGTTGTGATCGAACCCGAACCCGGAGGCACGGCGGGCGCATTGCGCGGGTGCGCCGACCGCCTGGAAGACGATTTCGTGCTCGCCTACGGCGATGTCTTCCTCGACTTCGACGCCCGGCGCTTGATCGCGGCCCACGAGACGCGGCGCCCGCTGGCCACCCTGCTAGTGCGGGCGTCCGATCATCCGTGGGACTCACATCTGGTGGTGGCGGACGAGGGCGGCCGCGTGCGCGAATTCGTCACCCAGCGCACGCCGGGCCGCCTCTATCGCAACGTCGCCAACGCCGCGGTCCACGTGGTCTCACGCCGGCTCTTGGACTATATCCCTGCGACGGGTCCGGCGGATCTGGGGGCCGACGTTTTCCCGGCCGCGATCAGCCACGGCGAGACGCTGGACATCCATTTCCTGGAGGAAGAGGGGTTCGTGAAGGACATGGGTACGCCGGAGCGGCTGGCCTCGGTCGAGGAATACCTCGCCGAACGCGCGCTGGCGGAGGCGGCCCGCGCCCGGTCGCAGCCGGTCGAGACGGTCTTCCTCGATCGGGACGGCGTGCTCACGGTCGATTCCGGCTTCGTCGACCGGCCGGAGAAACTGGAACTGCTCCCCGGAGTTGCCGAAGCGATGGCCCTGCTGCACCGGCGGGGCATTCGATGCGTCGTGACAACCAACCAGTCGATCGTGGCGCGCGGGCTATGCACCATGCCAATGCTGGAGGCGATCCACGACCGGCTTCGGGCCATGATTACCGCAGGCGGCGGAAAGATTGACGCGATCTACGCCTGCCCCCACCACCCCGAGACGCACCACGGCGAGGGGGTGCCGGAACTGCGCCGGGCCTGTCGTTGCCGCAAGCCCGCCCCCGGTCTGCTGTTTCGCGCCTGCCGCGAACTGGGCCTGAACCTCGCCGCCTGCATCATGGTGGGAGACCGGACCAGCGACGTGCGCGCGGGGCGCGCCGCCGGCATCCGGACGGTTCTCGTGGGGGAGCCGGGGTATCGTAAGAAAGTGCTAAAGGAGACGGCACCCGACGCCGAATTCGATTCACTGCTCGCCTTTGTCCAGACCGCCATCGAAAATGGAATCATCCGGCAATGATCATCAGCAAGACCCCTTTCAGGATCAGTTTTGTCGGCGGCGGCTCCGACCTTCCCGATTTCTACCAGCGCGGCTATGGCGCCGTGGTCAGCTCCGCGATCGACAAGTTCGTCTATCTGGCGATCCATGAGTTCTTCGAGCCCCGGTACCTCCTGAAATACGCCCAGACCGAGAGCTGCGAGAGCATCGAAGCCATCCGGCATCCCCTCATCCGCGAATGCCTCCGCGTAACGGACAATCGCGATTTTCTCGAGATCACGAGCTTTGCCGACATGCCGTCGCTCGGCAGCGGACTGGGCGGCTCGTCGGCATTTTCAGTGGGACTCATCCATGCCTTGCTGGCCCATCGGGGACGCATGCCATCGCACGAGATCTGCGCGGCCCAGGCGTGTGCTGTGGAAATCGAGCGGCTGAAGGAGCCGATCGGCAAGCAGGACCAGTACGCGACGGCGTTCGGAGGGATGAACTATATCCGGTTCAACAGCGATGGCAGTGTTCATGTCGATCCCATCATCCTCGGCACCGAAGCCCGCGCAGAACTGGAGAAAAGGCTGGTGTTGTTTTATACCGGCGTCACGCGGAGCGCCGTGGGAATCCTTGCCGAACAGAGGCAGAACATCCTGTCGGATCCGAAGTGTTTCGAGATCCTATGCCGCATCCGGGATCAGGCCGACGAGCTGCGCGCCGCCTTGGTGGACGGGCATTTTGAGGCGATCGGCGGAATGATGCACGAGGGATGGTTGCTGAAAAGGCAGATGGCCTCGGGCGTCTCCTCCGCGCATTTCGACAAACTCTATGAACGCGGTCGCGCGGCCGGCGCGGTGGGAGGCAAGCTGCTGGGCGCGGGCGGCGGCGGCTTCTTCCTCTTTTACGTGGAGCCCGAGCGCCGCGAGGCGCTGATCAAGGCGCTGGCGGACATGCGCCAGATCGATTTCCGGCTGGAACGGCAGGGCACGCGAATCATTTATGTTGGCGATTGACCGATGAACACCCCGAGGAGCATTGCGCAGGATTACGTTTCGCGGTTGCGCGACGTGCTGGCGGAACTCGACCTCGACGCGGTGGCGGCGGCGACCGCCCTGTTGCTCGATGCCTATGAACATGGCCACACGGTTTTCATTTGCGGCAACGGAGGGAGCGCTTCCACCGCCTCGCATATGGCTGCGGATCTGGGCAAGAATACCGTGGCTGCCGGCAGCCCCCGGCTGCGGGTGCTCAGCCTCAATGACAACATGGCATGGTTCTCGGCCCTCGCCAATGACCTGGGGTACGAGAATGTGTTCGTGGAGCAGATGGGGAATCTCCTGCAGCCCCGCGATGTGTTGATCATCCTTTCGGCAAGCGGCAATTCGGCCAATGTCGTTCGGGCGGCCGAGTTCGCGAAGGCGCACGGTGGCCGGGTCCTGGCACTTGTCGGCTTTCAGGGAGGCCGGCTGCGGGAGCTAGCCGAGGTCGCGATCCATGTGAAATGCGACGCCTACGGACCGGTCGAGGACGTCCATTTGGTCCTCAACCATGTTTTCACCGAGGCTTTGCGGCAAAGAATCCGGTCGGCACCATGAAGCCGGGTCAGGCTTTGGTCACGGGTGAAGCCTGCGTTCGGGACCTTTCACGACTCTCCGCAGAGATGCGGGGGCTGTCATTTGGTGCATTTTGCAGGCCAGACGCCGCGATTGTGGTATAGTTCCCGAATGCCCCTTCCTAACCGGTCGTCATGATGAAATTCACTTTGATACGGCCTCCCGTGCTCATGCCGACATTCAACATGGCGGATCTGGTGGTTCCGCCGATCGGCCCCGCCTATGTTGCCGCGGCGGTCCGGCAGGCGGGACATGAAGTGTGTTTTATCGATGCGATTTCGCTGGCCATTGAACAATACACTCCACGGGACACGGGGACCCTGATGCATGGTCTGGCGATACCCGCCATTGTTGAACGCATTCCCGAAGACACCGGCGTGGTCGGCTTGTCTTCCAATTTCTCGTTTGAGTGGCCGGTCTGCCGGGAACTGCTTCATGCCATCCGGGCTCGATTTCCCAAGACTCTGCTCGTCGCCGGGGGGGAGCACGTCACAGCCGTCCCCGAATTCTCGCTCGCCCAGTCTCCCCTGGACGCGATCGTGCTCGGGGAAGGCGAGGAGACGATGGCGGACCTTTTGCGGGTTTATGAGCAGGGGGGTATCGGACAACTCTCCACGGTCCCGGGCCTGGTGTATCGTGACGCAAACGGACAGATTCAGCACACGGCCGTCCGCCCGCGCATTCAGGATCTCAACGCCATTCCCCGCCCCGCATGGGACTTGCTCCCGATCGAGGAGTACCTCTCGCGGGGCTACGGGTTCGGGGTCAACCGCGGGCGCTCGATCCCGGTCCTGGCCTCGCGCGGCTGTCCGTACCAATGCACCTTTTGCTCGAACCCCACGATGTGGACCGTGCGCTGGAAACCGCGGGATCCGGGCGATCTGCTCGATGAAATCGCCGATCTTCAGCGGGAATACCAAGCGACCAATTTCGATTTTTATGACCTCACGATGATCGTGAACAAGCAATGGATCATCGATTTTTGCCACGGGATTGAACAACGGAAAATGAAGTTTACCTGGCAGCTTCCCAGCGGCACGCGCTCGGAGGCGATCGATGACGAGGTCTCGCGTCTTCTCTACCAGACCGGCTGCAGAAACATCTCCTATTCCCCGGAGAGCGGATCCGAGGAAACCCTGAACTTGATCAAGAAAAGGGTCTCCATTCCGCAGCTGCTCAAGTCGATGCGACTGGCCGTGCGGAACGGCCTGAATGTCAAATCCAACTTCATCTTCGGCTTTCCGGAAGATCGGTGGAAGAACCTGTGGGAGACCTATCGCGTCATCGTCCGGGCTGCGTGGGCCGGCATTCACGATATCGCCATCTGGGTCTTTGTGCCTTACCCGGGCAGCGAGCTCTTCGATCAGCTCCGTTCCGAAGGGCGGATCCAGGAGATGGATGATGCCTATTTTGGTCGTCTCGCCGCCTATGCCGACGTGACCCAGACGTATTCCTACTGCCGGGCCCTCGGCCGGAAACAACTGCTCGGCGCCCGGGTTGCCGGGACATTTCTCTTTTATGGGGTGGCGTGGCTCCTGCGTCCCTGGCGCCCGTTCCGCATTCTCATCAACTCAATTTCCGGGCATTTGGAGAGCCGCTCGGAACTGGCGGTGCGAGGCTTCTTCAAGCGGCTGCTGAAAGGGTGGGCGTAAAGGGCGCGCTCAGCCGCGGGGTTCCCACGTATCGTGGATCCGGCTGGCGAGCGGGGCGACAGGCTTGTCGACGATATCGAGCAGCCATGCCTGCAGGAGCATCTGGATTCCGACGATCACCGGCAACAGGGCCAGGGCAACGGTTCCAGTCGTCTGCACCTGGCCGGCGACAACGCCGGCATGCCACCGGTAGAAGCCAAAGGCGGCGCCCCCCGTCAGGCTGAGCGAGCCGACAACGAGGAGAACCGTCACCGCATTCGTGTCATAGATGAAATAGCGCCACAGGATCCGTCGCAGCAAGCCGGCCACGAGCCGGGGCGGAAAGCCGAGCAGCGTCCGCCAGATGCTGAGCGTCGATCGTTCGGAACCGTAGCGCGCCGGCATGGGCACCTCGGTCACGACCGCGCGGATGATATTGAGCTGAATGAGCAGGCTGGTCTCGAAGAAGTAGCTGCGCGACAGCTTCTCGAAATTCAGGATCCGGAGCGCCGCATGGTGGATGGCCACGAAGCCGTTGGTCGGATCCGAAATATGCCAGTGCCCGCTCGCCCCCTTGGTCAGCAACGTCAGTCCGAAGTTGCCGATCCGGCGGGCCAGCGGCATCTGCCGCAGTGCCTGCAGGTCGTAGAAGCGGTTGCCCTTCGAATAATCGGCCGTCCCGGTTACGATCGGATGCAGCAGGCGCGGGAGCATCTCCGGATCAACCTGACCGTCGCCGTCGACTTTCACGATGATCCCATGGCCCGCGGCCAAAGCGATCTTGAAGCCGGTGATCATGGCGCCACCGACGCCCTGATTCCGCTCATGGAACAGGACCTGCACGCGCGGATCGCGGATCTCCGCGCAGACCAGCCGGCCCGACTTCTCGGGGCAGGCGTCATCGACACAGTAAATTGCGTCGACCCAGACGGGCAAGGTGCGGACAACCTCGAGGATACTACGGGCAACCCGGTAGCAGGGGATGACAACCGCGATGGTCTCGTGTGGCATGGTGGGGCAACTGGGCTTGCGATCCAGATTGGCCGTGCCTGGCAGAAACGCGATACCGAAGCGAGATCGCGCGCGGGTCCGTTTGTCAGCAGATCAATTGGCCTGCGCGCTAAAATACCATGGGCGCGATAGAGGCGCGCGGTTTTATCGACTCGACGCATCCAAGTTCCCGCACTCAAATCAACCCATTCACCCGGTTGTCCGTTACCTGATGAGCGACCAGAGCACGATTCGTTCGTCCATGGCTTCGAGCATGTCGGTCGAGGCGCGGCGCGGACCCATTGGCATCGCCAACGGCGAAGGAACCGCATGATGGCGGGAATCCCTCAAATCAAGCGTTGGCTGGCGGCCAGGGATCCGGCGCTGAGCATCCTCGTGTCCATCACCTTGGTGGGGCTGCTCGCCCGCTGGATTTTTGTCATTGGGACGGCACTTCCCGACGACCCGGGTTACGCTACGCCTCTTTTCGGGTTTATCCTCCGGGGCGGGTATCCATCGCTGGGCGACATGGGCCAGGCCGAGTTTCGCCCGGCATGGCTGCTGCCGATTGGCGCCTCAATCCACTGGCTCGGCTGGACGGCCCACGGCATCGCGCTTTATCCGATCATCACCGGGGGTCTCATCCCGCTGCTCACGGCGCTCTGGCTGCGAAGAAACCTGCCCCGCGGCTCCCAGGCTCCGGTTGTTTGCGCGCTGATCCTCGCGGGCTATCCCGTCTTATTCGTCGATTCCTTGATGTGGGTTAACGAGGTGCCGTTGATCTTCTGGAGCCTGCTTTGTGTCAACCTGTTTGGAGGTGCCTACGCTCGATTGGCGGAGTCGCCACATACCGCGTGCCAGCATCTGTCATGGCTGGGATTCTCGGTTCTGGCCGGCGCGGCTTTTGCCGCCGCCTACCAGGTCAAGGTCACGGCCCTGCCGATCCTCGGCATCTGGTTGACCACCGAAGTTCTCCTGCAGGTCGTTCGCCGGGGTTGGCCCGGACGAGGACATTGGATCCTGCTTTGGGCGGCGGCGGCGGTCTTCTTGCTGCCGGCACTTGGCGTCCAGCTGTTCTATCAGGCAAGGACGGGGCATTTCTTGGGGAATATCCAGGCCGAGATGCGCATGTACGCGGTGAAGCTGCCCGAGAATTACCTGAGCGGGAACCTGCAGTTCCACGATCTCTTTTTCGAATACGTGGAACAACTCTTTCTCCCCTTTGGACCGGAGGGTTTTCAGATGTTGCTGCACGGAATCTGGATGTGGGTCGCGCTGGGCCTCGGCGTGGTTGCCGGGATTCTTTGGAGATGGTTGCCCACGCCCGAAAGAAGCATGGCTTTCGTCTATTTCTTCAGCGCGTTGGGGCTTTTTCTTTTCATCGAGTTCTGGCCGTTTCGGCTGTGGCCCCATTATCTGCCCATTTCCTTCGACGGCCGCCCGTGGAGATACACCGATGTGCTGGCTCCGCCGGTCGCCGCGTTTGCGGCCGTGGTCCTGACGTTGCCGGGCGTGTTCGATCGCTGGCTGCTCGGAGCCCTGCGGGTTTGCCTGCTCAGCGCC